>WNFH01004607.1_pt1 | contig 16094 bp, 16 predicted proteins | sample 5400411 | NCBI WGS metagenome assembly WNFH01 (sample SAMN13153347, study PRJNA577476) | soil metagenome | isolation source: 200 cm saprolite under Douglas fir tree site 2 hole 3 | place: USA:California | collected 2015-04-18
TCCTGACGAGTTTCTTCGGGTTCATCGGCATCAGCGACGCCGCGTTCGTACGTGCTGAAGGCGTCGGCCTCGGCCCTGAACAGCGCAAGCTCGCACTCGAAACCGCTCTGGCCGACGTCTCGGCCCTGAAGGCTGCCTAGTGCGCGCCGTACCTAAAATGCCTCCTCGCGGAACGAGAGCCCGCCGCCTTCCAGCGCTGCCAAATCAGAGAACCTTGCCAACAATAACCTCGTCACCGACGCTGAACTGTCATCGGAGAGGGGCTCAGCGCCGCCGCCGCGGTGTTCGCGATCTCGGCGTCGATCTCCTTGCTCAAGCCGGCAACACCTACTGCACCCACAACTGCGCCGTTTACACGTATCGGCATGCCGCCGCGCAGTACCAGGATGCCGGCAGTGACGAAGGCCGTTCGGCCCTGATTTATGTTATCCTTGATCTCCGCCGTCGACCGTTGTAGCCGCGCCGCCGTTCGTGCCTCGTCGATGGCGAGGTCCGCGCTTGCTGGGCGGACACTATCCATCCGTTGGAAAGCAAGCAGATCCCCGGCAGGATCAACCACTGCGATTGCCGAGGGCGCATTCCGCTGCTGGACGCTCTCCTTCGCGGCTTGCAGGACCGTCTGGGCTCCGGCTTGATCGAGGGCCATTACGTTGATGGTCTGTGCCCCGGCGGAGAGGCAGAAGACCGTTGCCAAGATCCCAACACTCATTCCAAGTTTCGTCATAGCGAGCTGATTTCGTTTCGTTAGAGTTTGGCCGCGCGAGAATGCAATCGCTGCGAGCTTACGTGTGCCTTCGCAGGGATAAACAAGGCAATCAACGGCTGGCCCATCAAGACCCGATTAGTGCATAAACCCATCCGTCAGCGTCTGCATGAAGACAACGAGCGCGTCCTCTTCTGCGTCCGACAGACCCAGACGACCAACTTTGCTCGTGTTCATATTGGCGGTCGACTCCGGCGCTGGCCAGCAGGTCGTACCTTCACCCGGATCATGGGGTTGGCAGCGCGGCAGCACATCGCGCGTGTTGTAGAAATGCACGATCTGCTTCAGGCTGGTAAAATATCCATTATGCCCGTAGGCCCTCACGAAGGCCGGATAAGGCCGTTTGTCGACGTTGCGCAGTGTCGGTACCTGAATTCGCGCCTGGTTGTCCGGCGCCAGCTTGAGCCATCGCGCATCGACCGCCGAGGGCTGGCTGAGTAGATGTCCGTTGCTGAGAAAAGTGCCGACACCCCCATCGACGAATGACGATCCCAGCGACATAGCCCAACGCGTCGGGCCGATCTTCGCCATAGTAAGGAAGCCTCGGGTTGGCGGGAGTGCCGATATTGCTGGCGGTGAAGTCAGTGAACAGCGGGTCCTCGCCAGGCCCGCCGTCGCGGTGACATTCATTGCATTGCGCCTGGCCGCGGAACAGATCGCCCGAGAGGCCGAGAAGGCGGAGTTGGGTCATCGGGCGCAGTTTCCAGATGGCTTGGATTTCAGTTCGCGACCCGACGAACATCACGACAGCGCGGTCAGCTCAAGTAAATTCGATTCTATTATTCGATTTACGATTGCTCTCCAGTTGCTGGAGCGATTTCGCCTTTGGATACAAAAACGGAAGTTATTCGCCCGCGCAACCATGTCTGTTAACCCCCTCAGAAGCAGACGTTCCATAACCCTTCATTGCGCGAATCGGCGGCGACTGAGAAAAGGCGAGGGCCATTCCCCCACCAGTTGCTGGCATTTTTCGCTGGTATGTTGGCTGCCTTGATCCGAGCAGCCTCTCAAAAGTCTCAATTACTTTAAATTCTGATCATACTCAACCTTTAGTGGTACGATTGTTCAGTTAGTGGTATATGAATGGTCAGCGAACATAAATCCAGTAGAAAACTTAATCCTATTCGCGCGTCCGCCGTCGACCTGCAGCATCTTCGATACGCTGTAGCAGCAGCGGATCACGGCAGCTTTCGGCGCGCGGCCGAAGTATTGCTGCTTCAGCAATCCACGCTCAGCCGTTGCATCTGCCAGCTCGAACATTCACTTGGCATGACCGTCTTCGAGCGATCTAGCGGCGGGGTGCGAGCAACAACGGCTGGTCGCCATTTTCTCCGAACTGCTCGATCAATTGTGGAGCAAATGGATTCGCTGGTGACCAGCACGTATCACGTCGGCCGCGGCGAAGCGGGGCGGCTGTCTGTTGGCTTCTATACATCGATCTCAGCCGGGAATTTACTTGCAACGCTGGTGGATTTCAAAAGGCGGTTCTTTCAAATAGATGTCTGCTTGAAGGAAAGTTCGCGGATGCGTCTGGTAACCGCGCTTCGCAATGGCGCGCTCGATATCGCAATTGCCACGAGCGAGCTGCCGTTGCTTGGGAATCAGGGCATGCCGCTGTGGAGCGAGCGCATTTTATTGGCCTTGCTTGAAGGACACCCATTGGCAGGTAAAGACGTCGTCTATTGGACCGACCTCCGCGGCGAGACGGTGCTGCTCAGTCAATATGATCCGGGCCGTGAGCTCGAGGATCTTCTGATGTCAAAGCTCGTCTCGCCCGAAGACCGACCTAAAATTGCTCGTCACGATGTGAGCCGCGGCATTATCAAGAGTTTGATCGCCGCCGGCTTCGGCGTCAGCCTGGTCACTGAATCCGACATCGGCGCGAACTTCTCGGCCCTGACCTATCGTGAACTCCGCGACGGAACTGGGCCGAGCCGGGTAGGCTTTTCGGCACATTGGAGATCGGATAATGACAATCCGGCACTGGCAAATTTCCTGAAGCTATTGGGGGAGCGCTATCCGCTGCCGGTCGATCGCGCTTGAGTTGCCCGACAAATTTTTGCGAATACGCGATCCGTTGCCATAAACCGCGCCAACATGGGCGCAATCAGTTTTGTCGGTTCGGCAATCCCCTGTCCGGTTTCGCGGGCCAATACTTCGGCGTAAGCAAGCAGATCACGATGCACAGCTGCGGGGAGTTCAACGGTCAGCTTTACCGATTTATCGTCAGCGATGGCGCCGAGTTTAAGTTTTGTCATGTCTATCTGCCCTACCCTTTGTAAGGCTCAAGGACTAGATCGCGGTTGACGATCACGCGGACCGGGAAACCCGGGCGGATTGTCAGCGTTGGCTGGATGTTGAGTTTACGCTGAACAACTTTCTGCCCAGTTTGGTTCAGGCTATCGCTGGATCCACGACGGAGCGCTGTGATGACATCACTATTGCCGCCGGTACCGGTGGTAGATCCAAGTTCGCTGCCGACGCCGAGCAATGTCGACAGGAGCGCGGCCTTGAACAGGGCGCCCCAGTGATTGTCGACCTCGTCCTCGAGCCCGGCATAGCCGGCGGTATCGGCGCCAGGCTGACGCTCCAGCACGATCGAACGGCCGTTCGGCATGATCAGGCGAGTCCAGACCAGCAGTACACGCGACTGCGCGAACGCAACTTGGCTATCATAAATCCCGATCAGTCGTGCCCCTTGAGGAACGAGAAGAAAACGCCCGGTTGGGCTGTCAAAAACGTTCTCCGTCACTTGCGCTGTGAACGGTAAAGCGCTTGAGAAACGGGATGGCGCCCGGCTCCTCGCCAGCTTCCGCGGCGCGCCGGCGTTCGTCGTCCGGCGTGAAGCGATCGGCATAGACGACGGTCGTTCCCCGTTCGCCCTTCCTGACATGGCCGCCGAGCCCGAGCGCTTGGCGAAAGGTGAGCCAGCTCTGCCCGGAGAAGCCGTGCTCGATGACGGCACCCCACAGGATCAGCACATTGATCCCGGAATATCCGCGCTGCGTAGCAGCGTTGCGCGGCATAGCGAGCGGCGCCTTGATTGCCGCCGTCCCCCATGGCTGAACCCAGGGGATACGGCCGGCCTCCAGCTCGGCGATGATCTTGTCGGTGATTTCGGTGTAAAGGCTCGCGCGGTCGTTGCCGGCACGGACTCGAGTGTGTCTGGACATCGCGGTTCTCCGCGACGGGCCGCCGGAGGCCTCTCCTCCGACCTTCAACCCGTCGCGGCAGACCCGGTCCGCACTCTCACTCTCAATCGTGATGCTGCCGCGGTGTGTCCCGAGCGGTAGCTCTTACGTCAGGGATGGAAGCCCGAAGGATGAAGATTAGCGAAGCGGCTTCAGCGCAGCCGACAGCCCGGTCCCCGACGGGAGACGCCAGACCGCCCGGGCCGGTCCCGGATCTTCCGGGACTTCACCCTTGCCCGCGCGAGGGCGGAGCCCTTAGCTCCCAAACTGAAAAAGGGCGCCTGTGCCGCAGCGAAGCGAAGGCCAGTCGGCAGTCGCGAGACCGGTTAAAAAGGCACCCGCAGGAGGGTCAGCATAGCGCCGCCTCTGGGCGGGACCCGGGACCGAGTGCCTCCGGCGAGCGACACGTCATCGCGCGAGGTGATCGAAGCCGAAGGCCGAGACGCCGGCTCGGTTCACGAGTGCCTGGTGCGGTTCACCGTACGCGCCGTAGTGCTGACTAGGATTGTAAACGGTCCAGGAACTGATTTAGTTGGAGAAATAGGATTTGCTATCGCCGGGGCCCTGGGAAAGCCAAGCTCGAGACCAAGCTTGATGTAGTCGGCGACGGACTCGGTCATGAAGCCGGCTTGAAAATGGCGGCAGCACGGGCACACTTCAGATTGAGCCCGGACCAGCGAGGATACACGCGGCCTAAGCCATGACCTTGGCGGCTGGTTCGCTTATGTCGCGCGCACTTTCGATCTTTTGTATGAGGCGCGCGAATTCGCGCTCAGGATCGCGGTACCAGTCCGTGGACCAGACGCGGTGGATGCGCCAATTCAATTCCTCAAGAACGCTCTGCCGCAAGCGATCGCGGTCGCGCGCCGCCTTAGATGAATGATAGGTCGCGCCGTCGCATTCGAGGCCGAGGATATAGCTGCCTGGCCTATCTGGATGAACGATGCCGATATCGATACGGTATCTGGCGACCCCGACCTGAGGATGAGCAACATAGCCGGCCGACTTAAGACGTGACAGAAACCACCGCTCGAAATCACTATCCGGCTCCTGACCGGTTGCCCGCCCGTGCTGGATGGCGCCGTTGGTCGCGTATTCGAGGAACTCCTTGAGGACGCGCACACCGCGCTGCTTGCCTTCAGCCACGATTTGCGAGGGGTCGAGCGAGGTAAACAACGCAAGTCGCCGCTTGGCGCGCGTGAAAAGCACGTTCAAGCGGCGATGGCCGTAAGCCTTGTTGATCGGGCCGAAATTTTGGTGAAACACACCCTCTGCGGTTTTGCCATACACCGTCGAGACGAGAATGATGTCACGCTCGTCGCCTTGTACGTTTTCGAGGTTCTTCACAAAGAAGGCCTCGAGCGTCCCGTCCCAATGTTGTCGGTAGGCCTGAATTTCGGGATCAGAGGCGGCCAATTCGTCCATCAGGCTCTCGATCAACTCGCTCTGCGCCTTGTTGACCGCGACGATGCCAATGGATCGATCAATCCGCCTTCGCATAAGCGTCGCCGCTTCAGAAACGATGGCGCGCGCCTCCACTGGATTGCGGCCTTGGCCTGCTTCGTACCCGCCGTCGGGGACCTTTTGGCAGGTGACGCCAAAATCGGGATCATCTAGAACCGGACTTGGATAAACAAGGAGCCGATCGTCATAGAACTCGCGGTTGGAATAGGCGATCAGCGACTGGTGGCGCGAGCGGTAGTGGACTCCCAGCATCCGCATCGGCCGCCAGCAACGGCGTCCCAGCTCGAGAATCGATTCCTCCGGCGAGTCCTCGATCTCTTCGTCATCCCGGCTTTCTGCGGCCATAAAGAAATCGCTTGGCGGCAGCTGTTCGGGATCGCCCACCACGACCGCCTGCGCGCAACGGATCAACGCGCCAAGGGCATCTTCGGGACGCATCTGCGACGCTTCGTCGATGATGAGCAGGTCAAAGCGGTGTTTGCCGGGCTCGAGATACTGCGCGACCGACATCGGGCTCATCATGATGCAGGGTTTGTACGCGCGAATGGCGGCGCCAGCGTTACCGAAGAGCCGCCGCAGGGCGATGCGCGGCTTCTGCAGGCTCGTCTGATGATCCAGCATCTGATTGTCGGTGTAGTCGCGCGTCGATTGCGCTCGTTGGCCGACGGGAACGGGCCGAGTGAAAAGCTTCGCGCCGACGAGGCAACGATTCAAGGAGAGGATTTCCCTGTCGAGTTCCTGAAACCGCTTGCGGACCTGCTCGTGCGTGCTGCCGGTGTGTCGCATGAGTGCGGGCTGATCGCGCATCAGGTGCGCCGCCGCCGACCGGTAGAACGCAGCTTCGACCGTCCAAGCGACGCCTTGGTAGCGCAAACCTTGCGCGGTCCAGGCCGCGATGAGATCGCCAAGGCCGAGACGGCCCGCCTCGTCCTCCGTGGCGAGCAAGACAATTTGCTTTTCAAGGTCATCCGGCGCCTGTGCGGCGCGCTGCGCTTTTTCCACCAGGCGTTCGATCGGAACGGCCGTAAATGGCCCATCGCACCACGCCGCCGGATTAAAATGCAACAGCCCGTCGGCGCGTTCGCGTACCACGGCTTCGGTCTCGATGGCGCGTTCGACCGTTGCAGCCATGTGGGACAGCGTTTCGACACGCGTCGCGTGGTCCGGATGAAGAAGCCATGTGACGACGCTGGTTGGCAGCCCGGCGCGGGCGATCTCCTTCGCGCGATCCAGGGTAGCACGGATCGTGAGCGCCCGGGCGGCCTCGGTCTCCGCAGATACCGGGCCAAGCGCGTGGGTAATGACGGTGGGCGCTGCAAGAGCGTCGCGGCATTCCAAGGCCTTACGGAGGCTTGTGGCCGCCTCGCTCAATTTTCCTACGGCGATGCCGAGCCTCAACCCGCTTGCGTCCGCCTGCCCGAGCAACGCCTCGAGCTGGCCCGCGCGTTGTAGTTCAAGGCTGGCCTCCTGGCTGACCGAACTTTGCTTCGTGTAACACGCGCTGAAGATACCGATCAGATCGATGGTCTCGGCCCTGGTCGCCGCATCCGACAGACTATGAATATCCTCGGCCGGGCCTTCGAAGAGCAGCCGCCGCAGTTCGCGTGCGCCGGCGACAGGGAGCGGCGTTACTTTCTGAACTCCCCGCATCCATTCAGCTACCGCGACGATATCGGGAAACGGCGTGGCGATGCCTCTCCAATTCCGGCCGATCGCGTCCTTCGCGTTCGCGCAGGCTTCGAGTTCATCGAGCCTTTCCTTCCACTGCGCCGCCGCAATAAGCCGCGCTGCACTAGAAGCGGACACGTTCTTATCGGCGGAGAATGCTTGGCGCCAGATGGCCTTAGCGCGTCGCCAATCGCCGCTGAAGAGTTTTCCAACGAACGAGGTGTTCTGTAAGATGACGGCGGCCGCGCGCATGTCTCGGGCCGTGGGGATCGATGCGGCGAAAGCTTGCGTCGGGGCTTCGCCGAACTGCGCTTCGGAAGCAGCCGCGGTCGCTTCCGCCGCGACGGTTTGCGCGGCACAGATGTCCTCAAGGACACCCGCTTCCGCCAGCCGCGCGGTCCGTAAATGAGCCTTGGCGTGTGGAAAAGCTTGAACATTGCGGAGGAAACTCGCGGCTAATGCCTCGGCCCTGATATCAAGCTCGGTCCCGGGATCACGGTCCGTGACGCTTAAGACCTGCTGCATCAAGCCGACCGCGCGTGCAAGCTCCCCGGCACGAGCGCGGGACTCTGTGTGACGCGCCCTTAGTTCAGATAACGTGACGTCCTGCACGCCAAGGGCATGCGCCCGTTCCACTAGTTCTTGCACGCCGTCGAGCCGCAGCACCAGCCGTTCGCGCTCGCACGTCTCGTCGACTGATGCTTCGAGGTGCCTCGCCAAGAGCACCAGGTTCGCCCAGCGCAATAACGCGTGAGCGGCCGTCGGCTCAAGCGTCACGGCGAGCACCGCCGGATCAATTTCCGCTTCAAGATTCGGCAGCGACTGGATGCGTTGGCAAGCCTGCCCAGCCGCTTCTATGCTCTCGATTCCTTCCCATTGCGTCGCGGCACGAATAGCGCGGACTCCGTGCAGCAACCGATCGAGCGCGGCCGACCAATCGGTCGCCGCCTCGATGGCGCTCGCCCGGTCGAAACGCGTGATGTTGAGGTTGCCGACGCCGCGCCAAGGCTGTCGGGCAGGTTCGGCGAAGGCACCCATTGCCGCCGCCTGATCGTCCAGGGCTTTCCCCGCGCTCTTCAGCTCGCGCAATTTGAAGCGGTCGATCGAAACGGGATCAGCGAAGCGAAACTCGAGCGCCAGAGGCGGCACGCCGTCCGGCAACACGGAACGGCTCGCATCTCCCCAAAGAATGTCGTGTGTCGTAAGGCCCGTGTCGCCCGCGGGCGCGTTCATTACGCCAGCGTAGTCGGTCAGCCGCTGGCGCGCTTGTCGAAGCGCGGTTCGCGCGCGTTCGATCTCTTCCGCGTTGGAACGAACACGGCCCGCGTCCATTCGCTCCTTGAGCCTCTGGAGCACCTGCGTTTTCGACGCCTTGGCGGAATGAACCTCAAGGCAGAAAAGTCCCAGGCCCATATGATCGAGCCGGTCCTTCACCACGCCAAGTGCCGCCATTTTCTCCGAGACGAATAGGATGGATTTTCCCTGCCACATCGCGTTGGCGATGATGTTGGTGATCGTCTGCGATTTTCCGGTGCCGGGCGGACCTTGAATGACAAGACTTGTGCCGCCGGCGGCATCGATCACGGCGCTGACCTGCGAGGCATCCGCGTCGGTAACGAGGACCGGTGCTTGCGGCTCGACGTCAGGGTGATCGATGTCATGCACCGACGCGTGCGTGTTAAGTTCGCCGACCGCTGCGTCGCCATATATCTGCTGAAGCAACGCGTGCGCGTCGGGCCGCGCGGCAGCGGGCCAGCGCTCGGGGTCAAGGTCGGTCCACATCGCTTGCCGTGCAAACGAGAAAATGCCGATGGTGACCCAGCGGCGCACGCGCCAGCGCGGGCGATTGCGCACGGCCTCGGTGACGGAGGCAAGGTAATGCTCCGCGCCTTGTTCTGGGTCGTATTCGGGCAACTCTATCCCATGCTGCCGCAGCTTCTCTCGCAGGGCAACGTTAGTGGTTTCGTCGTCGTCGCGGCCGACAATCGAGAAGACATATTCGCCAGCGACCACCCGTTTTTCCATGTTGATGGGCAACAACAATAAGGGCGCGTAAGCAGGTGTCGGGCCGTCGTCGGTTTCGTACCATTCGAGAAAGCCCACGGCGCACGACAATGCGCTGATGCCGGCGTCTTCTTGCAACGTGCGCGCAGCCGCGTGAATGGCAGAAAGCTTGGGCTCAAGCCGATCCGGGAAGAAGAGCGTCTGGATCTTCGGATGCCCCTCCGTGACGTCCCCGTGTTTCTCGCCAGCGTTCAGATCATAGGATGGATCGATCCCGAGCTCCTGGGCCCGCACCCTCGGATCGGTCGCTGTTCGCCATTCCGGCATACCAAGCTGCTCGCGCACGCGGTCGCGTAGTGCGCGCTCGGCCGCCTTATCTTTGCTGCGACGACGGTTTCCCGCGGCCCGTTTCGCATCTTCCGTAGCGAGCCATTCGGGGTCGACGGCCTTGGCCTCTCTCAGAGCCGCCCGAAATGCATCGGTGTCCTCGTCGCGGGGGATGGTTTCGACCGGCGGCAAGGGAATAAGGTCAATGCTTTTCTCGGAGGCAAGGCAGTCAACAACAGTACCTGGCAGTTCATTGATGACGCGAACGTGTCGGCTAGAAGATTCCGAATGGCGGTAATTCAGCATTCCATTTCGGAGACTCAGATCGATCAGTTTTTCGCGCGCCTTTGAAATACCTTGCCGCACCATTTCGGCAACGGCGGGGCTTCCATCGGCAGCGATTGGTTGGGTAAACGGCATTGGCGAAACCGGTTTAAGGCGTGCAGCTGTGTTCCCCGAACGCTAGGTCATTCAAGCCAATAAGCTATGAGAAAGATTGACATTATACACGTAAAAAGTGTGATGTTGGGCCGTTTCGAACTCGACGGCGGATTGCTCTCATTCAACAGCGTGTTCGCGCAAGCTTGCCGCCCGGAGCGATGTTACCACCAGATGCGCGCGACGCCGCACTCGCCCGCATTCATTTCGCACCAGCCTTCATTGGCAGTGTGATGCTTGAACGGCTGGTCGATGTCGATATGGTGTGGCGATATCGTCTGGGTCGATGGCAATGGGCGCGGCTAAGCAGAGACGCGCTTGCCGCAAAGTAACGAACGCAAGATCGGGCACGGTCATTTCGAGCAACATAGCCTTGATCATCGTTGAGTGCACGCACGCGGGCCTGACCGCGACGGTATTTGCGACTCCGAACGGGATACTCACTTCCTGCCCAGACTTGACTGCAACGCTCACCACCACGGCTTTTGGCCGTAGCAGCTTGCAGTGGCTTGGGATCAGCACCTGATTGCCGAACCCGAAGGACCGTCCTTCATCTCTCGTACAGTTGCGCGTCGCCGTTTGGACCGGCTACGCTCGTGACACACGACCCGGAGCAGAAGTCGAAGACCAAGACGGTCCGAACCTCTGACAGGGACACCAGCCTACGAATCCGGAGGTCAGGAGTTCGAATCTCTTCGGGCGCGCAACTGCACGCCAGAGCACCCTACAGGCGTCCACAAGCGCCGGTTTCCACGCGATCGTGCATGGACGTCGCACTTCATCTGACCTCGTGGGGAAGAGGGCGCCCCCACCCCATCCCTCCCCGCCGCTTCGCGGGGGGAGGGAGGAATTTGCTGCTCATCATGACCAGATGCGACCGCCCCGCGATGCACCGGCCCGCCGCGCGTGTGTCCTACATCTGGTTTTTGCTCAACTGGTCGGCCAGGTAGTCGGCTTGCCGGATCGCGAGCGCCACGATGGTCAGCGTCGGGTTCTCGGCCCCGCCGGTCGTGAACTGGCTGCCGTCCGAGATGAACAGATTGGCGACATCGTGGGTCAGGCCGTACTTGTTGCAGACGCCGTCTTGCGCCTTCTCGCTCTGGCGGCAGGTGCCCATGTTGTGCGTGCTGGGGAATGGCGGCAGCTCGAACACCTGCGTGGCGCCGAGCGATTGGTAGACCGCCGTTCCGGCCTTGTAGGCATGGTTGCGCATGGCGACGTCGTTGGCATGGTCTTTGAAGTGCACCACCGGTACCGGCATCCCGTGCTTGTCCTTTTCGGTGGGATGCAGAGCGACGCCATTGCCCGCCTGCGGCAGATCCTCGCCGACGAGCCACATGCCGGCGAAATGATCGTACATCTCGATCACCTTTGCGTAGTCGAGACCCCACGCGCCCGCAACGGTGTTGGACGCTACGCCGGCGAGCCCGAAGCCAGGCAAGGTCTCCATCTCGTATCCGCCGGCGAAGCCGCGCGATGGATCATACCGCGACTCGTCCTTGATGATCCCCGCCATTTGGGTGCCGCGGTCGAAATTCACCCGCCCGGGCATGATGGCATAGACCGTGCCCGTCATGTGCCGCATGTAGTTGCGTCCGACCTGGCCGGAGGAGTTGGCGAGCCCGTTCGGGAACTTCGACGACTGCGAATTGAGCAGGAGCCTCGGGGTCTCGACCGAATTGCCGGCAACGCAGACGACGCGCGCCTTCTGCTCTTGCAGGGTTCCGGTCTTGTCGGCGTACACGACGCCCGTGACCTTGCCGCTGGTGTCGTGGTTGATCTTGACTACCATGCTGTCGGGCCGGATCTCGAAGCGGCCGGTACTCTCCGCCTTCGGTATCTCGGTGTAGAGCGTCGACCATTTGGCGCCGATGGCGCAGCCCGACATGCAAAAACCGATCTGATGACAGGCCGGCCGGCCGTCACGCGGCTGCGAATTGATCGCCATGTTTCCGGTGTGGACCTGCGTGTATCCCAGCCGCTTGGCGCCGGCCGCCATCACCTTGAAATTGTTGTTCCCAGGCAGGCGCGGGATGTCGCTCGTGCCGGTGACGCCCAGCTTGTCCTCGGCTCGTGCATAGAACGGCTCGAGCTCCTGCAGCGTGGTCGGCCAGTCGAGAAGATTGGCACCGGGCATATTACCGTACACGGTGCGCACGCGGAACTCGTGCTCCTGGAAGCGCAGCGACGCGCCCGCCCAATGCACGGTCGTTCCTCCCACGGTCTTGCAGACCCAGAGCGGCAATGTCGCGTTGAGATCGCCCGTGCCGACGCGCTTGTCGAGCCAGCTCAGGCGGTTGAACATGGCGCCGTTGTCGTTGATGATGTCGGTGAGGCCGAGCCGCGGCCCCGCCTCTAGACACACCACATTGATGCCGCGCTGGACGAGCTCGTTGGACAGCGTCCCGCCGCCCGCGCCCGAACCGACCACCACAACAACCGAGTCATCCTTGAGATCAAATGTCTTGGCCATTGATCGATCCTCCGGTCACGCGTTGGGGAGCCAGCCGATGTCGTCGAAGCCGCGGTCGATGTAGCCGCCGTGCTCGACCGACGATCCTTCGAAACCGAAGAAGCGATAGACCAACGGATTGGTGTAGAGGTTGTTGATCGTTGCCGTGCGCATGGTGGAGAAGAACTCGCCGGCCTCCTCGGTCTTGAGCACCGCATTGCGGGCGCCGTTGCTGAGCTGGACCCACGCAATGCCGCGCGCACCATCGAGCCGCGCGACACCGTCGGTGAGAAGCTTGCGCAGCGCCGCGTCGCTCGCCGCCTGCTTGTCGACGGCCTCGACCACGGTGGCGTAGTACTGATCGCCCAGGCGGTCGTGCGGAAACAACTGGCGCGCCATGACGAGCAGCGTCTGCGCGGTGTGCGCGTCCAGGGCAGTGGTGGACAACGCCCAGGCATAGTCCGGGGCGAGGATCATGTAGCCACCCGTCGCCAGTCCAACGGCGACGAAACTGGTGCTGCACAGGAAATCCCTGCGGCTAGGCGCATGTGCCTTCATCGGATTCCTCCCTCATGAGGCCCGCTTGCTGATCCGTATCGACGTTGCGATGATTGGGCGGGCTGTCCGAACGCTTTAAGCCCGCCATCGAGCAATTTGAAGGCAAACCGGTTCTGCGAACCAACTGGAACGCGCCCATAAGGCAGCAGTCCTGACATGTCTGCACGTGGCGAGACGACGGCCAACTGCTGCAGTCCTACGGCGCATGATCAGGCGCATTGCGAGCAGTTCAAGGCTTCGCTGATGCACGCCCTGCCGAAGCGGCTGACCCGCGACGACGTGCAGTGCGTTCTCATGCCGATTGATCAGCCCGAGCACCAGCACTGACCATGTCACTCGCGCGGATGTTCCCCGACTATCGCCGGCCGCGCGAGCGCTGGCAGGAAGCGCGCTGCCCGCACACGGACACAGGCATTTGCATCGCGAAGTGCGAGGCGGCCTTGCCGGATCGTTCAGTAGACTTTGATGCCTTCCTCGGTGTGGATGCGCAAATGAATCGACGAGTGAGAGACGACGTAGTTCTTCCCACGCCATTCGAAAACCGCTCTCATTGTGTTTTGCGGCGCGCGATCCCACGCGTCCTGTGCGCGTGCTAGGAGTTCGATCCGATCATGCTCAGTCAGTTGGTCGATCATGTTCATATTGTCCGTTGTTCCCGTCACTGTCGCATAACGGGCGGGCAGACATCCAAATAATTTGGATTACTCCTCCGCTGTTCCGTGCGGTCAATCCGCATCAGATCATAATCGCGGCGCAAAACGCTTTGGACATGGAGTGCGGCGCGCGCCGCTGTGTTGGCGTCAGCGGCGCCCGCGGACAGCACACACAGGGACCAATTATTCTCAGCGTGCGGATCCGAGACGCGATTAATTGCGATGCCCTGAACGTCCGAACAACCCGGCTGCTTTCGGATTTCTGCTAACGCCCGCCACCGCAAATCCTGCATCGAAAGTAGGGTCTTTGCCATTCAGGTCGCGGCCTTACTTCGAAGCCCTGGCGATCTTGTGCTCCAGATGGCCGGTCTCATGATCGCGGCGGAGCTGGCTCAGCGACGTCTCGTTCAGCTTAAGTAGAACCTCGCTCAGCTTCTCGGTCTCAGGATAGCCAGCTGCGAAACTCTGCCCGTAAACCTTACGCAACGTGCGGATGAGCGTGTTTCCGTGTTTGCCGCTGATTTCGCCGTCCTTGTTGCGGTGGCGATTGTCGAGACTTACCTTGCTCATGCTGCTCTCCGTTGTGCCCGCGGCCGACGGCATCCACCCGCCGAGACCAAATGGCAACTAACGCCCGCTCGGCAAATGGACTTTGCACTGCATGGGTTTTAGATGGCAGCGATGATGGGCTCGTTGGTGCCGCAGAAAAGGTGGCCGAAAACTTGTTAGCGACCTGATGCATTCAACCCACCTCCGTTCAATGCGACGACGGATACTCAATGGATATTTGGGGGCATTAGGTCAACCTCGCTGACGCGCTCCTACGCACTCCGTAGACGGTGTAACGCCTCACTTAATCGCTTTCACGATCCCGCGCTGGAAGGGCAACAGGGTGCATTGCATCACAGAAAGTATCCTGAGCGCGCTCGGCGAGAAGCCGCTCAAAGTCTACGAGGTCATGAGACGCGCCAATGTCGCGAATGAGGAAGCTTGCCAATCCCTCCTGCTGAAAATGCGAGACGAAGGCTTAGTGAAGTTCGATATCCACAAAGGGCGATGGCTCATCGGATGATTCGCGAAATTGCGGCGCCCGTCCAGCGCTGATCACAGAGAACTCGCTGCGCATTCCTACCTGCTGAAAGGGGACGCACGACGCAGTAAACGTCGGTGACGTCGACGTCTTGTTGAGCGCGTTGGGCGGATAGGCTTCCTGGTGGCTGATACGCTTAACTTCAACCGTTCGTGTAGGTTTTCCCATGAACCGGCTTCGTCGATTGCGGAAATTTCTGATCCAGTTGATCCATGAGGCGGCCGGTAGCCCATGCGTCCCGCACTCGGCTTTGTTCTGATCGCTGGACAAGTGTCGACTACAAACGGCGCAGGGAAATAAAATGGGAGAGTTCTGTCCATGATCGAGGGGATCAGCGCGGTCACACTGGCAACCCACGAAATGCCACGAGCCGTCCGATTCTACCGTGCGCTGGGGTTTGAGGTCCTGCGCGGCGGCGAAGAGTCGTCATTTACCAGCTTTCGAGCAGGGACGAGCTATCTCAACCTCATCGCCCAGCCTGCCGAGCGGCGCTGGTCCCGGTGGGGGCGGGTAATCTTCTACGTTGCCGATGTCGACGCACTTTACGAGCGTGCGCTCGCAGCGGGATACCAGCCAGCTACCGCGCCCCAAGATGCCGAATGGGGTGAGCGCTTCTTCCACCTCATTGACCCCGACGGCCACGAACTCAGTTTCGCTCGGCCTTTGCTCCCGGTTTCCGTCCAATAGCAGCTCGAAGCGGCCTGCCATTCCAAGAGGCGCTGGGAGAGCGTATGGTGCTTGGATGATCCGCTGAACCTGGGAGGCAATCATGCAATTCAGGACAACCGGACTACTGTTGCTCGGTGCGATGGCGCTTCCCGCCTCCGGGACCGCACAAACCACCCCCCGCTCCACCGGCGATCACACGAACAGTGGTCGCCGCAGCCAAACTGCCGACCGTCACGGACGTGCCACTCCATTTTAAAGCGGTGAGCGTCACTCTTCAGCCGGACGAGAAGAGCGGCATCTCGGCGGCCAACGGCATCCTCTACCAAATGTCAGGATCGACCGAGGTCGCGCTCGATGGCGAGGCCAAAATGCTCAACGCCGGAGAGGGGCTTTTCATCGCCGGCGGAAAGACCGCCGCGTTAACGGCGGGCAGCGGAGGGCCATCCACCTTCCTCCACTTCCTCCTTGTCCCTGCCGTGGACTTGGGTCGGCCTGTCGAAACGGCACCTGCCGCTGTGAGAGAGCTGTATCGTACTGAGGCTTCAATCCCCGACCTGAAGCCGGGCGGTTATGATCTCAATCTCACACGAGTCACATTTCCGGCGCAGATGCCCTCCAACCCGCCACACCATCGGTCCGGAGCGGCTCTATACTTTATTATTTCCGGCGCTGGGGCGAACACGGTCGACGGTAAGACAGAAGCAAGGGGACCAGGTTCCTTGATCTATGAACCGTACGCCCTCGTGCACCAATGGGGAAACCCAGGCAACGAGCCGTTGATATTCTTGGCCTTCAACATCAATCCGGAAGGTGTGGC
>WNFH01001441.1_pt1 | contig 16093 bp, 16 predicted proteins | sample 5400411 | NCBI WGS metagenome assembly WNFH01 (sample SAMN13153347, study PRJNA577476) | soil metagenome | isolation source: 200 cm saprolite under Douglas fir tree site 2 hole 3 | place: USA:California | collected 2015-04-18
GCTCACCCCCGTTCAGGAGCGCGCCTTCCAACTCCTCGACGTGCCGATCAACTTGTAGCCAGTACAGCCGCCGACCGTCTCGCCGATCGGCGAGTCGGATCAATCATTTACGCTTTCGCGATGCTGCAACTTCCGACTAAGTATCCGCTGGCGCGAGCTTCGACAGGACATGCTACCAGTTGTGGTGCTCTCAACGCTCGGTGTGGTCATCTCAGCAGTTTGTTGTCGCGGCAGGCATGGTGAAGTTCTTGGCGTGGCCCGCTGCACCCGCCCTCGTTTTTGGGGTACTGATTGCTGCAACCGATCCGATTGCCGTTCTTGCCATGTTCAAGGATACCGGGATCAAGGGCCGCCTTCGGCTCTTGGTGGAGAGTGAAAGCCTTTTCAATGACGGTGTTGCAGCGGTGTTGTTTGCGCTCGTTCTTACTTGGGCACAGGCGACGGACAGTTCGCAGCTAAGCACGGTGAGCGTGGGACGCACGCTCGCTTTTATGACGGGCGGAGGCATCTTAATGGGTGTTTTGCCTGTGGCGCTGCGGCTATTACGCTCGCTGGACGGACTTCTGACCATTTAGTGGAAGCTACACTAACTGCGGTCGCCGCTTACGGTTCGTTTCTGCTGGCAGAAAATTTCGGGTTCTCGGGCGTGCTTGCGACCGTCGCAGCCGGTCTTCTTATGGGCAATCTGGGTGTTCTCAGGGAAGATGAGAATCGAAATATCTTTTCCCCCGATGGTCGTTCCTTCGTAATTGCTCTATGGGAGTTCGGCGCATTCATCGCAAACTCCCTGATTTTTCTTTTGATTGGTCTAAGGGTCGCGGCCATACCACTTACCAGCGTCGGCGTGAGATCCGTTCTGCTTGCAATCGGATTGGGTCTCGCGGGGCGGGCGCTTACCGTATATCCGGTGTGTCTGCTTTTTCGGTTTTCGACATGGGCTATACCCATGCGCGAGCAGCACGTCCTCTGGTGGGGTGGACTACGAGGGGCGCTGGCATTGGCGTTGGCCCTTGCGCTTCCGCCCTCTTTCCCGCTCCATGACGAAATCCTGATCACGGCCTTCGGAGTTGTCGTGTTTGCAGTCGTCGTGCAGGGGCTGACGATGCCATGGCTTCTGCTGATGTTAAAATTCTCGCGGGCAAATGAAACCGCTCGCCGAAACGCTAATGGCGATCCGGAACGAAGTTAAAGATATGTTGCGCGCCAACGTCGATTTGATCGAGAGCCGGTTTCCCGCCTCAAACTAAATCCAGGGCGGGCTCTTTCGGCCGCTAAAATCGCTCAGGCCGCAGTAGGGCGTAGATCAAGTAAAACAGCAAGCCAGCAGCGACGAGGCCGGCGAGTGAGTAGTCGAAAATCATTTTCGTTCCGCTCAGAGGCGTTCGCAGGCGTGCGCATAAGCTACCGCCACCAAAAAGAAGACCAGCCCGAGGGCCAGCATGACGACATCCAACATGGGGTGCTCCTTGTCGCGCTTGTTTCCGGGTACGACGGTTGCGCGTTCCGGGAAAGAAGATTGCGATGGATCAAGAACAGTAAACGTCGTTGCATATATGTTCTCGAGATGGGCATTACGCCAACGTTATAGGAAAGTAATAGGCGTCAGGAAGTATTGACGTGAGCCATTTGCGAGAGGGTTATTTGGATCGCACGGCCTACGTTGCGCGCAAACGCGACGGGCGATCATCAGGTCGAATGTCCGTTCCGGGTGTGCGCCGTGCAAAGGCGGCGCTTTCCAGTGGGCGCAAGCCCCACTCGGCAGCCGCTCCATGGAGAGTCTCGTCTTGCGGGCGCCAAATAAGCAGAACGGCGCTGCTTCACACCTCTGACGAAGCGCGAACAGGGCCTAACACCGCCTCTCGTATCCAATAATCGATTGAGACTCGCCCAGGCCCCCACGCCATGATGCCGAGCGCCATCGCCGCCCAGGTGATATGAATCGGCCAGCCGTCGGGCACGGTGAGTTCGACGATCGTAGTCATGAACAGCAGGCCGAGCGCGGCAAAGCGCGAGGCAAAGCCGAGCACCAGCAGCACCGGAAACAGGATTTCACCGCAACCGGAGAGGAACGCTATCACGGCCGGCATCGGATAATGGTAGGGGCCACCCGGCAAATGCAGCATGAACTCATCGGTGAACAGCGTCACCGCCGTGTCGCTGAGCTTCAGAAAGCCGTTCCATTTGAGAATGCCGGAACGCCAGAACGGCACCGCCAGCGCCACGCGCATCACGAGCTGAACCAGCGAGGGCGCCGCCACCATCTGCACCAGCCGACTGGCCTTGTCAGCGAGCAAACCGACCGTCCGCAGCGGCTCGCCGGGCGCGGCGTGTTGATCAATGACCATCCTGCTTCTCCAGAGTAGCGGCGGTGAATGCGCCCGCCTCGATCATGACGGCGATGTGTGATGCGATATCGAAAGCGGGCGAGGCGTCCAGCGCCAACGCCGCGGCCTCGCCGAGCGATCGCCCTGCAATAAGGCTAGTGAGGAAGACGGCGCCACCAGGCGGGAGGTGTCGCACGACGACGTCGAGATCGGGCCGCGTGATCAAGGCATCCTCCGGCACCGACGCGTCGATCCGGTCAACGGGCGCCTCGCCGCGGTTGGCGGCGAAGATGGTCACGACGGAGAAGCGGGAGCGCACGATCCTCGTCGCCGGGTGCACGACGAATACCAGGTCGGCGAGCTGCTCGGGCGGGAACGAGCCGAGCGTTGCCGCCGACAGTGGATCGGCGTCGGCCGCATGATAGGCATCAAGCCAAGCCCGTTCGACCCGCGCGGTGTCGGCAAGCCACGGCATCGAGCGGGCATACTCATATTGCTCGATGAAGGCCGGAAAGTCGCGACCATATTCGAACAACAGCGGCGATTTCGGCGGTGTGGCGCGGATATGGAAGCGCGCCATGGCGCGAAAAAACTCCACGCCAGTGATGCGCTGCACGGCCGGGTAGATCGCCGCAACTGCCTCGATCAGACTGACCATGACGTTGTTGCGGTAGACGTTGTAGCGCTTGATGGCGGCCTTGCCGCTCGGACCGGTCACGACCGCGGGCGTCCCGCCGTCCGGATCGATCAAGGCCGCAGCGAACGCCGCCGAACAGGAGGATCGTAAATGCGGTTCAGGCGGTAGCATGATGCCCCTCCGCGATGGTGTGGCAGCGGTCGAGGATTTTCTGCGCGGCAGCCGCCTCGGCCTTGAGGACCGGCCAGTCGGGGATGTTGCTGTCCCACTCGACCAGCGTCGGAATCGACCCGCACCGCGAGACCACGATCTCGAAGAGTTTCCAGACGGCATCCGCGACCGGACCGTCATGGCTGTCGATCAACAGCAGGTCGCCCTCGTCATCGGACTGTTCGGCGTGACCGGCGAGATGAATCTCACCGACGTTGGCCAGTGGAAAGTCGGACAAATAGTCCAGCGCCGAGAAACTGTGATTGGTGGCGGACACGAAGACGTTGTTGACGTCGAGCAGCAGGCCGCATCCGGTACGCCGCGCGACACTGCGGATGAAATCCACCTCGCTCATCGTCGACTCGGCAAAGGCGACATAGGTCGACGGATTTTCGAGCAGCATCGGCTGGCGGATCGCTTCCTGAACCTCGTCGATGTGGTCGCAGACCCGGCCGAGCGTTGCCTCGGTATAGGGCAAGGGCAAGAGATCGTTGAAATAGGTGGTCTCATGCGTCGACCAGGCAAGATGCTCGGAGACCAGCGCCGGCTCATAGCGCTCGACGAGATGTTGGAAACGCGCCAGATGCGCCCTGTCGAGCGGCCGCTCGCCGCCGATCGACATGCACACGCCGTGCAACGATATCGGGTGGTCGCGCCGTATGGCTTCGAGGGCCCGATGCGGGGGTCCGCCCGCGCCCATATAGTTCTCGGCGTGGACTTCGAAGAATCCACGCTGTGCGCCTTCGGCGACGATCGCGGAGAGGTGCTCGTGTTTGAAGCTCGTCCCCGCGAGCGCGCCAATCGGCAGAGCCGGAAAACGAAGAGGAATGGCCGCAGACGCCGCGAGTTTGGCCGTCGCATTCATTTTATTCCCTCCGCTTTTCGCCGTCGTTGACTTGCGCTGATCGACAGATCAGATCGGCTTGAGCGAGCCGGCTTTGCCGTTCGGAAGCTGGATGCTGGCGCAGGTGCCGCCCTGGACGAACTTCCATGCATTGCCCTGGAAGTCGGCGGTCGAGGTCCCCTGGCAGGTCGTGCCTGGACCGGCGGCGCAATCGTTCTGGCCTTTCAGCGCGACGCCGAAGCATTTCTCCTTGTGGGCGGCGATGGCCGCGTCCCCCTCGGCCTTGGTTAGCGGGGCGGCGGCGGCCATGGTCGCGAGCGCGGTCGTGACGGCACCGGCAAGGACGAACGAACTGGCAAGTTTCTTCGCAGACATTGGATTTCTCCTCTTGAGGGTTGCATCGCCCGCTGGGCGAACGCACATCGTCTCATTCGTCCCGCACGAAGCCCTCGTTACGGTGAACCGCTCACGAATCCGTGAGACCACCTTTGGGCCGGGTACAATCGCTGGACGAGCGCGTACCCGCCAATAGCGGAAGGCGGAAGGACAACTCCAATGCCTTGTCCCTATCGCGACGGTAGCCAAAGGGCATTGGAAGCCGCGGGCGATTCGCCGGGATGGTCCGCACTGCATGGGGAGAAGGTAACGTGAACCGGAATTCCGGCGTATATTCAAGGGAACCGGCCGGCAGCATACCCCCGCTGGAAAGCGGAAAAGGATGATCGACGTTCCAAACCGACAACCAGATGATCGCCCGCCGCCTCGTTCTACCGGCAGACCGCGCACGGTCAGCATCCATCTCGCGGTGTCGGCGCTGGTGTTGACGACGATCCTGTTGACGGCCGCGGCATCAAGCCTGCTGTGGTGGCGAACGGCGGAAGCCACCAGCCGGCAACTCGCCAGCACCATCAACGAGCAGATCGTGGCCGCCGTCCGCAAGGAGGTGTCGGCGATCGTCGGCGAAGCGCGCGCCGCTCATACAGCCATTCGCACCCTGTTCCTGCAGAACGTGCTCGACACCCGCGAAGCCGACAAGCGCGAGTTCGTATTCCTGTCGCAACTTCAATCGCATGCGACGATCTCCTGGGTCGCCTTCGGCTGGCCCGACGGCTCATTTTTCGCCGCGCACAAGCTCGGCGACGGCCATCTGGAGATGATGGAGATCTCGCTGACCGATCATCCCGGCCAGCGCCGGATCGACGAATATGCGGTCATTCCAGGCGACATCGAATTCGAACAACGCCGGTTCGTGCCGACCGATTTTCGCGTCGTCGACCAGGTTTGGTTCAAAACCGGCATGGGGGCCAAGGGACCGCAATGGTTCAAGGTTCTCGACCATCCGATCGGGCAACGTCCGTCGATCGCGTTTGCGGGTCCGATCGACGTTTACCAGGACCGGCAAGGCGTCCTCGCGATCATCATCGAATATACCAGGTTCGCTCATTTTCTGGCCCAGCTCGAGGTCGGACGCACCGGAACCGCGTTTATCTTCGACGGCAGCGGAGAGCTGATCGCGGCTCCCGACAAGGAGGCCGACGAACTGCATCCCGCGCGTAGTCAGGAAGCGCTGCTGCCACTGGCCCGCATGGTGCTGGCACAGGCCGGCGACGAGGACCGGAAAGAGGCATGGCGTCGGCGGCTGACATCGCAAGGCGAGGCTTACGAGGTCGCGCTCACGCCCTTGCCGTTTCCAGGCTGGTCGCTGGCGACCGTCATTCCCGAAGCCGAGTTCCTGGGACCGGTCGAAACCACGCTGCGCAGACTGATCATCGGCCTTGCCGCCGGCGCGCTGTTGGCGGCCCTACTGTCGGCCATGCTGGTGCGATCGGTGATCGCCGCTCCGCTGGCCCGCGTGGTCGGAGAAATCCGCCATGTCGAGAGCTTTGCCCTGGACAAGGTCCGCCGTCATCCATCGCGGCTGGCCGAGATATCGAGTCTCTCGGGCGCGATCGCCGAAATGGCAGCGGGCCTGTCCGCTTTCCGCAAATTCATTCCGGCCGACCTCGTCAGATCGCTGCTCAGCCAGGGTGTCGAGGCAAAGCCCGGCGGATCCATCCAGGAACTGACAGTAATGTTCGTCGACGTCGCCGGCTTTACCGGACTTTCCGAACGCATGGGCGATCGCGTCGTGCTGCTATTATCCCGATATCTCGACGCCGTCTCCGAAGTCATCGTCGCGAATGGCGGCACGATCGACAAATTCATCGGCGATGCCGTGATGGCCTTCTGGGGCGCACCAACGGCGCAGCAGGATCATGCCGTGCGCTGCTGTCGCGCGGCACTTGCCTGCCGCAGGGCGATCGAGGCCGCGGGCGTCAACGACGACCAGGGTCATCCGCTCCAGATCCGGATCGGCATCAATTCCGGCCGCATGCTGGTCGGCAATATCGGCTCCGAATTGCGGCTGAACTACACCGTGATCGGCGATGCCGTGAACGTGGCGAGCCGGCTCGAGAGCGCCAACAAACAGTACGGAACGCTGATCCTGATCGGCGCGGAGACCAGGCGCCTCATCCGGGATGCGTTCATCATCCGAGAAATCGACAGCATCGTCGTCTATGGACGGACAGAGGGGCTTGCGGTTTACGAGCTGATCGGCCTTGCAGAAGTCCTCGGCGAAAACACAGCTTGGATCGCGAGCTACGAGGAAGGGCTTTCGAGATATCGTCGTCGCGACTTCTCAGGCGCGATCACCCATTTCGAGGCGGTGCTTAGCGGGCGCCCTCACGACTGGCCGGCTTCCCTGCTGCTCGAGCGGTGCAAGTGTCTTCAGCAGTCAGGCGTGGATGAGGAATGGTCGCCGGTCGCGGCGCTAAAGGCGAAATGACAGGAAAGCCTGATTCTGGCGCTGGACAACGCCTTTCTCGACCTTCGTGTCGACCGACCGGCTGGACGCCATGCGCCGCAGCGCAATGGCGCGCTCCTTTAGCTGGGACCTTTCAGCGGCCTGCTACAGCGCGCTGTATCGCAAGACGATGTCGACCTGAGGTCTTCCCGTCACTCTGCCGCTTTCCTGCCCGCGCTCATGATATCGGTCGACTGCTTCTGCATCGAAGCCATCGACGACTTCACGAATTCCGTCTGCAGCCTGACGCATTCGACTGGCGATTCCGCCTGCGCGAGCTGGCTGGCGTGATTGCAAAGCGCCGCGACGTTAGCCTCGGCGGCGTCGAGTGTCTTTCTCGCGAACTCAAACCATCCAACCATTGCACGATTGAGTTGGCCGATATTGTGATGCGCGAGATCTCGCGGCTCGGAAAGCTGCGCACCGGATTCATTAGACATACAGTTTCCTCTGGCCTAAACACTCGTGCGCGAACATCGAGTCCTTTTTCCTATCGTCCCGCCCCGACAATGGGCGCGGCTAGCCGCATTTTCCAATACCGTTTGGCTAACTTCTCGATAGGAAAAGCGTATGGAGATTCATCAGGTCCGGTATTTCCTGGCTGTCTGCGAGCATCTGAGCTTCACCCAGGCCGCAAGACAGTGCCACGTGACGCAGCCTTCGCTCTCACGCGCGATCCAGCATCTGGAGAAGGAGTTCGGCGGATATCTGTTCGACCGGCGCCGCTCGAAGGTTCGGCTGACCGAGCTCGGCAAGCTCGTGCAGCCCTACCTGCAGGAAGCCTGGGAGCAGGCGCAGGCCGCAAAGAAGGAGGCCAAGGACTACTCGTCCAAGGCGCCGACGCAATTGAACCTGGCGATCATGTGCACCATCGCCCCCCGACTGCTGATCCAGATGTTCTCCCGCTTTCGCAGCGCGCGCCCCGATATCAATCTCGATTTGATCGATGGCACGGCGCAGTCAATCGAGGAGCAGCTGATCGGCTCCAAGGCCGAAGCGGCGATCTACTGCCGGCCCGACCGTGCCCTGGATCCACGCCTGAATTACCTGCCGTTGTTTCGGGAACAGATGATGATCGTGCTGCCGGCAGAACATCGCTTGGCTGCGCGCGAGACCATCGAGATCGCCGATCTTGCCGGCGAGCGCTATGTGCAGCGGTCTTTCTGCGAGTTCAACGACATGGTCGACCGCGTGTTCGACGATCGCGGGATCGATTGCGAGACGGTCTATCGCAGTGACCGCGACGATTGGGTGCTCGCCATGATCGCCAGCGGCTTCGGCTTCGGATTTTTTCCGAGATATTCGATCTCAAATGCAGCAGTGGTGGCGCGCCCCCTGGTCAATCCCGAGTTCTGGCGCGAGGTCAGCCTCACCACCGTGAAGGGCCGCCCCTACTCGCGCGCGGTCGGCGCGCTGGTACATGAAGCCATGAGATCGGCGTGGCTCGATGAGGACGCGCTAGCGGTCAGGAACCATCCGCCGGCTTCCGAAGACCCGGACCACGCGTAACAATCGTCGACGTCCCGCGTACAGACGACATGCGATAGCCTGTTCGACCTTGCGCGCCTCGCATTGCGGTCAGCGCTGGTTCACATCCACTTGATCAGACGATTGGCGACGGAGGGCCCTTCCGAGCGATCGGCCACATCCGGGCCAAAGGAATTGCCTTATGGAAATGCACCAGATCCGATATTTCCTGGCCGTCTGCTCCGAGCGCAATTTCACGCGCGCCGCCAAACTCTGCCATATTTCCCAGCCGTCGCTGACGCGCGCCATCAAACTCCTCGAAGCGGAGTTCGGCGGCTTGCTGTTCCGCCGCGAGCATCCGCATTCGCATCTTACCGAGCTCGGAGAAATTGTCCGGCCCCATCTGCAGCAAGTCTGGGAACAGAGCTATGCGGCCATCACGCAGGCGCACGAATTCACCGCCGTCGGCCGCTCAAGGCTCAAGATCGGCATCATGTGCACGATCGCGCCAGCGCTGCTGACAGATTTGCTGATGCGCATGCGAATACGGCACAAGGCGATTGAAGTGGAAATCGTCGACGGCTCAGCTCGCGACCTGGAGGAACAGCTTGTCGGCGGTCACATCGCCGCCGCTGTGTATGGCAAGCCGGACAAGACGGACTCTTGCGTCGCTCGGATTCCGTTATTTCGTGAACGGATGATGATCGCCATGCCGCGCGACCACCGGCTGGCTGGCCACCCATCGATCCGCTTCGCTGATCTTGCCGGAGTCCCCCAGATTCGGCGCTCCCGATGCGAATACAACGAACTGGTCGCGCGGCTCTTCCGGCAGCATCGGATCGACTGCGAAATCGCGTTCGACAGCCCGCGCGACGATTGGGCGCAGGCGTTGATCGCAGGCGGCCTCGGCTTCGCGCTGATGCCGCAACACAGTATCGACCATCCCGGTGTGCTGTCACGACCGCTCATTGAGCCAACGCTGTGGCGGGAGGCAAGCCTGTTTACGTGCAGGGAACGGACGAACGGCGACGGCCTTGACGCGCTCGTGCAGGAAGCGACACGAATGACTACCGCATCGGCGAGGGTTCCGGCCGCCGGGAATAGCCTTGCGGATGATGCACGCTAGTGGTGGCCGATATCTCGAGAAGCGAACGTCGCGGTCGATCACTCAGCCGCCTGCGGCATCAACTCCATATGCTCGTGAAACACGATGCCGGAGAGCGGATCGAATTCGCCGACCCAGGGTGAACGCGCCAGTACCGATCTCGTATGCGTATAGCCGGCGTCCCAGCGTTGCTTGATGCCATCCGGGCTGAAGTCGATGTCCTTGGTGTGGGTTTCGCGATCGAGCTGCGGCGCGAGCAGGCGTACCACATGCATCCGGGTCTGACACCCATAACTTGCCAATTCGCGCGCCGCAGCGCTGCTGCGCTCGGCCTCGGGCAGGTGCGTGACAAGCTGGTTGATGACGTGACGCAGCCGGTGGATCTGTTGCTGCCGCACGATCTGGCTGGCGATCCGGCTGGAATACTGCACATCCTTTTGCCGGTTGAACACCTCCGCCATCGTGGTCGGCTCCGAGCCCGCCGGATTCCACAGGTGGACGGAGAAGATCAGCGAGTCCTTGCGCGGATCGTCGTCGAACACGGCCTCCGTCGGCGTGTTCGATAAGATGCCGCCGTCCCAGTAAAGCTCGCCCTCGATGCGCACGGCCGGAAAGGCCGGCGGCAGCGCGCCGGACGCCATCACGTGCTTCACGGTGATCGTTCCGTCGCGGCTGTCGAAATAGCGCATTTGGCTGGTGCGGACATGGGCGGCGCCGACGGTAAGCCGCGGCTTGCAGCGATTGACGAGATCAAAATCGACCAGCTCTTCGAGCGTCTTTTGCAGCGGCGTGGTCGTGTAATAGCCAGCGCGCTCGGGCCCAAGCACGTAGGCATCGCCAGCATGGGCGAGCGGATTGGGCCTGAAGAAGCCGGCAACCCCGTGGGTGATCGTCGACCAATAGGACAGTTTCTCGTTGAACCCGGGAAACACGCTACCGAAATTCCAGGCCGGGCTCTGCTCCATCCGCTTCCAGAATTCCTGCAAGCGCGAGAGCCGGGCTCGAGGCTCATTGCCGGCGATCAGGCTCGCATTGATCGCCCCGATCGAGGTGCCGATGATCCAGTCCGGCTCGATGCCGGCTTCGTGTAGCGCCTGGTAGACGCCGGCCTGATAGGAGCCGAGCGCACCCCCGCCCTGAAGCACCAGCACGACCTGGCCCGGTAGATCGTTCACCTTCGCACCACGTCCGACAACGTCCTGCATCCTGCTCATGTTTCGCTCTCCAAAGGGCCAGCTATGCGCCTTCTTCGTGACATCTTGCGCTTTGTTACGCCGACTTATGTCAATGTGCGGTCCAGCCGCCGTCGACCGGCAAGGCGACACCGGTAATCGAGGCTGCAGCTTCTGTTGACAGGAACACGGTCAACGCACCGAGCTCTTCTACCGTCGCAAAGCGCTTGTTGGGTTGCTGCGCGAGGAGCACGTCGCGAATCACCTGGTCGCGCGAAATACCATGCGCCTTGGCCTGACTGTCGATCTGCGCTTCCACCAACGGCGTGTAGACATATCCGGGGCAGATCGCGTTGCAGGTAATACCCTCTTCTGCCGTCTCCAGTGCCGTCACCTTTGTTAGACCAACTATACCGTGCTTGGCCGCGACATAGGCCGCCTTGAAGGGCGATGCGACAAGTCCGTGGGCGGAGGCGATATTGATGATCCGACCAAAGCCATTCTGACGCATCGCAGGAAGCGCAAGGCGCGTGGTGTGGAATGCCGATGACAGGTTGATGGCCAGGATCTGGTCCCATTTCTCAGCCGGAAACTGGTCAAGCGGCGCGACATGCTGAATGCCGGCATTGTTAACGAGGATATCGAGCCGGCCGAACTGTGCGACGGTTGCCGCGATCATCTCGGCAATCGACTTCGGTCGCGTCATGTCGGCTGGTGAAAAGCTCGCCTTGACGCCAAACTCGGCGGCAATCTGTTCCCGCGTCCTGCCGATCTCGGCCGCGCTGCCGAGACCGTTCAGCACGACCTCGGCACCTACTGCCGCGAGCGCCTGCACAATGCCAAGGCCGATACCGCTGGTCGAGCCCGTGACCAGCGCGACCTTGCCGTCGAGCGCCCGTCGGGCATTAGACGTCTGCGGTTTGACAGGAATATTCATGGTCCAAACCCTCCATTGATGGCGATCAGCCTGTGTCCGAACTCACGCCTTTCCCAAACTCTGAAGGATTGTCGAATTGTATGGAAATGCCTGTTGGCTTCCGAAACCATACGCGCCTGCTATTGCGCATGGGATGTCATTCCCGGGCTTGATCGGCTAGGCTTGGGGTCGATCTTGCCGGGGAGCCAATCCATGGAGATGCACCAGGTCCGTTACTTTCTCGCGGTGGCGCAGCTTTTGAATTTCACCCGCGCCGCCGAGGAATGCCATGTGACGCAGCCGTCGCTGACGCGCGCGATCAAGCAGCTCGAAGCCGAGCTCGGCGGCGACCTGTTCCGGCGCGAACGGCCGACGCAAATGACCGAACTCGGCCAGCGCATGCATCCGCTGCTCAAGCAGTGTTATGAGGCGGCCATCGGCGCGCGGTCGCTCGCTTCCTCCTTCAAGAGCGGCGAGATCGGCGCGCTCTGGATAGCGCTGACTCATTCCGTCGACCTCTCGCTGCTTATTCCCTTTCTCAATGAGGTCAAGCGGCAGTTCAACCGGCTGGAGTTCAAGTTTCTGCGCGGCAAAAGCGGCGAGGTCGCCGAGATGCTGAAGAAGGGCGAGGCAGAGCTCGGCATCGCCGCGGAGATCGACCAGGATTGGGACCGGCTCGACACCTGGCCGCTCTTCACCGAGGATTTCCGGCTCGTCGTCAGCAGGCAGCATCGTCTGGCGGAGCGCGACAGCGTCGAACTGGAGGACCTGCGCGCCGAGCAATTGTTGTCGCGAAATTATTGCGAGCATGCGGAACGTCTCGGCGCCTCGCTACGCGAGCACGGCCTCAACGTCGATCGCGGCCATGAGGTATCCAGCGAGCGCGACTTGATCGAGCTAGTGGAGGCCGACATCGGTGTGGCCATCATTCCCGACACCTCGCCCATTCCGCAGACCTTGAAACGCACGGCGGTCGACGGACTCGACGCGCGCCGCACGGTCCATCTCTATGGAGTTGCTGGGCGCGAGCGGACCGCGGTGGCGTCTGCCATCATGCGTATGCTGCGCGGCGCCGACTGGCGACCGAGCAAGAGGGACGTTGGCATGTAGCAGCGGCCATTTCCCTCCGAAGCGAGTTTCTAATTTGCCGGCTCTTCCCGGGTCAGAAGTATTGATAGCGACCTGATCGCGGGTGCCGCGACCAGCACGAGCGGCAACATCGTCATCCATGAAATCAGCCAAGACAGCAGCCAGTTCTGGATGAAACCTCCGGTTTCTATGAACGGAAAACTCGCTATTGCGGCCGCGATCGCGCATGTCAATCCGGATTGGATGACCCCAAAAACAAAGTGGCTATAGCGGCGCGGAATGGCGAGCATCTGATTGCCTCCGGAGCTGCGGGAAAGCAAACGTTGTGCCATGACTCGCCTCCTCGATACCTAAGCAAAACCGAATGTTTGAGGACCGGGTTGGCTGGTCCGATATTGGTCCGCGGGGGATGCTGTTGCTTTAGGGCACCATCTTCAGAGCGGCGATCAGGTCGTCGATCGCCATGCGCTTGCGGAAGTCGGGATCGACGAAGCGCGCCTTCACAATCCCATCGCGGCCGACCACGAAGGTTGCGGGGATCGGCAGCACCCAGCCGTCATTGCCGTGAAAGCTCGCCATATCCTGGTACGACAGCAGCTTTTGGATCTCGGCTCCGAGCCAGATCGCCAGATTGAGCGACAGGGCATAGCCATTGTCGAGGTCAGTCAGGACAGGAAATGACGCACCGGAGTCCGTCTTGAATTTGCCGGCGAAGGCTTGCGTCTCCGGCATGATCGCAACGACTTGGCCACCCACAGCCTTGATTCGGTCCATCGCCTCGATCACGGCGTGGACGTTCAACCGGCAGTAGGGGCACCAATGACCACGGAAAAACATCACCGCGACCGGACCGTCCGCCAACAGCGAGGGCAGGCCGACAAGCCGGGCCGCGGCTTGGAGGATCTCACTTCCAGGTTCAGCTGTCGTGCTTCTTCAGGGCAGCCTGGAGACCTTGGACAAGGCTGTCCCCGTCGAACGGCTTAGTCAGGTAACAAATCGCCCCGGACCTAACCGCTTGCGCACGAATCCGCTCATCGGGGAAGGCCGTGAAGAAAATGAACGGCACGCGGTACCCCTGGGTAAGCAAGTAGGCTTGCAACTCGACGCTGCTCATGCCGGGCATTTGACCATCTGCAATCACACACGAGAGGTCATTGACGCGGTTCGACCGCAGTAACTCTTCGGCGGATGCGAATGTATATACGATGTAGCCGAGCGACCTCACAAGGCTGTCAGTCGTGGCGCGCACGGATGCATCATCGTCAATGATTGCGACTAGCAGAAGCTTTGACAAGGCGGTCTTTCCCTGACGCGGAGACCGGAAGCACATGGCGTCACCGTCGCCCTCACTGTAGATTGCATCACGGATTGGGATTGAAAAGGATACCTAGGTATAAGCTCTAGCGTTTCGGGCGACTGATTCCGAGCAGGTCAGCCATTCCTAATAAATCAATCAACGACCGAGCCTTCATTTTTCGCATCAAATGGCCACGATGGACCTTCACCGTGATCTCGATGATGCCGAATTTGGCCGCGATCTGTTTGTTCATTAGTCCGGCAGCGACCAGTGTCATCACCTCCCGCTCGCGCGAGGTCAGAGAGTCGAACGGGATTCGCAGTTCCGAAACGGCCTTCTCGCTATCGCGTCTTTTTTGATCTCGCTCGATCGCCCTGATCACGGCATCCAGGATATCTTGTTCGCGGAACGGCTTCGTCAGAAAGTCGATGGCTCCAGCTTTCATCGCCTTGACCGACATCGGGATGTCGCCGTGGCCCGTCATAAAGATGATCGGGATGCGAATATCGGCCTTGGCCAATTCGGCCTGAAAGTCCAGACCGCTGACGCCCGGCAGCCTGATATCGAGGACCAGGCAGCTTGCAACATCCGGCATCTTGATCCGCGCAAATTCATGGGCCGAACCGAACAGCTCGACTCGCAAGCCCACCGATCGGAAAAGACTGCTGAGAGTCGTGCGCATCGCTACATCGTCGTCGATGACGAAGACAATCGACTCCTTGGCGCTCGCGGGTTCGTGCGATGATTTGGCGCGCTCGGTCACGACGCATCCTCTTGATGCAAGGGCAGGACGAATTGAAACGTGGCACCGTGGGGTACGTTTGTCGTGGCCCACAGCCGACCGCCGTGCGCTTCGATGATCGAACGGCAGATCGAGAGTCCCATGCCCATGCCGCTGGATTTGGTGGTGAAGAAGGGGTTGAACAGCTGGTCGGCATCCTTGGCGGAGATCCCGACGCCGCAATCCGTCACACTTACGAGCACTCCATGTGCATCGTCCTGGCCTGATCGGATCACCAGTTCGCGCGGCCGATCCGTGGTCGATTGCATGGCTTCAATGCCATTCATCACCAAGTTGATAATCACCTGCTGCAATTGGACCCGATCACCCAGGATCATGGGCAGAGCCGGTGCCACCTCCATTTGTAACGACACCCGGTGGCTGACTAGATCACGCTGCACCAGCGCGATGACCTCCCTGACGACGTCATTGACGTCGAGGAGCACTTTCTCAATTTCAGTCTTATTCGCGAGCGCCCGGACGCGCCGGATCACCTCACTCGCCCGATTGGCTTCGTTGACGATCCAATCCACAGCGCATCGCGCTTCTTCCAGATTGGGGGTACCGCCGTCGATCCAACGCCGGCAGGCCGCTGCGGCATTGACGACGGCGGCGAGCGGCTGGTTCACTTCATGGGCGATCGAGGCCGCCAACTCCCCCATCGTCGTGACGCGATTAGCGTGCGCGAGCGCCATCTGCGCTTCGCGCAAGGCTTCCGAGGCCAGCACATGTTCGGTGAGGTCGCGGCCGACCGCGAGCACGGCCTCCACCCGCTCCGAGGTCGGCCGCAGAGGCGAATAGGTTACCGCGAGGTAGCGCCGGCCAATAGATTGGTTGAACCACTCTGCGTAACCGACTTCCTCTCCCGCGAAACAGCGGTCGAAATACGCCTTGGCCGTCTGCTCAAAGCCCTCCCATCCCAGAAACTCGGCTACGTGCTTCCCGATGAACGTCTCGGGTGGCATACCCCATCTCCGCTCGAAGGCTGGGTTCACCCGCTGAAACCGGTAATCGGGTCCGACGATGGATATGCGATCGGGTGAGCTCTCGAACACCTGTCGGACCAGGTATTCCGCCCGTTTGCGCTCGGTCAAGTCGAGCACGAAGGCGACACCCTCCTCACGCTTTCCCTCTAAGGCCGCTGCGCCGACAAGTACCGGCACGCGGCGGCCGTCTTTATGAAAGTACTCTTTCTCACGCGGTTGGACGGTTCCAGCCGCCTTCAGCTCTGCCATGGCCTGGTTGTCGGGGTCGCGCCATTCGGCCGGCGTCAGCTCCGTCCATCTCAGCCGACCTGAGAGGAGATCTTCGCGGGCATATCCGACAATATCGAGAAAGGCTTCGTTGGCTTCGACGATCCGGCCCTGAAAATCCCAGATGATGATCCCGACGATGTTCGAGTCGAC
>WNFH01001443.1_pt1 | contig 16086 bp, 14 predicted proteins | sample 5400411 | NCBI WGS metagenome assembly WNFH01 (sample SAMN13153347, study PRJNA577476) | soil metagenome | isolation source: 200 cm saprolite under Douglas fir tree site 2 hole 3 | place: USA:California | collected 2015-04-18
AGAGGTATCGAGGAGCTCAAGCGCGAAGACTATGCCGAAGGCCGCATCGTCCTCTCGCAAAAGCTCGAGGAATTTGCTCCTCACGTGGTGGCGTTTAACGGAAAACTCACTTACGAACAATTCTCGCAACGCAAATGCAAGTTCGGTATTCAGAAAGAGCTGCTTTACGGAGCACGCGTTTACGTCCTGCCATCCACGAGCGGTGCGAACACGCTCGGGAGGAGCGAGAAACTGCGGCATTTCAGAAAACTCGCACAATTGATCACGCGCATCGAAAAAGAACGCGACGCCAGGGGCACGGAAGGGAAAAATCCATGAGCAACGCCCCACAACCCGCGCCGGCAGGGCCGATCATTCTGGAAGGGAAGCACGATGCCATCGCCACGCTGGTGATGAACCGACCCGACCGCCTGAATGCCCTGAACATTGAACTCAGTTCGGCGCTCAACGGCGCGCTCGGCCGCATTGCGAAGGACGACACAGTCCGCGTCGTAATTCTCACAGGCGCGGGGCGGGCTTTCTGCGCCGGAGGGGATCTCGGCCTGATCGGCAAAGGCCGCGAAACGGGCGCAACGCAGGAGTTGGAACCTCTTTTGCGAGCAGGCATGCAAGTTGTCCTCAAGATGCGCACCATGCCTCAGCCGGTGATCGCTGCGATCAACGGGGCTGCCGCGGGCGCGGGCATGAACATCGCCCTGGCGGCGGACATTCGAATCGCCGCTGAAGAAGCGACGTTCGGCCAGAATTTCGCCAAGGTTGGCCTTTTTCCCGATTACGGTGGAACCTATTTCCTGCCGCAACTGGTGGGCCCCGCGAAGGCCGCCGAACTTTTCTACACCGGCGACATGATCGACGCAAAAACCGCCCTGAGCCTCGGCCTGGTGAATCATGTTGTTCCAGGAGCGCAGCTTGAGACGGAAGTAAAGAAGTACGCGCAAAAAATTGCGCAGGGACCGCCCGTGGCCATCCGCGCGATGAAGAGGGTCCTCTTCGAAAGCGATGAGCAGGAACTCGTTCGGGTGCTCGAGCACGAGGTGCAGGAACAACTGCGTTGTTTCCTATCGGAAGACTGCAGCGAGGGGATCCGAGCGTTTTTCGAGAAGCGGCAGCCGAAATTTCAGGGCAAGTAAGCCGCGGAGTCCCATGGCAGGGCCGACAGAGCTCGCCTGATGGCCCGCGAATGGCACGTTGGAAGACTTGAGGAGGAAAGAGAATCATGCCCGCAACACGATTGACGACATTTGATGACTGGGTGGACTTGTTCCGTGTCTGGCAGAAGGACATCGGTGTCGCCTATCCGGAAATCACGAATTACCAGTTCGAAGCAAAATTCGGCCCGACGCGGTCGAACGAAGTCGAATTCGGCGCCTACAAGGGACGCCGGAAATGGGAGAGAGTCGTGCAGATTCCGGACCAGCGCATGCGCGATGCGCTGATGAATCTGATCGTCTACCAGGGCGACACGGAATTTGCGTCGGTTGAACAACAGCGCCGCCTGTTCGAAAACGCTCCCAGCGAGCACGACCGCCAGTCGCTCTGCCGCGTGGTAACCGAAGAGATGCGCCACGGCTGGCAGATGTGTTACCTGCTGATGAACCATTTCGGTTATGGCGGCCGGGTGGAAGCCCAAAAAATGCTGGAGCGCCGGGCGTTCGATCAGAGACGGCTGCTCGGGGCTTTCAATCAAGACGTCAACAATTGGCTCGACTTTTTCACGTACACCGACTTTGTGGACCGCGACGGCAAGTACCAGCTCACCATGCTGAGTTATTCCGGCTTCGCACCGCTGGCGCAATCGATGATCCCCATGCTCAAGGAGGAGTCCTTCCATTTGGGCACGGGCCAGGACGGCATCAAGCGCATCGTCAAGGCCGGAGTTGTTCCGACAGCCATCATCCAGAAGTACGTCAACAAATGGATTCCCGTGAGCCTGGACCTCTTCGGCGTGGACAAGTCCAGCTCGGCGCACTGGTTCTACGTCTGGGGCCTCAAGGGCCGGTACGATGAGCCCACAGCCAAACAGGAAGCCAATCTGGAGCACATGAACGAGCACAGCCGCGAGCTGTACCTGGAGGAATGCAAGAAGCTCGTGGAGATGATCAATAAGAACATTCAGCCAGGCCAAACGCCGCTCTATGTTCCGAGCATCCGGTTTAACCGCTCCATCGGCGAATTCGCGAAACAACCCTATGACGTCAACGGCGAGCTGGTCTCTCCTCGCGAGTACGAACAGCACATTCGTGAAGTGCTGCCGCAGGAAGAGGATGTGAAGCTGGTCAACGAGATCCAATCGATCGAAAAGCAATGGATTTCGCCAAAGGGCTCGATTCAGTAATCGGGGCATTTCCCTCTCTTCGTGATTCCTTCGGCGGCGAAGCATTTCTCGCGGGTTGCCGGAAGAGAGGTTCCTCGCCAGGAATGGCCGCGTGGCCATGGATTGAGGATCGTGTGAGCGAGACGGTTCATACAAAAATCGAACACCGCACGGCGCGGATCACTCTCGACCGGCCGCCGCTCAACATTCTGGACATCTCGATGATGCAGGCGCTGGTTGCGGCGCTGGAGCGCGTCCTCCCCAATTCCGACTTCGTGATTTTTCAAGGCGCAGGACCCAAAGCGTTCTGCGCCGGAGCCGACGTGGCCGATCACACTCCCGAGCGCGTCGAGAAGATGCTTTCTTCCTTCCACGCCATCTTTCGCCGGCTTGCCGAGGCCGACTGCTTGACGATTGCCGCCGTGCACGGCTACTGCCTCGGGGGCGGCATGGAGCTCGCCACGTTTTGTGATTTCGTCCTGGCTACTGAGTCTGCACAGTTCGGCCAGCCGGAGATCAAGCTTGGCTGCTTTCCTCCCGTCTCCATGGTGACATTGCCGCAACTCATCGGGATGCGTGCGGCCGTGCACCTTATTCTGAATGGCCATCAAATCAGCGCCGCGGAGGCACACCGGCTGGGCCTGGTTACACGCATCGTCCCCGAATTTGAGCTTCCCGCTGCTCTAGAAAATTTCCTGGAGGAACTTAGTCCCCTGAGCCCCGCCGTACTTCATCTGACACGCAAGACTCTCTGGCACCTCCATTCTGCGGATTTTCTGCAACAACTCGCAGAAGCAGAGCGCGTATATTTGTCGGAGCTGATGCAAACCAAGGATGCCCCGGAGGGGATTCGCGCCTTCCTCGAAAAGCGCGCGCCGGTTTGGAAGGGGAGATAATTGGACGATTTGGAGATCACGCCTGCTGATGTAAAGACGCGGCTTGACCGCGGCGAAAAGTTGTTCCTTGTGGATGTGAGGGAACCCTGGGAATACGAGGTCTGCCGAATCGAGGGTGCGCAACTCGTTCCGCTCGGCACGCTGGCCGCAAATGTCAACTCGCTTCCGGATTCAGAGGAAGTGATTTGCTATTGCCACCACGGCATGCGCAGTCTGGACGCCGCCGCGTGGCTCAGGTTTCAGGGCGTTGCGAGGGCGAAATCTCTCGCAGGCGGCATTGAGCGCTGGTCCCTGGAGATCGATCCGAGCGTGCCTCGATATTAGGGATTGGTCGGAGCGGCGCGATTGGACCGGCTTCACTGCTCTTAAGTATCGCGTTCCTGCGAGTGGGAACTGATTCATGTCTAAAACGAAGATCCGGTTTCTGCAAAAGCCCACATGAACGACCTGTCGCAAAGCAAGAGGTCTCTTGCTGGAACTTAACGCCAAGCTCGAATCACGCGATTTGGATAAGCAGCGTTTGACCCAGACGGAGCTAGATGAGTTGATTGGCAGCCGCGATCACAAGGAGTTCCTGAATCCTCGAAATGAACTCTATCGCGCGCGGAAGATGAAAGAAAATCCACCCGGGCGAGCGGAGGCTATCCAACTTATGGCGAAGGAGCCGAATTTGATCCGCAGGCCCATCGTCCTTCGGGGTGCGCAGATGATTCTCGGCTATGATGAAGAGGCTTACCAAAAACTTGTCAAGTGATTTTTGGCCGAGAGGCTGAATTCACCCGCTCACGGAGAAATGGAATCGCGCGTGCCGCCCATCATCGACATTCACATCCACATCCAGCCAATCCAGATGCTCCTGCCGGCCGCGCTGGAAGCTTTTCGCCGTGGCCGCAAAGACTGGGCCGACGTTGAGCGGTATTCTTCGGACCCGAAGGCGTTCCTTGGCTTTCTCGATCAATTGGGAATCGAGCGCGCGGGCCTCATTAACTACGTTAGCCCGGACATCATGGGCTTCACGCCCGACGTCAACGATTGGATCGCCAGGTACTGTTCCGCCGCTCCCGATCGCCTTCTGGCCTTTGGCTCCGTGCACCCGCGCACGGTCGCCGATCCCGGCGCGGAAGTGGACCGCGTCGCAAGACTCGGCATTCGCGCGCTCAAGTTGCATCCTTGCCACCAGGCGATTTCCCCGAACTCCTACCGCGACGGTTTCGGCCCGCTTGCTGCCGTTTACGAGCGCGCGCAAGTCAATCATCTTCCGATCATGATTCATACCGGCACTTCGATTTTTCCCGGCGCACGGAACGTCCACGCGCAGCCCATGCTCTGCGATGATGTCTGCATCGATTTTCCGGATCTCACCGTCATTCTCGCCCACGGTGGCCGCCCGCTCTGGATGAAAGAGGCTTTCTTCCTGGTCCGCCGCCACAAGAATATGCACATGGACATTTCTGGCATCCCGCCGCAGAAACTCCTGGATTATTTCCCGCGGATCGAAGAGATCGCCGACAAAGTGTTCTGGGGCACGGATTGGCCGGGGCCCGGGGTTCCGGGAATCAAGGGGAACATCGAGAAGTTCCTGGCGCTGCCCCTTACCGAGTCGGTGAAGAGAAAAATTCTTTACGACAACGCGGCGCGGCTTTTTCCGCGCTGAAGTTTGTTTGATGGGAGATCCGAGAATGGATGTGAAGACCATCGCCGTGATCGGCGCGGGCACGATGGGGCGGGGAATAGCCTACGCGGCCGCATTGGGCGGATTCAAGACGGTCCTCGAGGATGTTTCGCGCCAGGTGCTCGAACAAGGTCTTGCCTGGATCCGGCAGTCCTTCGAAGAAGGCGTTGCGCGCGGAAAAGTCGAGGCCAGCGTCCGCGACAGGGCCCTCTCACTGATTGCCACCGCGAGCACCGTGGAAGAGGCCATCCGCGAAGCTGACCTCATCATCGAAGCCGTGCCCGAAGAGCTGGAAATGAAGCTTGAGCTTTTCACGATCTTCGACAAATTCGCCAAGACCGGCGCCATCTTTGCAAGCAACACTTCTTCTCTCTCCATCACCGATTTTACCGACGTCACCGTCTCCCGCGACCGCTGCATCGGCATGCACTTTTTTAATCCGGTGCCGAAAATGAAGCTCATCGAACTTGTTAAAACGCCGCTTACTTCTGATGAAACCGTGGCCACCTGCCGCGAAGTCGCTCGCTGCATGGGCAAGGAAATTGTCGTCGTCAACGAGGCCCCCGGTTTCATCACCACGCGGATCAATGCGCTGATTGGCAACGAAGCATTCAACATGCTTGAAGCGGGAATCGCGTCGGCAGAAGACATCGACAGAGCGCTGAAACTCGGCCTCAATCATCCTATGGGCCCGTTCGAACTTGTCGATCTCGTCGGACTCGATGTTCGCCTCCATATCCTTGAGTACCTTCACCGCATGCTTGGCGAAAAGTACCGGCCCAACGCCTTGCTGCGGCAATATGTTCAAGAGGGCCGCCTGGGCCGCAAAGCAGGCCGCGGCATATATGAATACCCGCAGCAAGAAGCTGCCAATAGAAAAGCGTAGGCGCCATAGCAGGCATGGAATGTGAACCCACGATGAAATCGCTTGTTGAAAGAATCGTCATCCAACAAGGCGACTTGACGGAGATGGATACGGACGCCATCGTCAACGCCGCGAACAACGATCTGATCCTCGGCGGGGGCGTCGCCGGAGCCATCCGCCGCAAAGGCGGGGAAGAAATTCAGCGGGAGTGCTCCACCATCGGCAGCATCCCCGTCGGATATGCCGCCATCACAAGCGCGGGGAAATTGAAGGCGCGCTTCGTAATCCACGCGGCGAGCATGCGGCTTGGGGGAGGAACGAGCGCGGAGTCCCTTCGACATTCCACCGCTCATTCCTTGCGGATTGCCCATGAGCGCGGTCTCAAATCCATTGCATTTCCCGCGGTGGGCACAGGCATTGCGGGTTTTCCGCTCAAGGATTGTGCGGAGATCATGCTTCGCGAGGCGGCAGAGCACCTGAGACGTGAAACCTCTGTCGAAACGATCTATTTCGTGCTCTTCGATGAAGCGGCAGAAGAAATATTCCGTCGGGCATGGAAGCAGATTCGGGCCGAACTCGCCTCGGATAGTGCCGGAGCCCAGGGCGCGTGACGCCGCTCGCCGAACTCCTTGCCGAACGCATCCGCCGCGATGGCCCGCTCCCGTTCGCCGATTACATGCGCGAGTGTCTTTACCATCCGGTCCACGGTTACTACAGTAAGGCCGAATCCACACGCTTCGCGGACTACTACACCAGCGTCGATGTGCATCCCGTCTTCGGCAGGCTACTCGCGCGACAATTCGCGGAGATGTGGGAGCGCCTGGGCCGACCTGCCGAGTTCACGCTCGTCGAAGTTGGCGCCGGGGCCGGCCGGCTCGCGGGCAGTATTCTTGATTTCTGCGAAGTGCAACTCACGAGTTTTTATCAAGCGCTGCACTATATTGCTGTTGAGCGATCCGCGGCGCGTTGCGAACAAGCGGCGCGCAACTCCCAGCGGCATACGGGAGCCGGGCATTTCACCGCTTCGATGGAAATTCCGGCGCGCATTCCTTCAGGCTGCCTTTTTTCCAATGAATGGATCGATGCATTGCCCGTTCACCGCGTCGTTGTGGATGGGGGCGTGTTGAAGGAAATCTTGGTCAACTTCAGCGATGGCCAATTCGTGGACACTCTAGCGCCGCTCTCCACTTGTGCCATCCGTGAATATTTTGCGACGCAAGGCGTAAATCTCCACGAAGGCCAGCAAGCGGAAGCGTGCCTGGAGGCCTGCGACTGGATCACCGCAGTCGGCCGACGCCTGGAACGCGGTTTTGTGCTCACCATCGATTACGGCCACAGCGCCGCCGACCTTTTAGACGTTCATCACATGCGCGGCACGCTTCTCGCCTACCGGAACCACCGCGCCACCGAGGAATATTATTCATGGCCCGGTGAAGTGGACCTCACCGCGCACGTCAATTTCACAGCTCTCGAGTTATGGGGAAGGCGCGTTGGTTTGGAGACGGCAGGCCTGACATCGCAGACCGCTTTTCTTCTTGCCTTAGGGCAAGCAAATGAATTCGCAGATCTCTATGACGACGGTCAAATCGAAGCCGAGCGTCTTCGCGGGCGTCTGCAACTCAAAACACTGATCCATCCCGAAGGAATGGGCGAGCGCTTTCAGGTTCTCATCCAGCAAAAAGGCATGAACGCTTTGGCGCTGACGGGATTGGCAGGCTGTTCGCCGCGGGCAACATCGACTTCCTGAAGAGGGCCGCTGAACCTCTACAACTGGGCAAAGGGATTAGGCTTTTTCAGGACCGGCCTCTCGCCGGAAGCCGGAGCAGGGATCGCCGCTGCCGGTTTCGGAGTCTCGCCGGTGGTGGGAGTTGCAACGGAAGTTCCGCCCTCGGAGTAAGCTTTCTTCAGAAAGCCTTCCGCGACCTGCTGCGCTCCGCCAGTGTCATCGTTGGTCTGCTTCGCTTTGCTGTACTCGTTAACCGCACGCTCGCGCTGCGCGAGGAGGTCAAATATTTTTCCAAGATAGATATGGCTCCAGACTTCCGTCCATTTCTCCGACGGCTCGGGCACGGTCTGAAGTGCCTCGCGGAAAGCGTTCGCCGACGCCTGATAGTTCTTTTGGTAGAAGAACGCCTCACCCATCCGGAAATTCGCCAGTGGCCGGTTTGGCTGAATGGAAAGCGCCCTCTGGTACTGCGCAACGGCATCGTAAAACCGGCCTTGCTCGGCAAGGTCTTCGCCGCGGGCAACCGCCGCCCGTGCGCGCAGGGAAGTGCTGCCTTTCAGAAGCACATTGTTGGGATCGATTTTGATTCCGCCCGGTTTTGGCCGCCCGAACGTTTCCACCGTGAATCCCGATTCCGTGCCGATCACATCGATGGTTTTCAGCTCCGGATTACCTTCGGTGTCGATGCGCAGGTCCACGGGCATTCGAAACGTGTCCAGCGGCTGCTTGATTTTGCCGACAACACGAAATCCTTTCGGCGTCCGGTACACAACATATTCAAGCGAAAATTCCGGTACCCCCGTCGAATTCAGCCACTGCGTGAAAAAGCTCCGCAGATTCGGCGGCTCTTGCTGCGGCTTCGCGGCGGCCTGCGCCCGGCGTTGGGCTATGTTTTCGAAGTCCTCAATTCGCGCGCTTTTCTCCGCGAATTGAAAGTAAAAATCGCGCAGGGCGGACTTGAAGGCCACGTCTCCCATTTGCGCGCGTATCATATGAAAGATCATTGCGCCCTTGTTCATAACTACCGAGCGATAGTCCGGCGAGTACGCTGCCAGCCGAGCCGCCTGGGCAACCGGCGCGGCATCTTCATACATCAATGCGCCAACCGCGAACTCGTCCACGGCCTTCAGCCCTGCTTCTTTGCCCGCATTCTGTTCGGCATACAGCGCTTCGGAGTATCGTGCCAGCCCGTCACTGATCCAGACATCTCCCGGAGTCGCCGGTAGAACTTGAACGCCCCACCATTGCGAAGCTACCAACCGGGCGATCGTCCGGTCACTCGCCTTCGGGTCCCAGATGTGGCGGCTCAGCAGCAAAACTCCGGGCGCCGCAAAATCCCGGAAGGTTCCATCCGGAAGCTGAATCACCGTGAAAGTCGGATCGGGGATGGGTCCGAACATGTCCGAAAAAATTACCACTGAGCGGGCTAGGCTCGCCGCGAAGTCCCCGGCATTCCCGGAGGCCGCGCGCGGTGCGTAAACGGCGACGTTGATTCCTTCCGCCTGCTTCGGATTAAGCTGTAGATTGCCGGCCACGAAAGTGCCGTGGGGAGCTGCGTTTTTGCATTCGAAGGTGTACAGGAGCCGCCCGCCTTCGACGGAGTTCTTACCGGCCATGGGTGTAGGCGCCGCGGCCTTACCGGATCCTGCCACTGCGAAGGTGCCCGGGACATTCAGCCTGAATGTTGCCGTGTAACGATTGGAAGGGAAATTCGTCAGCGGGAACCACCGCGATGGCAACAGCAAATACGCGCCATCTCTGTCGATCAGCGCCGCGCGCACGCCCGGCACCGGACTATTTTCCGCATTGGCCAGCAGTCCCGCGTAGGTAAACGTCAGCGTTACATGGCCGCCCGAGGCCACCGGCGAATGGAGTTGCACCACCACGAAGAGTGGGTTTTGATTGTCGCGCTCGAAGCTCAGCTGCTTGCCATCTGCCGCCTTCACTTCTCTCACAATCAAGTTCGGATGCAGTTCGACGCGCAAGCTGCTGGAAGCTTCCGCGGCCTTGAATTCAATCCGCGCCGTCGCTGTAATCGATTGTCCGATGGCGTCCAGCGTTGCGGACACGTCGTAATTGTCGGCGAGAAAATTCACGGGGCGGGGCGCCTGCGCGTGCACCGGCAAAGCGGAGCAAAGAAGAAAAATCAGCGTAGATACGCAAACTGTGGTACAGACTCTTCGGCGAAGGGCCATCGGACCCCTTTCATTAACTCTCAACTTGAAACCTTTATTCTGCGCTTCTCGCGGAACTCCCAATTCGCGCTTCCCTTATACCCTCTATTAGGATACCAAACTCGTCACTGCGCGTTGCTTTCGCCTGGGCGCAAGAGTGCGACAATCGCGTCCGCTGCACGCTCCACTGCCCCTGGCGGTCCCAAAAGCCTTCGCACTTCCGCAAGCCCTCTGCTCATTTCCCCGACGCATCTCTTTCCTTCTTCTGAAGTGGAGAGCAGCTTCCCGGCTTCTTCGGCAACCCGCCTGGGCGTGAAATCGTCCTGGATCAGTTCCGGCACCACGGCGCGTCCTGCGATCAAATTAACCATGCTGAAAAACTTCGTCTTCACCAACGGTTTCGCAAGCCGGGCCGTCAGTGGCGACAGGCGGTAGATTACAATCATCGGTTTTCCAAGCAAGGCCGTCTCCACCGTTGCCGTCCCGCTCGAGACAATCGCCAGGTCCGCGGCCGCCAGCGAATTGTAGGTATCATCTTCGATGACGCAGGTGCACATCGGGCCAGGGAACTTCTCTTTGATCCGCGTCACATCCAGTCCCGGCGCCACCGCGACCACAAACTGAAATCGGCCTGATAAACTCCGCTCCATCTCGGCCAGCGCTTCCACTAACACCGGCACGTGGTGAGCGATTTCTCCACGACGGCTTCCCGGCAGGATCGTGATGATGTGGCCTCCTGGTTCCAGACCATATTTCTTGCAGAATAATTCCCGGGTCATAGTGGGATTGACGTTGCCCACCAGCGGATGACCGATGAATTTCACCGGCACGCCCGCCTCGTCATAGAACTTTTCCTCGAAAGGGAAAATGCACAGCGCCTGCGCGAAGCGCCGCCGCACCAGGTTTGCGCGCCACGGCCGCCACGCCCAGAATTGCGGGCAAATGTAATAGACGTTGCGAATCCCTTTTGGAAGCAGCTTGCGCGCGAGCCGCAAGTGGAAACCGGGGAAGTCCGTCAGAATCGCAAGCGGCGGCCTCCGGAGGTCCGCTGCGTCCACGAGCCGCCTCATGGCCCGGCGTAGCGACGGCAGCCGCTTCACCACTTCCGTGATGCCCACAACCGACACTTCTGAATAATCCGTGATGATTTCAACGCCGGCCCCGCGCATCTGCGGTCCGCCCATCCCGAAGATTGCCAGGTCCATGCGCTGCATCAGCGCAGTCGCAAGCCGCGCCGCATACATTTCCCCGGAAGCTTCGCCGGCGGAGAGAAGGAGCGGTATCGGTGGCATGTGCAATTTTCGAGAATATCAGTCGCTGGCCGGCAGTGCCGACGGTTCAGCAGAGCGGTTCGTCTCAATCGGGAGGGGCAACTCCTGCTCTTTGTACTGGAGCTGGTAAAGACGGTAGTAAATCCCGCGCTGCGCAAGAAGTTCCTGATGCGCACCCTGCTCGCGCAACCGGCCTTTGTGAAAGACGAGGATGCGGTCGGCGTGCTGAATCGTGCTGAGCCGGTGGGCAATCACCAGTGATGTTCGCCCCGTGAGCAGGCGATTGAGCGCTTCGCGAATTTGCAGCTCTGTCTTCGTGTCCACGCTCGAGGTTGCTTCGTCCAAAATCAGGAAGCGCGGATTGTGGGCCAGTGCGCGAGCGAAATTGATGAGCTGACGTTGACCGACCGAGAGCGTTGAGCCACGTTCATTTACGCTCGATCCGACGCCCTCCGGCAGCGATCGGATGAATGTCCCGAGCCCGATCTCTTCGACCGCGCGTTCGACCCTCCGCCGGTCGATGCCCGGAGTGCCCAGCCGGATATTCGTCTCGATCGTGCCCGTGAATAGAAAGGGATCTTGCAACACGATGCCAAATTGCCGCCGCAAATCCTGCAGGTCAATCGTCCGAATATCCTTGCCGTCGAGAAGGATCTGCCCGCGCTGAATCTCATAAAAACGAAGCAGGAGCGAAATCAGGGTCGTTTTACCCGCGCCCGTGTGCCCCACAATGGCGAAGCCCTGCCCCGGTTCCACGCGGAAAGACACATCGCGCAAGACCCAATCCTCGTCGGCGGGCTCCGCGGCGCTGCGGTAGCTGAACCACACATTGCGGAATTCGATCTCGCCGCGCGGCTGGTGAAGCGGGATGGCGTGCGGATCCGATTGAATCGTCACCGGCTCGTCCAGCAGCTTGAAAATGCGCTCCGATGCCGCCATGGCCGACTGCAGGATGTTGAATTTTTCGCTTAGATCCTGGATGGGCCGGAAGAAGCGCTGTGCGTACATGGTGAATGCCGTAAGAACACCAAGGCTGAGGGCGCCGTGGAGGATGCGATTTCCGCCGGACCAAAAAATAAGGGCAATGGTGGCAAAGCTGAGAAATTCGACCGCCGGGTAAAAGAGAGCGTAGACGAGAATGGCATCGCGCCAGGCGAGCATATTGTCGCGGTTACGGACAGAAAACTCTTCCATGGCTTTCCGCTCGCGATTAAAGAGCTGCACAATGCTCATTCCGGAAATGTATTCCTGAAGGAAGGCGTTGATACGCGCGATGGCCGTACGGATGCGACGATTCGCGTCGCGGACAAATTTGCGGAAAATCAGTGTGACGATCAGAATGCCTGGCAGCACGGCCAGTGTATCCAGAGCCAGACGGCGATCGATCTTGAAGAGCAGGCCGGCCATGACGACGAGGAGGAAGAAGTCGTTGATCATGGTGACGACTCCGGCCGCGAATAGGTCGTTGAGAGCATCGACGTCAGTGGTCACGCGCGTGACGAGGCGGCCGACCGGATTGCGGTCGAAGTAGCTCATGGGCAGGCGCTGCAGGTGCCCGAAGATCTCGCGGCGCATGTCGTACATGGTCTGCTGTCCGACGCGCTGCATGATGCGAATCTGCATGTACTGGGCGAGGAAATCGAACGAGAGCACGCCAAGGAAGAGCACGCTAATCCACCCGATGCCCCGCCACGCTTGTGCTTCGGCAATAGCTCCATGAAGGGCGGGAGTGAAATAGTTGTCGATCGCTTTCCAGAACAAGTAGGGCGGCGCGAGCTCGAGGGGCGTGACGACCGCGACGAAAGCGAGCGCCACGATGACGCGCCATTTGTAGGGCCTCAAGTATTGCAAAAGCCGGGACATCAGGCGCGAATCGTATGCCTTGCCGAGTGCTTCTTCTTCGTGTTGATTGCTCATGCCCGCTCGAGCTCTTCTTCCAGCAATTGCTTCTGGTACAGGTCGGCGTAATACCCATTGCGCGTCAGCAGCTCATCGTGAGTGCCGCGTTCGATGATTCGCCCATCGCGCAGTACGACGATCTGGTCTGCATCACGCACCGTCGAAGTGCGGTGCGAAATCAAAATCGTGGTCCTTCCGTGCATGATCCCGCGCAGCCCATTGAGGATCCTCTCTTCCGTTTGCGTATCCACGGCCGAGAGCGAATCGTCCAGGATGAGAATGCGCGGATCGCGGACAATGGCGCGCGCAATGGCGGTGCGTTGCTTCTGTCCGCCGGAAAGAGTGATTCCGCGTTCCCCGACCATGGTTTCGTACGCCTTGCCGAAGTCCTGGACGTCGCCGTGAAGGCTTGCAATCTCGGCTGCTTCGCGGACGCGCTGCTCGTCGTATTCGGGCAGGCCGAAGGCGATGTTGCCGCCGACGGTTTCACCGAACAAATACGTGTCTTGCGGCACGAAGCCGATGGACTGGCGCAAAGTGGTGAGAGGCCACTCACGTACGGGGCGCCCGTCGAGCAAGACCGAATCCTCCGGCGCATCCCAGAGCCGCGCAATGAGGGCGGCGAGCGTGGTTTTGCCGCTGCCCGTCGGGCCGACGATGGCGAGCGTCGAGCCGGCGGGGACTTTCAAATCAATGTCGCGAAGCACCGGATGAGGACCGCTGCCGTTTGACTTGGAGGAACCGTTCGATCCGGCTCCGGAACGCGTGGTCGGATAAGTGAAGGTGAGATGACGTAATTCGATTTCGCCGCGAGGCTTAGTGCCTTCCGGGACTTTCGCGTGGCGATCATCGATATTCGGTTTGGCGGTGAGGATGTAATTCAGCCGGCCCATGGAAGCCGCCCCGCGCTGAAAAATATTCGTGACCCAGCCAAGTGCAATCATCGGCCAGACGAGCACAGTGAGGTATCCATTGAAGGCAATCAGAGCGCCGAGGGAAATCTGGCCGCGCAGGAGTTGATGGCCGCCCTGCCAAAGAACGATTAGAAAGCTCGTGCCGATGAGCGCCTGAAGCGACGGCATGAACATGCTCCAGGTGCGGATGAGTTTGATGTTGCGCGAGACATATTCGCGGTTGGGTTCGTCGAAGCCGCGGATTTCCGCTTCCTCCTGAGCGTACGCGCGCACGACGCGCACGCCGGCAAGATTCTCCTGGACGCGCGCCGTAAGTGTGGCGAGCGCCGCCTGGATTTTCTCGTAAAGTTCATGAATCGTTTTGCCAAAGAACCACACCGCGACCGCCACCACGGGAGCGGGAAGCAAAACCCAGAGAGTAAGGGAAGGCGAGAGGGCGACCATGACGAGGATGGCGAAGATCATGGTGACGATGGTGGTCGCGCTGTACATGATGCCCGGGCCGAGCACCATGCGGACAGCGTTCAGGTCGTTGGTGGCGCGCGACATCAGCTCGCCTGTGCGGTTGCGAACATAGAATTCGGGTTCGAGAATCAGGAGGCGTTTGAGGAGATCGTTGCGAATGTCGAATTCGATGTCGCGGGATACACCGATCAACGTCCAGCGCGCCGAGAAAGAAAGAACGCCCTTGATCGCGACGCAAAGAACAAGAATGAGGCAATAGATGCCCAGCGTGCGGCGGCTGCTCGGCGCGTAGTAGGGAATGGAGCGGCTGAGCCTCGAGGTGTTCAGGGCCAGAGCGACCGGAGTTCCTCTCTGCGTGGAGTGTTCAAACGGGACGGAATTGCCGGCGAGCGTGTCCGTCATCACGCCGGTGGCAAGAGGGAGCACATTGCCGACTATGCCCATGAGCACGACCATGAGCAGGCCGAAAACTATGCCGCCGGGGTAGCGGCGCAGATACGGCACCAAGCCGCGCAGATCCTTGTCGGGAAGAGATTCCCGTGTACCCTTGGGCGCGTGCTCACTGTTGGCTGGCGGGACGGCGCTCATCGCAGCGTCGACCTCGCGTCTTCCAAGGATGCCGCCTCGAGCAGGAAGTGCTCATAGGTCCGGTCGAGGGATTGGTAACGCTTCGTCGTCGGATTCCAGCGCACGCCGATCGGCAGTACGTGCGAGTCGCCGGCGCCTTTCAGCGGCGTAAAGTAAAGCTCCAAGCCTTTGATTTCACTTTGCTCAAACTGCAGCCGCCAGCCGGTTACCGGTGTCAGCGGGGTCAGGCCCAGGTAGCCTTTCTGGTTTTTCAAGTGTTCATCGCAGCGCAGGAGTTCCCCCCATTTTCCGTCGGTGTTTTCCGCAACAACGGCGCGGGTCACAATCGTTCCGGGCAAATTGTTCGTGGGTGTTTTTGGCACGACGTTTGCCGCAAGGAACTCCTGTTTTCCGTTCTTTGCCAAGTCTCCAAACACCAGCACTTGCGTCTGGCTGCCCAGGAGCGCCTCTGCCGCCAATTGAACCTCTTCGGGCACAGGGGGCTTAGTCCCCGTTTCCGCAGCCGGCCGGGGCGCTTCCGTGCCGCACCCGCCCAGAAAAATAGCCAGCGCCAAAACTCGCAGGCAAAATTTCGGAGGGATTCTCCGCGTTCGAGCCGCAACAACACCGCCGCTCCCTCCAACGAAGGACGGAACGCCGCGCACGTCGTTAGCACCCGAACAGTCACTTTGCGTTGTTTTTTCCATCAGAGACTTGGCGCCGCAAGTGTGATTTCCAGGACTCGCCTGGGTTTCCGATCTTTCTCCAGCGTGCACAACACTTTCATCACCCGCGGCACATCCGGCCCGCCCCCTCGAACGTGTAATACAGCAATTCTAGCTGTTGCCCGTCCTTCGTGGAAGGACTCCTCGAATCGCGTTTGCTCTAGATACGAATGCACTACCGCTGTGCCAGGATGGCATCCAGCCGCGCCTCAAAGTTCTCCTCTCCCTCGGACCACAACTCGCTCCGATCCACCGGCAGCGCGCGCTCAATCGCTTCCACCCAGTGGAACAACTGTTGGATGTTCTCCCGGGTCTTTGCGTGATATTCCTTCAGGTTCGCACTCACTGCCATCCACTGCCGGAAGGTGTGCTCGATAGGATGATCCGATGAATGGAACGGATTTGAAGCTGCCGCGGGCGCAAGCAGCCCGCCGTGCCCCGTAAAAAAGTGTTCGAAGCCCAGATCCGCAACGAAGTGCCCCTCCCTTGCCGCAAGCCCGTCGCCATATTCCAGTCCGTGGCACGTCAGCTCCAGTGGCTCCGGCTTCTGCTGCCACTTCAGACTTTGGACATCGAACGCCCACAAGTCCCATTCGGC
>WNFH01004566.1_pt1 | contig 16070 bp, 15 predicted proteins | sample 5400411 | NCBI WGS metagenome assembly WNFH01 (sample SAMN13153347, study PRJNA577476) | soil metagenome | isolation source: 200 cm saprolite under Douglas fir tree site 2 hole 3 | place: USA:California | collected 2015-04-18
CCAAAGCTCCGCGCGGCCGGGAAGCTCCCGTCCCCGTTGCCCAAAAGCACCGACACGTTGTTGGAGTAACGGTTGGCCACGGCCAGGTCTGTCACCCCGTCGCCGTTGAAGTCCCCCACCGCCACGGAAGAAGGACTGCCGCCTCCGCCAAAGCTCTGAGCGGCCTGGAAGCTCCCATCCCGGTTGCCCAAAAGCACCGAGACGTTGTTGGAGCCCTGGTTAGCCACGGCGAGGTCGAGCGCCCCGTCGCCGTTGAAGTCCCCCACCGCCACGGAGGAAGGACCGCTGCCCGCGCCAAAGCTCCGCGCGGCCTGGAAGTTCCCATCCCCGTTGCCCAAAAGCACCGACACGTTGTTGGAGTAAGAGTTGGCCACGGCGAGGTCGAGCACCCCATCGACGTTGAAGTCCCCCACCGCAACGAAAGAAGGATGGCTGCCCGCGCCAAAGCTCCGCGCGGCCCGGAAGCTCCCATCCCCGTTGCCTAAAAGCACCGACACGTTGTTGGAGTCAGAGTCGGCCACGGCGAGGTCGAGCGCCCCATCGCGGTTGAAGTCCCCCACCGCCACGGAAAGAGGATGGCTCCCGGCGCCAAAATTCTGCGCGGCCTGGAAGCTCCCATCCCCGTTGCCCAAAAGCACCGACACGTTGTTGGAGACATAATTGGCCACGGCCAAGTCGAGCACCCCATCGCCGTTGAAGTCCCCCACGGCCACGGAAGAAGGACCGGTGCCAGCGCCAAAGCTCTGCGCGGCCTGGAAGCTCCCATCCCCGTTGCTCAAAAGCACCGACACGTCGTTGGAGCCAGAGTTGGCGACGGCCAAGTCGAGCACCCCGTCGCCGTTGAAGTCCCCCACCGCCACGGAGGACGGGCCGCTGCCCGCGCCAAAGCTCCGCGCGGCCTGGAAGTTCCCATCCCCGTTGCCCAGAAGCACCGACACGTTGTTGTAACCAGAGTTGGCCACGGCGAGGTCGAGCACCCCATCGACGTTGAAGTCCCCCACCGCCAAGGAAGAAGGTAAGCTGCCAGCCCCAAAGTCTAGGCGGGCGATGAACGATACACTCTGTGCCTGGGCCGCCGCGATAAACAACAGATGGCTCACCGCCAGTATCGTCCAAACCAATACGCCCTTCTTGTTCGAGATTGGCATCGTTTCCCCCCTAGCTTTGAAGAAAACCCCTCCCAGCCGTGCTGACGTTTCGTCCTGTGACCGAAATGAGCTCTACACCCCTCGGACAGAGGCAAGCAAACGGTGCTCTGCGTCTGTGGGTTACGCACAAAATCCACTCGGATCGGACCAACTCCGAGAAGGTCAAGCGTGAACAGCCCAGCGTCGTTGTCTATGTCGTCAAGTCGCTTGGTCCGAAAGCACTACTCGACACGTTGATCGATCCTCTGCCGCTGTTCGTGTTGCGCTTCGGGCGCGTGCGGGCGAACCAAACGCGCCGGGATTTCAAGGTGTCGATGGTGCTCACCACGGGTGGCCAAGACGCATCGAGGTAATTGAGGTCGACGTTCAAATGGCATGGGATAAGGGCTGATAAAACTCACATGAAAAGTCACCATAAAAGTCGCAGCAAAACTCACTCACCACTTTGTTACTTTCGTTGTGAGTTTTGCTGCGACTTTTATGGTGAGGCAAGACTTCCGATATCGAAATGCTTCCAAGGCTTTGCTGCCCCGCCCTTGATCCGATGAAAGCACCGTTCGACATCCCGCTACGTGTCCCAACCCCACCCTCCCAACCACGGTGAAAATCACCTGGGAGGGCGGGGTCGGGACACGTATTCAATTAGCCAAAACCGTTGTGGGCGGGGCAGCACCGGGAACATCGACCATGAAGCCTTCAAGCAATGACGGACAGCGCCCTGGCCAGATTGGCACCAGACCGGCAAACTTGGTTAACAAACAGGAGAAATGAGTGACGCTCGCGCAAGAGGAGTTCCATGCGAAAGAGATGGAAGATCTTTTTGCTGGCCGGTGGTTTCCTTCTTCTGCTCGCGGGTGCGGTTGGGCTGGTGGGATGGAGGTTCGGCGTCTTGGGACCGAGACACTCGATCATCGCCGTACTTCACCTTCGCGGAATAGATGCCATCAACCTGGAGCTCACAGACGTGACTTGGCGCTGGAGGCTGTGCGGGTACGACTCGTACGCCTTGGAAGAAGGTCGTCTGGCCCGTCAAGGCGACCGGATCGTGCTCAAGGCCCCCATCCGGAAGAAGGGGTTCCGATGGCCCGGGACGGGCATCTTTTACACGCAGGAGCACACTCCGGAAGTCACACTCGTTCTAGGTGCGGACGGCAGTGCGACGGTAACTGGCCAGACGCGAGGAAGGCCGTTTCTACAGACGTGGGGTAAGGGGAGGGTTTGCGCGGTGTGCGGCCGAATGGTCGCGCCCACCTCAGTTCGCCCGTGCGCGGAAGTAGAGAGGGATCCCTGTGCCGATTGGTTCGACGACTAGGCTGGTGCTTGCGAACCGCTTAGATCGCTCATGTGCTTGCGGACAGCTGCGACGAAGGCCGGGACGACTCGGGCGAGTCGGTCAAGCAACTCGTCCAACGTCACCCGCGGGTTAACGAGGTCCGCGGCTTGCTCGCGAAGCAGTTCGACGAAGCCGTCCGGATTTAGATCGAACAGATTGCAAAGGAACTCGTCCGGTGACTGGGCCTCGATGCCCTCGGGTAGCTCCGCGAAGTCGCGAAGGTTCGATGTGACGATGACCTGCGCCCCCGCCTTGAGGGCGGCAGCCGCGACGTGGCGATCCTTCTCCTGGTTCTTCATCACAGTGATGAGGTACTCGTAGCCGGTGACCTCTGCCTCGGGGAACACGCTGGTCATCACCGCGCGAAGGCGTGCTGCCTTCTCCATCGGCATCACTGATGACGAAGTGAGATTGATCGTCATCTCGTCGAGGATCTGCGACGACCAGCGGACCTGGTAGAAATCCGCCGCAGCCGCGCGCAGCATCGTATCGCGCAACGAGAACGGGAAGAGGACGTTAGCATCAAGGACGACAATGAAAGGCGCCGGAACCATGCGGGTCGATGCACAAGCTGCTTACTTCAGCTCGGAATCGTACCCGCCAAACTCCTGCGTTAATCGAGAGAGTTCGCGGAGGCCGGCCCGTCGATCCTTGTCGCGCTGCTCCTTGTACGCGAGGACGTCTTCGATTCGTAGTCGCCGGTGTTTTCCAGTCTTGCGGAACGGCATTCGCTCCTCCTTGAGGAGGCGAACGAGGTACTGCCGGGAGACGTTGAGGATGTCGGCCGCCTGCTGCGTCGTGACTTCTTTGCCGACCGGCACGACGGTGATCGAGTCGCCGCTGGCCATGACCTCGGCGACGCGTTCGAGCACGTAGAAGACGGATTCTGGGATCGGAAGAGTCTCTCCGTCAGGCCCGATCAGCTGGCATTTCGGACCTCGGCGCTTCGGCGGATGCGCGATTCCCTCCAGGGCGCGTGAGAGAGCTGCCACCTGAGCTTGCTGCTCCGGCGGGGCAGCCACGGGCGTCATCCGGCGGATACGAACCTCGAGCGAGTGTGCAGGAGAGTTATTCATGGGCGGAACCTCCGTGGGGAGGATAGCCATTAAACGACCCAAGTGCAACTCCATTCGACTCATATGCAACCACAGGTCTTCGAAGGCACTGTAGTAACGACGGGTTACTAGCAGGGAGGATTTCCTTGGCCCTGCGCTCAAGCTGGCTGGCCCTGGCTTCGTTCTTGGCGAACTCAACTTTCAACTCGACGTCAGCGCGCCAACCTGGTCGTAGCTATCTTAGAATTGACTTTGATTTCAAACTCCGTCAGGATGTCAGTCGATGCCGAAGACTCCAGCTAGACACGACTATTTAGCGCAGTCTTTCCGCTTCACGCCGGAGCAAGCGGCGGTGCTGAAGGAAGAGGCGAAGCGCCTCGGCAGCACCACTACATTCGTCCGGCAGCTTCTGGACGATTACCGGACGATGTACGGACTGCCCGACGTCTTAGCGGAGCAACTTGACGCGGAAGCCGCAGCTCTCGGCAAGCCTCGACGCGAGTACATCATCCACCTACTTTCCCAGCACGCGGCAGAGCTTCTCAAACGAGGACCGCCAGCCAAGCGCGTTGGAGGTGCAGGCAAACGGTGACCGCAACGCAGGGCGGGCAACTAGGAGGCGTAAATGGGCGACTCATTCGACCGACTGATCACCGTGAAGGAATTGATGCGCCTGCTCGGCGTGTCCCGAAGCTGGGTCTACGAAGCCGCGGCTCGAGGAATCATCCCAAGCATCCGAGTGGGATCGATGCTGCGTTTCGATAGACACGCAATCCGAGCTTGGTTGTCGGAGCGGCAGAATCTGCGTTACCTCAGGGCGGCGAACGTCGATTCGTCGGGGTAGGTCGTATGGCTAGTGCCTTCGAGAAGCGGTCAGGGCAGTTCTGGGCGAAGTACAAGGACCGGTACGGCACCTGGCGGTCGGTTCCCACGAAGGAACCGACCCTAAAAAGAGCCCGCGGTTTCGCTCGCGAGAAGGAGCGAGCGGAGTGGCGAATCGGAGAGGGAATCGATCCCGATCTTGGGGATGCGGCTCACGAGACCCTCGGCGAACTCGCAGAGTGGTGGATCGCGCGATTCAGCCCGACTCTCCGCTCGAAGTCCTTCACAGGTTACTTGCGGAAGCATGTCCTGCCCGCGATCGGCCATATCCATCTTCGGCACCTTCGACCGCATCACATCGAGGCGTTGCTCGACGAGCTCCAGCATAAACGGGGGCTGCAGGCCAAGAGCTGCAACGACATTCGCGCGTCGATCAACCGCGTGTTCACGCTGGCTGCCCAGCGAGGGAAATGGCACGGCGCGAATCCGGTCGCACAAGTAAAGCGTCGGCTTGTTCCAAAGCGTCCTCCTCCGCCCATTCTGCGCTGGCACGAGGTGCCGACGTTCTTAGCGGCAGCGGGCCCGTGGCGGCCGCTATTGGCCTGTGCCGTCTGGATGGGATTGCGACGGGGCGAAGTGCTGGCGATGCGGAAACAGGACGTGAATCTCGAAGACCGGACGATGCTGATCGGTCGCTCGCACGGCGCGGAGACCACGAAGGGCGGTCATTCGGACGTGCTCCCGATTCCCAAGCCCCTGGTGCCCTATCTGGTCCAGGCCATCAATCAGTCCGATTCGGAACTTCTCTTCCCAGCAGCCGACGGGAAGCGGCGCACACCTCACACTAATCTCAAAGCAGTTGTGAAGCGGACCCTCGTCCATGCCGGGCTGATCGAGAAGTACGTTCTGCATTGCCGGGGCTGGAAGTGCGGCTATCGGGAAGAGGCGGCCGAGTCGGCCTCGAAGAGATGCCCTAGGTGCGATCTGCCACTCTGGTCCAAAGCAGTTCCCCGCGATGTCGGCTTCCACGGGCTGCGGCACTCGACCGCGACGCTTCTGCTCAAGGGCAAAGTCCCGTATGCCATCGTCCAGCGGATCATGCGCCATCGGGACCCGCGGCTGACGACCGAGACGTACGGTCACCTGGAAGTCGACGATATGCGAATCGCACTCGACGAGCTCGCCGAGCGAACAGCGCCGGCGCTCCCTGAGTCACTCGCCGCGGCTTCGGATCGCGAGAGTTTTGGTGCCTATTTGGTACCAAGTCAGCCGGAGTCGGGTGAGCGCGCTCGAGCACGCGCCGCTAAGTCCGGGCACCCACTGGGGAAAACCAGTGGGCCCTCCAGGATTCGAACCTGGGACCAATCGGTTATGAGTCCAATCCCGAGAGCGTCCAGCGGTTCGCAGCGGCTGCTAAATCTTCGTTTTCTCTCGGAACGGAGGGGCCCACCCAGTCCAACCCTTCGCAACGAAATGGAGAGATTCGCAAGAAGTTTGTCCCCTCCTTGTCCCCGACTTTTCGCGGGATCACGGTAGGCGCGGACCACCTGCTCAGTGTGCGAGAGGCAGCGGCCAGGCTCGGCGTCAGCACCGCGACCGTGTACAAGCTCTGCGAGCGCGGTGAGCTGCCCCAGGTCCGGGTGAGCAACACGATCCGCATCGCTCCGACGGACTTAGTGGACTTCATCGCTCGCGGTTGGCGTCGCTGAAACCGAGCCTTGAAGCGAGGCGATTCCGACGCGGGTGGCCCTAATGGGCTCAGTGGCCCCGTCCCTCCTGCCGGGATTCGAACCCTGTTTCGGCAATGAACTCAAACATGCGACGGCGCACGCCTTTTCGCCGATTCGCTTTGCTGGACGGCGGTTTGGGTCGAAACAGGTTATCTACGTTAAGCCTCGTGAGAGTCCGTCAGTCGACCTGAATTCTGGAGACATACTGGAGACACGAGCGAGTCTGAAATAGGAGCGATGGCGCGACTTTCAGTGCACGCGGTCTCGTCGATCTCTACCTGGAACTCCTCCTGCGCGCGGACGCTTTGACTGGCGTTTTCGACGGCCGGACGGTGACGTCGCCCTAGAGAGGTCAACCCAGCAAACTACCGAGGCGCGCCAGCTGCCATCCGTAGGCCATCAAACCAGCGCGCCGCCGGTGTGGGCCCGCCCGCTTCTGCGACCGGCCTGCGCGCTCGACCGCGGCGCGGATCTCGATTCGATACTCCCGGTCCCAATCCGACAACTACCTCAAGCACACAAGGGATCTGCTGACCACTCGATGAAGCTGGATTTCGTTCTCGTGGCCCGCTTCGTGGAAGGGCCGCTCGGCGTGGCCGGGAGCGAGCACTCGGGGGCGGGCGAGCTCGCGTTGGCGTACGAGCGGTTCGCAGGCGCCGCTCGCCGGCCGCTCACAGGCAAGTGGCGCCGCCGAGAGCCAGAGCGGACCGTGCTGCACGCCACCGTCCGTGCTCACCTGTGAACGTTCCTCGAGGAAGCGCGGGCGCGCACTGACGAGGGCGCCGGCCTGCCCCGGTTCGTGGAGGCGGAGTTCGAGCCCTACCTCGCCTACGGAATCCTCGCTCACGGTTTCGCGCGCGTGCGCTGCGGAGGGTGTGGTGATGAGCTGCTGGTCGCGTCTTCCTGCAAAGGACGCGGCTTTTGCCCGTCCTGCACCACGCGTCGGATGCACGACACGGCGGCGCGCCTGGTGGATGGAGTGCTGCCACGCGTGCCGGTGCGGCAGTGGGTCTTGTCGCTGCCGCGGTGGGCGCGGTGGCTCTTGGCGCGCGACCCGAGGCTGGCAGGCCGGACGCTGGAAGTGGCGCTGCGAGCGATCTTCGCGAGCCTGCACAGGCGGGCGCGGCGCGAGGGAGTGCGCGACGCGCGCGCGGGCGCGGTCACCTTCGTGCAGCGGTTCGGCGGGGCCCTCAACCTCAACGTCCACTTCCACTGCGTGGTGCCCGACGGAGTCTTTGCTCGCGAGGAGAGCACGGTGCGCTTCGTGCCGCTCGGAGCGCCGCCCGATGAGGAGGTGGAAGCAATCCTCCGGCGCGTCGTGGTCCGCCTGCGGCGACTGCTACGTCCGCGGGCCGAGAGGATGGACTTGGAGCCACCCGACGCGTTGGCAAACGCGCAGGCGGAAGCGTTGCTGCTCCTGTCTGCCGCGCCCCAGGAACCGCCGCGCCGCAAGCAGCACTCGGCCTTCCTGGAAGGCTTCTCCCTGCACGCCGGGGCGCACCTGCACGCCAACGACCGCGAGGCTCTGGAGCGGCTCTGCGCCTATGGGGCCCGCCCGCCGCTGTCGCTGGAGCGCCTGGCCGCGCTGCCCGATGGACGCCTGGCGTACCGACTCAAGCGCCCGCTCCGAGACGGCCGCGAGGTGTTGGTGCTGCAGCCGACGGAGCTGTTGCGCCGGCTGGCGACGCTGGTGCCGCCTCGCCGCCACCACCTGGTCCGCTTCCACGGAGTTTTCGCACCCAACGCGTCCTGGCGCGGAGCAATCGTGCCCCGCCCGCCGGAAGGAGAAGCACGGTGTGCTGGCGCGCCGTCAGAAGAGCCCGTACTGCCGCCCGGGCCCGGAGAGTCGAAGGCAGCGGCCCGGGCGCGCCCCCCTTCCCGACTGCCCTGGGCTGAGCTGCTGCGCCGGGTCTTCTGTGAGGACGTGCTCGAGTGCAACCGCTGTGGCGGTCGCCGGGTGGTGCTCGCTTTCCTCATCGAACACAGCGCGGTCAAGGCCATCCTCGAGCACCTCCGGCTGCCGACGACCGGTCCACCGGTGGCTTCTATTCGACCGACGGTTCCTTGAACTGTGGCGATTGCTTCCTCGCTCCGGCGCCCAAACAAAAGCCTGCCGAAAAAGCGGACATTTCTACTTGGCGCAGGGGCGGACATCTCTACTTGGCGTTGACAAAGAAGTGATTGGGTGCGCGTAGCTTGATGCGCGGGTCGACTTCAAAGCAGCCGACAGGTCTTTACGGTCAAGTGAGAAGCACGTTCCGCGCACAGGTAGGAGCGGTTTGGTGCGAAGGCGTTCGACATCGAGAATCAAACGGTCCGAGTAGATCTTAACTACAAAGGAGAATAGTCATGAAAGAGCATATTAAGAACGTGGTCTTGGTGCATGGTGCGTTCGCCGATGGCTCCGGCTGGGAAGCCGTCGCCAACATCCTCAAGAATGACGGGTATGCGGTGTCGGTGGTGCAGCACCCCGAGACCTCGTATGCCGAAGATATCAAGTTCACGAAGGCCGTGATCGACCGGCAGTCCGGGCCGGTGGTTCTGGTGGGCCACAGCTACGGCGGGGCCGTCATCACTGAAGCCGGCAATCATCCAAAGGTTGCGTCGCTTGTCTATATTGCCGCTTTCGCGCTGGACACTGGGGAAAGCTGCGCCACGATCGAGCAAGGCTTACCGCCGGCCACCAAAGGGATCAAGCCGACCGACGATGGCTACTTCTACATTGACCCGGCAGTCTTTGCGGCCGACTTCGCAGCGGACGTTCCGGAGGCTAAGGCGGCGTTCATGGCTGAGTCGCAGGTTTTGATCTCCGCCGACTCTTTCACCCACAAGGTCACCGCGCCCGCCTGGAAGACCAAGCCCACCTGGTACATGGTGGCCACCGCAGATCGGTCGATCAATCCGGACCAGGAGCGCATGATGGCGAAGCGCGCCAATGCCAAGACGATTGAAGTGAATTCCAGCCATGTGGCCTACATCTCTCATCCCAAGGAAACAGCCAAGCTCATCGAAGAGGCTGCCACCTCTGCGTCCGTTCCACAAATAGCTCGCAGTGTCGGTCAAGAGCTTCGTTAGCCAACCGCGTGGTCGCCATGCTGAAAGCGGCTCGCCCGAGAATAGGGCCTCCGCCGATCCTGACGACATCGGCGGAGGCCCGGATGAATGTCGTCGTCCGAGGAGAACACAATGAACGATCGCATCATTATTGAAGGCCGGGACGGCGCGTTTGGCGCCTATATCTCGCGACCGAAGACCTTGCCGGCTCCCGCCGTCGTCGTTCTGCACGAGGTGTTCGGGGTGAACGCCGACATTCACATGACCTGCGACGAACTGGCCGAACAAGGCTTCCTTGCGGTCGCGCCCGATCTATTCTGGCGTCAGGAGCCGGGCGTCGACCTCAGCGTTACTTCCGAAACCGACTGGCAACACGGCCTTCGCCTCTATCAGGCCTACGACCGAGACGCCGGCGCCAAGGACGTCAAGGACACGGCCAAGGTCGTGGCCAAGCTGCCCGAATGCAGCGGCAAGGTCGCCGTACTCGGCTATTGCCTCGGCGGGCTGATGACATTCCTGACGGCCGTGCGCTATGGCGTCGACGCTGCGGTCGTCTATCACGGCGGTGACACGGAGAAATATCTGGGCGAGGTCGACGGGCTTAATGCGCCGCTACTGATGCATCTGGCCGAGGAGGACGAGTTCATTTCCAAGCCTGCGCAAGCTGCGATCAAGACGGCGCTTGCCGGCAAACCAAACGCGACAGTCTACAGCTATCCGGGTCAGCATCACGCCTTCGCTCGGCACAACGGGGCACACTACAATGCCGCGGCGGCTGCCCTCGCCAACGGGCGGACAAGCGAATTTCTACATCAACAACTGCGGTGACCTTCAACGATGCTCGGGGCGGTTGCAATGGCTCGCATACGAGCAAGAGTACTCATGACCACACGAGATTTTCTCTTGCGCAGCTTCCGATCTCCTGACGTATCGCGTGAGGCTCCGTTCATAATCCGGCGCTGCTGGCGCTGCGACGTTTCAAGTTAGCGAGGATTTCCATATAGCGGTTGAAGCAAGGCGAACAGCAGGTCAAGTGCTGGCTGACTTCTGCGTCGCGGGCCTCGACGGGATGTTCAGCCATGCGCTGTAGGTCGGAATCCGGTGGACAGCCAATCCGCCTGGTTATCTGTCCGCCAATCCGCCTGGTTATCTGTCCTTCTGTGAAGCGGCGCCCCGAAGTCAACTGCTTTCTTTCTGTCTTGCGTATTCCGGCCGATGCCGATCAGCGATTCCGGTCGAAGCCGATCACCGATTCCGGAGCATGCCGATCACGATTCCGGAGGTACAGACCGGGTAGATAGGTACCATTTTGAACCGGCAGCATGGGTAACAGAGTGTCCGACAGCATGGGTAACAGGCGGCAAGGAGGGTGCTGCCCATGCCATGGAAGGAGACCCGTGCGGTGGATGAGAAGATGGTGCTTGTTGCCGAGTTTCTGAAGGGAACTTGGACGATATCCGAGCTGTGTCGGTCCTTCGGAATCAGTAGAAAGACCGGCTACAAATGGATTGAACGATACAAGAGCGGGGGACCTGGCGCGCTCAGTGAGCGATCTCGGGCTCCCCATCGATGCCCGCACTCTCTTTCGGATGAAAGTGCGCAGATGATTCTCGCAGCGCGAAAGGAGCACCCAACCTGGGGCCCAAGAAAGATCCTTGCCTGGATCTCAAGAAAGAATCCGCGGATGCAATTACCCGCAGCGAGCACCGCGGGAGATCTGCTCAAACGCTACGGGCTAACACAGCCTCGGCGGCGGAGGCGACGGACGAGTCGTTTTGGGCAGCCGCTTCAAACCTGCTTGCGGCCAAACGACACCTGGTGTGCCGACTTCAAGGGACACTTTCGAATGGGCGATGGCCGAAAATGCTACCCGCTCACTGTGAGCGACGCTTATAGCCGCTTTCTCCTGGCTTGCCGTGGTCTTCTCGACCCGAACACCGAAGAGACCAAGAAGCGATTCGAGATCGCATTCAAAGAATTTGGCTTGCCGCACGCCATCCGAAGCGACAACGGATCTCCGTTCGCAACGATTGGCCCTCAAGGCCTATCGAAGCTCTCGATCTGGTGGCTCAAGCTAGGGATTCGACACGAGCGAATCCAACCAGGAAGGCCGGACCAAAACGGCAGTCACGAGCGGATGCACCGGACCTTGAAACAGGAAACCGCCAAACCGCCAAAGGCAGCGCTTCAAGCACAGCAGCATGCCTTTGACCGGTTTCGAGACGAGTACAACTTTGAACGGCCTCACGAAGCACTCGACCAGAGCCCACCAGCGAGCTGGTACAGATGCTCGCCCAGACAATATCCTCAAATTCTTCCTGAATTCTCGTATCCGCGAAATGCGACCAGAAGAACCGTTCACGAAAGTGGAAGGATCCGGTGGAAAGGCCAGTTGATACATATTGGCGCTGCGCTCGGTGGCGAGGAGATCGGTCTCGGCGAATCCAGCGATGGTATCTGGGAGGTATGGTTTGGCCCTCTCAAACTCGGATTGATTGACGACGGTAAATTGGGCCTGGGGTTGATTGAATGGCCCTGGCCGGCCACAGGCTATCAACAGGTTTTCAGTCTCCCCTCGAGCTCCCCTCATTGAACAACGACTACGGCGAGGAAAAGAAAATGTTACCTATGTTGCCGGTCTATTTGACACCCATGTTGCCGGTCCGATCTGTTACCGATGTTTCCGGTTGCACACGGTCCATGCCGATCACGATTCCGGTGTGATCGATCAGACCGGAACAGCGCTGTAGCAGTGTCCGGCTGAAGCCGGATTTTTGACGACGCTGGACAGACGGTCGACCACGCCCTCCCCACAGGAGGTGGACGTTGTCGACGGAAAGGCTGTCCATGCGGAAGCTGAGAGAAGTGTTGCGATTGAGCCTGGTGCTGGGCTTGGGCCCACGGGCGATTTCGCGTAGCTGCGAGCTGTCGTCGAGCACGGTGAGCGGTTATGTGTGGCGAGCCAAGGTCGCCAAGCTCGTCTGGCCGCTGCCGGCGGAGCTGGACGACGACACGGCGCTGGAGCGGCTGCTGTTTCCCGACGAGGGACGGCCGCGAGCGAGCCGGCCCGAGCCGGACTGGGCGCGAATCCACCTCGAGCTGCGCAAGAAGCATGTCACCAAGGCGCTGCTCTGGGAGGAGTACAAATCGGAGCAGCCGGACGGACTGCAATACAGCCAGTTCTGCGAAAAATACGCACGCTGGGCGGCGACGGTGACGGTGACGATGCGCCAGACGCACCGCGCCGGCGAGAAGATGTTCATCGACTTCAGTGGAGACGGTATCGACATTGTCGATCCGCTCAGCGGCGAGTGCACCCGGGCGAAGCTCTTCATCGCGGTGCTCGGTGCGAGCAACCTTACCTACGTCGAGCCCGTGCTGTCGGAGGACCTGCCGACCTGGACGGGCTGTCACGTCCGGGCCCTGGAATTTTTTGATGGCGTCGCCGACATCTGGGTGCCGGATAACTTGAAGAGTGGTGTGAAGAGCCCGGACCGGTACGAGCCGGATTTAAACCCCACCTATGCCGAGCTGGCCCGTCACTACGGAGCAGCAGTCATTCCCGCCAGGGTGCGCAAGCCGAAAGACAAGGCGAAGGCCGAGCAGGGCGTGCTCCTCGCCGAGCGGTGGATTTTGGCGGCGTTGCGCCATCGCACCTTCTTCTCGCCAGAGGAGCTTCGCGACGCGGTGAAGCCCTTGAATGAGAAGTTGAACAACCGGCCGATGAAGAAGCTGAAGAAGTCCCGCCGGCAAGTCTTCGAGGAGCTTGAGCGCCCCTCGCTCAAGCCGTTGCCGGCGCGGCCCTACGAGTTTGCCCGCTGGAGCCGGCCCAAGCTGTACATCGATTACCACGTCGAGTTCGACGAGCACTTCTACAGCGCCCCGTACCAGCTGGTGGGCGAGCGGCTGGACTTGCGCGCCACCGAAACCACCATCGAGCTCTTCTTCAAGGGCCGTCGCATCACCTCGCACGGGCGCAGCTACCACCAGCAGGAGAAGTACGTCACCAAGCCAGAGCACATGCCGAAGGGGCACCAGGCGCAAGCGCAGTGGACGCCGGTGCGGCTGGTGAGCTGGGCGAAGAAGACCGGCCCGGCCACTGCCAAGCTGGTGGAAGAAATCATGCACCGGCGCGCCCACCCGCAGCAGGGCTTCAAGGCTTGTCTGGGCATCCTCCATCTCAACCGGCACTACGAAGATGAGCGCATCGAAGCGGCTTGCGCCAGGGCACTTCGGATGCGGGCCTGCTCGTACAAAAGCGTGGCGGCGATTCTCAAAAACAACCTGGACCGTCAAGCCATCGAGGCCGAAGCCAGACAACCGTCGCTGCCGCTCCACGTCAACGTCCGCGGCTCCGGCTACTACCACTGACCTACTTTCGGCGAGGCGACCGCGACGGCAGCACATTGAAAGCAATGCCACTCAAAACAAACATCAATCACTGTCGCTCGCCGCGGAAAACATCTTTCAAGGCGTTGGCACGATTTTCCCGCGGCCGTATTGGGCGCTGGAACGACGATCGCCACCCCAGGAGTACCTGGGGCACCCCCTTGGGCGAGTGTCTCCACGACAATTCGCGTCTGTTGTTGCTGCAGCCGAAGAACGTCCGCGTCCTTCGGCGAACCCCTGACGTACCTCTGAGCACCACCCACCGCCTCGGCGGTGCACAGGGGAGCGCCTCAAAGCGCTTCGCGCTTTTTGGCGCGCAACAACCACGAGGCCAATCAAGGCAGCGACCAAAGCTGCCCAGAGGAGAAGACCGTGTTGATTGAACAGACGTTGGAGAAACTGAATGCGTTGAAACTCTTCGGCATGGCCCGGACCTTTCGGGGCTGGCTAGAGCAACCCAAAGACAAGGCACTGGCGCCGGCGGACTTGGTGGGACTGCTCGCCGACGCGGAGTGGCTCTACCGAGAAAACCGGAAGCTGGAGCTGCGGCTGAAGAATGCCAAGCTCAAACAGCCGGCATGCATCGAAGACATCGACTACGCGCACACGCGTGGACTGTCCAAAGCGGTGATGCTCGATCTCGCATCCTCCCACTGGATACAGAGCCATCAGAATGTCATCCTGAGCGGGCCGACCGGAATCGGGAAGAGCTGGCTGGCGTGCGCGCTCGGCCAGAAGGCGTGCCGCGACGGCTTCTCCGCCGTGTACCGCCGCTGCTCACGCCTCTTCGACGAGATGGCACAAGCCCGCGCAGATGGCACCTACCCGCACCTTTTGCGCAGACTGGCAAAGGCGCAGCTGCTCATCCTGGATGATTTCGGTATCGAGCCCCTCATCGCTGCGCAGCGGCGGGACTTACTCGAGGTGGTCGAGGACCGGTACAAGCTCGCCTCGACCATCGTCACCAGCCAACTCAACCCAGACGACTGGCACGCGGTTATTGGCGATGCCACCATCGCAGATGCGATCTGCGATCGCATTGTCCACAACGCTCACCGCATCAAGCTGAGCGGTGAGTCGATTCGGAAGAAGGAGAGCTTGACGAACGGAAAGAAGTCGGCGAAGTAGCCGGCACCAGCGTCGTCACGGAGCAAGTGATCGGCATGCTCCGGAATGAGTGATCGGCTTCGACCGGAATCACTGATCGGCATCGCCGGATTACGCATGTCTGTCCTTTCGGTTTGTTTGTCTTTGTTGAGGAGCCCTGGGAAGACTGAAATCTGAATTCTGCCTCTCGAGGTTGTTTCATCCTTCTGTTCGCGCTCTCGTATTGGCAAGGCGTGCTCGCCGGCGCATAGGGGAATTCGACAGGTGGGGGCGCCATCTAAGAACCGGCCCTATTGCTGCTGGCCAAGGACAGATTCGCGCTCACCCTCCCTTCTCCAATCCTCTTCTCGGCAGAACCGCTTCCCTAAGAAGTCGAGCGCCGCGCGGTCTCCCCTTCGAGCCTGCGCCAGCAGCTGGGCCAACCACTGGTCCTGAGCGCGTCATGTCCCTCCTCGCCTAGGTACTGCACCGCCAGTCCGTGTGGCGGGCGATCCCCAGCGACTACGACAAATGAGATCAGGAAACACCGGTCGACAGATGATCACCCTTCCGCGTACGCGGTGATCGCCGACATTGGCACGCGGAGTTGAGGACCCTCCACTCATGACCGTTGAGGTAAACCTGAATGACCATCGGGAATCCACCATGCGGCGACCGGCTCACAGCGCTTCTTTGAGTCCGGCTGCGGCAAGAGCTTCTCGGGCCCGGTCTGCGTAGACTTGGAAAGCCCGCATCAGTGGCGCGGCGTTTGGTGTGGGCGGCGCGGCCAGTTTTGCAGCCAGCAGCTGCTTTCGCATCGCTTCCATCGCCTGGGAAGCGGCGCGCAGAAAAGCGTCGACAGCAACGAGTTGCTCGCCACGCACGGCGACTCGGCCGGGCCTTAAACGTTCCTCCGCACTTCTGGCGGCCGGAACGGCTGCGCTTTGAAGCGCGCGCGGTTGTTTCAGGGCAGCGTTGGCGCGTCCGTCGCTGGGTTCAAAACCATGAATTTTCCGGTACAGCTCAGCGCGTGCCTCCCCGAGAGTCATCGCGCGGACCACAATGTCTTCTCCTCCGCGAACCGTTTTCCACTTCTCGTAGGCTCTTTGGATGGAAACACGGCGGTGTGCGCCAAGAGTTACAAAGAGCACTTCCGCCGGCCAATTGTCGGGGAACGCGCGCGAATAGAAGGTGGTGGAGTCTCCATGATGAACGTTGCCGGCGTAGCCGCTGAGAAAAAGTGAATACCGGTTCAACTTGGCTAGGGTGGAGGTCAGCTTCTCCTGGTCCCAGATGGTCGCTGACCCGGTTTCGATTTCGGCAAAGTAGCGCTTGTGCAGGAAGGGGATTTCAAGCACCGCGTCCGGCTGGAGACGTCTCTTCTGATTTCGATCCTGAAGCGTGTATTCCGAGAACGGCAAGTCTAGGTACTCGCCGGGAATCCATCGAAAGT
>WNFH01001448.1_pt1 | contig 16066 bp, 11 predicted proteins | sample 5400411 | NCBI WGS metagenome assembly WNFH01 (sample SAMN13153347, study PRJNA577476) | soil metagenome | isolation source: 200 cm saprolite under Douglas fir tree site 2 hole 3 | place: USA:California | collected 2015-04-18
TGAGAAACTACCGAAGCACTGGTGCGAGGCTGATGGTCACGCTCATTTGCGGTCTTGCGCTTCAGGGCGGCGGTGTTCTGCTAAGAGCCCAGGAAGCGCAGCCGTCCGCTCCGCAAGTTGCCGCGACAAGATCGCTCGGCACGGTGAAGACCATCGCCGGAAAAAGCATCACGTTAACAACCGATGCGGGTAGCGACATCGGCGTCCTCCTGCAGGACGGCGCGCGGCTCCTTCGTGTGGAGCCGGGCGAAAAGGATCTGAAAAACGCCGTTCCTCTTGAATTGCAGGACGTGCAGCCCGGCGACCGCGTGTTGGTGCGCGGGAAAATGGCGGACGATGGCAAGTCCTTGCTGGCCGCCTCGCTGATTGCCATGAAGAAGACGGACATTGCGCAAAAGCAAGCCCGCGAGCGCGAAGAATGGCAAAAACGTGGGGTGGGTGGATTGGTGAGCGCGGTTGATCCCTCGAGTGGCACCATCACAATTACAACCACGACCCTGGGCGCGAGCAAGAACATCGCTGTTCATGTTTCCCAAAATACTCAGCTGCGGCGCTACGCTCCCAATTCCATCAAATTCGATGACGCAAAGACCGCGCCAATCGGCGAAATCAAAGCGGGTGACCAACTCCGCGCGCGGGGGAGCCGCAACATGGATGGCAGCGAGCTCACCGCGGACGAGGTCGTTTCTGGCTCCTTCCGCAACATTGCCGGCACCATTGCCTCCATCGATTCCTCGGCCGGAACTATTACGGTGATGGACCTGGCTACCAAGAAGCCCGTGACGATCACGGTCACTAGAGAGTCCCAACTCCGTAAACTGCCGCCTCCCATGGCGCAGCGCATTGCCGATCGGCTCAAGGGGACTTCGGCGGACGCGCCGCCTGCCGCAGCGGGACCAACGCCCAAGCCCGCGGAGCCATCCGCAACAAACGGTACTGCCGCGACGCGCTCGGCCGGCCGGCCCGATTCCGGACAGTCTGGGCAGGGGCCGTCGGACCTTCAGCAGGCCCTCAGTCGTATGCCCTCCGCGGGCCTTAGCGACTTGAACAACGGCGATGCCGTGATGATTGTTGCCACACGCGGAACACAGGACGGCGGAGTCACCGCTATTACGCTCCTCGCGGGCGTCGAACCAATTCTCGAGGCCTCGCCCAAAGGCGGTCAATCCATCCTCTCCCCCTGGAGCCTCAGCTCACCCGGAGGAGACGCGGGAACGCCGTGATTTGCGGGGCGCGACAAGTCACGCAAGCATTTCAGGAGACTTGATGACTTTCGGTCGTGTTCAAAAGATTGTCCTCATCACGCCTCTCCTCTTCGCGGTTCTTCTCGCGTCACCGCTCTTCGCGCAAACGGCTAATGGCACGCTCCGTGGCCAAGTTGCCGACCCTTCCGGGAGCGTGATTGCCCATGCGACGGTAATCGTCACCACGGCCACGGGTAACGCGCTTACCGCTATTACCAACCGTGATGGAATCTACGAGTTCAAGAACCTCATCCCCGGAAAATATGGCGTGAAGGTAATTGCGCAGGGATTTGCGGCGTCCGAGACTTCGAATGTCGAAGTCCTCGCCGGACAAATTCAAAAGCTGGACGTGCCGCTTACCATCGAGGTCCGGGAAGAGAAAGTTACAGTTACTGACCAGGCCGCCGCCGCTCTGGACACCAATCCGGCCAACAATGCCGGCGCGATCGTGCTGCAGGGAAAAGACCTGGAAGCGCTTTCCGATGATCCGGACGACTTACAGTCCGACCTGCAAGCTCTCGCCGGGCCCTCCGCTGGCCCAAACGGCGGCCAGATCTATATCGACGGCTTCACTGGCGGCCAGCTTCCGCCCAAAGCCTCCATCCGCGAAATTCGCATCAACCAGAATCCTTTTTCCGCGGAATACGATAAGCTCGGCTACGGACGCATCGAAATCCTGACCAAGCCCGGCAGTGACCAGTTCCACGGCCAACTTTATTTCAGCGGTACTTCGTCCGCCTTCAATTCCAAGAGTCCATTCGTGCAGACGCAGCCGGGCTACGAAACCACGCAATTCAGCGGCAACGTTGGCGGGCCGCTGAGCAAGAAGGCTTCCTTCTTCTTCAACCTGGAGCGGCGCGACATCAACGATTCGCAGGTGATCGATGCAAGAATCCTCGATTCCAATTTCAACCCGCTGACGCTAAGCGAGGCCATTGCCAACCCGCGCACGCGGACCAACGTCAGTCCTCGCCTGGATTACCAGCTCGGTGCGAATAACACGTTGACGGCGCGCTACCAGTTCTACCGCGAGAACGAAACCAATGATGGTGTGGGCCAGTTCTCGCTGCCTTCTCAGGGTTACAACGTCACCAGCACCGAGCAAACCCTGCAAGTCAGCGATTCACAAATCTTTGGCGCGAAAATTGTCAACGAAACGCGCTTTCAGTACATCCGCGACCGCAACAATCAGAACGCGCAGAGCCCGCTGCCCACTATTGGTGTCCCGGGCGCCTTCACCGACGGCGGAAGCAGCCAGGGCAGCATCATCAACAACCAGGATCACTATGAATTGCAGAACTACACGTCCATGGTCCTGGGCACTCACTTCCTGAAATTCGGCGGCCGCGTACGCGACATCCGCGACTCGAGCAACTCCATGTCGAATTTCAACGGCACGTACACGTTTACCTCTTTGGATGGCCCCGAACTCACCAGCTACAAATCGACGCTGATGAGTTTGCCGGGCAGCGGGCCTAACCAAGCGAGAGTCACCGAGGGCTTGCCCAGCTTGGCAGTGAATGTCTTCGACGTGGGCCTGTACCTCCAGGATGATTGGCGTTTTCGCTCCAACATGACCCTGAGCTACGGCCTGCGCTACGAAACCCAGAACGCCATTAGTGATCACGCCGATGTCGCGCCGCGCGTCGGGTTCGCCTGGGGGCTGGGCGGAGGAGGGAAGAACAAGTCGCCCAAGACCGTTTTGCGCGCCGGCTTTGGGATGTTCTACGACCGTTTTACCAGCGACCTGCTGATGGAGGCGGAGCGCGTCAACGGCTTGAACCAGGAGCAACTGGTGATCAACAATCCCGTCTATTGCCCGAACTCACCCGGACTCACTTGCTTGAATCTACCTGCGCAGCCCTGCGCAACGGGCAGTTCTCTAATTGATCCCAATACTTGCTCGAAATATAGAATCGATCCCAATCTTCGTGCACCGTACGTCATGCAGACCGGCGCAAGCCTGGAGCGCCAGCTCACCAAGAGCGCGAACCTTACGGTTACCTATCTCAATACTCGTGGAGTACACTCGCTGCTGGTCAGCAACATCAATGCGCCGGAGCCGGGTACGTATCCCCCTGGCGATCCGTTCAATCCTGCAGCCATACGCCCTTTTGGAAACGTCGGGAACATGTTCGAATATCAGTCCGACGGTGTTTTCCGGCAGAAACAGCTAATCGTAAATTCCAACATCCGTGTGGGCACTAAGTTCTCCTTGTTCGGCTTTTACGTGCTCAACTATGCGGACAGCGACACTGCCGGCCCCTCGTCGTTCAGTTCCAATCCGTACGATTTAGGCCAGGACTATGGACGCGCTGCCTTCGATATCCGCCATCGCGTATTTTTTGGCGGCACCATGTCTCTGCCGCACGCTTTCCGTCTCAGTCCGTTTCTAATCGCGCAGTCCGGACCGCCTTTCAATATCACCGTGCCTACCGATCTCAGTGGCACTACCGTTTTCAACTCTCGCCCGTCGTTCGCCAGCACGCTTTCCAACCCCGCAGATGTGGTGGTCACACAATTCGGCACTTTTGACACCGTTCCGGTTCCCGGCGAGAAAATTGTTCCCATCAATTACGGCACCACCTCGCCTCGTTTCACCTTGAATGTGCGCCTCGGTAAGACGTTCGGTTTCGGCAGAAAGCCGGAGACTGCGCCCACCGCAGGTGGTCCGGGCGGAGGGCGTGGCGGTGGCGAGCACGGCCACGGCGGCCCGTTTGGCGGCGGGTTCGGCGGAATGGGAAGCCCTACCGATCGACGTTACAATCTGACGTTCAGCGTCTCCGCGCGCAACGTCTTGAACGTCGTGAACGTCGCTACGCCCAGCGGCGTTCTCGGCTCGCCGTTCTTTGGTCAACCGAATGCCCTAGCCACCGGGCCCTTTTCGTCCGCCGGCGCGAACCGCCGCATCGACTTGCAAGTGCAATTCGCGTTCTGAAAAACGTCGGCCGCATTTCCATCGTTTTATCCGCGGGAAGTCCGCCGCGCGCCGCCACCGCCATGAGTAAGCCGCCCGCAAAGCCGAGATTTCATGGAAGAAGCTGAGGGCGGATGCGGTTGTGAAGGCGGTACACAGAAAAGTCCTTGCGATCGCAGGTGAAGATTTTGCGGATGCCCTCCCGCTCGGCAACACGCACTAGCGCCGCGTCAGCGAAGTCCATCGAGCGATCGGCATACTTACGCATCAGTTCCCGCATTCGAGGCACATCCGCCGCGTAAAGAGGGAGGAGCTGAAGCGCGCCTCGTTCCAGCATTTCCCAAAGAGCATCTTGAGCTTTGGGCAGGTCCGCAAGGAGGTACATCGCTTCGGTCACTGGTGGCCACACGGTAGCCAGGGGTTCGCGCAGAGTTTGCAACGTGGAGACGCACTTGGCGTGATGTTGGTCGTCAGCATCGATCAGGGCCACGAGCGGGCCGGCATCGACCAGGATCAATCCCGGCTCCGCCGTTTCTTCAAAAGTTGTGCGAAGCTGCGGCCCGTTTGCGCTGAACGGTTGGCCTTTCCGCCGCGCACTACGCCGATTAGGTCGGCTAATACTCCATACGGCGAGGCCACCGGCTCTTGGCGATCGGCCCAGGCGTCGATAGCCTGGCGAACGATCTCCGATTTGGATAGCTGCTTGCGGCGGGCGATGCGTTCCAGTCGTTGGCGAGTCTTGGGGTCGAGTCGGAGTGTCAGGGGAGAGGCCATAATATCACCAAAATAATCCTAGCGTATTACGGGATGTAATACAATATGCTCCATGAACTCCATGAAATTCGCCAAGACCGTGTTCCGAGTGGCGGCGATTTGGGGCGTGCTGATTATCACGCCGCTGTACTTCATGTTCGATTTGATCGGCCACAGGGATCCCCCGCCGATCACGCACCCGGCATTTTTCTACGGGTTTGTAGGAGTGGCATTGGCCTGGCAAATCGCGTTTTTCTTCATCGCCAGCGATCCCGTGCGTTATCGGCCGCTCATGATCCCTTCGATGTTTGAGAAATTCAGCTATGCCGCCGCGGTCGTCATCCTCGTCCTGCAAGCGCGCACGCGTAGCTCGGATTTGCTCTTTGCCGGCACGGACTTTCTGCTCGGCGTTCTGTTCGTCGTTGCATACTTCAAGACGCCGCCTCGCGCATCCTGAGGATGCAGGCGCGATGCTCTTGAAATGGATTTGGAGATTAGGCACGATTTGGCCTCACAGGAGAGGTGACCAATGTCGTGCGATCCGGAAGCCTTGAAGCATGTGCCGCTGTTCGCGCTGCTTGATGATGAAGAAACCGCGGTGCTGGCCGGTCAGGTGGAGCTGAAGAAGTTTGCGCCGCGCCAGCGTATCTACAAGATGGGCGATGCCGCCGGACAAGCTTACGTGATGGTGTCTGGCCGCGTGCGCGTCACCACGCTCGATGAGGATCATCAGGAGGTAGTGGTCGATGAGCCCGCCCACGGCGAGTTTTTTGGCTTCGCGTCCATGCTGGAGCAGACACCGCACCAAACCACTGCGATCGCGCTGGAAGAATCGCGTTGCCTTGAAGTGGACCGTCACGACATCGCGGTGCTGCTGCAGCGCAAGCCGATGGCCGGCATGGACATGCTGACCGTGCTGGGCAAACAGTTTCACGCGTCGCAACAGTTGGTGCGGGTGCGCGCGAATCGTAATCCCAACGAAGTGATTGAGGGAGAGGCCACCTTTGGCCAGCGCATCGCGGATAGAGTCGCCGGCTTCGGCGGCTCCTGGACCTTCATCATCACGTTCCTGACAGTCCTGGTGATCTACAGCGCGGTGAACATCATTTTGGGCAGATCCGCGTGGGATCCCTATCCCTTCATTCTTCTCAATTTGTTTCTTTCGATGCTTGCGGCGATTCAAGCGCCAGTGATCATGATGAGCCAGAACCGCCAGGACACGAAGGACCGCCTGCGCAGCGAACTCGATTTTGACGTGAACCGTCGCGCGGAATCGGAGATCCAGGGGCTGGCCAGCAAGGTAAATCTGCTGGGAGATAAAATCAATGACGTCGAAGATTTGCTGCGGGCAAAACTGTCTTAGCGACTTCTCTGGAGTCTAAGACGACTTGCTCAGAGTGATCTTGCGCCACAGTGTGCTGTCCGTCAGGCTCATGGTCCTCGCCATCTTGTTGCCCTGAATCGTGAAACGGAAGACGCCGCGCGGGAATTCGCAGGTGATGGCTCGTTTCGCAGAATCGTAACTGCACTCCGTGGTGCCCATGGTTACCGGCTTGCCGTCAACAATTTTGTCGAGCTTCATGGAAAACCATCCGGGTTTCCCGGCCAGCTTGATGATGTGATAGAGAGAGTCTTCGTCGCCGTAGAAACGGCTCGCTACCTGTTTTGACGAAGCCGATGCAAAAACGAGTTGCGCGGCAGCGGCGGCCGATTAAGGAAGCACGAGATGGAGCAAACGAAAGAGGCCCGCGCCGAATAGGGCGGCGCCGGGAATGGTGAGTACCCAAGCCCAAACGATACGCCGCGTGACACCCCAACGAACGGCGGTTAGGCGCCGCGTTGCTCCGACGCCAACAATTGCGCCCGTGATGGTGTGCGTGGTGCTGACAGGAATGCCGAAGTGCGCAGTGCCGGCGAGAGTAAGCGCTCCGGCAGCCTCGGCGGCGAAACCGCCAAAGGGGGTGAGTTTGGTAATGCGCTGGCCCATGGTTTTGATGATGCGCCAGCCGCCGGCCATGGTGCCGCCGCCCATGGCGAGGTGGCAGCAGACGATGACCCAGTACGGAACGTCGAACGTCTTGAGCAAACCGCCGGCGACTAGCGCGGTGGTGATGATGCCCATGCCTTTTTGGGCGTCGTTGGTGCCGTGGCCCAGGCTGTAAGCGGCCGCGGAAAGGAGTTGTAGGCGGCGAAACCAGCGGTCAACTTTCAGCGGGCGTTGCTTGCGAACGATCCAACTGGTAGCGATGGTCACGGTCGTGGCGACGACCATGCCAATGATGGGAGAGAGAAAAATGAACAGGACTGGCTTCGTCCAGCCGCTGACGATGATGGCCTGAAAACCGGCGTTCGCTACCGCAGCGCCGCCGTAGCCACCCATGAGAGCGTGCGACGAACTGGTGGGCAAGCCAAGAATAAGCGTGATGAGATTCCAGAAAATGGCTCCGAGCAGCCCGGCCAACAATACTTGTTGGTTCACCACTTCGATGTGAACCATGCCTTTGCCAATGGTCTTAGCGACGGCGGTGCCAAACACAAAAGCGGCGATGAAGTTCCAGAAAGCGGCCCAGGCCACGGCGCGGAATGGGGTTAGCACGCGAGTGGAAACGACCGTGGCGATGGAGTTGGCGGCATCATGCCAGCCGTTGGAGAACTCGAAGGTCAGGGTGAGGACTATGACCGTGATGAGAAGGTGGAAGCTCGTCACGGGCAGATCCTGAAAAAGAAGGAGGGAAGGGAATTAAGAGAGGTAAGGGAAGTCAGACAGAGAGCCTTCGGGCGCATTGTTGAGGTGGGCATACACTTCAGGCGTTTTTGAGGATGACGCCTTCGATTACGTTGGCGACGTCTTCACATTTGTCGACTGCGGTTTCGATGACTTCGAAGATTTCTTTCCACTTGATGATCTGCACGGAATCGGTTTCTTCATCGAAAAGCTGGGCGATGAGCGTGCGGCACAAGCGGTCGCTTTCGTTTTCGTAGCGGTTAATTTCGATGCAGTGCTTCAGAGCCTTTTCGGGCGAGGACAGCGCCCGGATGGCCGCGGAAAGCTCTGCCGTGGCGGAGACCAGAACTCTGACGAGGTCGACGGTGCCGATGCGAATGCTGGCCACGCGGTAGAGCACAAAGCGGCTGGCGGCGGCGTCGATCAAGTCGATGACATCGTCGAGCCGGCTGGTGAGCTCATGAATGTCTTCCCGATCGAACGGCGTGATGAAGCTTTGGTTCAGCTTGGTGAAGATGCTATGGGTGATTTCGTCGCCATCGTGCTCGATGGCCTTGACGATCTGAACCTGCTCGGGCACGCCGGTGTAATGTTCGAGCATTTGGAGCAAAGCCTTGGCGCCTAATTGAATGTTATCGGCTTGCTTGCTGAAGAGGACGAAGAAATCCTCTTCGCGCGGCAATAAGCGCTGCAACAGTCCTGGCATTGATGACTCTCCCCTGAAGAGTCGCGGTAGGGCAGGCAAAGTGTAGCGAACGATGGCAGAGGAAACAAGGAGCCGCGGCGTAGGCCAGTCCGGTTAGGAGCGCGCGCATCGTTTGGGCGGGAATAGAGCCTCCCGCCACCTGTACCTTCGAACAGGAGTATTGCATTGGTGGCCTGTACCGATTTCCGAAATGGAACTCAACTCCTAATTCTTCCAAACTACTCATAGAGCCTTCCCAAATAAGAACGCCGGAGACTAAACCATAAGTGGGCCAGAACCAGGTCTGAGCAGAGATTTGCGCCGAAAGACATTAGAAAAGTCTTAGCCATGAGGCATTCGCCAGGAGGACGAGCTGTGAAAGCATTCGCGTGGACCCTTGCCGCGGTCTCTCTCATGTTACTGGTGTCCTGCAGTGGTCTACCCAAGACCGGCACACCTGGAAACGCGACGCTCACGTCCATCGACGTGACGCCGGCTTCCGCGTCGGTAGCCGCCAACGCGAACCAGCCGTTTACTGCCACCGGGCATTATTCTAATGGCACCACACAGGATGTGACCGCCTCCGCGCAATGGAGCTCATCGAATATCAGCATCGCCTCCATAGACGCAACCGGAATGGCCAAGGGCCTGAAGAACGGCGCGGTAACGATCACAGCCAATATCTCCAGCATTCAGGGATCAGCAAATCTCACGGTGACCTCGGCGGGAATAAATCTGACCACCATCGCGATCTTTCCCCAGATCTCGTCTGTTCCGGTAAACAGCACGCAACAATTCTCTGCTACGGGGACGTACAGCGACGGCAGCAGCCGCGACTTGACGAGCCTCGTTACCTGGAGCTCGTCTTCCAACGTAACGGCCACCATCGACGCCAATGGGCTGTTAACAGCGGTCGCCGCGGGGTCCGCGACTATTTCCGCCGCACTGAACGGCGTCACGCAATCCTTACTCATTACCGTCACAACTCCGACGATTAGCTCAATTTCGGTGACTCCGGTTGGACTGACTCTGCCGATCGGCATCAACCAGCAGTATGTGGTGACGGCGTTCTACACCGATGGATCGAGCGCTGACCTGCAAAATGGCGCCGTTTGGAGTTCGTCCTCCCCGGCTGCTGCGACCATCGATGCAAGCACGGGCATGGCGACCACTGCAGGCCCAGGGACTACGACTATCACAGCGACAGTTGGAGCCTTCGTCGATTCCTCCACTTTGACGGTGGTCGATGCTCACCTGCAGTCCATCTCCGTCACTCCCGCGACCGCAACTATTGCAACCGGAACCGCCGTACAATTCAGTGCCACCGGCATTTTCGACGACGGCAGCACCCAACTGCTACCCTCCGTGACGTGGTCTTCGTCGGCGCAGAATTTGCTCACCGTAAACTCCTCGGGACTCGCAACGGGTGTCGCCGCTGGCGGCGTAACCGTAACCGCGATCTCCGGTGGAGTCAGCGGAACGGCCTCGGTCACGGTGACGAACGCGGCTCTGGTTTCACTCTCAGTTTCACCGGCCAGTTCAACTATGCCCATCGGTGCCACTAAGCAGTTCACCGCCACCGGAACTTTCAGCGACAGCAGCACACAGGACGTCACGCTGTCCGTGCTTTGGAGTTCCTCGACCGCCGCAACGGCCACAATCAACAACAAGGGGCTGGTCACCAGCGTGGCAGCCGGGACAAGCACGATCGCCGCGGCTTTGGGCTCGGTCAGTGGCTCTACGGGCTTGACCGTCTCCAATGTGAATTTAACCAGCATTACCGTCACTCCGGCCAGCGCGCAAATTGCAGCCGGCACTTCCTTGAAGTTCACGGCTACTGGGACCTTCAGTGACGGAAGCGTCACAACCAATCTCAGCGGTGTGTCATGGAAGTCTTCGAAGCCGCAGTTTGCGTCGATTCGCTCCTCGGGATTTGCTCACGGCAAGAAAGCGGGAACGGTCACGATTTCCGCGACAAGCTCGGGCATCACCGGAGCCGCAACCTTGGTCGTGGGAACCGGTACCCTACTTTCTGTTGCGATTACACCCGCTAATCCGTCCGTCACCATCGGCAGCACACAGCAGTTCGCAGCGATCGGAACCTTCAGCGACGCCACGACGCAAGATATCACGTTCAACACCCACTGGAGTTCATCGTCCTCCACCGTGGCGACCATCACAAACGGTCCCAATGCCTCCGGCCTAGCGACGACTACTGGCATAGGAGTCACCACCATCGGTGGCAACTCCGGAGGAACGCAAGCCTCAACCTCGCTGACAGCGTACTAAGAAGATGGCCTGCTGGGTTTGGGTAGAGTAAAGCCCTCCCGTCGGGGTCTTTGCGACGGAATCCTTCGGTAACGTGCGCGAAAAAAAGCGGGCCGGATACTAACCGGCCCGCCACGAGATTCGCGTTCGCGAATCAGGTTAGTACATGCCGCCCATGCCGCCGCCCGGACCGCCGCCGGCCGCCGCTGCGCCCTTCTTGTCGTCTTCCTTGAGTTCCGCGACGAGCGCTTCGGTGGTGAGCATCAGGCCCGCGATGGAAGCTGCGTTTTGCAGCGCCAGGCGGGTGACCTTGGCGGGATCGATGACGCCCATTTTGACCATGTCGCCATACTCACCGGTGTCCGCGTTGAACCCGTAGTTTTCATCCTTCGACTCGCGGATTTTGCCGATGACCACCGCGCCTTCGGCTCCGGCGTTGAGTGCGATCTGGCGAGCCGGCTCTTCGAGAGCGCGCTTCACGATACCGACGCCGACAGCTTCGTCATCGTGCAGCTTGAGCTTCTCGATGGCGGTGATGCAGCGCAGCAGCGCGGTGCCGCCGCCGGCGACGATGCCTTCCTCAACGGCCGCACGAGTGGCGTGCATGGCGTCCTCAACGCGAGCCTTTTTCTCCTTCAGCTCGGTTTCGGTCGCGGCGCCAACCTTGATGACGGCAACGCCGCCCACCAACTTGGCAAGGCGCTCCTGGAGCTTTTCCTTGTCGTAGTCGGAGGTGGTGTTTTCGACCTGTTCGCGGATCTGCTTGACGCGGCCCTCGATTTCCGAAGTCTTGCCGCCGCCTTCGATGATGGTGGTGTTGTCCTTGTCGATCGTGACCTTCTTGGCGCGGCCGAGGTCTTCCATCTTCACGTTCTCAAGCTTGATGCCGAGATCTTCGGTGACGGCCTTGCCGCCGGTGAGGGTGGCAATGTCTTCGAGCATCGCTTTGCGGCGATCGCCGAAGCCCGGAGCCTTCACGGCAGCGCATTGCAGCGTGCCGCGGAGCTTGTTGACGACCAGCGTAGCGAGGGCTTCGCCCTCGATGTCCTCGGCAATGATGAGGAGTGGCTTGCCCATCTTGGCGATGCTCTCCAGATGGGGCAATAGGTCCTTCATCGAGTTGATTTTCTTTTCGTGGATCAGGATACGGACGTCTTCGAGCACGCACTCCATGCGCTCCGGGTCGGTGATGAAATAGGGCGAGAGATAGCCGCGGTCGAACTGCATGCCTTCCACGACTTCAAGGTTCGTCTCCATCGTCTTGGATTCCTCGACGGTGATGACGCCGTCCTTGCCGACCTTCTTCATGGCTTCGGCAATGATGTTGCCGATCTGCTTGTCGTTGTTGGCCGAGATGGAGCCGACCTGCGCGATCATGTCGCCCTTGACGTCGCGGGAGAGCTTCTTGATCTCTTCCACGGCGACTTCCACGGCGCGCTCGATGCCGCGCTTGAGAGCGGTCGGGCTGGCGCCAGCGGCGACAGTCTTTACGCCTTCGCGGAAGATGGCTTGCGCGAGCACGGTCGCGGTGGTGGTTCCGTCGCCGGCGACGTCGCTGGTCTTGGAAGCCACTTCGCGAACCATCTGCGCGCCCATGTTCTCTAGCGGATCACGCAGCTCGATTTCCTTGGCCACGGTCACGCCGTCCTTGGTGATGATCGGCGCGCCGAATTTCTTTTCGATCACCGCGTTGCGGCCCTTGGGGCCGAGGGTGATCTTCACTGCGTCGGCGAGGATGTTCACGCCGCGCAAAATCGCCTGGCGGGATGCCTCACCTGTTACAATTTGCTTCGCCATACTTGTATTTCCTCCTGATGATCTTCTTGCGAAATTCTTGTGAGAAAACCACCGGTCTGAAGACCGGCCCCTACACGCCGCGCTGAACCGCGGCGCTCACCAACTGCCAGAACGCGAGCTACTTCTTGGAGCCTGCCGCTTTCGCAGCGCCGCTCAGCTTCGCCCAGACTTCCTTCTCTGGAATCAGGGTGTACTCCACACCGTCATAGTTGACCTCATGGCCCCCATATTTGCCCAGTAGAATTCGGTCGCCGACTTTGAGGTCGAGTGGGACCAGTTCGCCCTTCACTCGCAGGCCTGGACCGACGGCGATTACGTCTGCCTCGCCTGGTTTTTCCTTAGCTGTGTCAGGGATGATAATGCCACCCTTAGTGGTTTCTTTTTCCTCAACGCGCTTCACAAGCACGTAGTCGTGAAGAGGTACAATATTCACTGCCATCTTGAAAAGCCTCCGTTAGATGATCTTTCGGTTTGAACTGCGGCCGGGAGCGAGAAAAGCGAATTAGCACTCCCCGTAGTCGAGTGCTAATATAGCAGATTAACCCGACAAGTCAAGGGAATGGGCGACGAATTGACTGCTTTAGACTCAGAGCGTCGCCAGGCTATAAGTGGTTTGTTGTTAGCGGGATACGTGGTGCAAGAAAAATCGGACACATGGGTATTGTCGTGCTTCCTCTATAGACGTAGACTTCATTTGCGGACAGCGTTACGACCACCACGATGCCTTCCCTCGTTTATTTGCGGCTGATCGGGTTCACGGCGGGAACGCTGCTGCAGCTTTTCTGGATGGTGGTAATTCTCGGCTATCGGCGGCAACGCAACTTCGAGCGCGTGTTTTTCTTCCTCTCCCTGGCCCTGTTTTTCCTTTATGCCGGGTCCTTACTGGCTCTGAATGCGCAACTCTACTACCCTGCGCCGCCAGCGCTCCTGACCACGTTTGCGAAGACGCTGCTTTGCGCCGGGCTCTGCTTTTTGCCGGCGCTGCTAATTCATCTGCACTTCGAATACGCCGACACGCGCGGGATGCTCACCAGCCGCACACTAAAGCGGACTGTACTGCTCGCGGCGTACGTTCCGGTGCTCTATTTTGCTTTGCGCGTTTACCCGTTGCTGGCGGATTCGCCGGGGTTTGATTTCCTGGCTCCTGGGAATGTGCTGGGGCGCGGCTATGGTGTATGGCTGGCGCTGGCGATGCTGATCAGCGCGGCGTGGGAAATCCGTTTTCATTTGCGGGCGCCGGATCGAGCACAGTCCTTCTTTCACAGTTTGCTGGCGGGAGTATTTTCCATCGGCGCGGCACTGGTGTTGCAGTTGCACGTGCTGAGCGGGCCGATGCCGCGTGACTTGTCCGATGCGGCGAGCACGGCGCTGGCGCTCGTGGCGCTCTTGCCGTCGGCCGTCCTGATTTACCTGGTGCAGCGCTTCAATTTTCTGCAAATCGGACGGCAGAAAAATCTTGTATATGCGGTATCTGCCACATTTTTGGCTTTATTGTATTTGAGCTTGGTGCGGCGGCTGAGCGGCTGGCTGGCTCCGGAAATTCCCCCGGAGGCGACCGCTGCCATTCTGCTGTTCGTGCTGGTGATTTTCATCGAGCCGTTGCAGCGCGCGCTGGGGAGGCGGCTTCAAGAGACGGCGCAGCGGGAGATGGACCGTGTGCAGCGCCTAACCGCAGAGATTCAGCATGAGGCGCGACAAGGCAATGTGGAAACGCTTGCGCGTTTTATTGAGAAACGCGTGAAGGAAACCTTCGAGCTCGCCGCAGTGAGGGTTACGTTCCGGAAAGAGCGGGAGATCGAAGAGTACCATCGCGCCTTTGCCAAACAAGCAGGCCTCGGGCCGCCGGTGCTCGGAAGGCCCACAGTCGTTTTCTCAGAGGGAAAAATCTCAGAACCTTTCCTTACCGTAGGCAACGTCGTGGGAATCGTTCGCGCGGAACCTCACGGATCTGCACTGTCAGGCGAAACGCGAGCGGCGCTGGAGTTTTTGTGCGAGCAATTGTTGGGGGCGCTGGATTTGTGCCGCTTGATTGACGAGAAAGTGCGGCTGGAAAGGGAACTGGCGGAACGCGAGCGGTTGGCGCTGCTGGGGCAGATGGCCGCAAGCATTTCGCACAATCTGAAGAATCCGCTGGGGTCCATCAAGACGATTCTGCAGGTGCAAATGGAAAATCCCAAGCTGCCGGAAACGTTGCGCGGCGAGACGCAGATCGTGCTGGACGAGATTGAGCGGCTCTCCGCAAAACTCAGTCAGTTGCTACAATTCAGCCGGCCGGCGGTGCGCGGGGGCAGCGTTACGGCTGCGTGCGACGCGGCGGTGGTGATCGAAGAAGTAGCGGGCGTTTTGCGGCATGAAGCCGAACGGCGCGGCGTTGCGCTGGAGTTGCAGCTTGGCACGAATGGCGCGAGGGTGGCGGCTGCGGCGGATGCGGTCAGCGACATCGTTTCGAATTTGGTGGTGAATGCGTTGGAGGCTACGCCGCGGGGAGGACGTGTGCACGTCGCGGCGGTGGCGAACAACGGTTCTTGTGTGCTGAGTGTCGAGGACAACGGAGCGGGGGTTTCGCCGGAAGCGCGCGAAAAACTGTTGCAGCCATTTTTTACGACGAAGACGCAGGGGACGGGATTGGGACTGGCGATTGTGGCGCGGCGGGTCGCGGAGGTTGGCGGGAAGTTGGAGTGGGAGAGTCCGGTGATTGCGGGGCGGGGGACGAGATTTCGGATAACCCTGCCGATGGAGACTGAAGGAAAGAAGCAACGGAGTAGGGAAGTAACGCAGTAAAGAAACGCACGAGAGAGAGGCTTGTGGCGGATGGAGAGATGAAAACAATTCTGATTGTGGATGATGAGCCGGCGGCGCGGTACGGGCAGCGGCGGGCGCTGGAATCGAAATACCGCGTGGCGGAGGCGGACTCGGCGGAGGCGGCGCGAGAGGCATTGCCGCGCGAGCAGCCGGATTTAGTGCTGCTGGATGTGGTGTTGCCCGGGCAAAGCGGAATTGAGTTTTTGCGATGGATGCGCGCGCAGGGAAGCGAAATTCCGGTGCTGATGGTTTCGGCGCTGGACACGGCGAAAACGGCGGTACAGGCGTTGCAGCTGGGCGCGGCGGATTACTTGGTCAAGGGATTCGAATTGGAGGAGTTGCGGCAGCGCGTGGCGAATCTTTTGAAGCTGGCGTCATTGGAGAAAGAGAACGATACCCTGCGGCGGCGGCTGACGAGCGAAGGGCAGTTCGGGCAGATGCTTGGGCGTACCGCGGAGATGCGGCGGGCGTTTGAGATAGCGGAGCGCGTAGCGCCGACGGACTCCACAGTGTTGATTCTCGGCGAAAGCGGCACTGGCAAAGATTTGCTCGCTCAGGAGATTCACGCGCGTTCGCCGCGGGCGGGGAAGGCATTTGTGGCGGTGAACTGCGCCGCGCTGCCGGAAACTTTGATTGAATCGGAATTGTTTGGGTACGAGCGCGGCGCGTTTACCGGAGCGGCGCACCAGAAGAAAGGGAAATTTGAGCTGGCATCGGGTGGCACGCTGTTTTTGGACGAAATCGGAGATATGAATCCGGTCACTCAAGCGAAGGTGCTTAGGGCATTGGAGAGCCGCACGATTGAACGTCTAGGCGGCACACAGTCGATTCCGGTGGATGTGCGGGTGATCAGTGCGACGCACCGGAATTTGCCG
>WNFH01001451.1_pt1 | contig 16051 bp, 14 predicted proteins | sample 5400411 | NCBI WGS metagenome assembly WNFH01 (sample SAMN13153347, study PRJNA577476) | soil metagenome | isolation source: 200 cm saprolite under Douglas fir tree site 2 hole 3 | place: USA:California | collected 2015-04-18
GAGCGCGCGCGTGCGCGCGCCGAGGACGATCATGACGAACTGCTGGCGGCCGCGCCGCACGGCGACCGCGAGGTTGTAGCCCGCCTCGCGCGTGAAGCCGGTCTTGAGCGCCTGGACGCCGCCCGGGTCGTTGAAGAGCGGAATGTGCCGCGCGTAGACGCGGCCGTTGAAGACGAACGTCTGACCGCCGAGCAGGAGCCGGGCGTCCGGGTGGTCGTGGAGCAGGCGCGTGGTGAGCGTGGCCAGGTCGCGCGCGTTGCTGCGCTGCGACGGATCGGGCAGCCCGTGCGCGTTCGCGAAGCGCGTGCCCGTGAGGCCGAGCTCGCGCGCCTTGGCGTTCATGCGCTCGACGAACGAGGCCTCGTCGCCCGCGAGACGCTCGGCGAGCGCGGTGGCCGCGTCGTTCGCCGACGCGATCGCGACGCCCTCGAGGAGGATGCGCAGCCGCACCCACCCGCCCGGGTGGAGACCCATGCGGTACTTCGGCGTCAGCGCGGCGTAGTGGCTCACCTGGACCGGCTCCTCGATGTCCAGCTTGCCGCGCTCGAGGTCCTCGTACGCGAGGTAGAGCGTCATGAGCTTGACGAGGCTCGCGGGCGGACGCTCGTCCTCGGCGTTCTTCGCGAACAGCACGCGCCCCTCGGGATCGACGACGAGCGCCGCCTCGGCGCTGAGCGCGCCCGGGGGGCCGTTGAGCCCGGCTCCGGGAATGCTCTGCGCGGAGGCGGGACGGGAGAGGAGCAGGGCGGCGAGCGCGGCCAGGACGGCGACGGGACGGGTCGGATGCACTGGACGCCATTCTAGCCAGCGGCCGGAGCCGCGGGCAAGAAGAAACCCGCTCAGCGGACGGCCTGCTTCAGCTCTTTCGACGGCTTGAAGCGTGGCACGCGGCCGCCGACCGTGACGGACTGGCCGGTTCGTGGATTCTTCATCGTGCGCGGCTTCCGTCGCGCGACGGAGAAGGTGCCGAAACCGACGAGCGTGACGGAGTCTCCGCGCTTGAGCGCGGCGCGCACGCCCGCGAGCATGGCGCGCACGGCGCGCTCGGTCGCCGCCTTCGGCCAGCCCGCGGCCTCCGCCATCCGCACGACGAGATCCGCCTTGGTCATCCGGCTACATGCCGAACGTGGCGCGCGCTTCGTCCATCACCGCCTCGGTGATGGACGCGTAGCCGCGGTCCTCGGCGAAGCGCTCGATCGCGCGCCGGGCCATCGGGCGGATGAACGACGGGATGCGCTCGAGGCGCGCGGCGGCCTCGGGGCTCCACGCGGCGCCCGCGGGGGCCGCCGCGGCACCCTCGTTCACCATCGCGGCGAACGGGCAGCCCGGGCCGTCGCCGCCGGCGCCGCCCGCCGGCGCGCCCTCGAAGGCGTCGGCGCGCGCGTTCGCCAGCGAGCTCCGCAGGTGCTCGAAGGGCTCGGCAGGCGTGTCGCGGCCGCCGACCTTGACGCCGAGACTCCGCACCATCTGCGTCTCGAACGGATTCGTCAGCATCGCGACGCGGAAGCCGCACTCCGGGCAGCGGAAGGTGACGCTCAGCGAGCCCTCGTCGGGGCCCTCGGTGGAGTGGAGCTTCATCGGCTGGTCGCAGTCGAGGCAGAGGAACTTCATGACCGCGTCATTCTAGCAGAACCGGGACGGACGCGCGGCCACGCGCGCCGCGCGGCGGGCGTCTGCATGAGCGCGACGGCGGCCGCGGCAAACGCGAGCGCCGCCCACCGGCGCCCCACGAGACCGCGCAGCGCGACGACGGAGAAGAACACGTAGGCGGCGAAGCGCGCGCGGGAACGGCGGCGCCAGAGCAGGACGGCGATCACGGGCGCGGCGAGTCCCGAGACCCACCAGCGCGCCGCGCCGAGCGCGACGGCGGCGTAGACGAGGAGCGCCAGGGGCAGGAGGACGGCGACGGGCGGGCGCGGCTCGCTCACGGCGGGAAGTTATGTTAGCGTGATGCTCCGGCGCCGGTGTAGCTCAGTGGCAGAGCAGCTGATTCGTAATCAGCAGGTCGTGGGTTCAAGTCCCACCGCCGGCTCCAGCCTTCCTCGCTAGTTAGTTAGCTCGCGACCCGAGAAATCCCCGAAGTTTAGACGCGACCTCTTCCGCCGCCCGCCGATCCCCCACACGCTTCGCCTTCCGCCGGCCACGGTACGTGATTGGAGTGCTCCCCAAAGAGCTGCTCACCGCGAGGAGCTTAGATCACCTTTTACAGCGCAACGCCGAGGTCTACCACGACTGGCTCTCCTTCGACGACAGGAGATCGCTCTGAGCTAAAAGCGGAACGAGATTCCGCTGAGGAAGTGGTGCGTGCTCAGGTGGGTTCTGAACTTGATCTCCCCCGAGTCGAGCGCCGCCCGGACGTGGGTATACCGATACTCGGCGAAGAGGGCGATGCTCCGCGTGAATTCCCACGCCACGCCGCCTCCCACTTTCAGGCCATGGGTCGCGCGCGTGTCGAAGCCCTCGAGATGCTGGATGTAGAACCCCGGTCCGATCGTCAGGTACGGCTGGAGCTGGCCATGAGGGAAGTCCGTGCTCACGAGCATCGGCCACCGGAGCATCAGGTCGAAGGAAACCGCGGTGATGAAGAAATCGACCTCCCGGAATTTCACGGGCCCTGCGCCGGAGACGTTGATTGGGGCCTTGAACAGGACCCCCCTGGTATCGGTGATCGTCCCCTTTCCTATCTTGGTCTGAGCGCCGAGGTCTGGTCGAAAATGGGACACGTCTAGGCTGAGCCCGAAGAACTTGGGGGACTCGAACCAATGCCCAACGCGGCCGCCCACCGAGAACGATTTATCGAAGCTGACATTCGAGACCAGGCCGGCCGTGGCCACGCCATCAAGATGCCCGTCGAGGGAAAAATGATGGCTCTCGGTGACACTCATGCCGCCGTACAGGTCGGTGAACCACTCTGCGGCTGCGGGACACACGCCGACGACAAGCCAGGTCAGCGCGACCGCCATCGTGACGAGTGATTTGGCCGGGAGCATATGGGCAGAACGTCTCTGCTCCCTAGCCAGCCGGTTCACCGCTGACGGTCAAAGCATCGACGTGGTTGCGGAACACTCTCGTATCGGTTGATCAATGTGCCGCTCGACTTCATGACCTCTCCATCGAAACGGTCTGGATGTCTCCCATGTCGAGCCGGGTGCCGGGCCCTTGGAGCCAGCGCTGGGTTGACGAGAGCGAGACGAGGGGCTAGTGGTCTTCGGACGCAGACGGTCGGGCGGACGACGTCGGGGAATCCCGCAGAAACTGTGTTCGTCGGCCGTGCCGAGTCGGAGCGAACACAATGAGCTTCGACGAAACATCCGGTGACTCGATCACGTCGCTCACTCTGCCGACAGGCTGAGGGGATTCAGCGTGTGCTGGCGATGCAACGACTTCGCCCCTGGGCTGGACCACTCCATCCATGAAGAGCGCGTCGTTATCGAAGAAAAAGACGCCGGGGGTCGAAGGATCGACGAAGTCGACTCCGATGTAGAGCACGAGCAGGAGCGTCCAGTGACAGCCAAGCCTCATACGGGCAATATACTACGATGCCGGTTGCATGCCGGCATGCTCGGGAAGACGGTCGAGCCACGTTACACCAACGCGGACCTGGTTGATCAATTCGTCGGCGAACTCCGCGCAGCCAGCACTCGTTGAGATTTCAGAGCACCTTCCGAAGCTCCGTGAGCCCGCCACACGAGGCACGATCGCTTCACCACTGGACACAACAGAGCAACAAGCAGAGCCACGTCATCAATGCACCCCTCGGTTGCAGCTGGGTTGCATTTCTCGCCTCGATCTGCCACTTTTTGGCGTGTCCGATTTCGAAATATCGATGGCTTCGGGATCAGGAGGGCTCTTCGTAATCAGCAGGTCGTGGGTTCAAGTCCCACCGCCGGCTCCACTGTTCAGCTCTCCCGTCCACCCCACCGCACGGAGCGTGAGATGAGCGATCTGGGTCGTCGCGAGGAGATCCGGGTGCCCGGCATGTCCGAGCCCATCAGTCACTTCACCCACGTCGTCAAGGCGGGACGCCTCGTCTTCGTCTCGGGCTGCGTCGCGACGGATGCGCAGGGACGCACGGTCGGCGGCGCCGACGTCGTGGCGCAGGCCCGCCAGGTGCACGAGAATCTCAAGCGGTGCCTCGCCGCGGCCGGCGCGACGTTCGCCGACGTGTGCAAGGTCACCGTGTTCCTGAAGAACGTCGCCGACCGCGAGAAGGTCAACGTCGCCCGCACGGAGTACTTCGGCACGCACCGCCCGGCCAGCACGCTGGTCGAGATCTCGCGCCTCGTGCGCGACGACCTGCTGGTGGAGATCGAGGCGATCGCCGTCCTGCCTGGATGACGGAGGGGATCGCGCCGCTCCTCGATCGGGCGCGCGCGCTCGGCGCGCAGGGGCGCTGGGCCGATGCCGAGGCGGCGTACCGCGAGGCGCTCGGCCGCCGCCCCGACGACGCGCAGGCGCACGTCGGGCTCGGCTGGGCGCTGCGGCGGCAGCGCCGCCCCGACGAGGCGGAAGCGGCGTTCCGACGCGCGGTCGCGCTCGCGCCGGCGAGCGCGTCGGCGCGCGTGGAGCTCGGCGGCGCGCTCTTCGAGCAGGGGCGGTACGCGGAGGCGGCCGCGGCCTTCGCCGGGGCGGTCCGCCTGCGTCCCGACTTCGCGAAGGCGCACCTGAGCCTCGGCCTGGCGCGCGCCCGGCAGGGCGCGTGGGTGGACGCCGAGGCGGCGCTCCGCGAGGCGCTGCGGCTGCGGCCGGGCGATCCGGTGGCCCGCGCGAACCTCGGCACGGTGCTCCGCCGTCAGCGCCGGCCGGCGGAGGCCGAGGCGATCCACCGCGAGGCGCCGCGCCGCGCCGCGCCGTCGCGAGTCGAGCTGGCCGTCGCGCTCTACCAGCAGGCGAAGTACGCGGAGGCGGCCGAGGCGTTCCGCGCGGCGCTCGCGGAGCACCCGCGGCACGCGAGGGCGCGGCTCGGCTGGGGCCTCGCTCTCGAGCGCCAGGGCCGCCTCGCCGAGGCGATCGACGCCTACCGCGAGGCGGTGCGCGTCTGTCCCGACGACGCGAGCCTCCACCAGCGGCTCGGCCTCGCGCTGCGGCGCCGCCACCGCTACGGGGAGGCCGTCGCGGCGTTCCGCGAGGCGATCCGCTGGGCGCCCCGCGACGCGCGCTCCCACCACCACCTCGGCGTCGCCCTCGAGCGCCACGGCCACCACGACGAGGCCGCGGCGGCGTTCCGCGCCGCCATCCGTCTGCGCTCGCGCCACGTGCGTTCGTACCTCGGCCTGGCGGCGACGCTGCGGCGCCAGGGCCGGTGGGCGGAGGAGGCGGCGACGTACGCGGACGCGCTCCGGGTGACGCCCGACGACGCCGACCTCCTCGCGGGCCGCGGACTCGCCCTCGGCGCCGCCGGCGACTACGCGGCCGCCGCCGACGCGTTCCGCCGGGCGCTCGCGTTCCGGCCCGACGACGCCGACCTCCACTACGAGCTCGGCGTCGCGCTCGGCCGGCAAGGGCGCCACGCGGACGCGGAGACGGCGCTGCGCGAGGCGGTGCGCCTCAAGCCCGACTCGCTCAAGGCGCGCGCCAACTTCGCGCTCGGCCTCGGGCGCCAGGGCCGCCACGCCGAGGCGGAAGCGGCCTATCGCGAGGCGCTCCCGCTCCGGCCGCGGCACCCCGCGCTCCACCGCGGGCTCGGCGTGTCGCTCTACTGGCAGGGCCGCTACGACCTCGCCGAGACGGCGTTCCGCGAGGCGATCCGGCTCAAGCCCGACTACGTGCGCGCCCACTGCGACCTCGGCGAGATGTTCGTCGAACGCGGGCGCTGGGCGGAGGCCGAGGCCGTCTACCGCGCCGCCGCGCGCATCGCGCCCGAGTCGGTGACGGCGCAGACGGGGCTGGGCGGCGTGCTGCAGGCGCTCGGGCGCCAAGCGGAGGCAGAGGCCGCGTGTCGCGAGGCGATCCGGCTCGACTTCGACGAGGCGCGTGCGCACTTCGTCCTCTGGGACGCGCTCGAGGCGCAGGGCCGCTTCCGCGCGCTCCGCGAGGCGGCGCGTGCCGTCGTGGCGCGCCGGCCCGACCACGCCGACGCCCACGCGCGGCTCGGGCGGGCGCTCTACGAGGCGGGACGCTTCGCGGAGGCGCGCGCGGCGTACGAGACGGCGGTGCGCCTCAACCCCGGCGTCGCGCGGTTCCGCGAAGGGCTCGCGCGCGTGCTAGGGAAGCTTCAGTAGCTCGCGGAACTCTTCGAGGTCGCGCGCCGGCGCGTCGGGGTGCTGCGCCACGAGCGCGTACACGCCGGCCGGATCGCTCTCGATGCCCCGGCTCGCGCGCGCGAAGACGCGGACGAGGAGCCGCGCCTCCTTCTCCGCCTTCGCCGTCGCGGCCGCGTGGGCGAGGCGCCCCGCCCACTCGAGCCCGCGGCTGTCGAGCTTCACGAAGCCGGTGACCGTCGTCGTGATCAGGCTGCGGCTGTCGGGCGCGGGCTGGGCCGCGTACTCGATGACGACCACGGCCTGCCCGTTGATCCGCGGGAGGAACCAGGTCTTGTAGGAGCCGCGTGCGTACATCATGCGCGTGCCGCTCGTCGCGTAGACGACCATGAACCGCCCGGTCGCGCCCCAGCCGTCGTCGAGCCAGAGCCCGCCGGCGTCGCGCCAGATCCGGTACCGCGCGAGCTTGAGCGCGCGCGTGACGTGGGCCGCGAGCTCGGGGTGGTCGAGGAGGTACTCGAAGACGTCGCGCCGCGTGACGAAGGGCTCGCCGTCCGCGCGCGTCGCGACCGAGGCCTGCTCGCTGACCTCGGCGAGGAGGAGCCGCTCGGCCGGCGCCAGGTCGGCGGGCAGCGTGAGAGCCGGCCGGGCCGCGAGCGCGCTCCCGACGAGCCCCAGGAGCGCCGCGGCGGCGAGGACGAGAGCCGGCGTCGGAGGACGGGGCCGCTTCCGCACGGTCGAGGCTCATTATGTCATGACGCTTGACGTGGACCCGCCCCGTCCGTAGGCTCGGGGGACTACCGAGACGGTTCGCAACGGTTCCGCGCCCCGGCCGGGGCGAGAGGGCAGGGGATGTACCAGCACCTCTTCGCGATCGTCGAGCGCCTTCCGGCGTTCTGGCGCACGCCCGCGTCGTCCCTCGGCGCCGTCGCGGCGCGCCCCGTGGACGAGCTGACCCTCCTCGCGAGCCCGTGCGAGGGCGTGCCCGAGGCCAACGCGCGGACGCTCGCGAGCCACCACGACGTGGTCAGCTCGACGCTCGACGCGGCCGCGGTCCTCCCGTTCCGCTTCGGCACCGTGGTGCCGGCGACGGAGCTCCCCGACTGGCTCGAGGCGCACCGGACGCGGATCCGCACGACCCTGACCGAGCTGCGCGGCCAGGTGGAGATGAGCGTCAAGCTCCTGCGGCTCCACTGCGGGCACGGCGCGGACCGCGCGTGCCCCGAGTGCGCCGGCGGCGCGCCCGGGGCCGCGGAGCTCGGCGACCTCGCCGAGCGCCTCGTCGAGCGCGCCGGCGTGGCCCGCTGGCGCTTCTCCTCCTCGGCCCACGGCGATAACATCGCCGGCTCGGTCGCGTTCCTCGTCCCGCGGCAGGAGGTGCACGCCTTCCTCGCGCGCATCGCACCGGTCGCGTCGCACGCCGCGGGGATCGCGGTGGTCCCGACGGGGCCGTGGCCCGCCTACTCCTTCGCCGGGAATTTCGATCGCCTGCCGCTCGCGCGCGTGCCGGCGGCCCCGCCGTCCGGGGAGCGCCGGCTCGGCTAGGACCGGGCGCGCCGGCGCGCCTTGCCCCGCCGTGGCGTTGTGGGATAGGCTCGACGGCCCAGGAGGGTGGGGATGAAGCGGCTGCGCCGCGCCGCCGTCGAGGAAATGATGGAGAAGCGCCCGGACGCGACGCTCGAGGCGGCGCTCGAGGTGTTCGAGGTGTTCGCGAGCGGATCGCTGACGGACGAGGTGTACATCTTGGACGACGTCGGTGGCAAGTGCATCGCCATCGCCCCGACGGCGCTCAAGGAAAAGTACCGGCGGGGGTGAGCCATGGCCATACTCGTGATCTCGCACCAGATGGGCGCGGGCGGCCCGGAGATCGGCATGGCGCTCGGGCAGCGGCTCGGCTATCGCTACGTGAACCAGGAGCTCCTGCTCGACGCGGCGCGCCGGTACGGGCTCGCCGAGGAGCGGCTCTCGCACCTCGATGAGTCGAAGCCGACCCTCTTCGAGCGGTTCGACACCGAGACCCGGCACCACATCACCGTCCTCCAGACGACGCTCCTCGAGTTCGCCGAGCTGGACAACGCCGTGCTCATGCGCGGCGGCGGGCAGTGGCTCCTGCGCGGCGTGCCGCACGCGCTGCGCGTGCGCCTGATCGCGCCGTTCGAGCATCGCGTGAAGCAGTGGATCAAGCGCACCGCCGAGATGACGGGCGAGGCGCCCACGCAGCGCGCGGCCGCCGACTTCGTGCGGCGCGACGACTCGGAGAAGGCGGGCCGGATGCGCTATCTCTACGAGGTGGACATCTCGGACCCGAACCTCTACGAGCTCATCGTGAACGTCGAGAAGCTCGTGTACGGCGCGGTGGTCGAGATGCTCGCCGGGCTCGTGCGTCGCCCGGAGATGGCGACGAGCCCGGAGGGGCAGCAGCTCGTCGCCTCGCGGGCCCTCGCCTCCCGCGTGCAGGTCGCGCTCGCCACGCACCCGGAAACGCGCCGGTACCGGATCACCGTCGAGGCGCAGGGCGGCGTGATCACGCTCGAGGGCACCGCCGCGCTGGACCGCGCGGTCGGGGTGGCGCGCACCGTCCCCGGGGTGAAGGAGGTCAAGACCCAGCAGCTCGAGATCCCGCCGATCCCGCCCTTCGTCGCCTAGCGACATGGGGGGCCCCGACATGGCCCCCCATACCCCCCCAAAGTTCGGCCGTCAGCGTCGCGGCCCCGGGGCGTCGGCGCCCGCGCGGTCCGGCGCCTCGGCGATCGTGAGCTGGACGCTCTTGCGCTCCTTGTTGCGCACGATGCCGAGCGTCACCGCCCGGCCCACCTCGGCGTCCGCCGAAAGGCGCTGGAGGTGGTGATAGTCGTCCACGGTCGTGCCCTGGAAGGTGACGATCACGTCGTTCTGCTGGAGGCCGGCCGCGGCGGCGGGGCTCCCCGGGTACACGCGCGCGACGACGGCGCCGTGCGTGTCCCGCATCCCGAGCGCCTGCGCGAGCTCCGGCGTCAGCGGCTGCATGGCGACGCCGATCCAGCCGCGGGTCACGCGGCCGCGATCGATGAGCTGGCTCGTGACGCGCCGGACCATGTTGGCCGGGATCGCGAAGCCGATGCCCTGGCCGGTCGCGACGATGGCCGTGTTGATGCCGATCACCTCGCCCCTGAGGTTCACGAGCGGACCGCCGGAGTTGCCGGGGTTGATCGACGCGTCGGTCTGGATGAAGTTCTCGTAGGTCGAGATGCCGACGTCGGCGCGCCCGGTGGCGCTGACGACGCCGACCGTCACGGTCTGGTCGAGCCCGAACGGGTTGCCGATCGCGATCGCCCACTCGCCGACCCGCAGCGCGTCGGAGTCGCCGAGCGCCGCCACCGTGAGCGGCACGGTCGGCTCGAAGCGGATCACCGCGAGGTCGGTCTTCGCGTCGGAGCCGACGATCCGTCCGCGGAACTCCTCCTTCGAGGCGAGCCGCACGGTCACGCCGTCGGCGCCGCGGACGACGTGGAGGTTGGTGAGCACGTAGCCGCGCTTGTCGATGATCACGCCCGAGCCCAGTCCCGGCTGGTGGAACTCCTCGCGCCGGCCCGGGCCACGGCCGAAGAACTGGTCGAAGAAGTCCTTGAAGGCCGGATCGTCGGCGAACGGTCCCGGGATCGCGGGCGCCCGCCGGGGACGTGCGACCTGTACGGTCCCGATGTGCACGACGGCGGGCCGGACGCGCTCGGCGACCTGGACGAAGGCCGACTGGAGCGCGTCGGCGGGGGAGACGGGGGTCGGCGCGATCTCACGCACTGCGGCACGGCCGGTATAGAGGATCGCGTGCGTCCAGAACCCAGCGCCGGCAAAGGCGAAACTGGCGCTGAAGACGAGGATCGCGCGGCCAGTCTTTGAGGGCATCGGGCTCGCTTCCGCGGCCGGCTCGCGCTCGGCGCGGGGGCGGAGGAGAATGTTAGCGACCGCGGAGGCCGAGTGTCAAGGAAACTATTGCAATCATGTATTTTCCTTGACGCTCCAAAGCGCGAAAAGCGACAATGACGTAATAGTTAACGAAGTCTTCAGAACCCATATGATACGGCATTTCTTACGCAGGACCTTCTGCGTCACACTGATCTTGTCCCTGCTGGCGCCAGGTCTGGGGGCGGCACAGCAGCCCGCCCCGGTTCTGCCGGTGCCCGCGACGTCGGTCCCTGTTCGGGGCTCGGTGCCCGTCCCGATCCCCCCGGGGAGCCGCACCATCCCCGGCCCCGACTACCGGCTGGGTCCCGGCGACGTCCTGGACGTGCAGATCGCGGGCCGCCTCGAGGTCATCCGCTCCCAGGTCGTCGTCGACCTCGAGGGCGCGATCAGCATGCCGCCCATCGGCTCGATCCCGCTCGCGGGCCTCACGCTGCTCGAGGCGCATCGCCGCGTCGCCGAGCGCGCGCACGCCGTGTACAAGTTCGTGGAGATCACGCTCGCCGTCGCCGCGCCGCGTGCCTTCGAGACCACCGTGTCGGGCGAAGTCGACCGGCCCGGCACGATGCTGGTGACCGCCACCCGGCGGCTCCACGATGTCATCCTGGAAGCGGGCGGCGTCACGCCGCGCGGCAGCATGCGCCGCGTCCTCGTGCGCCGGAAGGCCGGCGACGCCGAGTTCGATCTGCTGCGCTTCGAGCTCAAGGGCGACCTCTCGCAGAACCCGTTCGTCGAGGAGGATCTGCGGATCGTCGTGCCGCCCAAGGGTCCGTCGGTGACGCTCGCAGGCGCCGTGCGGCGGCCGGGCGAGTACGAGATCGGGCCGGACGGCTCGCTCGCCGCGCTGCTCGAGCTCGTCGGCGGCCTCGGCCAGGCGGCGGCCGGGACGGAGGCGCGGCTGACGCGCGTCGGCGCCGACGGCCGCAAGGAGACGCTCGCGCTCGACCTCCTCACCGCGCTCCTGCCGCCGGCCGACGTGAAGCTCCAGGCCGGCGACGCGCTCTTCGTGCCGCCGCTCTCCGTGCTCCAGGACGTCGTCGAGGTCCGCGGCGCCTTCGTCGGCACGGCGGACTCGAGCAAGACGAGCGTCGCCGGCAAGGCGACGATCGTGCAGCGCTTCGAGCTCGCGCAGGGCGACCGCGTCGGCGACATCGTCATCCGCGCGGGCGGCGCCGCCGCCTACGCCGACCTGCGGCTCGCGGCGATCGAGCGCGGTGGCCAGACGGGGCCGCGGCAGCGGATCCCGGTCGACCTGCAGCGGCTGCTCGTCGACAAGGACGAGACGCAGAACGTCCTCCTCCAGAATGGCGACGTCCTCCAGCTGCCCATCGTCGAGGACAAGATCTACGTCGTCGGCGAGGTCAAGCTGCCGGGCGGGTTCGACTACCGCCCCGACCTCACGCCGCGCGAGTACGTCACGCTCGCGGGCGGGCCGACGAACCGCGCGAAGCTCCGCGCGACGGCCGTGATCTTCCGCAACGGGCGCACGTACGCGATGGCCGACGCGCCGCCGCTCGAGCCGGGCGCGGTCGTCACGGTGCCCGAGGTGGCGGTGAAGTGGTGGCAGGACTATCTGCAGATCGCGTCGGTCCTCGCGGGGCTCGTCACCGCGTACACCGGTGTCTACATCCTCTTCAACGGCCCGTTGAGCCGCGGCGGCCTGTAAGCGGCGATGTACGAAGCGTACTGGGAGCTCACCGAACCGCCCTTCGACAACTCGCCGAACCCGAAGTTCTTCTATCTCTCGCCCGATCACGAGGAGGCCCTGGTGCGGCTCGTCTACACGGTCCGCCACCGCAAGGGCTGCGGGATGCTCACGGGCGAGTACGGGTGCGGCAAGACGACGCTCTCGCGCGCGCTCATCCAGCGCCTCGAGGCGGAGCGCTACGAGATCGGGCTCCTGACGAACCCGAGCTGGACGCCGGTCGACTTCCTCCGCGAGGTCCTCTACCAGCTCGGCGTGGAGACGGAGGAGAAGAACAAGCCCGAGCTCCTCCACATGCTGAACGACGTGTTCTTCCGGAACTACCAGGCCGGGCGCGACAGCGTCGTCATCGTGGACGAGGCGCAGCTCATCGACGACGATGCCGTGTTCGAGGAGCTCCGCCTGCTCCTGAACTTCCAGACCGACGACCGATTCCTCGTGACGCTCCTCCTCATCGGCTCGCCCGAGCTCGCCAGCAAGGTGCGGCGCCTGAAGCACCTCGACCAGCGGATCACGCTCCGCTACCACCTGAACACGCTCGACTACGCGCACACGGCGAACTACATCGCGCACCGCCTGAAGATGGCGGGCCAGGCGAAACAGCTCTTCAACGAGGAGGCGATGAAGCTCATCTTCGATTTCACGCGCGGCACCCCGCGCGAGATCAACAACCTCTGCGACGTCGCCCTCCTCGTCGGCTACTCGAAGCGCGTGAAGGAGATCGGGGAGAAGATCATCGCCGAGGTCATCAAGGACATGGTGGGAGTCTCCTGATGGTGCGGATGAGCGACCTCGTCCGCGGCACCGTCAGGCCGAGGCCCGCGGCCGAGAAGGCGCCGGCCGCCGAGCGGCCGGCGCCGGCCTCGGGGACCGGCGTCCCGCCGGCGCTCCCGCGCCCGCGCCTCGCGGCCGTGGCCCCGGCACCCGCGCCGGCGCCGCCGCAGGTCGAGCCCGCGCCGCCGCCCCCGGCGCCGCCCCAGGCGCCGGAGACGCCCCCCGCGGCGGCCGCGCCGGTCGAGGCGCCGGGCGAGAAGGTCGAGGCGCTCCACGGCGAGCTGCAGGAGTTCCTCGCGCGGGTGCGTGAGCTCGTGCGCGGGGGCGGGCCGTTCCCGTGGGTCGAGCTCGAGGGGCTGATGGCGCGCGTGGTCGTGTCGCTCGAGCGCTCCGGGGATCTCTTCTGGGCGGCGAACAACCCCGCCGCGCCGCCAGGGGTCGACTACCTCGCATTCCACCAGGCCCGCGTCGCGGTGCTCGCCGTCCGGATCGGGATGGACGTCGGCTACGAGCGCCGGCGGCTCATCCTGCTCGGCATGGCGGGCTGCCTCATCGACATCGGCCTCTGGCAGCTCCCCGAGGGCGTGCTCCGGAAGGTCGACGCGCTCTCGCCCGAGGAGCAGACGCAGTACCAGTCGCACCCGCGCCTGGGCGCCGAGCAGCTGCGCCGCTGGTCACCGCCCTACGAGGGGCTGGTCGAGGCGGTGCTGCATCACCACGAGCGCGAGCAGGGGCAGGGCTTCCCGCTGGGGCTCGCCGCCACGGCGATCAACCCGGACGCGAAGATCCTCGGCCTGGTGGACACGTACGCGGGGCTCACCGTCCCGCCGACCTCGCGGCCGCGGATCCGGCCGCACGAGGCGATCCGCGACATCGTGCGCGGGAAGCACGAGTCCTTCCCGTCCGCGCTCGTGAAGGCGCTGCTCTCCGAGGTGTCGGTCTTCCCGCCGGGCACGCTCGTGCGCCTCAACACGGGCGAGGTGGGCCGTGTCGTCGCCGTGAACCGGAGCCATCCGCTCCGGCCGCGCCTCGAGATCATCGCCGACGGCAAGGGCCACCGCCTGGCCGCGCCGAAGACGACGGACCTCGCCGAGGCGCCCTTCCTCTACGTCACCGGTCCCGTCGCGGAGGGCGGGCGGTGAGCGCCGGGGAGGTCCGCTAGTGGCGCAGTACGAGATGAACCTCCGCGACTACTGGCTGATCGTCCGCCGCCGCCGGCTGATCATCATCACCTCGACGGTGCTCGTCGCGCTGTTCAGCTTCTGGTTCGCCAAGCAGAAGGTCCCGATCTACCAGGCGACCGCCGCGGTCAGGTACGAGCAGTCCACGCAGCTCTCGGGCCTCCTGGTGGAGGTGCTGTCGTACTCGACCGCGGACAACATCGAGACGCAGGTCACGATCATCAAGAGCTACCCGATCCTCGAGGAGGTCGCGAAGCGGCTCGGCCGGCTGCCGCAGACGGTCTCCGGCGAGGCGCTCCGGGAGTCGAAGACCTACTGGGGGGCGCTCGACGCGATCGCCTCGAAGATCAAGGTCACGCGCGTGCCGACCACCAGCATCCTCGAGATCACGGTCACCTCGACCAACCAGCGCGAGGCGCGCGACATCGCGAACGCCGTGACCGACGCCTACCGCGACTACAACCGGACGCAGCGGAACCTCCGTCTCACGGAGGCGCGCAAGTTCATCGAGGGCCAGCTCAAGGACGTCGAGGCGCGTGTCAAGCGCGCCGAGGCGGAGGTGTGGGCGTTCCGGGAGGCCAACCGGATCATCTCGCCCGGCGCCGAGTCGGCCGTGCTGCTCTCGCTCTTCACGCAGGTGCGCGGGGACATCGAGAAGGCCCGCCAGCAGCGGACCGAGCTCGAGCTCGTGCAGCAGCGGCTCGCGCGGAGCGACACGGTCGGCGCGGCCGAGCGCGTCTTCGTGGACACGACGAACCCGGCGGTGCAGCGGCTCCAGTCGATGTACTCCGAGCTCCTGCTCGAGCGGAACAACTTGGCGCTCGAGGTGACCGACAAGCACCCGCGGCTCCAGGTGCTCGAGGACCGCATGCGCGAGGTGCGCATGGAGATGCGACGCGAGGTCGCGGCCCAGATCGCGGCGCTCCGGAGCCGCGAGGAGATCCTCAGCCGCCAGATGGGCGAGCTCCTGCAGAAGAACCGTGAGATCCCCGAGGTCGAGCTGGCGATGCAGCGCCTCCAGCGGGAGGCGAAGAACAACGACGACCTCCTCACGCTCCTGAAGGCGAAGCACCAGGAGGCGCTGATCAAGGAGTCGGAGAAGATCGAGGAGGTGACGCTCGTCCGGCCCGCCGTCGAGCCGGAGGCGCCGGTCGGCACCGAGGCGCTGAACACCGTCCTCGTCGGCGCGCTCGTCGGCCTGTCGCTCGGCCTGGTCCTGGCGTTCGTGCAGGAGACGCTCGACACGTCGATCGGCACGATCGAGGACGTCGAGGCGTACCTCGAGGTCCCGGTCCTCGGCGTGGTGCCGCACATCGATGCGCGCGAGACGGTGCAGCGCATCCTGGCGCGGCGCCCCTCGCTGGCGCAGATGGAGCCGGACGCCCTGCTGAGCCACGCGCTGCTCATCACGCACTTCGACCCGAAGTCGCCGGTCGCGGAGGCGTACCGCACGCTCCGGACGAACATCCAGTTCGCGCGCCTGGAGCGCGCCGGCAAGCTCCTCGTCATCACGAGCCCGACGCTCCAGGAGGGCAAGACGACGACGATCGTGAACCTCGCGATCACGATGGCGCAGAGCGGCCAGCGGACGCTGCTCGTCGGCTCGAACATGCGTCGCCCGAGCATCCATCGCTTCTTCGGCATCGAGCGCGAGCCCGGCCTCTCCGACATCCTGGTCGGTAGCGTCCAGTGGCGCGACTGCATCCGGACGGTCGCGGACATCCTCATGGGCCGCTTCGAGATGGAAGACGTCATGTCGGCGCCGGGCCTCGACAACCTGCACATCATCGAGGCGGGACCGATCCCGGCGAACCCGTCGGAGCTCCTCTCGACGCCGGCGATGACCGCGTTCCTGCGCACCGTGCGCGAGGAGTACGACATCGTCCTCATCGACACGCCCCCGGTCCTGCCGGTCACCGACGCGGCGATCGTCTCCTCGCAGGCGGACGGCGTGGTCCTCGTGTATCAGGCGGGCAAGGTCGGACGCCTCGTCCTGAAGCGCGCAAAGATCCACATCGAGAACGTCGGCGGGAAGGTCTGGGGCGTCGTCCTCAACGACGTGAAGGCCGAGATCGCCGGCTACGCGTACACGCACTACTACACGCACTACTACGGCGAGGAGACGGTCGTCGACCCCGGGAAGGAGCGCTTGCAGCGGGTCGGCGGCTTCTTCCGCAGGCTCCTGCGGCGCGGCGAGGCGCCGAAGGAGAGGGCGGGCGTCGAGCTCCCGCCCGAGACGCCGCAACCGGCGG
>WNFH01003209.1_pt1 | contig 16050 bp, 15 predicted proteins | sample 5400411 | NCBI WGS metagenome assembly WNFH01 (sample SAMN13153347, study PRJNA577476) | soil metagenome | isolation source: 200 cm saprolite under Douglas fir tree site 2 hole 3 | place: USA:California | collected 2015-04-18
GGCGCCGCCACTTACTAGGCGATTCGAACGCTGCGCTCCTAGGGGCGCGGCATGCTGCGCCCCTACCGCCACATGTGCAGCTCTCGGTTCCAGATTTGATTTTCTTTTCCAAACGAAAACGGGCGCGATGCTCTTGCACCGCGCCCCAATAAAACAGCTTTAAGTTTCAATTGGAATATTTGTGGCTCGCCGGTCCTCACCAGTTACGAATCACGAGTCACCAGTCACCAGTCACTCTTACTTCTTCGGCCTCGACTCCGGCGGCACAATTCCGTTCAAACGGTAATACACCACGAGCTGCCCGTAGTGCTCTCCCGAGTGCTCCGCGAAGCCATATGCGAAATCAATCACCCGCACCTGCTGATTGGCATACGGATCGACGACCAGGGAGTTCAGCCCGGCATCGCCTTTCGCTTTGATGGCCGCAGCGCCATCGGCAAAAGACTTCTTCACGTAAGCGGCCACTTCCGCCTTGGTCTTGAGTTTGTCTTTCGAGAAGTCTTCTTGCAGGGGCGGCTTCTCTCCCTTCACCGGATCGATGAAGAAATAGTTCACATCCGCCACGTGCAGCAATGCTTCGCGGAAGCTGCGCTGCTCCGGCTTCGGTTTGAATTCATATTTGTCTTCTGGAAAATCCTCGGCCATCGCAATCAGCTTGCGCCCAATATCGTTCCACTGCTCGAGAACAGCCTGCGTCGGACTCACTGGTGGTTTCGGCGGTTCCTTCTTTGCCGCCTCCTGCGCCAGTACCGGCAGCACTGCCAACCCAGCGGCCAGCACCAGACCTGCTCCAGTTTTCCATCTCATTATTGGCTCCTCCTCCGTAGTAAATAATCTCGACAGCAAGGCCACCGCCAAGAATCACACCAAGAACAGCTTGGAATCTCAGTTAGAACAATTGTGACTCGCTTGTTTTCACCAGTCACGAATCACGAATCCTCAGTCACCTTATTTCTTCGGCCTAGACTCCGGCGGCACCATCGCGTTCGCCCGATAATACACAACCAATTGCCCATAGTGTTCGCCGGAGTGCTCGATCAAGCCGTACGCCAGGTCGTACAGCCGAATCAAATGCGGGCCGCCATCGTTGACGGCGTCGTTCAGTCCTTTGTCACCCTTCGCTTTGATCAGGTCCGCGCCGTCCTGAACGCACTTCTTCACGAACGCAACCACTTGCGCCTTGGTTTTCAATTCATCGCGCTTCGGATCGTCCGGATACCGCGGCTTCTGCCCCTGCGCGATGTCCGTGAAGTAGTACATTGAAGCGGAAACATGGATCAGGTTTGCCGCGAACGTCCTCGAATCCGGATGCGGTTTGTACTCGTACTTTTCATCCGGAAAATCCTCCGCCATGATGATCAGCTTTCGCCCGATGTCGTTCCACTGCTCCAGCACCGCTTGCGAAGGGCTTGGCGCCGGTTTTGGCGGCTCTTTCTTTGCAGCCTCCTGCGCCAGCACCGGCAGCGCCGCCAACCCCGCGGCCAAGACCACTCCCCCCACCCACTTTAGCTTTTTCATGTTTTCTTTCCTCCGATACGTCCCGACCCGGTCGGGACGCTCTCTCCTTCAGACGCATCACTCCGCCAGGCGTTTTCCTCAACCCGCGATGGCTTGGGGTGCGGTCCCCGGCTCTCTGCGGGGGTTCATCTTACGCAGTAAAATCGCCTCCGTCATGCAAAATTCCCAACCCCGGCATGGTAAGCTTGTATTTTGCGCTTGGGGGCGCCGTCACTGTGAATTGGGGCTTTCTGCTGCTTCGCATTGCCATAGGTTTATGCATTTTGACTCTGCTGTTTCTCTCGCAGCGTTTCTGGTACCGCGCCCTCTGGCGCGTCACGTCGCACTGGGGGCGGCTCCCGCTACGAGTCGGCGCACGGCTGGCCTATATCGTTCTCCTCCTGCTGGTCATCGTCACCATGTCTCAAGGCTTGGCCCTCGGCCGTGGAGGCTTCGCCCGCCAAAGCTCCGGCATGACCGTGATCACCGGCCTCTGGTTTTTCAGCGCACTCTTCGCGTTTCTTGCCGTCAAGACGGTTCACGCGTTGGAGCGCCTCTGGCGATGGCTGCACGCGGCAACGGCGAAAGAAGCCCTTTCCCGGCCAACCGCAGCCCAGTCCACGCCAATCTCTGCCGAGATGGTTGCTGACCCCGGCCGCCGCTACTTTTTCCGCGCCGCCACTGCTGCCGCCGGCGCTGCTCCATTCCTCGGCGCCATGTATGGTTTCGCCGCCGAGCGCCTCAACTACCAGGTTCGCCGCATCGAAATTCCTTTGCACAATTTGCCTGCTGCGCTTGATGGCATGAAGATCGTGCAAATCAGCGACATTCACCTCAGCGGCTACATGTCCCGCGCGCAAGTGCGCCGCGCCGTGGATATGGCTAACGAACTCGGCGCGGACCTCGCCGTTGTCACCGGCGATCTCATCACCGGCTCGGGTGATTCCATTGCCGATTGCGTCGAGGAGATTCGCCACCTGCACGCTCCGCTCGGCATTTGGGGCTGCAACGGCAACCACGAAATCTATGCGCGTGCGGAAGACGAAGCGGCTTATTTCTACGCGCAGGCCGGCATGAAGATGCTTCGCCACGAAAACGCGCAAATCACGTTCAAGGGCGCCTCCTTCAATCTCATCGGCGTCGATTACCAGCGCGAGCGCACGCCCCGCGGCCAGCGCCAGCAGACCCTCGCCCGTGTCGAACCCCTCGTCTGCCGCGGCATGCCCAACATTCTCCTCTCGCACAATCCCAATACCTTCAATCGCGCCGCCGAGCTCGGCATCGAACTTTCCCTCGCCGGCCACACCCACGGCGGACAGATCCAGGTCGAAATCCTCGACCATCGCCTGAGCCCCGCGCGATTCATCACCGACTACATCGCTGGCCTTTACCAGCGCCCGCTTTTTGCGTCTGCCCCCGATGTACGCGCTGCTGCGAACGCTTCCGCCACTCGCCCTTTCAGCCCCTCGCTTTTTGCTTCGACTTCGTCTCCCATGGCGCATCTCTACGTCAACCGCGGCCTTGGCACGGTCGGCGCTCCAGTACGTCTGGGCGTCCCTCCTGAAATCAGCTTGATTGTTCTTCGCACGGCCTAGCCTCTCACGCAACCGCACGTTTTCAATTTGAGCCCTTCCTGCGTTTTGGAATAAATCTCTCCAATTTTCAGTATCCTTCCCGTGTCCAGGTTTCAATTTTCGGGAGGCCGCCTTTTCACCTGCCTCTGTCCCTGCAACGAGTTGCTTTTTCTAAATTCGAACGAGCCCCGTCAATATTGTATCTATCGGTGGGCAGCTTGCATCCAACCCCGGTGAGTCCAGGCAGGCTGAGGTTCGTTTGCGGACACGTGGGACGTGTTTCGCGTCGAAAATCTCGCTCTGGAGGAATTCTATAATGCGGTTCACAATGAAGTTCTCGAAGGTCCTTGCGTCCTTCGCGCTTTCGCTCTTTTTTCATCCCGCGTTAACCTTGGCGCAATACACTCGCACCGACCTCGTCTCCGACGATACCGACCCGAACTTAGTCAACGGCTGGGGCCTCACTCGATCCAGCGGCAGCCCCTTCTGGGTCTCCGACAATGGTACCGGCCTATCCACTCTCTACAATGGCGCCGGCCACAAGGTTCCACTGACCGTTACCATCCCGTCGGCCCCGAACGGCGCGGCTACCGGCACGCCCACCGGCACGGTCTTTAACATCACGCTCGGGAATCCCACGCCGTCCTTCTCTCTTTCGAAAACTGCATCGGTCCCCGCTATCTTTCTCTTCGCTACCCAGGATGGCACCATCAGTGGCTGGAACCCCGGTGTCGACGGTACGCACGCCCTTATCGCTGCGGACCGCTCGAAGGACGGTGCCGTATACACAGGTTTGGCAATCACCAGCGACGCTTCGGGTGACTTTCTTTATGCCGCCGACAACCGCCCCAACAGCCGCATCGACGTTTTCGATAAGACCTTCACGCGGGTGAACTCTTTTACCGATTCTTCGATCCCGGCTGGCTTGGCCCCGTATGGCATTCAAAACATCGGTGGCAACCTCTGGGTAACCTTCGCTAGCAACAAGCCGTCAGTCGTCGGCTTCGTGGTCGAATTCAACCCTGCCGGGACTGTTCTTATGCGCTTCTCCGGTCCTCTCCATTCGCCTTGGGGTCTGGCGATGGCGCCTGCTAATTTCGGCCCCTTCAGCGGCAAATTGTTGGTTTCCAACAATGTTCCCGACGGCAAGATCAACGCCTTCGATCCCGCTTCCGGCGCTTTCCTCGGTACGCTGCGAGATGCGGAGGGGGAGGACATCGTCATCAATCAGGTCTGGGCCCTCCAATTCGGCAACGGCGGGAATGGTGGCCAGCCGACCCAGCTATTCTTCACCGCGGGGCCGAATCAATACCGCAACGGCTTGTTTGGCGTGATTACGGCCAACCCGTAGATTGCTCGGCCGCAATCCGAGTAAGCAGGCGCGGTCGCTTCGCGCGGCCTATGCCGTAGCAGTGGCGAGGGTGCGAGCACAGCTTGAACTGTTTGCGCTCGAACTCTCGCCTCCCGTTTTTCAAAATGCTCGTGTCCCTTGCGGCATTCTTGACAGAGCGGCCACCCCGCCGGCGCAATCTGCGCAAGAATTGCCGGAAAGCGTAGATGTTGCCGTTGTCGGCGCAGGCTACTGTGGCCTCTCCGCCGCGCGCGCTCTCGCGAAGCGCGGCGTGAAAGTCGCCGTACTCGAAGCCGAAACTTTCGGCTGGGGCGCCAGCTCCCGCAACGGCGGCATGGTCCTCACTGGGATGAAGCTGCCGGTGCCGACGTTAATCAAGCGTTACGGCACGGAGTCGGCGCGCAAGATGTACGCCGCGTCGCTCGAATCGATCGATTTGGTCGAGCAGATCGTCCGCGAAGAAAATATCGACTGCGACTTCTCGCGCTGCGGCCATCTGGAAGTCGCCTGCAAGCAGGCGCACTTCGACGGTTACGAAGAGTCCGCTGCGCTCATCAAGCGCGAATTCAATCATGAATTGCGCATTATCCCCAAAAGCGGGCTGCGCGGCGAGATCGGCTCGGACATTTATTTCGGCGGCATGGTCGACGAAGCTAGCGCTGGCTTGAATCCCGCGCGCTACGTTGCCGGACTCGCCCTTGCTGCGCAGCGCGCCGGCGCGTCCCTTTACGATCACGCGCGCGTGATATCCGTCGAGTCCGAGACAAACAACAATGCTCGCCGATTTCGCGTGCAAACTTCAAAGGGCACGCTCACCGCCCGCGAAATAATTCTCGCCAGCGGCGCATACACTACAAACGCAACTCCCGCGCTCCGCAAAAAAATCATTCCCATCGGCTCGTATATTATCGCCACCGAAGTTCTGCCCGCCGATCTGGCGCGCGAACTCAGCCCGCGCAACCGCATGATTTACGACTCCAAACACTTTCTCTGCTACTACCGCCTCACGCCGGACAATCGCATGCTCTTCGGCGGCCGCGCCGCCTTCTTTCCGGAAACTGAAAACACCGTGCGCCGGAGCGCGGAAATTCTCCGCCGCGGCATGATTACCGTCTACCCGCAATTGCGCCACGCCGAAGTAGAATTCGTCTGGGGCGGTACGCTCGATTTCACACTAGACGTCATGCCGCATGCTGGAAAAATCGAGGGCATGTATTTCGCCGCGGGTTTCGCCGGCCACGGCGTCGCTGCGGCCACCTGGTTTGGTGCGAAGCTCGCCGGCCTCATCTGCGGCGATCCCCACGACATCCCCTTTGACGGCATCAAGTTTCTCGCCGCTCCGCTCGGCCTGCGCAGCGGCAACACCTGGGCTCTTCCTCTCGCCGGCGCCTGGTACAAGATTCTCGACTGGCTCACGTGAAAAAAATCTCCGCGATCAGCTTGTGCTCGTGCGTCTGCGAAACACCAGATAAGCGGCTGGGCCTAGAAGTATCGCCACAGGCCCCCACTTGCGCGCGAACGGATCGCTGCCAACCACCGCGACTACGCTCATCAGCAGGGGCGCGGCGACGACGTAGAACAAGCCGCTGCGTCCCCAGGGAATGCGGAACGGTCGCTTCATTTCTGGGGATTTCTGCCGCAACTTCCATCCCGCGAGCACGGTAAGAATGGTTACACCAATGCGCAGCCACATATAAACGGTCAGCAACTGCGCCAGCGTCTGAAACGCGAGCAGCGCGTAAATCGCGCACGAAACGAGAATGGCCATCCACGGTGTGCCGTATTTGGGGTGTTTGCGGGTGAGCGCCGGCGACAAGTAGCCGTCCTCGGCCATGGCAAACGGCATGCGCGTGCTGGTCAGGATGGTGGCGTTCAGGATGGATACGTTGGTGACCATGGCCGCCAGCGTCATCCAGAAACCGAGCCACGGTCCTCCGATGAGCAGCGCGGCATCGGAGAAGTAGCGAGTTTTCCAGTCCTGCCAGTTGCCCAGCGCAGCCAGAGACAGCATGGTCGGCAAAAAATACGTCGCGATGGAGAGCGGCACAACGAGCGCGAGCGCCAGCGGATAGCTCCGCTGAGGGTTGTCGACTTCCTCCGCGACCGTGGACATTTGCTCGTAGCCGGAATACAGCCACAATCCCAGCGCCAAGCCCACGCCGAAGACCTGGAAGGGCGGCACATGCGGAGGAATCATGGGCACAAACGGATTGTGGTGCCACTTTGTTGCGGCAATGGCGCACAGCGCTGCCACCGGAAGTAGCGCGAAGATTTCCAGTACCGTGGCCACCGCGCCGGCCATCTGGATGCCGCGTACGTTGATCCAAGCGAGCACCGCGACGATCGTGACGGCCACGGCGTAATGCTTCCAGCCGGTCATCCAGGGAAAGTAGAAGCTAAGATAGTCCGTGCCGAGAACGGCGTAGGCTCCTCCGAGCAGGAACGACGCGCTCCAGTTCCACCAGCCCGCGAGGAATCCCCAGAAGTCGCCGTAGCCGGCGCGTACCCAGCGGTAGGTCCCTCCCGCGACGGGCAGCGCGGAGGTCAGCTCCGCGGTAACCAGCGAAACCGGGATGCACCAGAAGAGCGGCAGCACGAGATGGTAGATGAGCGTGAGCCCCGGGCCGCTGGTGGTGACCATTTCCTCCAGGCCGAAAGGCCCCGCGGTCGTGTACGCGTACATCACGAAGACGAAAGGAAGCAGGGCGGCTTTGCGCACGGCTGCGCGCGTCACGCTGACTCCGTTGTTCTTGTTAGTAATGCTCGCGAACCTCGACCGGATCGAACCGAAAAACAGCTCCGCAAAGAGTAACGTATTCTGTCTCGTTAGTGAATCGCGCTCCATACCCCCGTCGGAACACGAAATTGATTCATCCCGGCCATCTCTCCGTTTTATTCGCGCTTGACGGCGGCGCGGGCATCGGATAGGCTCCGCAGCACATCTAGGTGCGTTTCACTCCACCTTTTGTCAGGCCCAACTAAATTAATCTTCACTCGCAAACTAGGAGGTTTGCGTCCATGAACAAATTTAGTCGAACTTTGTTGGCAGTGTCGCTAGGAGTCACCTGTAGTTGTGTAGTTGCCGCGCAGGATAAGCCCGCCATCCCCAAGGTGTTGGCGCTCACGCGTGAATTTACCAAGCCCGGCAAGGCGGGCATGGTGCATGACAAGGCCGAAGGCGCGTTTGTCCAGGCCATGGCCCGCGCCAAGTGGCCGACACATTACATCGGAATGACCTCCATGTCCGGCAAAATGCGGGCGCTGTTTATGACCCAGTATGAATCCTTCGAAGCCTGGGAAAAAGACAATCAGGCCGTCGAGAAGAACACCACGCTCTCCGCCTCACTCGATCGGGCTAGCATGGCCGATGGCGAACTGCTCGATTCCATGGATCAGGGCGTTTTCGTCTTCAACGAGGAACTGAGCCTGCGTCCCAGGCCGGACTTGTCGCCGATGCGTTATCTGGACATCTCCGCATACCATGTTCGTCCCGGCCACAACAAGGATTGGACCGAGATCGTCAAAATGGTGAGGAATGGCTATGAAAAGGCCGTGCCCGACGCTCACTGGGGCGTCTTCGCGCAGCATTACGGTGGCGATGGTGGAACCTACCTCATCCTGACCGCGCGCAAGTCTCTTTCCGAAGTCGACCGCGGTTTCCTGGACAGCAAGCAATTCCAGGCGGCCATGGGAGAAGACGGGATGAAGAAGCTGGCCGAGCTCGTTGCTGCTGCCATTGAATCGTCCCAGCACAATCTCTTCGCCTTCAACCCGCGCATGAGCTACGTCGCCGACGACTGGATCAAGAACTATCCGGATTTCTGGAAGCCCAAAGCGGCCGCCGCGCCCGCCGCCGCGGCCAAGCCGGCATCTGAGGACAAGAAAGCGAAACCGTAACCCGTAGCGTTAGCTTCCCGTTTCCGTTTCAGCCATCGGCATTTTGCGAGCGGCTCCGGCATTGCCGGAGCCGCTCGCCTTTCCATGAGCCGCCCCAGACGTGAGCTGCCGAATTCGCGCTGGGTAAGGAGGCTTTCACGTAGCGCAGGGGCTTTAGCCCCTGCGCACCCTATCTAAACTCCCTCCCGCGTTCAATCTGCCCGGTACCCACTCGCTGATGCCGTTTACCCCGACCTGGTCGGGCGAGTGGGGATTTTTCGCCCTCGCTTTCCGGGCCGACTCCTTCTGCACCTTCGACAAAAATCAAGCCAAGCTCGCCGCCGCCTTGGGCCTGCGCATTCCGTAAACCTTTGGCTAGCGCACCGCCTCTAATGAGCGTGGTTTGCAATTGCAAGCTCTCTCCCTTGTATAATCCAGCCTCGACATGAGCGACTCAAAGAAACCACAAGCGATTCCTTCCGGTCCGGAGCGCTCGCTGCAGATTTATGCGCTGGGGCTCGGCGGCGGAAAACCGTCCGTGCCCGTTCCGCTGGACTTGCTCGAGAAAAAGGCCAAGGAAATCCTTTCCCCGCGCGCCTACGACTATGTGGCGGGCGGGGCGGGCGGCGAAGAGACGATGCGCGCGAACCGCGAAGCGTTCTACCGCTGGCGGATCGTCCCGCGGATGCTGCGGGACGTTTCGAAGCGTGACCTGAGCGTGGAATTGCTTGGCGCACGTTTGCCGGCGCCGATCCTGTTGGGCCCGGTGGGCGTGCAGGAAATCATCCACGCCGACGCGGACGTGGCGAGCGCCCGGGCTGCGGCGTCGCTGGGGCTGCCGTTTGTGCTGAGCACCGTGTCGAGCCGCTCGATCGAAGAGGTTGCGCAATCGGCGGCGAAAGTAGCGGAGTCGCCGCGATGGTTCCAATTGTATTGGGGGAAAAACCCGGAGTTGACGGCCAGCATGGTACAGCGCGCGGAGAGCGCGGGATATTCGGCGCTGGTCGTGACGCTGGACACTCATTCGCTGGGCTGGCGCAAGCGCGACCTTCATCATGGCTACTTGCCATTCATGTACGGGCAAGGCTTGGCGAATTATTTCAGCGACCCGGTTTTCCGCGGGCTGCTGGCCGAGCCGCAGGAGAAAAATCCGATGGCGGCGATTCAATTGTGGGGCAGCTTGTTTTCAAATCCGGCGCTCACCTGGAAAGACATCGGATTTCTGCGGCAGCACACGCGTGTTCCCATCATCCTCAAGGGAATTTTGCATGCGAACGATGCGGCGCGGGCGCTGAATGCCGGTGTGGATGCGCTCATCGTTTCGAATCACGGCGGCCGGCAGGTGGATGGCGGCGTCGGCGCGCTGGATGCGCTGCCCAGTGTGGTGCGCGAAGTGCATGGGCGCGTTCCCGTCCTGTTTGACAGCGGAATTCGGCGCGGCGCGGACATTTTCAAGGCGCTCGCGCTTGGCGCACGAGCTGTACTGCTGGGGCGCCTCTACCTATGGGGCCTGGCGGTCGCGGGTGAAGAAGGCGTGCGCGATGTTTTGCTGAATCTGGTTGCCGATCTGGACTTGACGATGGCGCTCAGCGGGTACGCGTACTGTCGCGAAGTGGACCCTTCCGCGCTGTGCAGGAGCGATTCGGCGGAGCCGCTGCGCCAGCCGCAGCTTTAGTCTGCACATCGCGAAGTTGCCGCGTCCGTTCGCAGGTGCCATAATTCCATTTCAAGCTGCAGGTTCGAGGTTCGCCACGTTTGTTTCGAACGCGGAGTGCAGGCTGCGATTTCTGAGGGGGTTCTATGAGACTGCGCGATAGCTGGATTGAGAAGAGAGAAGCGGCGGCTGCCGGGACGAACGGCAACAAGAACGTTTCGCAGATGCATCTGGCGCGGCAGGGCGTCATCAGCGAGGAGATGGAGTACGTCGCGAAGCGCGAAAAACTCGACCCGGAGCTGATTCGAAGCGAAGTCGCGCGTGGGCGGATGATCATTCCCGCCAACATCAATCACCGCAACCTCGAGCCGATGGCCATCGGCATCGCGAGCAAGTGCAAGATCAACGCGAACATCGGCAACTCCTCTACCAGTTCGAATATCGACGAAGAACTGAAAAAGTTGCATCACGCCGTGCACTACGGCGCGGATACCGTGATGGACCTTTCCACCGGCGGAGACATTCCCGTGATTCGAAAGGCGATTATTGAGGCGTCGCCGGTGCCGGTGGGGACCGTGCCGGTGTACGAGGCCATCTCGCGGGTGCGGCGCCCGGAGGACCTGACGTTCGAATTGATGCGCGAAGTGATTGAAGAGCAGGCCGAGCAGGGCGTGGACTACATGACGATCCACGCGGGCGTGCTGCGCGAGCACGTGCCGTTCGTGCGCAAGCGGATTACCGGAATTGTAAGCCGCGGCGGGTCGCTGATGGCGCACTGGATGGAGCATCACAAGAAGCAGAATTTCCTTTACGAGAACATCGAAGAGATTTGCAAGATTTTCAAAAAGCACGACGTAAGCTTTTCGTTTGGCGACGGCCTGCGGCCGGGATGCATCGCGGACGCCAGCGACGAAGCGCAATTCGCGGAATTGAAGGTGCTGGGCGATCTCACGAAAAAGGCGTGGGAGCACGACGTTCAAGTGATGATCGAGGGCCCGGGGCATATCCCGATGGACAAGATCAAAGAGCAGGTGGACAAGGAAATGGAATGGTGCCATGAAGCGCCGTTCTACACGCTGGGGCCGCTGGTGATTGATATCGCGCCGGGGTACGACCACATTACGAGCGCGATCGGCGCGGCGATGATCGGTTGGCATGGCGCTTCGATGCTTTGTTATGTGACGCCCAAGGAGCACCTGGGCCTGCCGAATCCCGAGGACGTGAAGCAGGGGGTGATCGCGTACAAGATTGCGGCGCATGCCGCCGATGTGGCGCGGCACCGGCCGGGAGCACGCGACCGCGATGACGCGCTGAGCTATGCGCGATTCTTGTTTGATTGGAACAAACAATTCGAATTGTCGCTTGATCCGCCGACCGCGAAAGCCATGCACGACGAGAATCTCCCCGACGACTTTTACAAAGAAGCCAAGTTCTGCTCCATGTGCGGGCCGAAATTCTGCTCGATGAACATCACACAAATGGCGGACGCCGAAGGCGGGCACGACCAGGCCGAGCGCAAACAGAAATTCGTGGAGCTGCTAGCCAAGGTGCAAGGCGCCTGAGGAATTGGACAGAGAAGCGCGATGGGAATGTTTGAAGTTCAAGTAAAATTGGCTAACCCGGGCGAACCATCCCGCTCATCGGAAGTTTCTCTGCTGGTGGACACTGGCGCCACTCTTTCCTGGGTTCCGCGAGAGCTGCTCCAGAGGCTTGGCGTTAGGCCAACGACCCGCCTGGAATTTCAGTTCGCGGATGGACGCACAACCCTGCGAGACGTGGGCGCTGCCCTTTTCACACTTGACGGCAAGACGCTAGCAATCCCGTGCGCCTTTGCGGAACCTGGAGAAGAAAGTGTGCTGGGCGCGACCGCCCTGGAGGCCCTGGGTTTTGTGGTCGACCCGGTAGAGAAGAAATTGATTCCGCGGCGCCTGTTGGCCCTTATCACGAATGTCCAATCCAGTTCTGGGTCTTCATTACGTGAGGAGTTTAACCGCTGGGCGGAGGCGGGGCGCGGCGAGGGGATGGAGCAAGATCACCTGCCCATCACGTTGCCGGTGCTGGAAAAGATGCGGCTGGCGCCGACGGACAACGTTCTGGACGTCGGCTGCGGAGCGGGGTGGCTGTCGCGGCGGCTGGCAAAATTGGTGCCCGAGGGCCGCGTGGTGGGGATGGACGTCTCGGACGAAATGATCCGTCACGCGCGGCGCGCCAGCGTGGACTTCGACAATTTGATGTTCGTCGCGGGAGAAGTTGTCCAAATTCCCTGGCAACCGAATTTTTTCTCGCACGCGATTTCCGTGGAATCTTCGTATTACTGGCCCGATCCCGCGGCGGGCATCAAGGATATTTTTCGCGTCCTCAGCGAAAGCGGCTCGGCTCGGATTCTGATCAACTACTACCGTGACAATCCTCATTGCCACCAGTGGGGCGATTTACTGTCGGTAAAGACGCATCTTCTCTCTGCCGAGGAATGGGCCGAACTGTTTCGCGCCGCGGGATTTACGAAAGTGGCGCACGAGCGAATTGTTGATCCATCCCCGTCGCCGGAAGTCTACACGGGCCGGTGGTTCCGCGACGTGGAACAACTGCGGGCGTTCAAGGCGGAAGGCGCGCTCCTCATCCACGGCACGAAGGCATAAAACAAGTGGCCGCGTACAGCCGCCTGTGATAGAAATGCCGCCGCACAACGAGGTTCTCTAATGTCATTTCTGAATAGCGGTGTAGCCGTGGTCACGGGGGCAGGGTCCGGCATTGGCCGCGCTCTCGCGCAGCAACTGGCGGCCGCAGGCTCAGCGCTGGCACTCGCGGACGTTGATCAAGCAGGGCTTCAGCAGACGGCGCAGTCGTTAGAAAAAAAGAGCGCGCTGGTGACCACCCATGTGGTGGACGTCGCCGATGAGGATGTCATGCGGTCGTTCGCCGAGGACGCCGCCAGGCGGCATGGGCGCGTTACCCTGCTCATCAACAATGCGGGGATTGCCCTGCATGGCGATTTTGAAGAGGTTTCACTGGATGATTGTCGCTTGCTGATGAACATCAATTTCTGGGGCACGATTTATGGTGTGAAGTATTTCCTGCCCATGCTGAAGCGGGAGAAGCGCGCGCACATCGTGAACATTTCGAGCGTTTACGGAATGGTCGCCCCGGCGGGACAATGCGCTTACGCGGCGAGCAAGTTTGCGGTGCGTGGATTCACAGAGGCGTTGCGCCACGAACTCGCGGGTAGCAACGTTGGCGTCTCTTGCGTGCACCCCGGCGGGATTCGCACGCAGATTGCGCGCCACGCGCGCATCGGGGCCGGTGTTACAGGAACGGGACATCACGAGAAGGCTGACCGGTTTGAGAGGCTTCTTCGGACTTCTCCTGAGGCAGCTGCGGCGCGGATTTTGCGCGGCGCGGAACGCCGCGAGCCACGGATCCTGATCGGGGCGGATGCGTATCAGGTCGATATTCTCCAGCGTCTCAGGCCCGCAACGTATTGGAAGACTCTTTCGCGGAGAATGGAAAAGTTAGTGGCACAATAGAGCTGGAGAAGGTCCGTTTGCCCCGCTTCTGATAGATGCTTTTGACTCTCCGGGGAACGGTGAATATACTCGTCGTAATCAGGGAACGACTACGAATGGGCGTACTGGATCAACGGTTCGAAAAGAACTTCATGATTTCCTCGGTGGACTACGTGTTCAACTGGGCGCGCAAGAGCGCCATCTGGCCGCTGACCTTTGGGCTGGCTTGCTGCGCAATCGAGATGATCGCTTCGACGACCTCGCGTTTTGATATGGCGAGGTTTGGAGCCGAGGTGTTCCGCCCGTCGCCGCGCCAGGCGGACTTGATGATCGTGGCGGGCACGGTGACCCTGAAGATGGCCCCGGTGCTGAAGCGTGTGTGGGAGCAGATGCCGGACCCCAAGTGGTGCATCTCGATGGGGGCTTGCTCCAGCGTAGGCGGGCCGTTTAACGCGTATTCAGTCTTGCAGGGCGTGGATCGCATCGTACCGGTAGATGTGTACGTTGTAGGATGCCCGCCGCGGCCGGAAGGGCTCTTCTTCGCGCTCTTGAAGCTGCAGGACAAGATCGACCAGATGACCCTGGCGAAGCGGCCCACGGAAGTGCGCCTGAAGCCCCAAATGGTGGAAGAATTCAAACGCGGGGTCATGGTGGCGCAAACGCCAGAGCCGAAATAAGAAGCAAATGAGGTAAATGAGGCAAAGGTTGTAAAGGAAAAGAGATTCGTGTCGCGGTGAAGCAGCTGATCAGATTGAAATCTGAATATCGGCTAAATACATCAGACAGCGCAGGAGAATAAAAACAAGATGGCGTTTGCGCGAGCAGCAAAGACGAATGAGATCACGCCGGGTACGATTCGAGAATTTCAGGTCGAGGGCAAAGCGGTTGCCCTGGCGAATGTCGGCGGCAAGTTTTATGCCATCAACAATACCTGCCTGCACCGGGGTGGCCCGCTGGGGCAGGGGGTCATGGACGGGAACGTTGTGACCTGCCCGTGGCACGGCTGGCAGTACAACGTGACCAGCGGCAAAATCAGCCAGAACCCAACGGTAGGGGTGGATTGCTACGCGCTAGAGGTTCGCGGAGAAGACATTTTCATCGATGCCGGCTAAGTTTCTGTAAAGTATTGAAAATAAGGTACTTAATCTTGTCCTGCTCGAATATGGCCACCAGGGCCTACTATTAGGCGTAAGACCCCGTTCGACCTAACCTGCACATTTTGTTTCGCTTTTTGATTCCCAGCGTGTATATTGCTGCCGACCCAAAGCCTCGATGGCGATAACGACTGCTCAACGACACCACTGGATCTTCAGCGCCGACCCACACCACTATCATTGGGACACTCTCTTCGTAAAGGGCAAGGAGATGTGGCATGGCGCCGGGTCGAAGCCGGACGCGATTCGCGCCTTGAAGCAGGTGCGCAAGGGCGACCGGGTTTTGTGTTATCACGCGGCCCCGCAGCGCACCCTGTATTCGATCGCCGAAGTTACGCGAGATCCCTACCCTGACCCACACGACCGCAAGGGGAAAAACCTGGTCGCGGACCTGCGCGCCTTCGAAAAGCTGCCCCGGCAAGTGGCGCTCGCGGAGCTGCGCGCGAATCCCGCGCTGAAGAAAATGAAATTGCTGAAGAATGTCCGGCTGATCGTTTCGCTGCTTACCGACCTGGAGTACCAAGAAATCCTGCGCATGGCCGGGATCGTCGCGACGCCGGGAATTCCGCTGCCCTGAGACCACGCGCGCGCGGTGACCGTTTCGCAGGTGAACCCGGAGCAGTGGCCCGGCCTTCTGGCGTAAAGTGAACTGAGGTGAGAGATGGCTGCCATTGGCCGCTTTGGAATTTTTCTCGTTTTTCTTGTTGTCCTCCTTATGCCTCTCTCGCGGAACACGCGCCACGATTCGATGCTGGAAGGAGTTCCCTCCGGAAAGACCCGCGTGCTCGACCTGAGTTACGCGATTAACGACAAGCTGGTACCGTGGCCCGGGGATGCGAAGTTCTTCGAAGCGAAGGTCAACGCGAGCATCGAGAAAGAGGGCTACTTCACGCGCAGCTTCTGGATGCTTGAACATTACGGTACGCACCTGGATGCGCCGGCGCATTTTCCGCCGGGGAAGACGACCGTTGACGAAATTCCTGTGAAGCAATTGTTCGGGCCGGCCGTGGTGATCGATGTGCGCGCCGAGAGCCGCAAGGACGCAGATTATCTGCTCGGAGCCGCGCGCGTCGAAGAATGGGAGAAGCTGCACGGACGGATTCCCGAAGGCGCGATTGTTCTGATGAGGACGGGCTGGGCGTCGCGGTGGCCGGATGTGCAGAAATACCGGAATCAGGATGCGCAGGGCAAGATGCATTTTCCGGGGTTTTCGCCGGAGGCGGCGAAACTGCTAATAGAGCGCAAGGTGAGCGGGCTGGGCTGCGATACGCTGAGCATCGACTACGGCGTATCCAGCGACTATGCGGTGCATCGCCTGGCGCTGGGGGCCGGACTGTATCATCTTGAAAACCTGGCCGACATGAGTGAATTGCCGGAAACCGGCACGTTCTTAATCGTTGCGCCGATCAAGCTGGAGGGTGGTTCGGGTGGACCGGTTCGC
>WNFH01001455.1_pt1 | contig 16036 bp, 12 predicted proteins | sample 5400411 | NCBI WGS metagenome assembly WNFH01 (sample SAMN13153347, study PRJNA577476) | soil metagenome | isolation source: 200 cm saprolite under Douglas fir tree site 2 hole 3 | place: USA:California | collected 2015-04-18
CTGTTTCGACCACGGCAGCGGAGTTGGCGCGTCACATCCAAGCCGCAGCCAAGGGTCGCGAGCGGCTCATCGTCGGGATCGCCGGTCCCCCCGGCGCCGCCAAGAGCACCCTTGCCAGTCAGCTGGTCGCCCTCCTGAGTGGTGACGCCGTTCTAGTGCCCATGGATGGCTTTCACCTCGCCAACAGCGTGCTCGACAACCTCGGACGGCGGCAGCACAAGGGAGCTCCAGACACGTTCGACGCGAACGGATACCTCGCCTTGCTCAGGCGCTTGAGGGACCAGACCGAGAACGTCGTGTATGCGCCGACGTTCCGACGCGATCTCGAGGAGCCGATCGCCGCCGGCATCCCGGTGTACCGCCACACCCCCATCGTCATCACTGAAGGCAACTACCTGCTGCTGGAAACGGCTCCTTGGTCCAGTGTTCGCGCTCTGCTCGACATCGCGTGGTTCCTGGACATAGATCACGACACTCGCATCCATCGTCTTGTCGCACGCCACCGCGCCTTCGGCAAGACGGTCGAGGCGGCCCGGGAGTGGGCAGAGGGAAGCGACGAGCGCAATGCCGAACTCGTGCGCCAATCGCAGCATCGAGCCGATTCGGTCCTTTGGCTGGACGATAGTCCGGAATCAGCAAGCGCTGGAACGAAGAGCCTCCGATCCTCTTCTACTCAATCGCTGCATACCGCGACGAGAAGGCGTACTCCAATGAGTGACGCACTCGGCGATCTGTCCGCAGCCGGCGTCTCGATCTGGCTCGACGACATCAGCCGCAAGCGGCTGACCGGCGGCCAGCTGGCCGATCTCGTCGAGAACAAGCACGTCGTCGGCGTCACGAGCAACCCGACGATCTTCCTGAAGGCGCTGGAGAAGGGCACCGCCTACGACGACCAGGTCCGTGAGCTGAAGGTACGTGAGGTCGCGGTCGACGGCGTCATCCGGTACCTGATGGCCTACGACATACGCTGGGCCTGCGACGTCCTGCGCCCGATCTATGACCACACGAACGGCAAGGACGGACGGGTCTCGATCGAGGTCGACCCGCGACTGGCGTCCGAGACCGAGCGCACGATCGCCGAGGCCAAGGGCCTGTGGTGGCTCGTCGACCGGCCGAACGTGATGATCAAGATCCCGGCCACCGAGGCGGGCCTGCCAGCCATCACCGCGGCCATCGCGGCCGGGATCAGCGTGAACGTGACCCTGATCTTCGGCCTGGACCGCTACGACGCGGTGATGGACGCCTACCTGTCCGGCCTAGAGGAGGCGGCCGAGGCCGGCATCGACCTGTCGACGATCCGGTCGGTGGCCTCGTTCTTCGTGTCTCGCGTAGACGCCGAGATCGACAAGCGATTGGACAAGATCGGCACCGACGAGTCGAAGGCCCTGCGCGGCAAGGCCGGCATCGCCAACGCCCGGCTGGCCTACGAGCGCTACGAGAAGGTCGTCGCGAGCGACCGGTGGAAGACCTTGGAGGCCATGGGCGCGCACCGCGAGCGGCCGCTGTGGGCGTCCACGGGAGTCAAGGACCCGACCTACGACGACACCATGTACGTGGTCGAGCTCGTCGCGCCGGACGTCGTCAACACCATGCCCGAGGCCACACTCGACGCCCTCGCCGACCACGGGCAGATCCGCGGCAACACCATCGCCGGGACATACCGGGACGCCCAGACCGTGCTCGACGATCTTGACAACATTGGCATCTCCTACGACGAGGTGATCGAGTTGCTCGAGGTCGAGGGCGTGCAGAAGTTCGAGGACTCCTACGCGCAGCTGGCGTCGGCCATCTCGATGCAGCCAACGGGCTCCATCGCTTAACTGGAGCCGGGAGGTATGGATTCGGAGAGCGGACTAGGTGACGTAGTGACTGGCTTCGTGGCTCAGCTCACTGGTCGCTCTCACGACGAACTGCCGGCGGCTGAAGCCTCTCGGGACGACTGGCTAGCGGTGCTTCGCCAGTGGCTCGCCAGGTACGACTGCGGACTTGTCTCCATCGCCAACCCACAGAAGTTCAGCTGGCCGGGTCACTGGATCGGCGTCGTCGACTCACCAAATGAGGGCGGAGATCGTGTCGCGGTCCTACTCTTCGGCACCCCATCAGCTGTCATTGCGAGTCCTGCAGTGCCAGCCCTCGTCGGCAAGTCGGTCGATGAGTTGCGCTTTCGGCAGGGGCTTCTTCTGGTTCCCTTTCAGCCCTTCGCGCAGCCGGCCGTGAATTCTGCACGCACGATGGGCGAGGTCGTTGGTATCTATGTCAGCGAGGTTAAGACCGGACCGATGAAGGCTCTCGCTACGGCGACCGCTGTCAAGTCAAGGGGACTCTTGGGAGACCGATATGCGACCAAGGCCGGCACCTTCACGCCACGGTCCCCGCGGTTGCGCGGATATGACGTGACGCTCATCGAATCCGAGGTGCTCGATCAACCTACGCTCGCAGACGGCTCCCAACTCGCCGCTGCCGAGTCTCGACGGAATCTGGTCACTCGGGGAGTCGACCTCAACGCGCTAGTCGGTCAGGAGTTCAGTATCGGACCAGTTCGCGCGTTCGGTCAGCGCCTTTGCGAACCATGCGTGCACCTTGAGCGACTGACGCGGCCCGGCGTGGTCGCGGGGCTGGTCCACCGGGGCGGACTGCGGGCCGACATATTGACGGACGGGGAGATTCGTCTCGGAGACAAGATCGAAGCTGGTTCTCAGACGAGCGATTAGGCGAAGCAAAAGTCGAGGCGTAATGGGCAGTCCCGCGGCACAGCACTTTGGGTGAATTTGCATTGCCCGATTCCCTGAGAAATCAGGCTTGAGGACGCACGGGTCATGAACGTGAGGCACCTGGTTCGAAAATCGCTGGCCGGCGTTTTGCCGTGTGGATAGCTCGCGGTGGTTGCAATCTCCTCCACGCCTCTACCACATAGTCAGACGCCATGCGTCGGCATCCGATAGCACGTCTAATAAGCAAATTACGCCATAGCACGAAGTCTGAGCACAGCGCACGAAACCGCGTCCCTGAGTCTATCTTGTCCAGATGTCGTACTTCGAGCGACATTGGACCACAATATATTGGTGGCTGGGGAGGAAGGATTCGAACCTTCAACCTTCTGATCCAGAGCAACATGCGCTACGGCCGATCGCGCTGTGAATTGGGTTGTCGCGTCTGATAAGTGGATTACGCAGCGGCGCCGCGTCTGAGCCCAGGGCGCGAATTTGGCGCGAAACCCGCGCGCAGCGCGCCTTAGAAGGCTCCGCGAACAATCTGGATCGTCTCTCGCTGATTGGAGTATTTGGCCGCACCGTGAGCGCGCCCGTTCGGTACTAAGGCCGCAGCAGGGAGACCTCCCGGACGTGACGGTCCTGGAGCTCCTCGTCCCAGTCACCGGTGCAGTAAATCGAGATCTCAGAGATCGCGCCGTCGACGACGTCGGCCCGGAACATCTCCCGGCAGTACCACCGCTCGCCGCCCTGCTCCCATCGCTCCTCGAGCTCGATGACGAAGCCGGTAGGTATGGGATCGATGCGATACCGCGGGACGCGACCGGGGGACGGGTGGCTCCACTTGCGCGCGCCCAGCACGTCCTCGATGCCTTGCGCCTGAATGCGCCATTGCGGCGGCGTGAAGTCGCAGAACACATCCGGACGGAACAGCCCCTCAGGCGCGTCACCTGTCTCCAGATAGGACACGAATCGCATCGCGAGCGAACGAACGTCGTCGACTTCCACTGTTCCTCCTTTTTCTCCAGACATGGTGTCTAGACATAATGTCTATATAGCTGTTCACGATCAGGGCAGGTTGAGGATCGCGCGCAAGGCTGCGCCGACCGCGACGTTGGAGACCGAGCTAGCGACGGACGCCGCGGCCCAGACCGCGAGTAACCGGACGGCGCTGATCCTGGTGCGAGCGGTTGTCCTCACATGAAAGTTCATGTGATGCCTCGCGTGGGTTGAATCGTCACTCCGGGGATATTCCCCGGGCGGCCGCCATTGGGAAGGGTGTCCTCGCCTCCGCAATTTCTTCCACCACCGCAAGCCCGGACGGGTTCAAAGCCAGTTCAGCCGGCGCGCCTTCGCGCGTTGATCGCTGTTGTGGGGCCGCCTTCGTCCCAACAGTCATGAAGGTTCCGATCAGGACCGCCCCGCCGACCATCACGCCGGCGCAGATCCGCAGCACGTCGTCCATTCCGACGGAGTAGGCCCCTTGGGCCGCGTGAAGAAGCGCCGTGCTGGATGGAGTGGGAAGGCCGCCTGCGATCAAGGTGGCCCCGGCCACGCTGCCCTCCGCGACGTCCTTCAGCCTCGCGGGCAACCCTGTCAGGTGACCAGCCAGCTCAGCTCGATAGGCGTTGTTGAGGACGCTGCCAAGGATTGCGACGCCAAAGGACGCGGCGAGTTGTTGGAGGGTCCTGGTCAGTGCGGTTCCGGCGCCGGTCTCCGATTCCGGCAGGATGCCGAGGATGACGTTGAGGGACGTAAACATCGTGAAGGCATTGCCGACTCCGATCACGGGCAGAGCGACCGCAATCAGGCCGAATCCGCTGTCGGGCCCGAGCATCGAGAGCAGCGCCAGGCCGGCAGCGCTGATAAGGAGTCCGAGCGCAAGCATTATCCGAACGCCAACGCGGGCCAGGAGACGATCACTACCGACGGCGCCCAGCACGATGCCGCCGATCAGCGGCAGCAAGCGGAAGCCGGTGGCCTGGGCGTCGTTGCCCTGCACGATCTGCACGAAAGGCGTGAAGACGAAGAGCACGCCCAGCAAGGCGAAGCCCATGACCATGCCCGCCAGGACCGACCAGGTGAACCGCGGATTTAAGAAGAGCCTGAGGTCGACAAGCGGCGATCGCACGCGAAGCTCCCACATAGTGAAGGCGGCGACCAGAACCGCCCCGGTCACGAGGCTGGCGAGCACGGTCGAGTTGGTCCAGCCGCGGGCCGGCTGCTCGATGATCCCGTAGACGAGACCGGTGACACCGGTGACTACGAGAGCGGCTCCGACGACGTCGAGGCGAGGCGCGTTCGGGTCTCGGCTCTCGGGGATGTAGATCCAGGCGCCGAGCAGCGCGAGCAACACGACCGGGCCGTTGATCAGGAAGATCGAGCCCCAGTCGTAGTGGGTCAGCAGCCAGCCCGCGACCAGCGGACCCAACGGAAGCCCGAGAAACATACCGGCCCCGCCGATGGCGATGGCCCGTGGACGCTCCCGCTCCGAGAAGATCGTGGGCAGGATGGCCAGGGAGATCGGAAAGATGAATGCTCCCGCGACGCCCATCACCGCCCTCATCAAGATCAGCCCATTGGCGGTAGTCATCTGGCTGGCCGCGACCGAGGAGGCGCCGAAGAGGAAGAGCGCGACCAGAAGCATTCGCCGGCGGCCCAGGCGATCGGCCAGCACGCCGGCAGGAATCATGAAGCCGGCCAGGGCCAGCGTATAGGCGGCCGAAATCCACTGCAGCTGGTCGGTCGAGGCACCGAGCTTGGCCGACAGGGTCGGCAGGGCGGTGACCACGATCGTCATGTCCAGTCCAAGAACAAGTGAACCTAGAACGATCGCGCCGAGTGCCTGCCATCTGCCCGTGTGCGTTGACGCCAATGGGCTCACGGGTGGGGACCCGCCATCGGATCGGGGCCCGGCGTCGCGGCCGGGGTGTGTAGTGGCGCCGGCCGTTCGCCGTTCGAGCCCCCACCAGCGGGCATCGCGGTCGCGAGGATCAGGGCGACCACCAGAGCGATCATCGCTAGAACACGCGACAGTTTTTTCACGTTTGCTCCCAACAGGACTAGGCGTGGCCGATGAGGGCGCCGAGCCCGGCCACCACGAAGCCGCCCATCGTGACCTGGATAAGCGAGCGGTGAAGCGGGACCTGGAGGAAGCGCCGGCGTACCCACGCGATGGTGATCAGCTCTATCCCGACCACGACGTAGGCCAGCTTCAGCGCTGTTGGGGTGTCTGTAATAAGGAAGGGGAGGGCGTGAAAAGTGCCGCCGACAAAAGTCGCTATCCCGGTCAGGGCGCCGCGGACCAATGAGTTCCCCCGTCCGCTCAGCTCACCGTCGTCGGAAAGCGCCTCCGAGAGGCCCATGCTGATCGCGGCCCCCAGCGAAGCCGCCAGGCCCACCAGGAGGGCGGCGTGAGAGCCGACGAGGAAGGCGGCGGCGAAGATCGGCGCGAGCGTGGAGATGGTGCCGTCGATCAGGCCGATCAGGGATGGCTGGACGAAGCGCAGGATCTGGCTGCGCTCGCCCTGCCCCCGCCACCTCTGGATGAGGTCAGTCGCTGTCCTAGAAACCGCCATCGACAGGTTGTTCCGCATCGCTTCGGCGGAGGTTGTGGCCACCAGTAGCGGGACTCCGATCGTTGTCAGCATTGCTCTGCGCATGGCTGCAGCATCGGGTGTGGTGAGGCCGCCAACATCCACCACCTGGTTGATCTTCCGGCCCGCACCAGGTTGATTTCTCTGCTCCGGTCGTTGCAGCCGCGATAAGCGCGCGGGGGCAGCTGCTTGGAGATTTCGGTTCCGTGAAAAGACGTCATGGCTCGCATTTCGCTTCATCTAAATCCGCACTCGGCCGCGTCGAATCGAACCCTAGACAGCGCGGCGCCGCCAGCTATGCCGTTCGGCACTTTCAGTCCGTGCTGTTCAACACACCTCCCCCAGCCCCAAGGGCATTCGCTTGGCGGCCGCGTGCGCCTTGATTTCTTCGCTCACGGCGACCTCGAAGGGAGGAGACTCAGTGCATCCCGAATGGCCAGCGTGCCCTCCAAGCTGCCGGCGCCGCTCACCCGCTTCGTCGGTCGTGAGGCCGAGCTCGCCCGGGCCGCCGGGCTGCTTACGGGGACGCGCCTGCTGACGCTGACGGGGCCTGGCGGCGCCGGCAAGACTCGCCTTGCACTGAGGTTGGCCTCGGCGACAGCCGGCGAGTTCCCGGACGGGGTATGGTTCACCGACTTCTCGCCGCTGTCCGACGGCGAGTTCGTCTGGAACCAGGTGGCGGTCACCCTGGGTGTCAAGGAGCCGGGCTCCGGTTTAACCCTGGCCGAGGCGGTGTGCGGCTACCTGCAGGAACGCCGGACGTTGATCGTCCTCGACAACTGCGAGCACATGGTGGAGGCGGCGGCGGCGATCGCCGCGAGGCTCCTGGCCGCGGCTGCAGCGATCAAGATCGTCGCCACCAGCCGGGAGCCGCTGGGAGTGGGCGGGGAAGTGACGTGGGCGGTGCCACCTCTGCGCGATGCAGATGCGATCGAGCTGTTCACCGATCGCGCTCGACAGGTCCGTCCTGAGTTCACACTCACTGCCCTGGACGCCGGGGCCGTGCGCTCCATCTGCCGCCGGTTGGACGGGCTGCCGCTCGCCATCGAGCTCGCGGCCGCGCGAGCGCGCGCGTTCGACCCGGCTCACATCGCCGCCGGTCTCAAGGACCACCTTGCGCTGCTTCCGAAGGGCCCGCGCACGGCACCTCAGCGCCAGGCAACCCTTGCCGCCTCCTTCGACTGGAGTCACGAACTGCTGTCCGACCCCGAGCGTGCGTTGTTGCGGCAGCTGTCCGTGTTCGCGGGCGGATTCGACGTCGAGGCGGCGCTTGCCGTCTGTCCGGCGGCCAACCTCGAGCTGCTGGCGGCGCTGACCGATCGCTCGCTGATCATGCTCGAGCAGCGTAGCGACCAGGCCGAACCGCGCTACAGGATGCTGGAGACGGTGCGCGAGTTCGCGGCCGAACACCTGGATGAAGCACAGGAGGTCGAGCTCATCCGAACCCGCCACCGTGATCACTATCTGCAGTTGGCGGAGGCGGCCGAGTCTAACCCGACGGGCCGGGACTTCAGCTACTGGCTGGGCCGGCTCTTCGACGAGCACGAAAATGTGCGGGCGGCGCTGGCGTGGAGTCGGGATCGCGGTAAGTCGGAAGCGCTGGCCAGGCTGACGGTGGCGGTGGCGATCCCTTGGCTGGCGCGCGGGCGGTATGCAGAGTCGGAGTTGTGGCTCGGCGTCGCCGCCGACCGCTCAGCCGACCTGCCACCGCTGCTGCAGGCGCGGATTCGCAACATCGAATGCTTCTTGGCCCTCAACAGGAGCCGCCTCGCGGAAGTGCCGGCGATGGCCGACGAGGCCCTGGCCATGGCTCGCGCCGCTGGCGACAAGGCTGAAGAGGCCTTCGCGCTGAGAATGCTCGGCCTGATCGCGGGTCTGGGCGGAGGCGCCGAGGCGATGCGTCCATACCTCGACGAAGCCCGGCCCCTTTTGCCCCCGCCGCACGTGGCTATCGGCACTCGGCTTTTGATGGGGGACTTCCTGTCCCAGATGGGTTTCATCCTGCTCCGTTGGTTTCAGTCGAATCCGGAAGAGCCCAGGCGTCTGGCGGAGGAGGGGATGGAACGTGGAAGGGCGGGCAGAAATTCACCGGTGCTGTTCACCGGCATGTGGCTCGCGGGTTTCAGCGCGCTGATACAGGGGCAGTTGGGAGATGCCGCCAAGCTTCTGCAGACGGCGCTCGCTGACGGTGTCAAGGACGATGAGAGCTTGATGTGGAAATGCTCTCTGGGCCTTGCCTGGGTGGCGATGGATCGTGGCGAGTTTGAAGCCGCTCGAGCTGCCCTCGACGAGAGCGTGGAGGCGGCGCGAAAGCGCGAGTTCACCGGAGGTTCGGAGAGGATGGTCGTTCCGGTCGCCAGCTGGCTTCGCAGCTGGATGCAGCTGGCCGACGGCGATGCAGCCAGGGCGACCGACACCCTCGGGCCTTTGGTCGGCGCGATCCGCGCGACCCCCAGCTACCGGTGGGCAGGTCCGCTTCTGGTGGTGCTGGCCGAAGCGCAGCTGGCGCAGGGCGCGCTCGACGAAGCGACGACCAGCCTGGATGAAGCCACCACCCTCGCCCGATCCGGATCGCTGACCTGGGTCCTCGGCCGCACGAGCCTGGTCCGAGCGAAGCTGCGCGCACGTCAGGGGGATCTGAATGAAGCCGATTCGCTGGCGCACGAAGCCATCGCGCTGGGACGCGAGGCCGGCGATCGGCTGGGACTCGTGGACGCGGTGGAGTTCCTGGGCGCGGTGGCTGGGGACCGGGACAGCTCCATAGCGGCGGTTAGGCTCCTGGCGGCCGCCGAGTCGAGGCGATCAGAGCTTGGCTATCGATTCACAACCGACCGCGCCGTCAACGAGAAGACGCTTGCCCGGACCAGAGAGGTCCTCGCTCCGGACGAGTTCACGGCCGCCTGGGCAGAGGGCGCCAGGCTCCCTCTGGAGGAGGCGATCGCCTACGCCGCCCGCGGTCGGGGGGAGCGCCGCCGCCCGACCACCGGCTGGGCGAGCCTGACTCCGAGCGAGTTGGAGGTCGTGCGCCTGGTGAGCGAGCACCTGACCAACCCCGAGATTGCGACCAGGCTCTTCGTCTCGCGCGCCACCATCAAGACCCACCTGGTGCATATCTTCAGCAAGCTCGGCATCGAATCCCGCTCCCAGCTGGTCGCCGAAGCCATCAAGCGGGGGCTGCGGCCGCAGGCGAGCCGGAAAACCTGATGTCCACCAACCTGCCGGTGCCGATGACACGGTTTGTCGGCCGCGAGGCCGAGCTGGCCGAAGCCGCTGCACTGCTGGCCGACGCCCGGCTCCTGACCCTGACCGGGCCGGGCGGCGCTGGCAAGACGCGCCTCGCCTTGCGCCTGGCTACATTGGTCGCCGAGCGATTCCCGGAAGGCGTCTGGTTCGTTGACTTCTCACCTCTTTCGAGTGGTGAGTTCGTGTGGGATCGGGTGGCGAGCACCCTCGGTCTAAGAGAGCCGAGAGCCGGCACCACATGGGCCCAAGCGATCGGCCCCGCCCTGGCCCCACGTCAGACACTGCTTGTTCTTGACAACTGCGAGCACGTGGTTGACTCCGCGGCCGAGGTCACGGCTGAGCTCTTGGCCGCTGCTCAAGCGTTGAAGATAGTTGCCACCAGCCGAGAACCCCTTGGCGTCGGTGGCGAAGTCACGTGGGTGGTGCCGCCGCTGACTGAGGAAGACGCCGTCGACCTATTCATCGACCGCGCACGACAGGCGCGGCCTCAGTTCAGGATCCTCCCCAGGGACACCGACGCCGTCCGCTTCATATGCCGCCGGCTGGACGGCCTGCCGCTTGCCATCGAGCTGGCGGCGGCGCGAGCGCGCGCGCTCGACCTCTCTCACATCGCCGCCGGCCTGAAGGATCGCCTGGCTTTGCTGCACAGCGGACCGCGTTCGGCGCCCCGGCGGCAGTCCACCCTCGCCGCGTCCTTCGACTGGAGTCACGACCTGTTATCCGACGCCGAGCGCGTACTTTTGCGCCAACTGTCGGTGTTCGCCGGTGGGTTTGACGTGGAGGCGGCACTCGCTGTATGCCCCGCCGCCAGCCTCGAGCTTCTGGCAGCACTGGCGGACCGCTCGCTGATCATGCTCGAGCAGCCGAGTGTCCGGACTGGGCCGCGCTACAAGATGTTGGCGGCAGTCCGTGAGTTCGCCGCCGAGCATCTAGCTGAAGCGGACGAGATCGAACTGATCCGAACCCGTCACCGTGACCACTACCTGGCAGTGGCCGAATCAGCCGGTCATTCACTCGGCGCCGAGAAAACCCGCTGGCTGGAGCGTCTACGCGCCGAACAGGACAATCTGAGGGCGGCGATGGCCTGGAGCCGCGATCGGGGCAACACCGAGGAACTGATACGGCTGCTTGTGCCTCTGACGCAAGCCTGGGGAGGGCGAGCTCGGTGGATCGAGGTCCAGATGTGGCTGGACGCCGCTGCGCATGGGGCCGATGACGTGTCGCCACGCTACCGAGCATGGATACGCCTCTTGCAGAGCTTCGTGCCTCTGACATCAGGTAGGGGTTCACTCCGTGATATGCCGGCGCTCGCCAACGAGGCGTTCGATCTCGCCCACGCGAGCGGGGACCGGGATGCTGAGACCCTGGCGCTGGTCATGCTCGGCCTGATGGCTGGGTTCGTTGGCGGGGCCGAGGCGATGCGCCCCTACCTGGATAAGACTCTTCCCCAATTTCACTCGTTGAGCTATGTGCCGCTTGGGCCGATGATGCTTGACGTCTTCGCCATGCTCCGATGGTTCCAATCCGAACCGCAAGAGCCCAGGCGCCTCGCACAGGACGCGATCGCGATGATGAGGGTTAGCGGGGATCGCCACTTTCTGATCTCGGCGGTCTGGATTGCCGGCCAGACAGCACTCATCCACGGTCGACTCGCCGACGCCGCCGAACTCTTCGACACTGCGGTGGCTGACAGTCGCCACGACAACGACACGTTGCTCTGGGTGGCCCTGCTCGGCCACGCCTGGGTGGCCATGTTTCGAGGCGACTTCGCCGCGGCGCGTGCGGAAGTCAGCGAGAGTGAGGCGGCTTCGCAGGGGGCCGATGCCGCGGAGGCATCGGTGAAGATGGTCGGGCCGATTGCCAGATCGATTCTCGGCTGGATGGACCTGGCCGCGGGCGATGCAGGTCGCGCGCGGGACGCCTTCGCGCCCTTGGTTGACGCCACGCGCGCGAGCCCGTTGTCTAGGTGGAGGGGTGTGCCTCTTGTGATTCTGGCCGAGGCGCAGCTCCTGCTGGGCGCATCCGACGACGCTACCGCCAGCCTTGACGAAGCCAGCTCGGTCGCCCGCTCAGGTGGGATGATCTGGGTCCTCGGCCGGGCCGCACGGGTCCGGGCCGAGCTGCGCAGGCGCGCGGGCGAATTGCAAGAGGCGGAGTCGCTGGCCCACGAAGCCCTGGACCAGAGCCGGGAGGCCGGCGACCAGATGGGGCTCGTCGATGCACTCGAGCTGCTGGGCCGACTCGCCGCAGAGCTGGACAGCCAGAAGGAAGGCGTCCGGCTTTGGGCGGCGGCTGAGTCGCTGAGGGCAGAGCTAGGCTACGCCCGTTTTCCTGTTCACCAGGGCCCCTACGAAGCAGCTGTTGCCCAGGCCAAGCATGCCCTCGGTCCCGACGACTTCGCGGCGGCCTGGGGCGAAGGGGCGAAGCTCTCGCTCGAAGCCGCGATCGCCTACGCCGCCCGCGGCCGCGGCGAGCGCAAACGCCCGAGCACCGGCTGGACCAGCCTGACCCCAAGCGAGCTGGAAGTGGCGCGCTTGGTCGGCGAGCACCTCAGCAACCCTGAGATCGCGAGTCGGCTGTTCGTGTCGCGAGCCACCGTCAAGACCCACCTGGTCCACATCTTCAGCAAGCTCGGCATCGACTCCCGCTCAGAGCTGGCCGCCGAAGCCATCAAGCGCGGGACTCAGCCGCAGCCGAGCCGTCAGAGCTGACGTCTTCATCGCGGCCGCTCGAGACTCGTGCCGACAGCCTCCCGATCCCCCTCACCCGGTCCTGGGCCGGGCTTGATCACAGCGCGACCACCTGCCACCGCAGGATGGCAACGATAACTGTCAGGACCAGCAATCCTCCGACGACCGGAAGGGCGGCGACCTCTCTTCGGCGGAAATGGTAGATGGAGGCGCTGAGCATCACGATCACCAGACCCGCAGCAGCCAACGGGGTGAGAAATGTGAACAGATGGAGCACCCCAGGCACGACCAGGCCGACGACGGCCAGCAGCTCCGCGACGCCGATGAAGACGCGGAACCACGTAGGTATCGCGGGCCACTTACCCTGCTTGCGCATCGAGCGCACCAGCGGCTCTGGCCCAAACGCGTAGAGGATGCCGTGAAACAGAAAGACAAGGGCGAGGACTCCCTGCAGGATCCACGCGACCGTGTTCCACACGGTAGCTAGGCGACCTACAGCGCAGCCTGGGATTCCTGATGGCAGCCCCCAGCGAAGTTGCGGCCAGCACGGGGACTCCGATCGTAGTCAGCGTTACTCTGCGCATGACTGGATCATCCCCGTGCGGTGGGACGCCAACATCCACCACCTGGTTGATCCTCAGGCCGGATACCAGGTTGATTTCTCCGCTCCGCTGGCACCTCGAAGATAGAGACTCAGAACGGAGTACCTACAATTGAGCGAGACCCAGCATCAATAGAGTCAGATGCCACCGGCTGACGATGAATCGGCAATCGCAAATGGGTGGTGGCTGGGGTCTAGAACTGACGGAGATCCCTAACACTGGGGCATTCATCGGTGGTGGCTGGGGAGGAAGGATTCGAACCTTCAACCTTCTGATCCAGAGCGATCCGCGCTACCGCAAATAGTGCTTGCGAATTGGGCCACCGCGTCTGATACGTGAATGGCGCGGCGGCATGGCGTCTGACACCAGGGCGCAAATTTGGCGCAAAACGAGCGCGTAGCGCACTATTACGAGGCCTGCGGAAACTCGATTGCCGGGTGGCCCTTGTTTGCTTACCCGCACGGGACTTCGGCGTGCAGGCGGGCGCCATGCGACTGTTTGCTCTGCACGTTGAGTCGACCGCCGACGGCTGCCACTCGGTCTGAGAGCCCTTCCAAACCAGACCCCCGAGACAATTCCGCCCCACCGACGCCATCGTCCGAGACATCGACGCTGGCCCACCCGGATGTGCGACGCAGCTCTACCCATATGCGCTGTCCTCTCGAATGCTTGACCGCAATGGTTATGGCCTCGGCCGCAACAAAGTAAAGTGCCGCCTCCAGTCTCGGATCTAGGCGGTCCATGTCTCCTCTAATCTCGACTGAGATCGGACACCGCTCTGCGAGAGATCGGATGGCGGGAGCCAGGCCTGCCTGGACAAGAATGGTCGGATGAATGCCCCGGGCCAGATTCCGTAGTTCATCCAGTGCCTGCCGCAGTGACTCGATGCTTCCGTCGAGCATCTGCGCTGTGTTTCGATCGGAGCGTTGGAGTGTCTCTGCCTTGGCGAGCTGCAGCGAGAGTAGAAGGGTCACGAGCCGCTGTTGGGCCCCGTCGTCAAGATCTCGCTCCAGGCACGGCGCTCGGTGTCGCTGGCGTCGACCAGGCGCGCCTGCGACTTCCGAACCTCATCGAGCTGAGCTCGCATCTGAACCTGAAGACGGGAGTTCTCGAGGGCCAGCCGCCTGGCGATCGCTCGCCAGTCGGCGCCGTGGCGAGTCATGCGCCCGACGCGCCGGTGTGTGGCCGGAACCAGCCGGGAGAGTGCCACACTAGGCATCGAGGAATTCACTGCCTGGCTCGATGACCGGGATCGGTGGGCACTGGCTGCATGCCGACAATCGGACGAACGCGACCGATGAGCCTTCTGTGCACCGCCATCTTCGTAATGACTGCTGCATTCCACGGCTGGAGAGTTCGTGTGTGCCTGGATCGAGCTTTACGCGTCTATCTGCACGGGCGTGGGGACCACGCCCAGCTGCCGCATCAGGTCCAGCCGATCCATCTGCTCCCATTGCTCGGCGATCTTTCTCCCAGCCAGCCGGTAGATGCTGATGCCGGTGAACCGGACGTGCTTCCCCGTCGGCCGAATGCCCAGCAGCTCCCGCCGGTGCGTCCCCTCGACGGTCCAGCGCACCCCGACCTGGTCCTCCTCCGCGACCATCTGCTCGATCGTGGCGCGCATATCGGGGAAGGCGGCGAGATACATCGCCCACTTCTGCTTTGCTCCCTCCAACCCGGGCCCCTGCCCAGGCAGGGCAGCGTGGTCGATGTAGTCTGGCGCAAAGAACTCGTCCATCTGATCCAGCCGCTTTTGGTTGAAGAGCGCCTCAGCATGCGCGCGAAGGATCGCCTTGTTGTCTTCAGTGGAGACGGAGCGCGTCATGGGCTGAGCCGCCGGAAGTTGTGCTTCCAGGAGTTCCTTCGCGGTTTCCAACTGCCCTTGCAGCTGTTTTTTCATGAGCCGTTCGAAGATCGGTTCACTGAGTTTGAAAAACCCGCCCAGCTCAGCTTCGACGGCGCAAACAAGCCTGGTCCCGCCATTTTCCGCCTGGTAGGAGTAGATCGCCTTCGACGAAAATGGTTGGTCGAGCTTCTCTACGACTCGCTTGTTGGGCTCGTACTCGACCACCTCCACGGTTCCCTCGATCCTTCGACCAAGGATTCTGCCTCGAGTGCGGATATTAGTCCCCACCTTGATCGGGGTTTCGGACGCTGTTGCTTCCTCTAGGGTTGAGTTCCACTCGAGCATCCTGGTTGGATCGCTCAAGTAGTTGAACACTTCCGCGACCGGTCGATTGACATGCAGGCTGATCTCGGCTTTGACCATCCGGATTTCACTCCTCTTTAGTGCATTCGGTCCTACTCGGGCGTGCTAGCGCTTTTCCGACCCTAGGCCGCCGGCGACCGGAGCACCATCGATCGTTCAGTTGATTTTTCCGAGTCAGTCGCGAAGCAGGTCGTGCTCCATTGCGAAGAGAGCCACGGCGGCCCGGCTGGTCACCCCCGTTTTCTCGTAGATGTGCACAACGTGGGTGTGCGCCGTCGATGCGGATATGTGCAAACCGGCGGCGATTTCTTTCTTAGTCTCCCCGCGCGCAAGCAGCCGCAGGACTTCGACCTCCCGATCGCTCAGCCCTGCCGGATATTCCCCGCGAGTGCGCGGCCGGGGCGCACCTGCCGCTTCACAGACCGCCGCCACCGCATCACGATCCAGCCGGCCGGCCGCCGCCATCCGCTGAAGTTCCGCGGCAGACTCCAGCGTAGTCATCGCCGGCCGATGCGGTCGCTCCTCGGTAAGCGCGTGGCACACGTCGGCTGCCGCTAGGATCCTGGCCGGGATGTCGATCTCGCCGGCCTTGACACCGCGGTGATAGCCGCTGCCATCGAGGCGCTCGTGATGCAGGGTGGCGAGCCGGGCCAGCGGCGAGAGGACCGCGGAGCGTACGAGGATGCGCTCCGTGTGGTAGGGATGCAGCCGCACCCGTTCCCATTCGCCCATCGAAAGCGGTCCGGGTTTCTCCCAGAGATTCGTGGGAACGCCCACCCGGCCGAGATCGTGCAGAAGGCCCGCCAGGCGAAGGGCATCGAGCTCGGGGTCAGGACGTCCCATGTGGCGTCCAGCCTCCTCGGCCAGGAGCGCCACCCCACTCGAGTGGCCGTGGAAGAAGGGGGACTTGAGGTCGACCACGTCTGCGAAGCCGCGAGCAACGTTGGTCAGCGCCCGCGAAGACACAAACACCTTAGGGTCAGGCTCC
>WNFH01001456.1_pt1 | contig 16031 bp, 12 predicted proteins | sample 5400411 | NCBI WGS metagenome assembly WNFH01 (sample SAMN13153347, study PRJNA577476) | soil metagenome | isolation source: 200 cm saprolite under Douglas fir tree site 2 hole 3 | place: USA:California | collected 2015-04-18
ACCAGTTAGGCGAGGAACGCCACGGCGATGTACTGCAAGCGCTGGGTATCCTCTACGCGCCGGATTACATTGTCAACGCCGGAGGCCTGCTTGCCGGCCTGGATAGCCTCAACCCCGGTGGATTCAACCGTCCACGCGCCATGGAGAAAATCTCCCGCCTCTACGATGCGATGGAAAGCGTGCTTGCGATCTCCAAAGAGCAGCACATCCCGACTTACCGCGCTGCAGATGTGCTGGCCGAACAGCGCATCGCATCTATTCGACAGGCCAAAAGCCTGGCAACTGGCAGTGAGTGGAGGAGAGCATAGCAGCCGGAGAACGACAGCAGCTTAACGCTTCTCGCTTTATAACGTTGATACCCTCGCCCGAACGCTTTACAACAGTTTGCAATTATGTCCAGCACTTTAAGGCTATGCCGTGTTACTCAGAGCGCGTTGAAGCGTTTTGTTGCTGGGGGGATAATCCGCAACGCGAAGGGGAAGTCAATGTCTATGCAAAAGCGGCTCCGTTTTCTTTCAGCAGGAAACAAGAAGAATAAAGTCATTTTTACTTTTGCCGTAATAGCGCTTATTTTCATCCTTTTGCTATCCGTACTACATAGCGGCAAAAATCAACTAACAACATCTGCAGTTGCCTCTACTACAGGAAATGCGGCTGGCTCTGCCTCCTTACAACGTACAACATCCTCGGGTACAACATCCTCAGGCTCGCACAACACTCAGCTATCGGCAAACTCCTCCGCAAATATTACTGTCGACTTTAGCTCCAGGCAGAACAACGCATATCCGATACCATCCCAATTTCTCGGTATCGGAGGCATAGATATGGCTATTGCCATCCAGAATAATGGCGGGAAGTATGTGCCTCAAGCGGGCTTTCACTTTACAAAACTCGGCGATTACGACTACATGTCGGAAATTTTTCCTACCTCAGCCAGCATGACGAACTCCTCCCAGCAGAATTGGGCACACTTCGACAATCAATTGACGCTCGCCATACAATATAATTTGCAGCCTATGGTCACCCTGGCCTATACACCCAGCTGGCTGCAACCGCAGAACCAGAACCCTAAGCAGACTAACCCTTGCCTGACGTACAATCCACCCATTACTTCCGCAAACGTGAAGCCAATGTATCTTGTAAACGGGCAAGATAGCGGACCGCAGACCTGGGGCAAATTGGCAGCCCTCATCGTCGCGCACGTAGATCAGAAATTTTCCCAGGCACACGCACTCTATGAAATCTGGAATCAGCCCGATGGGAACCAATTCCTCTGCATGCCCAAGGGAGATACAAACGCCGACGCGGATAGGGTCACAGCCTATAAAGTCATCTATGCCGCTGCGGCTCCCTTGATGCGCCAGCAAGCAAACAAAGATGGAGTACAGATCAAAATAGGAGGCCCGGCGCTGGTCTATGCCCTGCAAAAGCACCTGCAGATGTGGCTCCCCGCCCTTTTAAATGATCCATCAATCTACCCTTACGTTGATTTCATCTCCTATCACCGCTACCTGTATGGAACCACCTTTAACGGGGGAAGTAGTTCGCTTGTTACTAACATGCAAGACCCATTATTAGGCGTCAAGGCAGAATACGAACAGGTCGCCAAAGCTGTCCGCGCAGGCAAACAACCAAATGCTGCCAGCACACCCATTTATGTAGACGAATACAACATGAATCCTTGTATCCCTAATGTGTGCCGGAACGACCCGACTTACTCCCCGCTTGACCAGGGATTGTTTGTAGTCGATTACCTGAACGCCGTAATTGATACGAACTCCCCCTATGGAGCAGCAGGAGCAGTCCCCGCTGGCCTGGCCTACTATACATGGTTTACCCCGCAAGGTAACCTCTGCATGTTCGGGGTGATCGACGCCAATATGGACTGCGGTAAACAAGGCAGCACGTTACAACCATATCCCCAGTACTATGCCTACGAACTACTCGGTGGGTCAAATTATCTCAATATAGTCAACGGCGGGCACGTAGCAAATGTTGCCTCTTCCAATCTCTCGGGCGTGTACGTGGCAGGTTTCTATACGCAGTCGCGGGACAGCCTGGTGATCGTCAATACTACTTCAACGGGCTACACCACTTTAAACATACTTGCCCAGCATCCGGGGAAGGTAACCGTTTCGCAGGCCAATGTCTATACGGTCAATGTTAATCTCAACAACCCTGCCAGTTCCATTACCACCCAGCAAGTAAATCTCGTGCAAGGGACAAATGGATATACCATGATCGTGCATCTCCCTGCCAAAACTATGATCGGCATTTCATTCGCGGCACAGTAAAAGATCACCACCTCTGTCTGGTTTGAACTTTTTCTCCCCTCATGATAGAGTAGTGCCTATTGGAGTATTTGGGAATCAGAACATACAAAGGTTGCGGAGTTCGTACAGGAGCGTCTCCATGTTTAATATTTCCAGAATGTACATCTTGTCCTTCCCAGCCAGTAGTTAGTCCAGGTAGCTTTTGAGGCAGCAATGTAGTGACCCTCCTTTTCCTTGCGTCTCACCTGACCCGCAGGGTAGCTGCGCAGCAGCGTTGGTGAGACGGATTAGTGCCAGCGGGGGGTCAGGCCTCACCGCAATATGCACGCTGGCCTGGCCGCTAGCAATTTTTTGCAAGGGATGCCAACAATGTGTATCTAGCATCCTTTAGGTCGGTTCCGTCCTGAACTCAGAAATGCAAACACCCGTCGATATGATATGATGCACTACATAGCTTTGTGTTCTGTGGACTAATGCTGCGTTCCTCAAGTCGTGATAGAAAACGGATTAGCCTATCGAGCCAATCAAAGCGACGTTTAGCCTGCTTTAATTGTTACCGCATTTAAGGAACTGAGCACTAAGAACAGGAAGGCATTGCATGGCAACATCATATCGTGGCGAAGTACGAGCGCCCGACTTTCCTAAAGGCCTTGACTGGATCAATAGCGATCACCCAATCAGCATCAAAGAATTGCGCGGTCACATTGTGATCCTGCACTTCTGGACGCTGTGCTGAATTAACTGTATGCATGCACTCGCGCAGTTGCGTGAGCTTGAAACTACTTTCCCCGAGGAACTCTCTATCGTGAGCGTTCACTCGCCGAAGTTCCCACGGGAGCAATTTACGGAGAGCGTCCGCGATGCCGTGCTGCGTTACGGCATCGAGCATCCCGTCGTCAATGACAGGAACATGAACCTCTGGCGGCAATATACTGTACGTGCATGGCCCACACTGATGTTCATAGACCCGGAAAACAGAGTTATTGCCAGGCATGAAGGAGAAATACAACCAGAGGCTGCCAAAAGGCTTATTCAGGGAATGATTCAGGAATTCGATGCTGCTGGCTTGCTCAATCATCGTCCATTGCGTTTCGCACGCGAGACGGCACCAGAAGCTCTGATCGCTTTTCCTGGCAAGGTAGCAGTCGATGCCCAGGCTAATCGCCTCGTCGTGAGCGATTCAGGGCATCATCGCTTGTTGGAGATGGACCTGGGCGGCAACGTACGACAGGTGATAGGATCTGCGGAAGCAGGCAAAGCTGATGGTTCGTTCACGCAAGCCCGCTTCAACAGACCACTGGGCGTTACGCTGGCAGGTGATCTCCTCTACGTGGCTGATACCGAAAATCACTTGATTCGGCGCGTTGACCTGGCGACGCAACAGGTGGAAACGATAGCAGGGACAGGTGAGCAATACGGCATGGTGCGTACACCCGTACAAGGGCCAGCACGGAGTATTGCGCTCAACTCACCCTGGGACATTGTGTGCAATGGTGATAATCTCTACATTGCGATGGCTGGTTCGCACCGCATCTTCGTGCTACACCTTGAAAGTGGTATTATCGAGCCGTTTGCTGGTGCGGGTCCCGAAGCCCTCCGCGATGGCAGCTATGAAGAGGCTCTCTTCGCACAACCCAACAGCCTGGCGCTCGACGACAGCCGTGTACTGTACGTAGCGGATAGCGAGACGAGCGCGGTGCGAGCTATCGCCCTGACAGGCGAAAAACAGGTCACCACGCTCGTCGGAACCGGCCTGTTCGACTTTGGTGATGCCGATGGCATAGGAGAAAAGGCCCTCTTGCAGCATGTACAGGCTGTATGTTTTGTCGATGGTCATGTCTACCTTGCAGATACGTACAATAATCGCATCAAGGTACTCAACCCACAGACACGCGAGGTGAAGACTCTTGCCGGGACAGGCGAGGCGGGCTTCAAGGACGGCGCGCCGGATAGCGCGCAGTTTAACGAGCCTGCCGGTCTCGCCGCGGCCGATGGCAAGCTCTACGTGGCTGATACGAACAATAATGCCATCCGTGTTATTGACTTAGCGGAAGGCATTGTAAAGACTCTCAACGTACAGATATAGATTTGGAGGTTAGATAATGCAAATCGGTATTGGTTTACCGGCGACAATCCCTGGCGTGCAGGGAAAACATATACTGGACTGGGCTAAAAAAGTAGACACCGGCCCATTCTCCAGCCTGAGTATCCTTGACCGTCTGGTCTATCCCAACTACGAGCCGCTGATTACGCTGGCAGCAGTCGCTGGCGCAACACAGCGCGTACGCCTGGTGACCACGGTTTTGTTAGCGCCCTTGCGTAATACCGCTATTCTGGCTAAACAAGCCGCTAGCCTGGATGCACTCTCTGGAGGTCGCCTCACTCTCGGCCTGGGTATCGGCAGCAGAGAGGACGATTTTCGCGCGGCACATGCCGGGTTCCATAACCGGGGAAAACACTTCGAGGAGCAACTGGCAACCATGAAGCGTATCTGGTCCGGTCAACCGCTCGCTGATAACGTAGGGCCAGTTGGTCCATCCCCAGCGCGACCAGGAGGTCCCGAATTGCTACTCGGAGGCTACACGCCAGCCGCGTTACAAAGACTTGGCCGCTGGGGAGATGGCTACGTCGCCGGTGGCGGAGGCCCCCAGAGGGCTCAACAGTTTTTTAAGCTGGCAGAAGAAGTCTGGAAAGCCGCAGGTCGGCCCGGCAAACCACGCCTGATCGGATGCATGTACTTTGCCTTGGGTCCAGATGCAAAAGAACGCGCAGGAGCATACATGCGCAATTACTACGGAACGGGACCAATGGTCGATTCGATGATCAACGCTCTCCCTACAACGCTTGAGGTTATCAAGGGAAGTATCCAGGCCTATGCAGATATTGGAGCTGACGAATTTATACTCTGGCCCTGCGTCCCTGACCTGGAGGTAATTGATCAATTGGCCAGGTTAATCACATGACGAAATACCCCGGCCAACCGTAGGGGGCCGATTATGCACATTGACGAAATACTCCAACCAACCGTAGGTGCCGATTTATCGCGCACACCGCCGATTTATCGGCCTGGGGAGCGCATCGACGGGCCATTGGCCGATAATGAGTTTTAAGCAAATACCCCGGATACCCGTAGGGGCCTCAGCGAAGCGGAGCGGAGCGCGTATCACTACTTCGTGCACATCGCCGATTTATCGGCCTGGGGAGCGCATCGACGGGCCATTGGCCGATAAATCGGCGATGCGCCAATAAATTGTGCGCCTCCGGTATAGCCGGTTTTGGTCGTTAAAATTCATTATCGGCACTCGGTGGATGTGATGATGTCCGCATGAAAAAGTTACTCTGCATAATCGGGGAGTACTCATCTTATTCCGACCGGCAACGGACTGCGTCCTGGCTGCGCCCAGCCGGTCGGAAAGGGAGTACTCATCTTATTCCGACCGGCAACGGACTGCGTCCTGGCTGCGCCCAGCCGGTCGGAAAGGGAGTACCTGCGCTCAATCGCAACCGCCCTATCGCTCAGCATCTCCGATGAGATACAATGAGAGAAAGTGTCTCTCTTACACACAAAGGAGTGTTTTCTGTGGCAAAAATGATTGAAAGTGTGGCGTCGCGCGCAAAGACGCCATTTAAAAATGAAGCATTGACCGACTTCACCAGGCCTGAAAACCGCCAGGCTCAGGGGGAAGCGCTGGAGCAAGTAAAGAGCGAATTGGGGCAAACCTATCCTTTAATAATCGGCGGCGAGAAGATTTTCAACAAGGAGACTTTCGCCTCGGTCAACCCCTCTCAACCCGACCAGGTAATCGGCTATTTTGCGCGTGCCAGCGTTGAGCAGGCAGACGAGGCGGTGAAGGCCGCAGCGGCGGCCTTTGAAACCTGGAAGCGCGTACCGGCTGAAGAACGAGCCGGCTACCTTTTTGCAGCAGCCGACCTACTGAAACAACGCCGCTTTTACGTCAATGCCTGGATGATTTATGAAGTTGGCAAGAGCTGGCCCGAGGCCGATGCCGATACAGCAGAAGCTATCGACTTCCTGGAGTTCTACGCACGCGAGATGGTGCGCCTGGCTGAAGATCACCCACTCGTGCGCATCGAGGGCGAGGACAACCAGCTCGTCTATATCCCCCTGGGCGTGGGCGCGGTAATACCCCCCTGGAACTTCCCGGTGGCTATTATGGTCGGCATGACCAGCGCCTCATTCGTAACCGGCAATACGGTTGTGCTCAAGCCGTCCAGTACTTCTCCCATGATCGCGTGGCAGTTCATGCGCATCCTGGAAGATGTTGGCCTGCCTGCTGGCGTGGTCAATTTCCTTACCGGTTCAGGCTCAATCATTGGCGATGCCCTGATCGAGCATCCAATGGTGCGTTTCATTGCCTTCACCGGCTCTCGCGACGTTGGCCTGCGCATCAACCAGCTGGCTGCAAAGCCATACAAGGGACAGCTCTGGCTGAAGCGTGCTGTCTTAGAAATGGGCGGCAAAGATGCTGTGGTCGTAGATGAAACTGCTGATCTTGACGCCGCCGCCGGGGGCATTGTCGCTTCCGCCTTTGGTTTCCAGGGGCAGAAGTGTTCCGCAGGCTCGCGTGCCATCATTGTCGGGCAGGTCTACGACCAGGTATTGCAGAAAGTGATCGACAAGACGAAGCAGTTGAGCGTGGGCGACGTCACTAAACCGGAGACCTATATGGGCCCGGTCGTCGATGAGAACGCCATGCAGAAGATCACCGGGTATATCGAGATAGGCAAGCATGAAGGCCGTCTCGTAGCCGGTGGCGGACATCACGGCCCAGGTTACTTTATCGAGCCAACCGTGTTCGCAGATGTAGACCCGCATGCACGCATCGCCCAGGAAGAAATCTTTGGACCCGTGCTGGCGGTGATTAAGGCGAAAGACTTCGACGACGCCCTGCATATCGCCAACGATACAGAGTACGGTCTGACCGGTTCGTTGTATTCGCGGGATCAGCAGCGCATCGAACGGGCGAAGGAAGAGTACCACGTCGGCAACCTCTACTTCAATCGTAAAAGCACCGGTGCGCTCGTCGGCGTCCACCCATTCGGCGGCTTCAACATGTCCGGCACCGATTCCAAAGCAGGAGGCGGGGACTACCTGTTACTATTCACACAGGCAAAGGCCATCTCTGCCAAAAAAGCATAAGACATAAAGGGAGTTTTGCTTGTCAAACGTTACTCAACTTAGTTCAGGGGCATGGCAAATCTCGCACCCTTTCCGCGGCGAAAACGAGGTCATCGGCTCCTACCTGCTGGCGGGAGGTAATGAGCTTGCTGTCATCGATCCCGGTCCGGGCAGCGCGGTGGAATCGTTGCTGGCCTCGATCCGGGAAGCAGGCTTCGATCCAGAAGATGTGACGCATCTTATCGCCACCCATGTCCACCTGGATCACGCGGGAGGAACCGGTACCCTCGTCAAGCAAATGCCGGGGGCACAGGTATATGTACATAGAAAGGGTGCACCGCACCTGGTTGATACTGCGAAAGTGGTTGCCAGCGCATCGCGTATCTTCGGAGATCGCATGCAACTGCTCTGGGGAGAAATCGAATCCACTCCCCAGGAGCGCCTGCATATACTCGATGGGGGAGAAATTCTCTATGTTGCAGGTCGCCGCCTGGAAGTGCATTATGCGCCTGGACACGCCGTACATCACGTCATCTTTTTCGACGTACACTCCGGCGAACTGTTCGCGGGAGACGTGGCCGGAGTACGCCTGCCCGGGATCGATTACATACGCCCACCCACACCTCCGCCCGATCTGGACATCGAAGCCTGGTCAGACAGCATCGACCTTGTAAAGCGTTTGCGGCCCGATGTGCTCTACATCGGACACTTCGGAGCGGTGAAGCATGATTTATCGGAACACCTGGAACGACTTCGCACAAAGCTCTACTCCTGGGGTGATTTCGTGCTTGGGGCTATGCGCGACGGGAAAAGCGAGCCTGAGATCACCACAATGCTAATCGAGCATACGGAACCTGAACTGCTACAGGCTGCCGGGGGGGACCGGCGCGCGCTGGATCGCTACGAGATCGCGACGAATTACCAGATGACTGTGCAGGGCTATATGCGCTACTGGAGGAAAAAGCACCCCGAGCGGCTATAGCATCCCTTCTATCCCGGCTAGCCCTACGTCAGGCGGAGCGTCATGAGTTCCTGGTCAAAATAGCGATCGTGCAACTTCAGCGCCTGCCGTTCCAGCCCATACGTCTCGAAGCCCAGCGAGATGAAGAGATGGCGGGCTTCTTTGTTGGTAAGCACAACGCTCAGGTTGATCTGTTCGAGGCCAGGCAAGGTCCTGGCATAGGCAATTGCAGCCTGCAACAACGCCTTACCTATACCCTTCCCGCGCAACTCCTGTGGCACATACATGCCCCAGATGACACCCTTGTGACGTCTTTTAGCTTCTTCTTCTCGCCGGAAGCCGGCAATGCCAACCAGCGTGTTCCCATCGAATGCACCGAAGGTCACATCGTCAGGCGCGGCATCTCTTTTGCGCAGCCCCTGCGCGATGCCGGCGATGCCACGTTCAAGAATCTCCTCGTATGATGCGCCAAACGACTCCGGATTGTCGCGCAATGCCCGCAGTCGAATATTCCAAAATGCCTCGGCATCAGACTCTGTCAATTTGCGTACTTCCATGCGTTCCCTCCTCTGCATCCTTTTTCTATTGATCTATGCCGTAACTCTCTCGCAACATCCTACCGCTTCAGAGGGCAGTCGTCAAGGACAATGACAATCGACAGGGCGGTCTTGATTACCGCTTGAAAATCGATTACTAGCCGGCAGCGCGGTGGACAATGTTCCAGAACTCCTGGTCGCCTTGATAATACTGGCCTGTCGAGGTGTTCTCGATGAGCTTGCAGCTTCCTTCGTAGACCTCGGCCTGGAGAATGGGTAAGCTCCACTGTGAGAAGCGAAAGTCGTAGAAGGTCCCTTTTCCGGCCACTTTATCGGCTTCCGAAGGGCAGCCCTGCGGCGGCGCCGCCGGTTGCAGCGTGGTGAACTTCGTATAGAATTGCCCCAGGAAGGTCATGTCCTTCATGATCTGCGCGCTGGTGACATCCCTCTTCTGGATGGTGAGTGTGGCCGCATCAGGACGCGCCGGCGCGAAGGTGGCTCCAGCCAGGGTTTCCTCAAGCAGGCGCTTGAATTGGTCATTCAAGGTATATATGCCGGTGCGAGAATGAACATTGCCATTCAGCGAGATGAGATTGTGCTGCGTGTCGATGACGGAGGGAATCTCCTGGTCCGCCGCGTGGAAGACGAGCTGATATTCGGGGACCCCTTCCAGATTCCCTTTGTTCAGGGAGGTGAGTGGCAGCGCCAGGATCGCATTGTACAGGCGCTGAGCAGTCGTGGCAGAGCTAATCCGCGAGGTGAGAGGCGGTTGACCCGTTTGAGGCATGCGCATGACGGCCAGCCACTGCACGCTGGCGGGAGCCGATGCGTGATAGATCGCCTGGTCGAGCTGCGCCCAGAAGTCAGCAGTTGCCTGCCGATCTCGTGTCTCTCCCTTGATAGAGACCGGTCCGCATCCGTCCCGCATAGCAATGACCGTCACCAGCGTCTTGCCGCCCTGACTAAATGTCAGCGTATAGTGTGGCCCCAGATTCGCCGGGCAGGGCTGGTTGTCGGGCATCTGTGGCAGCGCATACATCGTCGCATACAGCTGCTGCACCAGGCCCGCGACCGTCAAGGTCACGACCTGCTTCGTACCAGTTACCTCATCGATCTGGATGCTCACCCTGTCAGGCTTGCCACTCGATGCGTTCCCTGGGCCGGAAGCCGTGCCGCACCCACTCAACCAGGCCAGCAGCAGCAGCCCGGGTAGGAGCGCCACGCTTTTTTTCATCCACATTGCTGCCTCCCTGTGGGTCACATACTAGAGAGCAATATACCTTTACAAGAGAGACGTGCGGAAGGCAATGTTTGTTCCACTGGCTCCAGGGTCTGTGAATGTTCCCGAAAAGCATGCTAATGGACCTCGCGGGTGCCAGGTCCAACTTTGCAACTGCTCAATCACTCCCCGTATGGTACCCAGACGTTCTTTACCTGCGTAGCTTCCCTTAAAAACTCCTCGCCCTCACCCTGCACTGTATCCATCCAGTCGCGAGGATGCCCGTAACTCACCCACGTGCGTTTCATATTACCAGCCGAGGCCAGCTCGACACGCTTACAGCCCTCAGCCGGGCCAAAGTACCACATGGCATCTACGTCGTCATGCTCGGCCAAAACCTGGCTTAATAGATCACGATCACCCGTGACGATATTCACCACACCGGCAGGCAGGTCCGAAGTCTCCAGCACCTGGTAGCAATCGGTAGCGCTCAATGGCGCTACTTGCGAGGGAATAACGACAATGGTGTTGCCCATGGCAATGGCAGGCGCTACCAACGAGACAAAGCCGAGCAAAGGATACTCTTCGGGACAGGCCATGCCGATTACACCGATGGCTTCAGGCATCGCCAGAGCCACGCCACGCAGCGGCGGTCGATGCACAGCGCCTTCGTATTTATCGGCCCAGGCAGCATAACTGAACAGCCGCGAGATGGCCGCCTGCACTTCAGCAGCGGCATCCGCATAAGAGCGGCCAGTCTGCTGCACAATCCTGCGAGCAAACTCGTCCTCGCGCACCGACAGGTTCTCCGCAATATAGTAGAGAATCTGCGCGCGATTATGCGTTGTGCCAGCAGCCCAACCACCTGCAGCGTGTGCTGCCTCAACCGCGTTACGAATATCCTTGCGATTGCCCTCGCCCACCTGTCCAATCACCTGCCCCTGGGGATCATAGACATCCCGGCTGTAACCACTATCCGGCCTCGTCTGCTTGCCGCCGATAAACATCTTTGGCGTTCGATCAATAGCTGGAAGCATCGGAGTATATCCATCGAGCAGTTGCTCTCCGCCTTCGAACTCCCTATCCTCATCCGCCGAGACCGCTGGCTTAGAGCCATTAGTTGATGCGGATTCTCCGGCTATATGAAATTCCTTGGCTGGAGCTTCGAGCGTCTCCCACTTCGGACGGACGTACTCGTACAGCCCTTCCTTGCCGCCCTCGCGGCCAAAACCGCTCTCGCGATAACCACCAAAGCCACTTGTAGCATCGAACAGGTTGGTGCAATTGATCCACACGGTCCCGGCCTTCAGTTTGGGAGCCACGTCCAGGGCAAGATTGATGTTCTCACTCCATACGCTGGCTGCCAGGCCATAGCGTGTATTATTCGCAAGTTCCACGGCCTCAGCAGGAGTACGGAAGGTCATCGAGACCAGCACCGGGCCGAAGATTTCGACCTGGGCAATGGTTGTAGCCGGGGAAACGTTTGTGAAGAGCGTGGGCGGGAAGAAGTAGCCCTCGGTTGGACAGGCCCATGACGGCTGCCACATCACCGCGCCCTCCTCGACACCCGTGTTGACCAGGCGCTGGATCTCTTTGAGTTGCCCCGGAGAGACGATAGCGCCGATATCCACCGCCTTGTCGAGTGGATCACCGATTCGCAGGTGCTCCATACGCTCGCGCAGCTTTTCGATCAGGCGATCGGCGATGTTCTCCTGTACAAGCAGGCGCGACCCCGCGCAGCATACCTGGCCCTGGTTGAACCAGATGGCATCCACCACGCCTTCAACCACGCTATCCAGGTCGGCGTCATCAAACACGATGAACGGCGATTTGCCCCCCAGCTCGAGCGAGAGCTTTTTGCCAGAACCGGCCGTGGCACGCCGGATGCTGCGTCCCACGTCGGTGGAACCCGTAAAGGCAATCTTGTTTATGCCCGGATGCTGCACCAGCGCCTCACCGACCTGTGATGCCTCGCCTGTCAGGATGTTGACCACACCCGGAGGTAGCCCGATCTCCTGCACAATCTCGGCGAATTTGAGTGCAGTCAGCGAGGTGTAGCGGGCAGGTTTCAGCACGACAGTATTGCCCATAGCCAGCGCAGGAGCAATCTTCCATGCCAGCATCAGCAGGGGGAAGTTCCAGGGGATGATCTGCCCGACGACACCCACGGACTGGTAGCCAGGAAGTTCCGACTCCATCAGTTGCGCCCAGCCGGCATGATAATAGAAGTGGCGGGCTACGAGTGGTATATCGATATCGCGCGTTTCGCGAATAGGCTTGCCGTTATCCAGCGATTCCAGCACAGCCAGCAGGCGCGCGTGTTTCTGGATATGCCGCGCAATAGCGTATATATAGCGAGCGCGTACATGCCCCGGAGCCTTGCCCCACGTTTCAAAGGCCGCGCGCGCCGCTGCTACAGCAGCATCGACATCGGCGCTAGTAGCGGCGGCGACCTGTGCCAGCCGCTTGCCGGTCGCGGGATTGATGCTGTCAATATACTGGCCACTTGCAGGCTTGACCCACTGGTTATTGATGAAAAGATTAAAGGGTGTACGTTCCTGGATCCATGCCAGCCCGGGGGCAGCGGCCTCTGGAGCAGGTCCATATTCCATCGTCTCGAAGATTTCCTTTACGTTCATCTTGCACCTTCCTGCTTAAACCATGGGGTTATGATATGCCGCTGCATAGTGACCGGTGACGAAGTACGAAAGCTGCCGTTCAATGTCTGAAAGCAAACTGCTGGCACCTATGCGGAAAAGCGTATTACTGAGCCACTCGTTTCCGAGTTCTTCTTTCATCAAAATCAGCCAATCCAGTGCTTGCCTGGCGCTGCGAACGCCGCCCGCCGGTTTGAATCCAACCTTGTAGCCGGTTTGTTCATAATACTCGCGAATAGCCCGCACCATGACCACCCCTACAGGTAACGTAGCGTTGACCGGCTCTTTGCCCGTCGAGGTCTTGATGAAATCGGCGCCCGCCATCATGCAGACCAGGCTCGCCATAGCCACATTGCGCAGCGTAGCAAGCTCATATGTAGCAAGGATAGTCTTCATATGAGCATCGCCACAGGCCGCCCGGAAAGCCTGCACCTCGTCATAGAGAGCCTGCCAGTTGCCCGTCAGCACATGCGCGCGCGAGATCACAATGTCGATTTCCCTGGCGCCGGCTTTCACCGAAGCGACTATCTCCTCGAGTTTCTGATCGAAAGAAATTTGACCGGCAGGGAAGCCCGTTGAGACAGCAGCAACAGGGATATCCGAACCGCGCAGGGCTTCGACGGCTACACGCACCAGGTTATGATAGACGCAGACAGCGCCAACCTCGATATTACCTACGCCCATTGCGTCCAGCAACTCCTGGCGCACAGGGTGGCGGGCCTTGGCGCACAGGCGCAGGACATTCCCGGGAGTATCGTCTCCCTGTAACGTGGTGAGATCGATACAGGTAATCGCTCGCAGTAGCCACGCTGCCTGCCACTCCTTCTTGACGGTGCGGCGTGTGGGTATCGTAGCGGCTCGTCGTTCAACCGCGCTGCGATTGACGCGCACCTGGCGCACCCAATCCATGTCGAGGGGCATCCCCGGGTTACGGATATGGGCGGGTGCAAGATCAGGGGCGATTTGGGTCCCTACCTTCTCTTGTTCTGTTCGTCGTTTCGTTGTGGTCATACGTCTTTTCCTCTGGTTAAACCTGGAAACAGCGCTAAGCTCCGCCAGTTGTTATGTCTACATACGTATCTTCAACTATGGCAAAGGCATTGTCAAGCTTGCGAAGGACACTGTAGACATTTGGAGAGAAGGCCTGTCACCCTGAGCGCAGCGAAGGGTCTGGCTCGCCGGACGAAAAGATCCTTCGCTGCGCTCAGGATGACAACCAGGATACCGCTCAAGCCCGCTCACGGGAAGCCTTCTCTCCAAATGTCTAAGGACGCTGTTGTAATTGTGTGGGACGAAAGCAATTACGGCAGCTTCGAGGGCTGCTGCCATACCTTAAGAGGTGTAAAGGACGTTTTTCCCGGTGGCTCATACGGCGCTGTTCCAGGTCATCCATAAGCGCAAAATAGGCCGGTTTAGGGCGATAATCCTGGTCGAAAATCAGTGGGGCATCTGGATGCCCTGTAGCACTTGGAATCCAGGAATGAAGATCGGTAAAGCCCCACATCACGAACGCAGTGCAACCAGCAACTTCCAGGCACACGCTCAACATATCGCGATAGATCTGTGCTTGTATAGAAAGTCTAGTCTGTACCGGTCGCCGGTCACCCTGGATTCTCACATCCATTTCAGTAATTTGCACTTCCAGGCCAAGTGCATTTAATCGCTGCATGTTCGCCAGCACACCCTGGGGATCTGGGTATGAGTCGATGCCGACATGCATTTGTAGACCAACGCCGCTGATCGGCACACCTCTTTGGAGGAGGCCTCTCACCAGGTTATAAATCGCGTCCGACTTTCGACCTGATCCTTCTCCGCCAAAATCATTGTAGAACAGGCGGGCCTGCGGGTTCGCCTCGTGAGCCCAGCGAAAAGCCCAATCAATATAATCTGGACCAATGCCACGCAGCCAGATGGAATCTCGTAGAGTACCATCATTGTTGACCGCCTCATTGACCACGTCCCAGATATTAATCTGCCCACGGTAATGCGAAATCTCGGTAAATATATGATCACGAAGAATCTGCATCAATTCGCTACGCGAAAATTTCCCCGCCGTGAGCCATGAAGGTAAAGCACGATACCATACCAGGGTATGACCACGCACTTGCATGTTATGCGCCTTCGCAAAAGCGACAATGGTATCTCCTCTATCAAAGTTGTATTGGTTGAGCTCTGGTTCCGTAGCATCAAATTTCAGGGAGACCTCAGGAGTTACTATGTTGAATTCGCGTGCAAGCACTTCTCCATATTGCTCTTCACTTTGCAGCGCGTCCACATTCACTACCGTTCCAATATACATGCCGCGGGCCTGGGCGAGTGAGCGCAGTGATTGCAAAGGGGTTGACGTTGCCTGCTCTGGCACCGCTTGCGTGGATGCGTTTCCGCAGGAGATGGTTAGCAATGCGAGGAGCAAGAGCATAACTAGATGAAGTTTACGTCGTGTTAAACGCGTCGAAGCCATGCTGAAGTTACTCCTCACCCCTTTTCTTATTAAGAGTAAGGTATCAAATGTAGTGCTTACCTGTCAAATTAAGGGGGGCCTGGTACCCATAAAGGTACCAGGCTCTCCTTTCAGGTGCCAGGATCATTCACAGGCCCTGCCCGCCTGACCCATATATATTACCTGCCACCTTTTCTCCCGTCGTTCAACAGACTGGATTACAATACGACGGTAATGGTCAGGATTGCCCCTGGGCCGATTGGCCCTATACTACTGAGGGCTAGCTGCTCCTGCGGGAACTGCGGGGTGATTGCCTTAGACGCTCCAGGCAGGAGCGTAAAAAACACACTAGGCTTGGTACTGAAGACGACCTGGCGCACCTTTGTGCTGTTGACGATGGTCACAGAAGCCCCGACTTTGATCGTGATTTGGGTCGGGCTAAAAACAGCGAGGCCCTTGAGATTATCACTAATATGGACTGCGATCGGTGTGCTACTGCTCGCTGCTTGAGCACGGCTGATCGTTTGAGCGCTGGCTGATCCAAAGGCGAGCAAGGAGAAAGCTGCTAGAGCAAAAAGCGTGCTCAAGACAGTCATCCGCATTGTTCGTAGGACACGATTGTTTGACACGAAGAAACCTCCTAAAACGTTTTCGACTTGAAAACAGGGTTCAAATGCACGTGATCGTTTGCTCGCGTGCAAGAGCTATCCGAACCGCTTCTGATGCGGTAAACACTTGGTGTTGGACTGTGAAAGCGGTCAAGTTCGATTCGTCTAAATGGAATCTTGCCGAAGAAATCCAACAG
>WNFH01001462.1_pt1 | contig 16004 bp, 19 predicted proteins | sample 5400411 | NCBI WGS metagenome assembly WNFH01 (sample SAMN13153347, study PRJNA577476) | soil metagenome | isolation source: 200 cm saprolite under Douglas fir tree site 2 hole 3 | place: USA:California | collected 2015-04-18
GCAATGGTCCGATGTCCAGTTACCGTTGGAATGAGAGTCAAATTAGGATTCTGTACGGTCATATTCTCAAATTCTTCAAGAAACGCCGCGTCGTCCGCTTCCCGGTTTGAATAGAACAAATACAGTTTGTGTGGCAGACGTTCTTGGGTGGCATGTTGAAGGATGCTGCGAATGGGCGCAATCCCGATACCACCCGCGATAAACACCGCAGTTCGGGTGATATCTCTATGCAGCGTGAACGATCCTCGGGGACGGCTCACCGTGAACTTCGTGCCAAGAGCAGCAGCCTTCAACGCGGTCTTAAAGGCAGTCTTGCGCATGCGCATCGCGATCATGATTGGCTCTTTCTCATGAGGAGGGCTTGCGAGCGAAAAGGTCCGGGAATTGTCGCTTTCACTACCTATGCACCAGTGCGTGAAGACAAAGTCGGTATGCTGCCCAGCTCGGAATTCGAAGCTGGCACCATTTGGTTCAAACCAGAAGGCCATCGTATCTCTGGCGATTCTTTGCCGATCCACTAAAGTCATTTGATACTCAGCCATGTATTTCTCCTTCGCGGGAACCCTATTTGGTTTTAATTCAAGCTCATGTACTCCAGCTATGTAGACCAAGTTTCCAAAGCTTTATTCCGACCATCGTCACGACAATGGAAAGCCTCTTCTCTTCAAGACTCCTCGATTTCATTTCCGAAATAAATGCGGGACGTACCAGCGGGCGTAGGTTGCCAATCCGAGAAGGAGCACGACCCACCAGAGCACCAATACAGTTCGCATCCAGGTCTTGTGTTCAGTGATGCGAAACTTCTCCGGCAAAACGCTCGTGCCCGCAGACAGCAAGATGTACAGTCCCGCGAGTTCGGTGACGGTTCCGATCGCGGCGTGTGCCGTCGCCAGTGCGTAGTAAGCCTTGGCCAGCTTGGCCGGAACCCTGGGAAGCACATGAACGCGGAATGAAGGAATCATCATCACCACAACTACAGCGAGGTTCAGAACCACGATGGCGGATTGGCACCAGGCGTGTTGGCGAAAGCGCCCCTTGCGAGCAAGACGAGCGCCGATCAATAGGCCTATCCCCATGGCGATTTCCAGGACGAGGACAAAATCGGCAGCGCGAGGAGCAGCCGTTTCAAAGAATGCTTCTCTCAGCAGATTGCCTCCACGCAGATTGCCGTCTGCGTTGAATACATGTTTAGTTAAGAATATCGCGTGACACTGTGGGCAGAATGCATTCTGCCAATTGGAAGGGAGGTGCTAAGGTCGAACATCGGTGTCGCCCATAAACACCTCCAAGGATTGTCGGGGCGACGACACCCAAAGTCACAAACGTGATTGGAACACCGTGTTTCGACGTAACTCCTCAGTCCCCTCAATACGAGTTTGACGAAGAGTCGCTACCGCCAATCACAGGGCACGCAGCAAATTCTCGAAAGGTCTCGCGCCCCTTTAACAACGCGTTCGAATCCTTCCTTTTCAGTCGGATTACACTTTGCGTCTTTCCCTGGGCGCCGTTTTCTCCCGGCTCCAGAACACACACGTAGATTCCCGAGGATTTCTGGTCGAGAACCTTGATCGCCAACCGCCTCACTCCACCCGCCGCCTCGATGACGACTTCGTTTTCGTTTACGGTCTGCGTCGTGAATCCGTAATCTGCAAATGTCTTCTTTCCTTTTTCCTTCTTCGGCCGGAGCGCGGACGGCAGTGAAGTCAAATCGAGTTTCTCGACCACGAACGCCGCCACCTTTTCTTTGGGATATACGGCCTCATCCCCAGCCACCACCAGCAGGGCGTATGACAGCGCCACAACCAACAACAGAAGTTTAGTTTTCATTTTCATGCTCCTTTTCCGCTATGGGACTTCTCCAAATGTTTCTTTGCAAACGCCAGCACTTCCCTTTTTGCCGAATCCCCGCTGCGTCAAATTGTCCTGTTGGAGGATCAACCGACTTTTATTTCACGAGTTTCGAGTCACATCTATCCCGGTCCATTCACTCCACTAAGAAAGCCGCCAAGGTGTCCCGTCAGTGCAACGATGACTACGGCCACAGCCTCGATTGGCAAGCGGTATCCGGGTAGGATCTCTTCTTGGTTCCGTCGGGATCTCCTATGGATGAACCACACCACCCAGATCAGGACGGTCGATGCGCACCCCATCACCAGATGCGTCAAGAGGATCCCTTTCAGTTTCTGACCCTCGAGTTCCCACTGCCAGGCCAGTATTCCGGTGACAACCACGGGTATGGTTGCAATCGCCGCGACGAGCAGGTTGTAGTAGGCAGCCGCAGCCAGCAGGCGCTGCCTCTTCCATTGCGCAAGGAAATCAAAGAAAACGGCGATGATAAACAGCGCTATCGGGAAGTGGATCAGCACCACGTGTTGCGCGTGTTTGGCAAGCAATGCTGCTCTTATGTCGAACGGATGCAAGTCTTCTCCTCGCTCACTGCACGATGACTTTGGCGGTCATCTTCGGGTGAATCGAGCAAAAGTACGGATAAGTTCCCGCTTTGCTGAAGGTGAAGGAGAACTTTTCATCCGTGTCCAGCACTTTGGACTTGAGCGTCTTCGAATCATTCGTGCTGACCACCGTGTGCGGGATGTCATCCTTATTGATCCACGTCACTGTCGTTCCCACGGGCACGGTCAGGGTCGCCGGGCCAAATGTGAAGTTATCGATCTTCACTTCCATCATCGACATCTTCTCCTGCGCGCTTGCGACATAACTCTTCTGGCCTGTGCCGAGACCCAGCGTTCCTAGCACCAGTGCCGCTGCCAGCCCTGCTATAGACACACTTCTCCTCATGCTTTTTCTCCTCTTTTTAGCTATTTCAAATTTGAAGCAGTTTCTTTGTCTGCGTTATTGCCCGCTCACGCCAGCGTGGAGTCCATCACCGCCAGCGCGTGTTGCCCCTGCACGTAGTTGACGTCCGTAATTCCCAGGACGCTTTTCAATTGCTCGGCCGGCACTTTCATGGGTCCCGGCGAGTCCGCCTTGCCCGGCGCCGGTTGCGGAAACGCCGTCGAGGCCGCGGTATGAAACGTCACGTTGCCTTCCACCTTCTGCATCGTCTGGTGAATGTGCCCGTTCAGCACCGTCACCGAGCCGAATTTCTTCAAGTACGCCAGTGCCTGCGCGCTGTCTTCCGTTCCCCATCCCCACTCGGGATAAACGCTCCACAAAGGAATGTGCGCGAACACTACGATCGGCGTGCTGTGCTTCAAATGCTTCACGTCATCTTCCAGCCATTCCAGCTGCTCGTGCCCCAGCGTCCCCAGCCCGCCCGCTTTCAAGTTCATCACGTTCACCAGCCCCACGAAGTGCACGCCCTTTTTGTCAAAGCTGTACCATCCCCCGCCCTTGCTGCCTTTCCCGTAGCGCTCCAGGAATTGCTTCCCGTCGTCATTCAGCACATCGTGTTCGCCTGGCACGTAAAACACGTCTTTGGGCTTCGCGCTCTTTAGGATCTGGTCCACCGTATCAAACTCTTCGGGCTTCGAGAGGTGGCTGATGTCGCCGGTGTGCAGCATGAATTCCGGTGCTCTCGACAGGGCGTTGATTTTGTCCACCGCTGCTTTCAGGGTCCCCGCCACGTCCGGATTAGCCGGCTTGTTGAATCCCATGTGACTGTCGCTGATCTGCACGAAGCTCAGCTCGCCCATCATGTCCGCCGTGCTAATCTCCGAAATCCGGCTCAAGCTATATGAGTTCAGAACCCCGCCTTTCATCACACAAAAGGCCCCGGTTCCTGCCCAGGCCATGCACTTCAGAAATCCCCGCCGGTCAACTCCGTCGCGGTTGTGATCGTGCAGGAGTTCATCTTTTTTCTTCTCGGACATCCTTGCGCTCCTTACTTACTATGATTTTTACCCCTTCCCTAAAATCTGCACATGCCGTTGGGACTGGCGGCGCGGGATGGGGGTTGTTCGCGCCGCCATTAAACGTGCTTGCATTCATTCAGACCGATGCGGCGCCTGTCTTATTCCAAATTCATCCGCGTTCATGCCTCTCTTCACCTGTTCGTCACAAGAGAGCGGCCGTCGAGAATAAAATCGCCGTTCATCCGGTTCTCACACATGGAGCTTCACTGATCGGGGGAAGTCTTTGAACGATTTGGGTCCCGAAGACCAGCTGCGCTTTGAACAGCTTGTGCTGCCCCATGTCGACAATGCTTTCAACCTCGCGCGCTGGTTGTTGCGCAGCCGCGCAGATGCCGAAGATGTCGCTCAGGAAGCCCTACTTCGCGCGTGCCGTTTCTTCCGCGGCTTTCACGGTGGAGATGCGCGCGCCTGGCTGCTGCAGATCGTGCGCAATACCTGCTACACCTGGCTGGAGAAGAACCGCCCAATGGAGCTAAGCGTGGAATTCGACGAAGAGTTTCATCTACAGACTTGCCCCACACCCGAAACCATTGCCATCGCTGGCGATGATCGTGAGTGCCTCACCCGCGCCCTTGAGACGCTGCCGCCCCGTTTCCGCGAAGTCCTCATCCTTCGAGAGCTTGAAGGCTGTTCCTACAAGGAGATCGCTGCCATCACGTCGATTCCCATTGGCACCGTCATGTCCTCGCTATCCCGTGCCCGCCGCCAGTTGTATTCCGCGCTGACAAATTCTTCTCAAGGAGCCTGTCCGTGAGATGTGACTTTGCCGACTCTCTGCTTCAGGGTTATTTCGACGGTGAGCTGAGTGGCCGTAGGGCTACCGAATTCGAGCGCCACCTCCAACATTGCGTCGACTGCGCCGTTGAGCGCGTGGACCTGGACTTGCTAAGTGGGCGATTGCAGGTCGCGCAACTCTATGAGGCCGCCCCGGCCTCGCTCAGGAAAAAGATCCGTGCCGATCTTCACTCAGTCGCGCCCACGACCGCGATGTCCCAGCCGCTCCTTTGGCACTGGCTGGCCGCGGCGGCTGCACTCCTTCTTCTCGCAATCGCTGGATGGAGAGTGAGTCCCTCGCTTCGCACCGACGACTATCAAGCCGAACTTGCCGAGGAAATTGTCGATGCGCATGTGCACTCGCTGCAGCCGGGCCACCTGACTAGCATCAGCTCCAACGATGAACAGGACGTGAAGGGATGGTTCAAGGGCAAACTCACATTTGCACTCCCGGTACTCGATTTCGCAAACGACGGATTCGCGCTGCAGGGTGGGCGCCTTGACGTTGTCGATGAGCGCTCCGTCGCGGTGCTCGTCTATGCGCGCACCGAACATCTTATTAACGTATTCATCTGGCCCACACGGGAACGGGACACCTCTTCGCGCGTAGGGTCCCGGCAAGGCTATCAATGGATTGATTGGCGAAAAGGCAGAATAGAATTCTGCGCCGTCTCCGACGCACCCACTGCCGACCTTCAACAGCTCCAGCGGCTTTTCACGAGGTAGTCACACAAATGAATACGTCAAGGGGTACTCGTATGGACAGAGCTGTTCGAAAACGTCGTAACAATTGGGTAATCACTATCGAGAGCAGTGAAGATCGACATAAGCAAATCATCCGCTCAACGGTCGCTAAACGTGCATATCAGATTTTTGAGAAACATGGCTGCAAGCATGGCTTCGACCTCGAGGACTGGGTGTCTGCAGAGAAGGAACTCTTGCACGATGACTTTCATGGAAATACGTCCGAATTTCACTTTCTTCTTGAGTGCCCGCGAGATCCGGAGGTGACTACGATCCTGCGCTTGACGACACACAGCTTGGTAGTCTTTCGGAGCCATGCGCAACTTGTCAGCAAAGTGGATAATCGCCCGGACGTGCTATCCGTCCATGTTTTGCCAGAAGAAATTGATCCAGCTCAGGCAGACGTGAAAGTCGTGGACGGACTGTTGCACGTCTACATGCCAAAGAAGAACAACTACTACACAAGTCCGATTTAGCCACGCATCAGCAACAAGTATCCGCATCGTGAGTTGTCAACTGCTAGGAAAACGTCATTAGGTGCGTAGGTGTCCTGGAAAGTTTACCCCTCATCGCAAGATTGTAAGCCGGTCTAGCAAGCGAACAACAGGAACCATAGACCTTCAAAACGAGCGCTGCCGAAACTTCATCTCGCTCGGGACCAACTCCACACCGATAGATAGACTCTCCGGACGCAAAAATATTCCATGTGTTTTTTCTGTGCTCGAAAGAGGAATAAAGCGGCAGGAAGTTTAGTTACTGCGAACAGAGCATCGTGATTGTGATGCTCGTGGTTCGTGGAGCACAGAAGTACAGAAACACAATGCACGGGAACGTGGTTACTGCAATACGCGGAGTGGCCAGGCTCACGGAGACAAGCAAGGCGTCGAACTATCTTGAATGAATGCGAGGATCGCAAAAGATGACAAAAAGAGCAGCGGTAGCAGTGATTTTGTCGTGCTTTGTCTCTGGCCTATTTGCAGCAGGCACCGTCGCGGATGAGATTGCCTTCTTGTCTCCGATTGTGGGCTCGAATCCTGGTGTCACAATCGCCGGTGTGAAGAGCGGAGGTGCGCCGTGGGTGGTCAACCGCGGGTTCGCAGTCTTGAATGATGAAGGGCGTCTGCGCGCGGACTTGCGCGGCCTCATCTTGCCGAATCTGGGAACTGCGGGGCCAGTCACAGGGGTTGCCGCGAGCGTTGTATGCGGAGACACAGTGGCTGCGACCACTGATTCCGTACCACTCAGCGTGGACGGCAACGCGGAGATCCATGCGAAATTGCAAGTGCCATTTCCGTGCCTTGGCACGATCGTGCTGATTCGTGCTACCGCTTTTAACGGCACTCCACTTCCGGCTCCAGGGCCATGGATCGCGGCCACGGGCCTCGCCAAAAACTCCGATTCCGATCACGACAAGTAGAGTCGGAGCTCTGCTCTCTATTTGTCTTACGACCTGCACCGCCACAGTCGCATACAGAAACGAAAGGAAACCACAGATGTCAAGAATCTTGATTATGGTCGCTCTGGTGTGTGCCGGTCTTTCGATCCTGGCCGACGGTTCTTATGGTGCTTCGCCTAATGACGAGCATCAAGGTGCAAACGACTCCTCTGCTCAGCCGGTGAACCCGGTTGTTCAGTGGAATAGGACACTTCTCTTAATCGTTCGCACGCCAGGCGCGCAACCATCAACGGTCCACCCTACCCGAAGCTTTGCAATCATGCACGCAGCGATCTATGACGCAGTCAATGCGATCGATAGAACACATCGGCCATACCTGGTCCGCCTTTCCGGCGTGCCACGAGATGCTTCTCAAGAGGCAGCAGCCGCGGCCGCGGCGCACGAAGTTCTGGTCGCGCTGTATCCGGCATTTAAGGCCACGCTCGATGCCCAACTACAGCAATCCCTGGCACACATTCCGGATGGCAACGACAAGGTGGAAGGTATCCGTATAGGACAGACCGTTGCGGATCGCATTCTGGCACTGCGAAGCAACGACGGCTCGAATGCCAAGCCGATTCCTTATGTTTTCGGGACCGCCCCGGGAGATTACCAATCGACACCTCTGAATTTTCCGCCCCAGCCGCAATTCACACATTGGTCTCGCGTAACCCCGTTTGCGCTGGAGCGCGCGAGCCAGTTCCGGCCCGGTCCTCCCCCGGCGCTGACCAGCGATACGTACAGCGATGCTTTCAACCAAATCAAGTCGATTGGAATCGTTAACAGCACGACCGCCACGGCCGATGAGGCATTGACCGGGCGGTTTTGGAACGGGGCTATTCAGAATTATTGGAACGAGATTTCGCAGACGGCCTCGTTGGCCCACAGTTTGACGACGGCGCAAAGTGCGCGGTTGTTCGCGCTGATGAACCTGAGTTTTGCCGATGACGTGATCGCCTTCTACGACGCCAAATACACATACAATTTCTGGCGACCAGTGACGGCGATTCGGGCTGCTGATCCCGGCGTCAACCCTGAAACCGTTGCTGATCCGAATTGGCTTCCGGAAGTCGGCAAGACCGCTCCCGACCCATCCTATCCGGGAGCTCATGCGGTGATAAGCGCTGCCGCGGCAGAGGTGCTGATTTCTTTTTTCGAGCGGGACCGTTTCGAGTTCAACGTTACGTCTGAAGTTCTGCCCGGAGCAGAACGTTCGTTCACGAGCTCTTCCGCTGCCGCCGAGGAAGCAACGTTAAGCCGTATCTTCGGTGGACAACATTTCCGCTTTGACCTGACTACCGGCCAACGGCTGGGCCGCGAGGTAGCGGATTTTGTCGTGGATAACTTTTTAACTCCTCTACACCGGAGAGACGAACCCGACGACAGATGATCGGGGAACCACGATGCGCTTGTTCCTTAATCGCCATCACTGACCACTGACAGGTTCTTATTCGGAATGGAACGGGAAGGAGGTTGGTCATAGCTTGTAGCGGGGTAACGTATGCTCCTTGCGCCGTCTAACTAGTGGTGGTCACATTTGTTGCCTTAATACCAAAAATTGATTACTGGCACGACTGAGAGGATCAATGAAGGAGATTACGAAGCGTTTTCCGGTATCCATCGTTCCCAAGTCTCTGCTGGGTCTCGCAATGCTTTTTTCGCTGTCCGGGTCCGTTCGCGCACAAGATCAAGGCGCGCAGGTTATTGAAGTTACGGCGAAGAAGTACGAGTACTCGGTCTCACCAGTTCATGTGAAGGTCGGGACCAAAGTTCAACTCAAGATCACAGCCATCGACCACGATCATGGTTTCAAAATTTCGGCTGTTCCGGATGGCGCTATACCGAATGGCACCGGTGGGCTAATTTTCACTTCCGCGCAGGACTGTTGGCAGCTCAAGAAGGGCGAAACGACCGTGATTGAGTTCCTGCCCCAAACGCCAGGCACCTATACGTTTAACTGTTGCCACACCTGCGGTCTCGGGCACAAAGGCATGAAGGGCCAAATTATTGTCGAGCAGTAGGATGAGTGCGGCTTGCCGGGCGCGTCTTTGCTGGGGTACTACTCGCCCAGTCTCTAAACTGAGGTGGTGGTGGATTCCGGATGGTGACGAATCCGTGAGTGCTCCGAAATGCCCATTGTGAGTTGTGGAATAGAACAACGGGAAGTTCGGTCATCGTTATAGAAACAGAGCCATCGATTTCGAAGTTCGAATTTAACTAAATAGGAAGAGGGGAACACAATGCTTTCAGGCTGGATAGTACGCTTCACTGGAATTGCGACACTTTGCCTGGCCGTCTGCGCCGCTGCATCCGCTCAGTATGGCGGAGGCGGAGGAACAGGTGGATCCGGAGGGACTGGCGGATACACCGCACCACCAGGGGGATACAGCTCCGGCAAAGCAATTGGAATTGGGGTTGGCGCTGCGGCTGGTGCTGCCGTAGGCATCGCCCTCCTCGTCCGACACCATCACCACGCCGCAGACAAAACGCAGACCTATGTCACCGGCTGCACTCAGTCCCTTCAGGACGGAATCAGTCTAACGAACGAGAAGGACAACCAAACGTACTCGATCGTGTCCGGTAGCAAATCCTTGAAGGCAGGCGAGCGAATGACCCTTAAGGGAGTTGTTGTAGCTACCGACGGATCTAGAAATCCAACGTTTCAAATACAAAGCCTGATCAAGGACTACGGGACTTGCGGGCCAACTTCGGCATCTAACCGGATGTCTCCGAGCTCAAGATCCCTAAACTGAACTATTAATTTCCGGCGGACTAGCGCAGACCGCAACAGAATCTTGAGCGTTGCCAGCGGCTGGCTTCCTCGTTCTCGTCATCAAATTCCCTGGCTCAACGCGGGAGCCCGATACGGCGCACAAGGTCTTGAAAGCGCGGATCTGAGCGGAGAGGATCGAAGCCCGGTCGCAGCAGGACGCCCGGGTTAAATCGCTCGTGGTAGCCTTTCTCTAGCCAATTCATCGCTTGATCCCTATCCCCGAGAGCTGCATACATCACGGCAATCTCCGAAGCGTGCGAAGAAACCGGACTGGAACGCTTCTTCAGATCGTTCAATAGCTTTACCGCTTCGCCACGCTTGCCGGATGCGGCATAGGCGCGAGCAAGATTAGCCATGACCGTCGGGCTTCCCCCGGAAAGCTGCGCCGCTTTTTGAAGTTCTGCGATCGCTTCATCGTGCATGCGTTTTTGGAGGTATGCCTGGGCGAGTTGATTATGTGCGAGAGCGAAATTAGGATCCATTTCGATCGTTTTGCGGCTCTGTCGGATCGATTCGTCATAAGAATGTGCAAGAACAAGAAGCTCCGCCAAATCGGCGTTAATGATGAGAGATAGCGGATCCAAGTTTTCCGCTTTTCTCATTTCCGCAATTGCTTCTTCATACCGGCCCAGCAGACTCAAATGCCAGGCATACCAATGGTGAGCGGTTGCGTAGCCGGGGTTCAACTCAATGGCCCGCCGGAATTCCTTCCCGGCAGAATCAAAATCCCAGTCGAAGCCATCCAAGCAGAATGCAAGCGAGTTGTGGGCTTCGCCGAGGGTGCTGTCCAATTCCAGAGCTTTGATCACCGCGGTCTTTGCTTTTGGGAGTGCCTCCTTTGGAGTCATCACCGCATACTGCCAGTCTCCCAACAAAGAATAGGTGTCGGCTAGGCCAGAATAAGCTTGGGCATATTTCGGGTCCTCGTCGATGGCCTGATTGAAATAAGCCAGAGCGACTTTCAAACCATCCGCCGTTCGTTTGTTCCAGAAGTAGCGCCCTTTGAGAAAGGACTCGTACGCTTGCGGATTAACGACCTTGACGTTTTTCAGGGCGGCTTGTTCTTGTGGATTCACGGTGATTCGAATCTGATCTGCGATGGCTCTGGCCACCTGGTTCTGGAGCGCCAGGGTATCCCGCAATTCACCCTGATAGCTCTGGGACCATAAGTGCTTGTCAGTGGAGGCTTCGATCAACTGGGCTGTGATGCGGACCTGGTCGCCGGAACGGAGCACGGTGCCTTCGACCACCGCGTCCACATTTAGTTCGCGAGCAATCTGCGGCAGAGGCTTGCGCGCATGCTTGTAGGCCATCACTGAGGTCCGCGAGATCACGCGCAACGCGCTGATCTGCCCGAGATCCGAAATCAATTCGTCGGTCATTCCATCAGCGAAGTAATCCTGAGACGCATCGCTCGAAAGGCTTTCGAGCGGAAGGACGGCCAAGGAGCGAATGACAAGGGACGGTCGGTTCCATGAATGAAGCTTCCAGGCGGCAAGAGAGGCCACCAGTACAAGGAGCACGAAGGCCGATATCTTCCATGTAAGTGACGACAGAGGATGCTTGGGCATTGCGGGTGTGCCAGCGAGTTCCGGGCGATCACCAACTTCTGCCACGGGATTAGGCAGAGTGGCGAGTTCCGGGCTGCGATCTGGGACTGTGTCGACAACTTTAACCTCGGCGAGGAAGCGGTATCCGCGACGAGCAACGGTTTCCACAAAGCGGGGACTCTCAGGGGAGTCGCTGAGGGCTTCGCGAATTTTGCTGATCGCTTTGTTGAGCCCGTGGTCGAAATCCACGAAAGTGTCCGCGGGCCAGAGTTTTTTCTGAAGCTCCTCGCGAGTTACGACCTCGCCGGGGTGCTCGAGCAGCATCGCCAGGAGTTGGAAAGGCTGCTCCTGAAAGCGAATCCGCAGACCGTGTTTACGCAATTCGCCGGCACGAAGATCCAGTTCGAAAACCCCAAATCGGAGACGCCCGTGGAGGTGAAGGCCTTCTTGCATGGAAGGATGAATGCCTTGAGAAATTTAGTGTACCACCTGGCAGAGTTCGCGTGAATCCGAGACGGGGACGTTTTTCCATAAGTCTTTTATAGATGGGAACTTACCCGGGGACCCCCATTCCCCCAGGAAAGAACCGCCTGTCCATTGAATCGATTTCAAGTGCGAACCATAGTGATGCCGTCAAACGAAGCGCTAGGACGCTTTCCGTCGCAGGGAGGTTTCAATGTTCGAGCACAACCAGCTTCCGAATTTTGAGCAGGACGTGCTGCCGCATCTTGATGCCGCCTACAACCTCGCGCGCTGGCTGACGCGCAATGAGCAGGATGCCCAGGACGTAGCCCAGGAAGCATACTTACGCGCTTTCCGATTCTTTCCCGGCTTCCGCGGCGGCGATGCGCGTGCCTGGCTCCTGAAAATTGTCCGGAATACTTTCTATACCTGGTCGCATGGAAACCGGCCACTGCAAGACGCCGCCGAATTTGACGAGAATTTTTTCCCGCCTGATTCTCGCGCTCCCAATCCAGAAGAAGTTGTCCTCCAAAACGACAGCGACACTCTGGTACGACAAGCGCTGGAGATGCTCCCCTCGAATTCCCGTGAAATTCTCATTCTGCGCGAACTTGAGGGAATGTCCTACAAAGAGATTGCAGATATCACCGGCATGCCTATAGGCACCGTAATGTCGAGCTTATCGCGTGCGCGCGGCCGCCTTCGTCAAGTTCTGGCAACTCTTATGAACAGAGATCCGGTGCCGAGTTCACGGCGAATCGTGGATGTGAACGCATGAGTGCGTGGAAGTAAGCGAAAGTTGAAGATATACAGTCATTGTTGCGGCGGCGCGTCAAATCTCTAGCTTATTTGTCTTTCGCTCATGAATTGATGGGGCAGGAACGCGTGATGAGAGGCAAGGACGGATAGAGACATCTCCATCAGCTCATTCGCCACGCCGGTGCGCTGAGAGAAACGGTCATAACTTGGCGACCGAAAGACTCACAATTTTATTCCCTCCTCATAAACGGCGCTGGATCGGGGAATTATCTAAGAGCACGCGTGGTCTTACACGCTGAGGACAATGAAATGTCTCGCAGTTCAAAACCGCATCGAACAAGGAGCTTTGAAATGATCTGGGCTCGATATTTGAAATTATTTGCGAAGTTAGGCTTATCTACTCTTGCACTGAGCGCTTTGGCGACTGCCGGAAACGCGCAGAAAGCGTACCAAGGTAAGTTCACGCTAGCAGTTGAGACTCACTGGGAAGGCGTCACGCTGCCGGCCGGCGATTACACTTTCGCTCTGCCATCCAACAGCGCTCCTTACAGACTATACATCTGGGGACAGGGAGTTGGCGCCATCATCACTGCGGCTACAGCCGATCAGAGAGTTGTTTCTGAACGCCCGCAGTTGAACCTGGTGGACACCGCGGTTGGGTACACCGTCCAGACATTCGAGGCGCCGGAGCTAGGAGTGACCTTTAGCTACTTGGCGCCCACACAAAAACACCTGGGACACAAGGACGCCCGTCAAAAGGCGTTGCCACAGACCGCGCCTGCACCGCAGGCAAGTGAAAACAAAACATCCATCGAAGTCCACACTGCGGGTCGCTAAGGAAAAAAGTCATGCAAGCCACTGCAAACGCCAGGTTCAGAAGGATAGTGGTTGGATCCCTGGCAAGGCCAACTATAGAGAAGCGGCGTAGCCTAAATTGGGAAGCGCGTTCCAGCACGGAATGTATCTCGAAGAAGGTTGCGCCGCCAGTCTCTCCTATCGCCAGCGATAAGCTGAGCGAAGCAGAGGCCATCCAGCGAGCCGGGCATGGCGATGCGGCTGCATTTGAATACCTTTACAGGTTGCATAGCCGGCGTGTGTATGCGGTATGCCTGCGCATGGTAGGAAATACGACGGAGGCAGAAGATCTGGCTCAAGAAGCCTTCTTGCTCTTGTTCCGCAAAATTCACACATTTCGTGGCGAATCAGCCTTCTCTACTTGGCTGCACAGAATAGCGGTCAACCTCGTGCTGATGCACCTGCGCAAGAAGTCTCCACCAATCGTCTCGATCGAAGCGACTCCCGATCCAGAAGATGGAACCGCCTCACCAAATGTCGATATCGGAGAACCCGATTTGTTACTCGAAGGAGTGGTTGACCGAATAAATCTCAAACGTTGCATCGCGCAGTTGCCCGTGGGCTACCGCTCAATATTTGTCTTGCACGATATTCAGGGATACCAACACAACGAGATTGCGGAGATATTGGGACGCTCGGTAGGCGATTCGAAGTCGCAGTTGCACAAGGCCCGCATGCGGCTACGTGAACTGCTCCACGAACTCCAGCGTGACAAGGCGCGCGATGAGCGCCTGTCAGCAGCTAAACTGCGTTCCCGATCCAGCAAGGCGTCTTTCGTTTAGCTTAACAAAGCCCCGATGAATGATGGCTTGGGCTAGGTTGATGCAAAAATGAATAAACCTTATTCTTCCGCCCTGTTCGCACTATTGCTTTTACCCTTAGTTTTGGCTGTGGCAGAAACCGTCACATTTCCAAGTGGAGAGATCACTCTGCATGGAGTGCTCTATAAACCCGAAGGAACTGGACCCTTTCCCGCAGTTATTTATAACCACGGAAGCGCGCCGGGCATGATGAGCGAGCAGGCATTTGCCGCACTGGGTCCGGTATTTGCAAGCCATGGATGGGTATTCTTTGGACCTTACCGGCGGGGGCAGGGATTGAGCGCCTCCGCAGGTCCGTATATTGGCGACCAGATCGCGGCTGCCGAGAAAGCCGGAGGCGGCTCTGCTGCTGCCGCAACGATGGTGCGATTATTGGAGACGGATCATTTGGACGATCAGTTCGCAGCCCTGGCGTGGCTGCGAAAGCAGAGTTTCGTTCAACCGAGCCGCATCGCAGTGGGGGGGAACTCGTTTGGCGGCATTGAAACGGTGCTGGGAGTAGAACGAGGAGGATATTGCGCGGGGATCGATTCCGCAGGGGGCGCTCAGAGCTGGGCCGAAGCCCCTGAGTTACAGTCGCGTATGACTCGCGCGGTGCGAAATGCGAAAGCACCAATCTTCTTTTTTCAGGCCGCTAACGATTTTGACTTGTCACCAAGCAAGACACTCTCAGCAGAGATGAACGCGGCGGGCAAGACGTACAAACTGAAGATTTATCCCGCCTACGGCGACTCTCCTCGGGACGGCCACAGCTTTGGCTACTTTGGATCCGACGTCTGGGCTGAAGACGTTTTCGGATTTCTGAACCAGTATTGCGGCAAGTAGTCGTCGCCGCTGCCGGGTGGCGCATCCTTAACAGGCTGAGGCGGGAGGGGCAGGCTTTTGAATTGGGTGGCGCACCCGGCGGTGGCACAATTGCCCACCCGGCTTCGCATGAGCGCTTTATCGGGCATCCAACGGGTCGCCCGTCTTGTGTTCCTCAATTTGGAAGCGCAAGAATCGATGGATGGCTTCAACGGCTTCTTTGTTCGCCGAGGAAATAAGAACGCGTCCCCCATCCGGAGTTTTCTCGAACGAATATTGAATCTTTTTCCGCAACCGTTTCATTTCCGGGACTCCGGGCGGAACGGTATCGTGAACAAACATCGGAATGTCGAAATCGCTACTTTGAAATGCTTTTGGGATGTGTCCCAGGTGCATCCTGATTTCATTCCGATTGGCAGCATCGGCGGAGTCCTTGGCCTCGACTTGAATCACTCCTCCGTTCGAGTTCAAAAAGAAGTGATGGGTCGTGGCAGTTTGAGAAAAACCCATGGCTTTTTCGCCGCGCTCATTCATCGGAGCATGCGCGGCGTGCATGGGACACTCGCTTCGCGATTCCGGTTTCTGGCTTGATTGAGTAGAAATTCCTGCTGTGAGCGCGACCAGAAGAATCAGCCTCATGGCTCTCCCCGTCTTCGGATGCCGCGACCCAAATGTCGTGCATGGGTCTTCGGGTGAGTCCTGAAATTTTCCAGTAGTCGAGCCTGTTTGACGCGAGGGGTCTTGGCAAGCATCCGGTCCCAGGTTAAGAGCGTCGAGCGCAATTCGCGTCGCCACGATTGCAACTCGCGAAGCCTCTCTTCGAGGACCGCAAGCTTTTCAGCAGCCAGCTTTCGAACGCGGCGACAGGGTGCGCCTCCGCTGTTCCGTTCGCTGAAGATGTCTGCCAATTCCGCCACGGAGAATCCGATCGACAGCCCGGCCCGGATCATTCGCATTCGAGCAAGGCTGTCCGGCGAAAACACCCGGTAACCGGCGGAAGTTCGAGCGGCTGGAAGCAAAAGGTTCCGCCGCTCGTAGAAACGAACAGTGTCCGCACTTACGCCGGAAAGACGGGCCAGTTCACCGCAATACAGGGGTCGAGTTGTGGAGAGTCTAGAACTCACAGGATTAGCCTAAAGCTTGGAATCGATTCCA
>WNFH01001880.1_pt1 | contig 16001 bp, 12 predicted proteins | sample 5400411 | NCBI WGS metagenome assembly WNFH01 (sample SAMN13153347, study PRJNA577476) | soil metagenome | isolation source: 200 cm saprolite under Douglas fir tree site 2 hole 3 | place: USA:California | collected 2015-04-18
AGATTGCCGAATTGCGTCAACTTCTCGTCTCGGGCGCGCCTGCGCGCCCAGATCCGCGCCGGCCCGGCTTTTATGAAGTGGAAGGCCTTGCGAACATCTACTACGTGTTCAAATATCCCAGCGGCACCAAGGTACTGCTGCTTGGCGCGTGGGAACGGGCGAACGATCCGGTAGCCGCCCTGGTGGGGTGTTCCTGCCCAGCGGCTTAATTCCTTCTTTTCCTTCGCTGTGGAGAATCAGCAAGCGAAAAAAGCGCCCCGGCTGTTCTCAACCGGCGCGCTTTTTAGTCTTCCTCCAACTCCAGCGACACCGAATTGATGCAATAACGCATTCCCGTGGGTTGCGGTCCATCATCAAAAACGTGCCCGAGGTGGGCATCGCACCGGCTGCACTTCACCTCCGTCCGTCGCATTCCGTGGCTCGCGTCGGTCTCCGCCTCGACCGCCTCTTCGCTGGCCGGAGCGTAGAAACTGGGCCACCCGGAGCCTGAGTGGTATTTTGTTTCAGAACGAAACAGTGGCTGGCCGCAACAGGCACACTTATAGGTTCCTGCTGTCTCCGTATCTTCATATTCACCGGTGAAAGGCTGTTCCGTTCCCTTTTTCCTGGTTACAAAGTATTGATTCTGCGTGAGTTGCTTCTTCCAGGCAGCTTCATCCTTACGAATCTTCTCCCCCATGGCTCCCCCTTGCATGTATTTCTTTTCGGTTCATCCCGTGCAGTATCAGATTCAGCGCGCGGGCTTGACGTTTCAGCCCCTACCCCAACTAGTGGTAATAGAAAGAGCCTGTCGAGAAAGACCGCCATGCCGGAAGCCCCCACTGAAGTGTACCCAGTTCAACGGCGAAGCCGTAGGGCCAAAATTACCCGCCCAGTCCGCGTACGGCCGTCCGACCCTAAAGATGAGCATTTTGAAGACCTGCCAGTCAGCGTAAATGCCTCTAAGGACGGCATCTACTTCACTTCTCGCCGGGAATCGTACTACAAGGGTATGCGTGTTTTTGTCACTTTCCCGTTCAGCTCGCCCCACGATCCCATGAACTGCGAGTATCTAGCCGAGGTCGTGCGGGTCGAGCAGCTGCCCCATGGCAAGTTTGGCGTGGCCGTAAGCCTGAAGATGTCCATGAATTACAGCGGCAGTGCCGCACCGGGCTCCCTCGCTCGCGCTTGATTCTGCCTGCGGATTAAATCTGCCGGTTGACACTGGGCTAATCCTCCCTTATCTTTGTACTTCGCAATGAATGTCACACACACCGCTCGGGCGCATCGCCACCACGATCACGGCCACACGCCGCGCCCCCTGAGGTGTGCATAGCAATTCGCTAAACAAAGCACTCTTCAGCCCGCTGGCGCAACAAGCCCCAGCGGGTTTTTTGTTTTCGGGTTCATTCTATTCAGGAGACGACACCGTGGAGATCGACTTTCAGAAAAGCGGGGGGCTGGTGCCGGCCATCATCCAGGATGAACGCACCGGCGAGGTGCTGATGCTCGGCTTCATGAACGCGGAGTCGCTTGCAGAGACTCGCCGCTCCGGAGAAGCCGTGTTCTTCAGCCGGTCGCGAAACAAGCTCTGGAAAAAGGGCGAATCCAGCGGCCACGTTTTGCAGGTTCGCGAGATCCGCGTGGATTGTGATGCCGATGCGCTCGTGGTGCGCGTCGAAGCGGTTGGGCCAGGCGTCTGCCATGAAGGTTACCGGAGCTGCTTCTTCCGAAGATTAGAGCCGGACGGCGCCGGAAAAAGTTTACGGACCGGAGAAATCGCGATGAGCCGGCTGAAGTTGGGAATTCCTAAAGGCAGCCTGCAGGACGCCACGCTGGATCTCTTTTCACGCGCGGGCTGGAAGATCACGCTGGGCTCGCGCAGTTACGTTCCGGCGATCGACGACGCCGAAATCGAGTGTTTGCTGGTGCGCGCGCAGGAAATGGCGCGTTACGTCGAGTCCGGGGCGCTGGACGCGGGAATTACCGGTCACGACTGGGTGGTGGAAACCAGCGCGGCGGTGGACGAATTGTCGGAGTTGATCTATGCCAAGCAGCGGCTGGCGCGCGTCCGCTGGGTCCTGGCGGTGCCGGAAGACTCTGCCATTCGGGAACCACAGCAACTGGAAGGAAAAGTGATCGCCACCGAGGTCGTGCACATTACCGAAAATTATCTCGCGAAGCATGGCGTAAAGGCACGGGTGGAATTTTCCTGGGGCGCGACCGAAGTCAAGGTGCCGCAGCTTGCCGACGCGATTGTGGAAGTGACGGAGACAGGCTCGTCGCTGCGCGCGAATCGTTTACGCATTGTCGATACCGTGCTGGAGTCCACGACGGTGTTTATCATGAACCGCGCCGCCGCGGCCGATTCCTGGAAGCGGGAAAAAGGCGAGAACCTGATTCTGATGCTGCAGGGCGCGATCGCTGCTGCGAGCAAAGTGGGCTTGCTCCTCAACGTCCATCGCGACGACCTGCAGGCGGTCCTCGGAGTTCTCCCTGCGCTCAAGAAGCCGACTATCTCGGCCTTAAGCGATCCGGATTGGGTCGCCGTCAATACCATCATTGAAGAAGCGGTGGTGCGGCAGATTCTGCCAAAGCTAAAGGCTGCCAAGGCCCAGGGGATCGTCGAATACCCCTTGAACAAGATCGTGCTCTAATGCGCATCCTCAAGCTCACGCCTCGAATCGAGAAGTGGCTGCTCTCGCGCCGCGCTCAGCGCGATGAGGAAGCGCATTCCGTCGCTTCCAAAATCGTCGCCGATGTGCGCAAACGCGGTGACGCCGCCCTTTTCGCCTGGACGAAAAAACTGGACCATTCGGATCTCGCGCGCGACGGTGTTTGGATTTCCCAGAAGGAAATACGCTCCGCGCAGCGGCGCGTCAGTTCCGAATTTCTGAGCGCTGTGAAGAGAGCTGCGAAAAATGTTCGCAGCGTAGCCGAAAAACAGCTTCCTCGCCCGTGGACATTCGAGACCGAACCGGGAGTCCGGATCAGCCAGCGCGTTTCGCCCATTGAATCGATCGGCTGCTACATTCCGGGAGGCCATTCTTCTCTCGTTTCAACGCTCGTCATGACGGCTGTTCCGGCCAGGGTCGCTGGCGTTTCACGAATTGTTGCCGTCTGTCCGGCGCCGAATCCGGAATTGCTCGCGGCGGCAAGCCTACTCGGCATTGGGGAGATCGCGCGCATCGGCGGCGCGCAAGCGATCGCCGCCCTCGCTTACGGCACAAAGTCGATTCCCCGCGTCGAAAAAATCTTTGGCCCCGGCAACAAGTACGTCACGGCGGCCAAACAACTCGTCAGCGGCGATTGTGCGATTGATCTGCCTGCGGGGCCGACCGAAGCGATCGTTCTGGCCGCCGAAGGCAACGCGCGATGGATCGCCGCCGATTTGCTGGCGCAGGCCGAACACGCAAAAGACGCGGCCAGCATCTTCATAACCACGTCGCATTCCTTCGCTCGTGAAGTGCAGCGTGAAGTCCAGTGGCAGCTTGCCGAATTGCCCCCCGGTCCAGCCCGCGTTTCCGTCAAACTTGCCGGCGCTATTCTCGTTGCGAGTTCTCTCGAGCAAGGATGCGAATTCGTAAATCGATTCGCGCCGGAACACCTCAGCCTCCCGGAAAATGCCGGCAGGCTCCTGAAACAAATACATTCGGCCGGTACCGTCTTTCTAGGCCCGTGGGCCGCGCAGCCGATGGGCGATTATGCTACGGGCAGCAACCACGTCCTCCCGACGGGCGGCTGGGCACACAAGCGTGGCGGCCTTTCGGCGGCTGACTTTGTGAAGTGCATCAGCGTCCAAACCATTACCCGCAGCGGTTTTCTTCGCCTCGCCGACACGGTCGAGACTCTGGCAGAATCCGAAGGCTTGATGGCACACCGCCACGCCGTGAGGGTCCGTCGATGAATGTTCACTTGCCGGTGCGCAAATCGATTCTGAATCGCCGCACTTACGAGGCGCCCGCCGAAGGACGCTCCGATAAGTTGCGCCTCGACTTCAACGAGAACACCTCCGGCTGCTCTCCGGCAGTGCGGCGCGCGCTCGCTAGGCTCACGACAAAACAACTGGCGATGTATCCGGAATATCAAGCGCCAACGCGGCGCATCGCGCGTCACTTCGGTCTCCGGCCGGAAGAATTCATGCTCACCAATGGGGGTGATGACGCGCTGCGCGTTTTCTTCGATGCTTTCGTCGATTCCGGCAGCAGCATCCTGATTTGCGAGCCCACCTTTCCGATGTACCGCTACTACGCGGAGATTTACGGCGCGCGGATTGCAGTGCTGCGCTACGGCAGCGAGATGGAATTTCCGCTTGAGGGTGTCATCGCCGCGCTGCGCAGGAGGCCGCGCGTTCTCTTCATCGCCAATCCCAACAATCCGACAGGGACCCTGCTCCAAAAAGAGGAGTTGCGAAGAATCTTGAAAGCCGCCGCGCACACCGCCGTCGTCATGGATGAAGCCTATGCAGAGTTTTCAGGCTTCAGCACGATGCCGTGGATTCGCAAGTATCCGCAGTTGTTTGTCGCGAAAACGTTTTCGAAAGTTGCTGGGCTTGCCGCATTGCGGCTGGGCGCCGTGGTCGCCTGCAAAGACTCGCTCGCCCTGGTGCGCCGCGCCATGCCGCCCTTCCCTGTTAATCTCGCCGCCCTGGTGGCGGCGGAAGCGGCGCTGAACGACCGCGTAACGATGAAGCGTTATGTGGACGGGGTGAAACGGCTGCGCGCATGGTTCACGGCAGAATTGCAAAAGCTCGGCGTGAAAACTTACCCGAGCTCTGGAAATTTTCTTCTGGCGAATTTCGGGCCAAGCGGACCGGCCCTTTTCCAGAAACTGGAGAAGCAAGGAATTCTGCTCCGCGAACGAAGCAAGGACATCGGCCCGGGATTTGTTCGCATCACCATTGGAACGCAACCCGAAATGCGGCGGCTGCTGAAATCGATTCGAATGGAATGGAAGGCTCCGCGCTGATTGCCAGCGCTAAAGAGAAACTATGCCACGCACAGCAACGATTCATCGCCGGACCAATGAAACGGATATCCGCCTGAAGCTGAATCTGGATGGGCGCGGAAAAGCGCGTATCGCCACGGGAATCCGTTTTTTCGACCACATGCTCGAACTGGTGGCGCGCCATGGCGCGTTTGATCTGCACGTAGATGCGTGCGGCGATCTCGACGTGGACCAGCACCACACCGTCGAAGATGTGGGCATCACGCTGGGCGAAGCGGTGCAAGAAGCCCTCGGCTCCAAACGCGGCATTTTGCGCGCCGGGTATTTCCTGATGCCCATGGACGAAACACTCGCCGCTGCCGCCGTGGATCTTGCCGGAAGAACGCACTGCGTCGTGAAAGCGAAGATCGCGGCCAAACGCGTCGGCGATTTCCAAGTCGAGCTGATGGAAGATTTTTTTCAGGGCTTTGCGCAATCGGCAAAAGCCAACGTTCATCTGCGCGCTCTCTACGGCCGCTCCTCCCATCATCAGGTCGAGGCCATCTTCAAAGCCTTCGCGCGCGCGCTGCGTTTCGCCGTTTCTCGCGACAAGCGCCTCCGCCAGGTCTTGCCTAGCACCAAGGGGCTTCTATGAAAATAACTATTCTTGACTACGGAGCCGGTAATGTTCCGTCCGTGGAGCGCGCGCTGCAGCGGCTCGGAGCAGAATCGTTGCGAACCAGTTCGCCTGAACACATTTCCAATGCGGAAGCGCTGCTTCTCCCGGGCGTCGGTCATTACGCGGCACTGGTCCGCGCCCTCGACGAAAGAAAACTCCGCGCCCCTCTGGTCGACGCCGTCCATCGCGGCGTGCCTTTTCTGGGAATCTGCCTGGGATTGCAGGTATTGTTCAAATCGAGCGAAGAAGCCGCTCAGCTCCAAGGATTGAATCTCCTTCCTGGAACGGTCAGCGCCTTGCCGCCAAACGTAAAGCTCCCGCACATGGGCTGGAATCAGCTCAAAAAGAAGCGCGATTCTTCCCTGCTCGTGGGCATCGGCGCCGGGGCGTATTTTTATTTCGCGCATTCCTACGCCGCGCTCGATTCGAATGGCGCGGCAGCCGCCACCTGCTCCCACGGCGCGGAATTCGCCGCCGTCATCGAGCAGAAAAATATCTATGCCGTGCAGTTCCATCCGGAAAAAAGTGGCGACGCGGGTGCGCGCCTGCTGAGGAATTTTCTGAGGCTCGCGGCGTGAGCCTCGCGCACCGCATCATTCCGTGCCTCGATACCGACGGCGAGCGCGTCGTCAAGGGAGTCAACTTCGTCGGCCTGCGCGACGCCGGCGATCCCGTCTCGCTCGCGGCGCGTTACAACGCCGAAGGCGCCGACGAACTGGTAGTGCTCGATATCGCCGCTTCCCGCGATTGCCGCCCGACTTTCCTCGAAACCATCCGCCGCGTCGCCGCGGAATTGGCAATCCCGCTCACCGCGGGCGGCGGCATTCGAACACTCGAAGACGCCCGCGCCGTGGTGCGCGCGGGCGCGGACAAAGTCACCGTGAACACCGCCGCCGTCGAGCGCCCGGCGCTGATTTCCGAATTGTCGCGCGAATTTGGCGCGCAAGCCGTCGTTCTCGCGATTGATGCCAAGCGCTCCGGCGACCATTGGGACGTCATGGTGCGCGGCGGACGGGAATCCGCTTCCCGACATGCAATCGAGTGGGCGCGCCTGGCCGTGGCGTACGGCGCCGGCGAAATCCTCCTCACCTCGGTGGATCGCGATGGCACGCAAAGCGGTTTCGACGTGGCGCTCACCGCTGCGATCTCCCACGCCGTGACCGTCCCGGTGATCGCTTCCGGGGGCGCAAAGTCGCCGGAACATTTTGTCGAAATTTTTCAGGAAGGCGCGGCGGACGCGGCCTTGGCGGCTTCCATCTTTCACGATGAAGTGCAATCCATTCGAGCGCTGAAGGAATTCCTCGCGGCTCGCGGCGTCGAGGTGCGTTTGCCGTGCTGATCCCCTGCATCGATCTGCAAGGCGGGCAGGCGGTTCAGTTGGTTCACGGGCGAAAACGCGCGCTTGCCGTGGCCGACGTCTTCGGCCTCGTGAAAAAATTCAAGGAATATCCGTGGCTGCATGTCATCGACCTCGACGCCGCCATCGGAAAAGGCCGCAACGACGCACTTGTGCGAGAGCTTTGCGCACGCGCGCGAAACGACTTCGGAATGGAAGTGCGGGTCGGCGGCGGCATTCGCACCATTTCTCGCGCCGAAGAAATTGCCGGATGGGGCGCCAGTCAGGTGATCGTGGGAAGCGCCGCTTTCCGCCAGGGAAAAGTGAACACCGGATTCCTGCGGCGGCTCGCAAAAAAAATCCGCCCGCAACAAATCATCATCGCCCTCGACACCGCCCGTGGAAAAATCACCATTTACGGCTGGCGCAAACGCATCGCGCTTCAAGCTGAAAAAGCAATGACCCAGCTCGAACCCTTCTGCGCCGGTTTTTTGTGCACCGACGTGGATCGCGAAGGCACCATGACCGGCGCAAACCTAGAATGGTTTCGCAGCCTGCGCAACGCGACCTCCCATCCGATTATCGCCGCGGGCGGCATCAAAACGCGGCGCGAAATCGCCGCACTAGAAAAGATGGGAATGGATGCCGCCGTCGGCATGGCCATCTACAAAAACCGGCTGCGCTGACCCGCGCGCTCAACCCCCGCCTCGTCTTCCCAATCTGCGTGACCCGGAAAGCCCCTTCCGCCGCGTCAGCGCAGATACGCATCCGTGATGTACTGCTGCACCATGCGCTGCGTGTTGAAGAACGAGCCGTTGATGGCGATGGCATGCTGCATCACTTCCAGGAATTTCGCGCGATCGTTGTAATACAGCGGGAGAATCACGCTTTCCAGCTTGGCATAAAGCGATTCCGCTTCGGCGGTGTTGTCGGCCGGAGTGTTGCCGGCGGCGGTGCGCCGTGATTCGCCAATGCACCAACCCGTCACCCCTTCGATGTGGCCTTCCACCCACCAGCCGTCGAGAATGCTCAGGCTCGGCACGCCATTCAGCGCCGCCTTCATGCCGCTGGTGCCGGAAGCCTCGAGCGGAAACTGCGGCGTGTTGAGCCACAGGTCCACGCCCGAAGTAATCTTTCCGCCCAGCTCAAGATTGTAATCGTCCAGAAAGACCACCGGCACCGCTTTCCGCAGCGCTTTTTTCGCGTGGAAAATCCGGCGAATGATGTCCTTCCCGCCGCCATCGTTCGGATGCGCCTTGCCGGCATAAATAATCTGGAAATGGCCGGCGTTTTTGGCGATCTCCCGCAGGCGATCGAGATCGGACAGGATCAGGTCGGCGCGCTTGTAACCTGTCGCGCGGCGCGCGAAGCCGATGGTGAAAACTTCAGGGTCAAACTTGAGTCCGGTCTTCTTGCGCACCGTCTCGAGCAATTCGTGCTTGGCAATCAGGTGCGCGGCCCACACTTCCTCCTGGGGCAAGCCCAGCGCGCTCCGCAAACTGTAATTGTCCTCGCGCCACGAGGGAATGTAGCGGTCAAACAGTTGTTGAAACGAAGGCGAAGTCCATGTCCCGGCATGCACGCCGTTGGTAATGGCCTCGATCGCGGCTCCTGGAAACATCTGGCGCGAAGTTTCCCCGTGCTGCTTGGCGACGCCGTTGACGTAGGTGCTCAGGCTCAGCGCCAGTTGCGTCAGGTTAAGGGTTGCGCCGCTGCGCGCCGCTTCCTGCAAGTCCGGGAAATTCTGCTCCGCCTGCAAAACGCGCTTCAGCAAATCCGCTGAAGGTGCATCCTTCAAATCGAGAAACTCGGTCTGGCCGGGAAATACCCGCGTAAGATATTCCATCGGGAAGCGGTCGTGCCCCGCGGGCACCGGCGTATGCGTAGTGAAAACGCATTTGCTGCGGACCTTTTCGATGTCCTCGCTGCGGATGGAGGTGCGCCCGGCTCTCATGGCCTCATCGTAAAGCAATTGCAAGGAGAGCAGCGCCGCGTGGCCTTCGTTCATGTGATAACGCGTGAGGTCGTTATAGCCGAGCGCGCCGAGCATGCGCACGCCCCCGATTCCCAAAATCACTTCCTGGCACAAACGGTAGTAGGAATCCCCCCCATACAAAGCGCCGGTAAGATTGCGGTCGGCTTCGGCATTGCCCGGCAAGCCAGCGTCGAGAAAATAGATGGGCACTTCAAAACCGCGCACCCCTTTTGCGGAATACCGCCAGCAGCGCAGTTCCACGCGGCGGCTTTCAATCGTGACGCTCGCCCGCGCCGGCTCCTCCGTGAGGAAATCTTCCACGCGCCACTCGACCGGTTCTTCGGTTTGCGAGCCGTCTTCGGCAAGCCGCTGCGTGAAATATCCCTTGCGGTAGAGCAGCGAGACGGCCACCATGGGCAGGCGCAGGTCGGCAGCAGCGCGAATCGTGTCGCCCGCAAGCACGCCCAGCCCGCCGCTGTAGCTGGGCATGGCGTTCTCCAGCGCAATTTCCATCGAAAAATAAGCGATAAATCGTTTTACTGAATTGACCTGGCTCGCCATTTCCCTCGCTTCTCTTTTGAGCGCGAGTTACCGCGCCGTGCGGAAAATCACGCATCTATAAACCTTAGATTGTCAGGGATTCGCGGCGCGCAAGCAAGCACCGTTCCACTGAATTGTGCTTAACAATTTCTCCGTCGCATCTATCTTCTAAATGGTGCTTTGGAAATGTTGCATGGCGTTAGCCCAAGGCTGCGCCAATCCGGGCGACTGCCGGCGTTTCCGCCCAGAAAGTGGCCGGCCCACCGAGAGTGCAGTGGGCCGGTGCTTTGCAAGCAGAGAGTTCGAGCCGTGATAGCGGGCTAGAACGTCAGCTTGAGGCCGAATTGGATGAGACGCGGGTTGTTGACGGTGGAATTGATCGCGCCAAACGATGGGGCGTTGAAATCCGGAATGCCAAGGCCGCCCGCGGCATTGGGGGTCGCAAATTGTGTATGGTTGAAGAGGTTGAAGAATTCCGCCCTGAAATTCAGGCCCATGTTTTCCCAAGGCAGGGCGAACTGCTTGATGACGGAAAAGTCCGTATTGACGAAGTCCGGTCCCGATAGCGGCGTGCGGGATGCGTTTCCAAGTTCGCCGGGAGCCGCGCGGGCAAACGCGCAGGGATTAAACCAATTCGAGACCGTATGCACCTTCGCAGGGCAGCCTGGGCCGCCTCCCCCCTTGTTCGGGTCGCCTACTTGGTCGGGACGGGTCAGGCTGGCTCCATTGTTGTTCGCGAAACAGACACCAGTACTGTTGGGATTGAAGCAACTGTTGGAACTGTCGACGACAAAAACCGGGAAACCGGAGGTGATTTTCTCAATGACGGTGACTTGCCAGTTTCCGAGGGCGGTGTTGGCCAGGCCACTCCAACCGGAGCCGAAATGTTTGCCCTTGCCGAAGGGCAAGTCGTAAATGACGCTGGCAATGAAATTGTTGTTGAGATTGATCCCGGAGAGAGCCCAATCCAATTTATTAAATCCCGGGAGAGGAAAGTAGGTCGCGCCGTAGTTCGAACCCAGACCGTCGGAAAAGCCATTGTCGTAAGTGCGGGAATAGGTGTAACCAATCAGAGCATAGATGCCGTAGCGGGAGCTCTTGGTCTCGGCTTTAATTTGCAGAGAATTGTAGTGGGCGTTGCCCTGGTCGGTGGTATTTAAAACAGTGCTGAAGGGGAAGGTCGCGGCATAGGGAGCGGGGAGAGCTCCTCCGCCGGGCTTGCAGCCTAGAGTGTAACCCGCCTTGAAGTTCGGGTTAGTGGGATCGCAAGCTGAGGGTGTCGCCACATTCAGGTTATTTCCGTCAATCAGAATGTGGTGACCGCGAGATCCCGCATAGCCCACAGTGAGGACAACCTGGCCTGGCAACTGCCGCTCCACGTTTAGGTTGAATTGCTGAACGTTGCCAAGCTTGAAATTTGTATTTTGAGCCAAAATCGTTCCGGTGAAATTCGCCGGGATTGGCGGCGCATTAAAAACCTGGAACCCGTTGGAGATGCTGATGGCACCCGGTGTCTTGCCAAAAAGGGTGGCACATGCAGCGGTGGCAAAAGTGCAGCCACCACCGAAGGCAAAGAGGTCTGACTCGGCGTAGTACGGCGGATTTTGCCACAAGCCTTGGGCACCCTGGTTCCACGAGGAATCGTGGTAGATGGCATAGCCCGCGCGCACGGCCGTCTTGTCGCTGCCCAAAGGCTTCCAGGCCAAGCCGATGCGTGGCTCCACGGCCGTCTTGTCAAATTGAATGCCTGCCCATTTATTCGCGCCCTGTCCGGCAACCAGGAATTGACCGGTCGCCGGATTAAAGTCCGCTTGCCGGTTTTGGGCCTCGGAAATGGGGGTCGTCAAATTCCAGGCGAAACCAAGATTAAGCGTAAGGTTTTTCGTCAACCGCCAATCGTCCTGGACAAATGGCCGGAAAATCTTCCAGCGGCGGCCCGTGATAGGCCCCTTGAAAGTCTGATCATGAATGGCCAGGCTAGTCAGACCCATGAGCAAATCCGCTTCCGGATCGTGAGTCCAAGCGCCGCTCAAGGTCCAGAATCCGTCCTGGAAACCCTCGGTCTTTACGTTCATCTGATTGGCGCGGATGCCGATGCCGGCTTTAATGTCGTGCTTGCCGCGGATCATGTCCAGGGACTCGTTGAGGGAATACACGTTGGTTCCACCCGTGAAAGGAGAAAAGCCACGATCTCCAACGGAGAAATACCCGCCCAGAACTTGCGAGATGGTCAAGCCGCAACTGACTCCTGACGGCGCACAGCTAAAGCTTGGGGAACAGTCCAGATTCGCACCGGGGATGCCGAGCTTGGCGGCCGCGCAACTTCCGGTGCCCTGAGAAGTGATGTAGTTAAAAATGCGGTTGTAGCCGCCGCTCACCTGGTTGACGGTGGTGGGCGAGAAAACGTGTGTCTCCGAGAGGGCAATGTTGCGTCCGTGATTGACAAGTCCCTGATTGCTGGCAAAGAAAAAGGACTCCGTAAAATTGCCGATGCCCCCGCCACCCGGCACGTAGGAAACCGCCTGATCGTAGCTACCTCTGGCAAACACGCTATCGGCGCTCGAGAAATTGTGATCCAGCCGCACGTCAAACTTGGTTTCCTCCAGCTTACGGACGGGCTCATTCACGAAATTGGTGAAGTTACTAGGACTATTTGCATTCGGTTCGGGATAGAGGGCAATCAACTTCGCAGCGATAGGATTGATTAGGCCCGCGGGAATCTTGTTGCAGTTGACACCAGCCGGCTGGCTACCGTTGCCAGCGGGATTGCTAGGAGTGGCTCCGTTGAGGGGCATCGGGTTGCCTTGGGCATCGCACTGGAAGTCGGTATTAGGCGCGCCGGTCACATTCGGATTGATGATCGCGCCAATGGGATTCGTCCGCCCAAAGGCATCTTTCGTAAAATCACCGGTGCGCATCGCATCTGTGGGGACCGCTCCCAAAAACGGAACGCCATGGCGCTGATACTTTTGTTCGCCATCGAGGAAGAAGAAGGTCTTGTTCTTCCGAATCGGTCCGCCAATGCCCCCGCCAAACTGGTTGAGGTTGAACTTCTCCGGCGTGGTGGCGAAAAAGCTCTTGGCGTCCAGTGAGGTATTGCGCAGGAACTCGAACAAAGTTCCGTGGAATTCGTTGGTTCCCGACTTCGTGGTCACCAGCACGGTCGGGCCGGCACGCGTGCCATACTCCGCGGAATAGTTATAAGTAAGGACTTTAAACTCTTGAATGGAATCGATTGAAGACAGAATCCCGATGCCTCCGGCAGTCAGTTCGTTGTTGTCGTTACCATCCAGAAGCCAATCCGTGCTGTTGGGACGCGATCCGCCGACCGACAAGGAAAATGACCCGCGCGCGGATACCTCGCTGCTTGGCGCGCCGTTGAAAAAACTGCTGGCGTTGGTTTCCTGCGTGGTCCCGGGCGTGAGCGTGGCAAGCTGCACGAAATCGCGCCCATTCAGGGGAAGCTGCGCCACTTGCTCCGCGGTGATGACCTGTCCGAGGGAAGGATTGGTGGTCTCCACGGCTACGGCGTTGGCCGACACTTCCACTTGGGCAGAAACCGAGGAAGGAGAGAGGCTGAAATCCAGTTCGCGGGCTTCGTCAACCTGCAGGCGCAGGTCCTTCGTCTCAGCAGTACGGAAACCCTGGAATTCGACGCGTAAGGTGTAGATTCCTATCGGCAGCAAGGGGATCAGGTAATGGCCGGCGTCTTCCGTCTTGGACGCGCGGGAGAGGCCGGTACCCTGCGAAGTGGCCGTTACGGTGGCTCCCGAAATCACCGATCCCGATTTGTCTGTAACCGTGCCGGAAAAACTTCCCGTCGCCTGGCCGTACAGCACCGGAGACATAAACAGAGCAAACGCACATGCAACCATCAGAAAAAATGCTCTATTCCTCATTGCGAACGCCCCTTTCGAGAAACCTGGACTCTCCCCATCATCCAATTGCAACGGCAAGTCGTCTTCCGCTTGCAGATCAAACCATTCGAGTCCGTCAAGTCTACTTCCCTTGAATCCGGGAAACAAACAAATCAAGAAACTTTTCCGCCTGCACGTCGATGCACACCTTGGCATTGGGCTGGACCTTCGCGAGGCCCTCGATGATATACCTTCCGCCGGCTGGACCGCCGGGAGCGTCGGCATGAAAAACGTTGCGCTCAATTTCGTTGCGGCGGTTGGCGACAGTTTCTCCGCGGGTGAATTCGCCGCGCGTTTCCACGTCGACGTGCATGGCAGGCGCGGTCACCAGGCTCGCGTCAATGGCGACGCCGACAGCAAGGGGGTCATACATGGGCGCGCCAGTATCGCCGAATTTTTCAGAGAGTTCGACAAGAAATTTTGCGATGCCATGAATGAAATCGTTTACTGGACCGTGGGTCTGTCCGAGCCGGTCGAGTTCCTTACGGCTGAAAAGGGTTTTGTCGCCGACGTCGAGCCCCACCATGGTAAGCGGCCAGCCAGCCTGAAAAACGATTTGCGCCGCTTCCGGATCGTTATAAATGTTGGCTTCCGCGGCGGCGTTGACGTTTCCTCCCTTGATCGAGCCCCCCATCAGAATGACTTCCTTCACGAGCGGCACGATGGAGGGATCCTTTTGAATCGCGAGAGCGATGTTCGTCAGCGGCCCGACGAGGACGAGAGTGATCTGATGAGGCGAAGCGCGCACGAGATCAATGATCAGGTCCGGGCCAAAGCGCGGGTCCACGTTGCACTTGGAGGCCGGCAAATCGATGTTCGCGAGGCCGTTTTTGCCGTGCCAGAATTCAGCGGTGATGAGTTTTTGAAAGAGGGGATGCTGCGCGCCGCCAGCGACGGGAATGTCGCAGCGGTTCGCGAGGGAAACCATGCGCAGGGCGTTTTCGAGGCCTTGCTGCGCGGTGACATTTCCGGGCACGACGGTGATGGCGAGAACCTCGAGTTCGGGGGAATTCAACGCGAGCATGAGAGCCATGGCGTCGTCGGTGCCTGGGTCGGTGTCAAAAATGATTTTCTTTCCGGAAGCCGATGACGGAGGAGCACAGGCCGCAAGAAGCAGGAGCGTGGGCAGAGCGAGCTGGAGAATACGTTTCATTGCTTGAAAAGAAGGCGAAAAAAGGACACGCATCGAAAGACGCGGTTGGCAGGAAAAAATCGAAACGCTTCCGAAAAAGGCCCAGCCGCCGATGACTATCCTGCCCTCTCTGAATCATCCCCCTTACAGAAACACGGCCCTCGACGGAATTGGGCGTAGGCTAGCGTTCGAGAGCGAGAAGTGTCAAGACAAAAGTAAAGTTGGAAAAGTGGAGAAAGTGAAAACTCAGCGCTCCGGACGAGTTGCGAAATTTGCCCGTTGACTGGATTGTCGCCTTCGAAGAGGGAAAAGTTGTGGCTCGCTGCGGCTGTTCCGCGCGGCACAGGCGGTGACCCGCAAAATTTCGGCGATCGGCACGGCGAAGAGCGTTGCGAATCCCATTCGGTTTTCAAGGACGCCCGTGAGCTACCGCCTGCCGCCGCCGATGCCGGGGGAACACACCAGCGTCGTTCTCCGGGGCTTGGGCTACACCGCGGACGCTAATGCGAGCGATGGCGTCTGAGGCCGCGACCTGATTTGGCCGTTAATTGTCAGATGTAGGTGTCTGGTTGGATTGCGACCCGACGCGGAGTTGAGGATGGAAGAAAAGCGGCGGCACGCCGCCGCACTCCAAAGGCGCTTCTAATTAACCATAACGGGGACCCTTCCCCCCGTGGTTTTTGTAAGTGTTGCATCTAAACAATTTAGGGTTCATGTAAGTGGTTTAGAATCAACACTTGCGGACATTTCTATAAGTGTTGATTCTAAAGAAGATAGCGTAAAGAAGGTTCGACCACTTTCGGCCCCGAAAAGGATGCGCGAGCGCCTGGGCCGCTGGGCGATTGGCAGACACAGAAATCACCAGCAGTGGGGACTCAAACTGAGGGAGTATTTCAAAAATGGAGGCGAACTACTTCACCGGGCTAATATACAAGCGTAGTGACGGCGCTGTCAATAACAATTTGCGAAGAAGGGTGCGTTGGAATAGTGATGGCGTGCCGAGACGTCCTCAGATGAAATTGGCAATCCCAAAATAGGGGTGCGCACCCTCGCCGCCTCCCAGCCCCACGTAAGCGCGGAACACCACGTTACCGGCCATGAAGAAAGCGAGTCCGCCGCCAAAGCCTTGATGCATGTTGCTGAAGTTTATGTCGCTGTGCGTCAGGGCGACCTTTCCCGCGTCATAGAATACTAGAAGGCCCACAGGACCTTTGATTCTGCGGTCATACTCGGCCTGCACCAGAAACGCATTTGGCCCACGGAATCGATAATCCTTGAAGGCGCGAAGCGTCGCCTCATTATCAATGTCGCTACCTCCGATGGTTTCCTGGAGATAGAACGGGATGGCGTGCGCGGCGCTCTTGTCCGACAAGGAGATTTTGAAGCGGGTTGTGAAAATACTGTCCAGGCGCCGGTGACGGTTTTCCCTTTCTGGAAAGAAACTGTGGCCGAAGTCGAGATCAAGACGGCGAAAAGAATAGTGCCCGGTCGAGGTATCCTGGAAATAGCCATAACGG
>WNFH01001468.1_pt1 | contig 15981 bp, 17 predicted proteins | sample 5400411 | NCBI WGS metagenome assembly WNFH01 (sample SAMN13153347, study PRJNA577476) | soil metagenome | isolation source: 200 cm saprolite under Douglas fir tree site 2 hole 3 | place: USA:California | collected 2015-04-18
GGCGTGGACGTGCTGTTCCACACCGCGGCTTACTTCCGCGAGTACTACGGCGCCGGCAACCACTGGCCGAAGCTGGAGGCAATCAACGTGCGAGGCACCCTGGCGCTGGCCGAGGCGGCGCGAGCACACCGGGTGAGGCGGATGATCGACACCAGCTCGTCCGGGACCATCGGCCTTAAGCCGGACGGAAGCCCCGGCGACGAGGACACCCCGCCGGCACCGGTGGCAAAGGGAAACCTCTACTTCAAGAGCAAGGTGCTGGTTGCGGGGCAGCTCCAGGCGCTGGCGGCGCGCACCGGGCTAGACGTGGTGCAAATCCTTCCCGGCTGGATGTTCGGGCCGGGCGATGCAGCGCCGACTGCCAGCGGTCGGCTCGTACTCGATTTCCTCGCCGGGAAGCTACCGGCGGTCCCGCCGGGCGGGACCAGCGCGGTCGACGCGCGCGACGTGGCGATAGGAATGATCCGCGCCGCCGAGCGCGGGCGGGCGGGGGAGAAGTACATCCTGGGCGGCGACTTCGTCACCCTGGCGGACGTGATCCAGACGCTCGAGCAGGTCACCGGCCAGTCCGGCCCGCGGGCACGGATTCCATACCCGGTGGCGTTCGTCTACGCCGCCATCTCCCAAACCTGGGCGAAGCTTACCGGCGCAGCGACGCTGGTCACCCTGCAGGGCGTGCGGGGATTGCAGGCGCGGCTGGCGGTGACCTCTGCCAAAGCCGAGCAGGAGCTGGGCTGGAAGCACAGGCCGCTCCGGGAGACGCTGGCCGACGAGGTCGCCTGGTACCGCGCCCGGGGGCTCGCCGCGGAGCCGGCCGCGCCTGCCGCCGCAGTGGCGGCGTAGCATAGCGGAGTTTGCTTGCTACGTTCTCGGATGAGCCGCAAAGAAATCCCAGATCTTCTGCGCTCCATCCGGAGGCCAACCGTGACCATGTCGTCCTGGCACTCGGTGGAGGACCACGTCGCTTCCCGCATTGCAGGGACCGCGAGTCGGGCAGCCGTCCAACTGACGCCATCTCGCAAACGTCGCCTCGACGGCGGGATACGTTCCGCCGAATTTCCCGACGCCGCCGGCGAATGGAAAGATGGGATCATCGAACCCGTGGAATTCGATTACCGACACGGGTCGAACGGGGTGGCACTCGACCATCAATTCGCCAGCGACAGGAGCGATGGCCGCGATTTGGTCTGAGAGCTCGCAGCCAAGTCGATGCGCCATGCTGCCGCCGTTCGAAATACCCGTCGCAAAGATCCGCGCGGAATCCAGGACATATTCGGCACCGATGCGGGCGATCAGAACACGGACGAGCTCGGCGTCGTCGACGGTGAGATCGATGCGAGCCCGGGGCGGATTTGTGAGCGTGGCAAGGTTGCGATCACCGGAATTGAAAAATACCCCGGGCTCCGGCTTCGGATACACGACGATGAAACCTACGCGCATCGCCAGTTCGCTGAAGCCGGTGCCTTCGACGATACGATCGAAGGTCATGAGGCCGCCGTCAAGGACGACGATGAGCGCTCCCGGCCGCTTCGGATCCACCGAAGACGGCACAAAGAGGCGATAAGTGCGGAACGTCCACCCGCAGCGACGGTCCTCACCTCGTTGGTGGCCGCCACTGATCGTGCCGATGACGGCCTCGTCGAGCTCGCGCAGCCGACCTGGGCCGCGGCGAGGAGCGCGCCTGCAAGAACAACAACCCCGGCCCATGGCCTCGGCTTCGCGACCTTTTACTTTCGAGGTTGGACGAGTTGGTCGCTCGTGTCTCGAAGAAGACCCAAATAAGACCTTGGAATGGGCTGACGTGTCGACCCTGTCCAATTATTGTAGGTCGGTTTGTTGCAAAACGCAGCAATTGCTCAGAGGGATCGACTATGAAGCGAATGTCACAGCTCGTCGTCGCGAGCTTGTTTGTGTCTCTGGCGCCGCTCGAGGCGGCCACCAAGACCTTGCAGCCGCCGGAATGGATTCCTGACTCATTGCGAGTGCCGCCTGGACATGAGCTGTTTCTCCAGGCTTTGGCATTGGGAGTGCAGATTTACGATTGCCAAGCTGCCAAGGGTGGATTCGAATGGGTTCTGCGAGCTCCGGAGGCCCTCCTCTTTAACGGTAGTGCCCAGTTGCTCGGCACGCACTTCGCCGGCCCGTGCTGGCAATCCCTGGACGGAAGTCGGGTGGTGGGCGCGAGGGTGGCCGGGGCGGACGCACCGAATCCGAAGTCTATTCCCTGGCTACTCGTCCAAGCGAAATCGCACGATGGATCCGGGATGTTCAGCAAAGTGAAATACATCCAGCGGCTACAGACCGGAGGGGGAACGGCGCCCCCAGCCGATGCCTGCAACAAAGCACATTCAGGAGAAGAGGCGCGCGCCAGTTATACCGCCGCGTACTACTTCTACGCTGAAACGAAATGAGCGCAGCATTTCTCTACTGCGGCATCTCGACTTGCAGCACGCCGGCGTTTCCTAAGTAAACGTGTTCCGGGTCGCTCGAGTCGATCACCAGTGCGGATTGACCTGCCTGCGCGGTACTGCGGCGCAAAGTCTCGCCCGTGTCGATAGGCACCCAAAGGTCAGCCCCATGTGCGTGTCGTCACGTTCGTACCACTCCGCGACCCCGCTGCCCTCCGGGGATGTTCTCATCGTCGATGGCCTTGGCGAAGGGCCTTATGTTGATGGCATCGAGCTTTATCAGCTGCGCTAGGATGTGTTTGTTGCGTAAAACGCACTGCGCATCTCTACGTCACCGTGCTGGCAATCCAAGTCGATACGTGGACTGGGGCGGCATCATGAATACCTGCCCCCTCCGGTCGTGCCGTTCTTGATTCCTTGGCTGGTTTTCAGGGCGTCAACGGTTCGATGTTGAGACGGACAAGGGAAGCCGTTCCGCTGCCGGTGCCGACCACCTCGTTACGAAGGTTTCTAGCTTGGAAAGTGAAAGGGCCATCCATCGTGTCCCCATCCGGACCATGTCGCAGCGTGAGAACGAACTGAATCGCGGCAACACCGACGTGTTGTCCGACGAAAAACTCGCCGTAGAGGTTAGGGTCGGTTCTTGCGCCGGCGAAGAGCAACCTCTTGAACGTTCCGGCAAACCGATTGGATGCACCTTCCCTTCTCAACCTCCCGTATCCATCGCTGATGTCCACGACGAGAAACGGAGGGAGAAACGGGTTTAGCGAGCTGTGGGGATTAAAGACCGAGCTCGTGAGCGTGATCGTCCCGCCCGGGTTGAAAGTCGTGAACTCCGTTTCAACAAACCCTGGAGCGAGTTCGGCCGTGATGATCCAAGTGCCCACAACACTCCCGTCATCGTCGTCTTCCGCGTTCGCTTTCGAGGCCAGCGTCAAGCCGAACAAAGCCGATGCGAAAAAATGAATGGCCAGCAAATAACCTCTTGATCGTCGCAACATTTTCTTCCTCCCTCTTTTTTGTATGACTCACATTTCCGCATTTGCGCGGCCCGATCGCCTTCTCAACTTACGTGCATTGACTGGGCCAGACGTGGATGAGAGGTTCGGCATCCATCAGCACGGCTTGGCGGCGACAAACACAGCCGGTTGGACCATACGCGCGGGTTGCTGCGACAACTGCACCTGCCACAGTAGCGCTACAGTGCATGCAGTAGCACCCGGTCCGAGACTCCCTGCCGACAGCGCCAATGCGAAGATGCTGCGAGGGTAGCGCTAGCCACGTACCGCGTCATTCAGCCGTCTGACCGCCACTAACACATGGGTCAAGACAGGGTAGTAGTATCCCCCGCCAATATGACCTCGAGCGGTCGCGCCCCTGATTATGCGCTTGGCAGCACGGACGCTGAGCACGAGCGCCTAATCCAGCAGGCTTCACGTCTTGCTCCCCTCACCGACCGACTCTTCCGTGAAGCAGGCATTGGTCAAGGTCAACGTGTTTTGGATCTCGGTTCGGGCGTCGGTGACGTGGCAATGCTAGTCGCCCAGCTGGTTGGTCCCTCGGGAGAGGTAGTGGGCATAGAGCGCGACATCCGCTCCATCGCTAAGGCCAGGGCTCGCGTGGCCGAGGCAGGTCTGCACAATGTGACCTTCACCCAGTCCGATGTGAACCAGATCGCCAATGACAAACCCTTCGATGCAGCGGTGGGTCGTTTCATTCTCGAGTTTCTTCCAGATCCCCTCGCCACTTTGCGTTCCGTGTCTCGCTTGGTTCGTCCTGGTGGGGCCCTCGCGTTCCATGAGCCGTCATATGCCCCTTTTCTTGTGCTTTCCGCGCACTTACGCCTTTGGTTTGCGGCCGCTTCGCTAATCCACGAAATTCTCCGACGCTCCGGGGCAAATACAGAGATCGGGCTCGATCTTTACCGGATCTTTAAAGAGGCTGGCCTGCTTGCACCAACCATGCGTATGGAGATCCTGCTTGGGAATGATCCAGAGTTCACCCGATGGATCTACGATCTTCTCTGCAGCTTGCGGCCGCAAATCCAGCAGCACCACCTTTCCCTCGAACCGCTGGGCGACTTCGAGACGCTTTTGCAGAGACTTCAAGCCGAGGTTGAGGCATCGAAGACCGTTGTGCCTTTCGTGGCCCTCGTCGGGGTCTGGTCTCACAGGCCGGCAGATGACTGAATGGAACCTCAAGTGAGTGGCGCGATCGCCGCGATACCAGAAACTGCTGGCGCGAACGACAGGGTGACCGTTTACGGCTGGAAAGCGCTAGCCGGATCGGTGATTGGCTATTCGATGGACGGGTTCGATCTGTTGATTCTTGGCTTCATGCTGGCTGCCATCTCAACGGACTTAGGTTTCACGAGCGCCCAGGCAGGATCGCTTGTCACGTGGACGTTAGTCGGTGCCGTTGCAGGCGGACTCATTTTTGGGACCCTGAGCGACCATTTTGGTCGAATCAGGGTATTGACGTGGACGATTCTGATATTCGCCGCGTTCACCGGTCTTTGCGCCTTTGCGCGGGGGTATTGGGACCTGATCGCTTACAGGGTTATTGCTGGTCTTGGCTTGGGTGGTGAGTTCGGTATCGGCATGGCGCTCGCCGCTGAATCCTGGCCGGCCAGCAAGCGCGCCCGGGTATCGTCCTACGTCGCGCTCGGTTGGCAGTCGGGAGTTCTCCTCGCCGCGCTGGTGACCCCAAGGCTGCTGCCAGTGATCGGCTGGCGAGGGATGTTCCTGGTCGGCCTACTGCCCGCACTCGTGGCATTCATCGTGCGCCGCACGCTCCATGAGCCGGAGATATTCGTCAAGAAGCACGCTGCCAAGAAAGAGAACTCGTTTCGCTTGCTGGTGAAGGACAGACAGACACTTAGGACAACCCTTGGAATCGCCATCCTATGTTCGGTCCAAAACTTCGGCTACTACGGCATCATGATCTGGATGCCCAGCTATCTCGCGACAAGCCTCGGCTTCACCCTCACCAAGTCGGGCATGTGGACCGCGATGACGGTTCTGGGTATGGCATTCGGCATGTGTGTGTTCGGCCAACTCGCGGACCGGATCGGCCGCAAGCCGATCTTCATCCTGTTTCAAATCGGCGCGTTGATCATGGTCTTCCTGTATTCGCAAGTCACGAACCCGAACATGCTTCTTTGGGTCGGAACAATCATGGGAATGTTTTTGAACGGGCCGATTGGCGGCATTGGCGCACTCATGTCCGAGGCGTATCCCACGGCAGCCCGTGCCACGGCGCAGAACGTATTGTTCAACATGGGCCGGGGAGTGGGTGGCCTGGGACCCCTAGCGGTCGGCGCCGTGGCCGCGAAACACTCGTTTAACGTTGCGATCGGCCTGCTCGCGTCGATTTGGATTTTCGATATCATCGCTACGTTGTTCTTGATCCCCGAGCTCAAGGGCAAGGAACTGGAGTAAGCGCGCCGTACTTGAGCACCTGTCGACCGCGATAAATGAGATGGATTCACATCAGGTGGTACATGATCGGTATTGCCGGATGATACTCGAATCGAGTCTCACGGAACAGGCGCTGGCCCTGGGGGGCGAATGCCCACGTCGCAATAGCGCAGGGCGACCTCGCCCACGCGCAATGTTGTATCGAAAAGGCTTTGTCAACGATCGAAGGATTCGAGGTTCCGCTGGCTGACTGGCGAGCTCACGCTACCGCTGCTGAGCTCTATCCCCAAAATGGGAAAGACGGAATTGACTCAACACCATCGTGAACGAAGTCGCGCAACGATTCTGAGACTTGCGAATTCCATGGCAACAGAGGAGCCACTTCGAAAAATATTTCTGCGGGTGCCCTCCGTTGGGAGTGCCCTTGCGATCGAAGCGGACGCGTCGCCGACGGTCGACGCGCTCAGAAATCCTGAAGCTCACTAGCGGGCGTTTGGACTCAGACGGCATCGCGACCAAAGGCAGAGAAAGAGCTGGACCATCGGACCGTGGTGCCGGGGTTGTATTCATGATACTCAGAAATCGGTAGTCGATGATATCAAAAACGAAAGAGGGGGCGTTCCATGATTTGCAAGAAACCATTCGGTGTCGCACTAGTAAGCCTGATACACTGCATCACTGCCGCAGCCGGCCTGGCGCTGCCGATTGAGGCATTGGCCGACTGCGACAACACGACTCTGAACGGCTCCTATCTGTTTCAGGATCTCTGGGTGAACGCACAGGCCCCCAACTGTCAGTTCACTCCGCCTAGCACGATCAATTGTGACGCCGTTCCAGGTACCAACACAGTGAAGGGCATCGCCACTTTTGACGGCGCAGGCGGCGCGGTCTTCAATCTGCAAGTGCGACACATTGACCGTGGTGGACTCACCACAAGTACTATCTCGGGGCCTGGGACCTATGCGGTCACTCCAGATTGCAGCGTGACGATGACTCTGCCCACTGGTGAGAGCAGCTTGTTCTTGGCTGGACCCAGCGGCAATTTCTTCTATGAGACCGACCCGATTGGCGGGCTTCAACCGAACGAGAACTTCTTAGGTTTCGGCATACGCGGCGGGTAGCCGGGGCCCGTGCTATAGGGCGCTCGTGCCGCGCGCGCGCAGGCGATGGCTGTTGGTGGCGGCGCTCGTCGCGTTAGGAGGGCTCGCGGTGGCGGCAACGGTTTCCACGCGGTGGTTCGCGTCGTTCGGCGGGCGGCTCGCCGGCGAGCGCCTCGAGCGCGCGCGGCACTCGCCGCAATTCCGAGACGGCAAGTTCCGAAATCCGATTCCGACGAAGATGCTCGTGCCCGGCACGTTCTGGCGGATGATACGCCATCAGTTTTTCGGCTCGGAAGAGCGCGTTCCGAAAAAGGATATTCCCGTCGAGCGGCGCACCGCCGCCGACTACGCTGCAGCGCCTGCTTCCGGCCTGCGCGCGACGTGGATCGGCCACGCCTCCACGCTCGTCGAGATCGACGGCCGCCGCGTCCTCACCGATCCAATCTGGAGCGAGCGCTGCTCGCCCTCCACGCTCGTCGGGCCGAAGCGCTTCCATCCGCCGCCGATTCCGCTCGAACAGTTGCCGCCGATCGACGCGGTCGTGCATCTCGCACGATCACTACGACCATCTCGACATGGCGACCGTGCGGGTGCTCGCGGCGCGCGGTACGCGCTTCGCTGTGCCGCTCGGCGTCGGCGCACACCTCGAGAAGTGGGGCGTCGATCCGGCGGCGATCGCGGAGCTCGACTGGAACAAATCCGCGTCGATCGCGGGGCTCATGCTGACCGCCACGCCGGCGCGACACTACTCGGGCCGAAACCCGCTCCACGGCAACGAGACGCTCTGGTCATCGTGGGTCGTGGCTGGACCGTCGCACCGCTTCTTCTTCAGCGGCGACAGCGGCTATTTCGACGCCTACAAGGCCATCTCGGAAAAGCACGGGCCGTTTGATCTCGCGCTGATCAAGATCGGCGCCTGCGACGAGACGTGGCAGCCCATACATATGTCCCCCGAGGAGGCGGTGCAGGCCGCTCGCGATCTCGGCGCACGGCTGCTCTTGCCGGTGCACTGGGGAACGTTCAACCTCGCGTTTCACGCTTGGAACGATCCACCCGAGCGCGCCGTCGCCGCGGCTCAGAAGGCCGGCGTGGCGATCGTCGTTCCGCGGCCGGGCGAAATCGTCGGCGCGGAGCAGCCGCAGCGCGTCGAGGCGTGGTGGCGCTGAGTCCTGTGTCGCGCGATCCCGAGCGGTCTCGCGAAGGACCTTGCGAACAATCCGGTGGCTCGCGTTCGAGATCGCGATTATGCCGGTTGCTGGTTTTGCACTCTCGGAAGGAAGGAAAGATGAGCAAGCAACCGAAGTGGCAGGAATCTATCGCCGTCGGGTTTCAGGTGTTCGCGAAGGATGGCGACACGGAGTTCGGCGCGATCAGGGACGTTTGCCCGGGGGGTCGAAGCGAATTCCTTGTCAGCATCGAGAATGGTGGCGATCACTGCATTCCACTCGATGCGATCGTCGACGTACATTACGAGAAAGTCATCGTCGATCCGGCGCGGCTGCCTGAGGATCTGCGCCGCCTGATCGAACATGCCCACGACGCCGAGGTTCCGGGCCTCTGACCGCATGATGTCGCGCGGCAGGGGTCAGAATACTCAAGCCTGACGCGTAGTTCAGAGGACATTCAGATTTGATTCAGGATGAGCGGCCTGAATCTCACACCTCGCATGCCTTTCGCGCTCGTGCTTCTTCTATTGGCTTTACTGGCCGCGCCTCGCGCGGCGGCCGCCCAGTTCGACTTGAGCAAGCTGCCTGCACACAAGCCCGAGGCGCGCGTGCATGGAATCATTCGCATCTGGGGCCACGACGTGCTCGAGCTTGTGCATGCTTGGGAGGAGGCATTCAAGAAGCTGCATTACGAATCGCGCTTCGACGATTACCTCCTGGCCACGCCAGTGGCATTCAGCGGACTCGTCGCCGGCAATGCCGATATCGGCTACATGGGGCACAGCTGGTGGCGATCTGATCTCAAAGGCTTCGAGGCCGTGTACGGCTATCCGCCGCTCGAGATCAAGTTTGCGCAAGGATCGTTCAACGAGCCCAAGGGTTCCACGCCCAGCCCGGTGTTCTTCGTGCACAAGGACAATCCGCTCACTGGGCTCACGCTCGAGCAGCTCGATGGCATCTTCGGCGCCGAGCGCACCGGCGGATGGAAAGGCACGAAGTGGACCACGGACGCGGCGCGAGGACCCGAAAAGAACATCCGTAGCTGGGGCCAGCTGGGCCTCACGGGAGAATGGGCCGACAAACCCATCCACCCCTACGGAATCGACGGTGTGCTCAGCAACTGGTCCGACCTGATGCACAAGGTGGTTTTCAGGGGCGGGACCAAGTGGAACCCCGCCATGAAGGAAATCGTGCGCGGCGGGGTTGAGGCGCCGGTGGACGTGCAACTCGTCCAAGCCGTCCACCACGATCGCTATGCAATCGCGTTCAGTTTCCAGAAGGTCGTGGACGAGGCCAAGCTCGACGTTCGTGTGCTTCCGCTCGCGAAGGACGCCGGCTCACCCTACGTGATGCCCAGCGCTCAGAGCGTCCACGACAACACATACCCGATGAACAACGCGCCCTGGCTCTATGTCAACCGTCCGCCCGGGAAACCGCTGTCACCTCGGATCAAGGAATTCTTACGATTCGTCCTCAGCCGTGAAGGCCAGCAGCTGGTGGCCAAGGATCGCACCTGGATCCCTCTTTCCGCGGAATCGGCTGCGCAGGAGCTAAAGAAGCTCAATTGACAATGAGCAGGAACTTCGCATCGTCCGTCTGTGGTGTTCTCGCCTTGACCGCGACCCTGACCATGGCCGCCGAGCCGTCCGCGCTGCCCGACTACAAGCCCGCGATCAAAGTGCAGGGGACTCTGCGCAGCTGGGGTAACAACCACATGGCGGTCCTGGTCAAGCGGTGGGAAACGGGCTTCCGGAAATATCATCCCGACATTCGATTCGAGGACAAGCTCAAAAGTACCGCGATGGCCCAGTGGGGGTTGCACGAGTGGGCGGCGGACATGGCGGTAATGGGACGGCAGATTTGGCCCTACGAATTCTACGGCTCCTATCGCCGCTCCTACCTGTATCCGGTGGAGATCGCCGTCGCCACCGGCAGCTATGACGTGCCTGGCAAGTCGAGCGCGCTGGCGGTGTTTGTCCACAAGGACAATCCGATCAACAAGCTCACCCTCCAGCAGCTCGATCGAATCTTCGGCGCCGAGCGCACCGGCGGATGGCAAGGGCTCGACTGGGTGAAAGAGGGCGTGGCGCGCGGTCCGGAAACCAACATCCGCACGTGGGGCCAGCTCGGATTGACCGGCGAATGGGCCGACAAGCCCATCGTCCCCTACGGCCCGCCCTCGCTGGTAACAGGAGCCATCTCCTATTTCCAGAGCCGGGTGAGCGGCGGATCGGACACGCGCAACGAACGCCTGCGGGAATACGACGATCGCCAGCAGATGGCTCACGACCTAGGCAATGACCGCTACGGTATCGGATACGCCGGCATGAACGATCGCAACGCGCAGCTCAAGACGATCGCGCTCGCCGAGAGGGAAGGGAGCCCATACCTTCTGCCGAGCAAGACCAGCGTGGCGAACCGGACTTATCCGTTGACCCGCACGGCCTACATTTATTTCACCATCGACACGAAGACCGGAGACGTCGCCGTTCCGCCGGTAGACCCCAAGGTGAAAGAGTTCCTGCGCTACGTCCTGAGCCGCCAAGGCCAACAGGAGGTGGGGCGAGACGGCGGTTACTTGCCGCTCACGCCCGAGCTGGTTCGCGCGCAACTCGAGAAGCTCGACAACCCCAGCACCCAGCAGTTCTACCGAAAGGATCGACGGTGAAACTGGATTCGACGCGGATGATCCGCGGTTTCGCCGTCGCGGCGGCGCTGGCCTCGCTCGCGGGAGCTTGCTCTACAGCACCCGTAGCGCCAGCACGCGACCCGGTCGAAGTGAAACTGAGCGTGAACGAGACCCTGTTGCCCGCGCTGACACAAAGCCTGGGCTACTTCGAGCGCGAGGGGCTCCGCGTGCGGATAGTCGACGCGACGCAGTTCTCGGGCGAGGACTACCTCATGCAGGAGCCGCTCAACAAGGGCCAGATCGATGCCTCGTACAACTGGTTCCACCATGTCATCTTCGGTGCGCGCCATGGCTTTCCGGTCAAGGCGGTGGTTCTGCTGAATGATGCGCCGGGTGTGCAGGTGTTGGTCGCCAACCGCGAGAAGGAACGGATTCGCAGCGCCGCGGACTTCAGGGGCAAGCGTATCGCCGAGGGTGCCGGATACTCCACGAAGAGCGTCGTCACGAACTATCTCGCGAAGAAGGCCGGCTTGCCGCCCCATAGCTACACAACGATCCTCAAGGAGAGCGAGGGCCGCGAGGCGGCCGTGCTCAACGCGCTCAGTGCGGGGCAAGTCGACGTGATGGTGTTCCTCGAGCCGATGACTTCCGCCCTTCTGCGAACGAACCTGGTCACGCCGCTCTACGAGCTCACGAGTCGGGAAAAGACAATCGAGGTTTTCGGCGCACCATGGCCCGCTCAGTGCCTGTTCATTGCGCCGCGCTACATCGAGGAGCATCCGGACACGGTCCAGCGCCTGGTAAATGCCTGGGTCCGAACCATGCGCTTTGTGAACAGCCACACAGCCGAGCAGATCATCGACCAGCTTCCGCCCAGCTACTTCGAGAAGAGGAACCGGAAGGCGGACACCGACAAGCTGAGGAACACGCTGTCCACCTTCGCCCAGGGAGACTATTCCTTCTCGCCCGCGGGGGTGCAATTGGTCGTCGACTCGGCCCTCGCATCGTCCTTCGACGAAAGCGCCGAGGGGATCTGGCGCCGGAGCGGAGACAATTCGAAGCTCCGGCCCGACGAGCTCTACACGAACCGGTTCGTCGAAAAGGCGATCAGGGAAATCGATCGAAGCCGATGACGAGATAGCCGTTCCGGCGGCCGCAGCCAACCGATCAAGCACGCACCCAGGCAGAGGTTTGTTACAAAATTGACGGCGGTCTCAAGCCGGTGGCCTGCCACTAGATCTGTAACAAACATCGGATCGCGGCGGCCGTCGCCTACTCATGACGCTCGGCATTGGAGCGCCAGGCGTCGCGGACGTATGAGGCCAGGCCCTGGGCGTATCGCTCGAAGGTCGCCGAGAAGCGCGAATCGTTAACGTACATCTCGCCGAGACCGCGGTGGAACGCACGAGAGCAGGGGTAGAACCACTTGCCGATGTGCTTTCGGTGGCGTTCGGCCAGGTCCATCGCCTCGGGCGAGTGCGCCGGACGTCCACGCTTGAGCAGCTTTGCGAGCTCCTCGAAGATGCCGTCAGCCTCGCCTTTGATTTTGATCAAGTCGTCCTTGGTGTACTGCTTCACCCGTTTTACGGACTCACGGTACGCTTCGGACTTGCCCCATTTCTCCCTCACCTCGTCCTCGTACTTCGAGGGGTCGAAATCTCCGAAGACTTCAAAGCGCTCTTCGTTCGTCATCGTCGTGCCTTCCCTGATTGAGTGGATTGCCGCGTCCACCGCTGCAATCAGAGCCTTGATGCGAATGGCTGCTCGGTGAGCAGCTATCGTTGCATCCGAAGCGCCGCACCCACGTCGAAATTTGGGCTGCCGATGATTCGCTGGATTTCATCCAGCGGGAACTCGAGCTCCCTGAAGAACAGTACCTGCTGGAGCCGCTCCAGATCCTTCTGCGCATAGAGCCGATATCCTGCCGCGCTGCGCCCAGACGGGCGGACCAGCTCGATTTCGTCGTAGTGGTGAAGCGTCCGGATGCTGACCCCAGCCAGCCGGGCGACCTCGCTCACCTTGAGAGCCATCCTCATCACCTCCGCCCAAACCAATAAGGCCCGACGTTACGTGAGGGTCAAGCCCTTCAGCGGACGCGATTCGGCAAGGTGAGTTTCATGCTTCGCGTTTGACGGGTTTATTGGTTGCCCAAGATCTGCACTTCCATCGGCTGCAGAGTAACGTGAACGACGTGCAAGGGACCGTTTCCGGTCGTGCCGTTCACCTCATGAACAGTGACCGCCGCCGTTGGTCGAGTCGGAGATGGGGCCACCGAAGCTGAGTCGTTGCTGTACAGAATCCGATGCCCTGAATTCACCTCATTTAATTGAATCTCTACAATCACGTCGAGAGACTGAGGTTGGCTTGTATTGGTGTTAGCCACAACCAGCACTTCTTCGTCGTTCAAAATCCGCGAGAACGCGAGCACACCCTGCTGAAAAGGAGAGATCCCGAAGGTCTGACCATCTCCCGACACTGGGCGGAAATAGAAGCGACCGTACCGGAGTGCCGATTGCTCGGCGCGCACCTTGGCCAGCCGCTGCATCTCTCGGTAGAAGACGTTTCCTTGGTCAAAACCAGGAGCGTCCCAGAGCGCCTCCCGCACCGCCGGATCACTGCCGCGACCGTACAAGCCTTGCTCTGTGCCGTAGTATAGACAGGGGATTCCCGGAAGCGCGTAGAGACAGGCCAACCCGAGCGTTACCTGCTTGTCGAAGCGATGGGTATCGCCGGGTTGCACGAAGCGTATTCGCTCTTTCACGTCATGATTGTCTAGGAAGGTGACAAAATAGCGCGTGGCATCGCCATGCGAGCTGAGTACATTTCTTTCGATTGCTTTGCGCCGCTGATACATGTCGGCCACCGCCGCGGGAGGCCCAAAACCTTTTACGGCCGTTTTGAGCGCGTCGAACAGTGGATAGTCGAGCGCCGCATCGACTCCGACCAACTCGCTTCCATCATTGGTGTTGTGTCCGATAAACCGGGCGATGTCCTCTTCTGCCTGCGGATCGAACACCTCGCCGAAGGTGAAGAAGTTCTTTTTGCCGATGCTCAGGGCAAACTCACGCATCGAATTGCCGAAAAGCCGGGGCAGATCGCCCTTCAGATACCGAAGCGTGTCGATGCGAAACCCGTCTACGTCGTAGCGCGCGATCACATACTGGTAAGCCCGAATCAGAAAGCGCTGAAGATCCGTGTCAGCCGTGAGTAGCTGCTTCAGCGAGCTGAAATCCCCCAATGTGTCGTCGCCACCCGCCTGCGGGTTTCCTTCCCTTCGAAGGAACCGATTCCGTTGGATTTCGCGCGGCCATACCAACGCGTCCCGAGGCGGGCTGGGGATGTTTTCGATCACGGAAAACTCTGGCTTGGGGACTCCAGTCTCATCCCGCCATCGCACGGGTTGTGGACCGTCGTGGTGGCTGGCCTCCGACCCTCGTTTGTCCTGACACAGCCGATCGCCTGGGTCACACTGATAGGCAAAGACATCGCCGGTGTGATTCAGGACAATGTCGAAGATGACGTAAAGACCCTGCGCGTGCGCCGCATCGACCAAGGCCCGCAGCTCGTCATCTGCATTCTGAGGGTTGTCTGCAAACCGTGGCTCGGCATGGAGGAAGTCGTGGATGCCGTATCCATGATAGCTACCGTCTGAGAATGGAAGGTTTTTAAGCGGCGGGCTTAGCCAGATTGCTCCCGCTCCGAGTTGCTTGATGTATCCCAGCTGCTGCCGCACGCCCGAGAACTTCCCGCCCTGGAAACTATAGAAGTTAGGGTCATCGAAGGGCTGATGCCGCGGAGGCGATCCAGAATTGTTGAAGCGATCCACCATGAGAAAGTAGATCCATTGATCTCGCCAGTCTTCAGGCGATGGAAATGGGCCCCTATCTTGACCGCTCATTTTCTTGGCTTGATTGAGAACCGCCTGAAAGTCTGGCGCGAAAAGCGAATCTGCCATGGCTACCTCGTCCATCAAGGATCCACCATTCAGACACCGTAGCAACAGCCGTGCCTAAAATGCGCTTCGAAACACGGCATGGGCGCAGGTTCAGCTTCGCTGAGTCTGCATGCGAGGCAGGTAGCGCTACAGTTGCAGTGTTGCAGGTAAGGCAGCCGAGTCAGGCGGCGCGCAACGCTTTCGGTGAGGCGGCATCAAAGCGCGGTACTGCGGAGAGAGCGGCGATGAAAGCAATCGAGATCCAAGCGTTCGGCAAGCCGATCGATGTCGCCCGATGTGTCGAGATCGCGGAGGTTGGAGCCCCAGGCGCGAATGAAGTCGTCATCGCGGTCGAAGCCTCGCCGATCAATCAATACGATCTCCTGATGATCGCCGGCGGGTATGGCTATCGACCGTCATTGCCGGCGATCATGGGTACCGAAGGAGTCGGCCGCGTGATCGCGGTCGGCGCGGGGGTCAAACATCTCAAGGAAGGCGATCGAACTCTGGTGCCGTTTCTGCACCCGGCTTGGGCAGAACGCGTCAAGATCAACGCGCCCTGGCTCCGTCCGCTGCCGCCGGGCGATGTGAACCAGTTTGCAATGATGGGCGTCAATCCACCGACCGCGTATCTGCTGTTGACAGACATCGTGAAGTTGTCGCGCGGATCTTGGGTGATCCAGAGTGCGGCGAATTCCGGCGTCGGGCGCGCCACGGTCGCGGTTGCGAAATCGCTCGGTCTAAAGACCGTCAATGTCGTCCGTCGCGAAGAGGTGGTGGCGGAAGTCAAGGCGCTCGGCGGCGACGTCGTTCTGGTGGACGGACCCGATCTTGCAAAACGCGTGGCGGCAGAAACAAGAAACGCGCCGATTGCACTGGCGCTCGACGGAGTCGCCGATACATCTCCGATGAATCTGATGAGCTGCCTGTCCGAAGGCGGGGTGCTGGTGTCCTATGGCGGAACGAGTCGCAAGCCGATGGTCGTGTCGCCTGGCGGCCTAATTTTCAAGAAGCAGGCGATACGAGGCTTCTGGCTTCTCTACTGGTATCAGTCGGCCAAACCGGAAGAGCTCACCGCAATGTTCGGTCGTCTGGCTCCGCTGGTCGCTTCCGGCGCGATCTCGACTCCGGTTGCTGCGACCTACGGGTTCGAACAGGTCACGGAAGCGATCACGAAAGCCGGAGCGAGCGGCGGCAAGGTGCTGTTCACAGGTCATCCGAGGTAGGCCGCCAGCACGCGCTCGTTCTTGCGCAGCTCTTCGGGCGGGCCATCGATCGCGATCTTCCCTCCCTCCATCACATACGCGTGGTCCGCCACCTCGAGT
>WNFH01005952.1_pt1 | contig 15981 bp, 13 predicted proteins | sample 5400411 | NCBI WGS metagenome assembly WNFH01 (sample SAMN13153347, study PRJNA577476) | soil metagenome | isolation source: 200 cm saprolite under Douglas fir tree site 2 hole 3 | place: USA:California | collected 2015-04-18
GCTGATGGGAATGATGTACTGCACGCCAAGCAGGCCGAGCGGAATCAGCAAGCTGAGGGCGGCTTCCGGGCCGTAGGCGGCGGAACTGAGCGCGTCCAGGCCGAAGATCGGAATGCCTTCCTGGATGCCGATCTGCTCCGCGCGCTCGTCGCTGGTTTTGATGGGCTTGCCGATAATGGCGTCGAGAATGTTCATTCGTGGTCCGGTCTAGAAAAGCGGTCGCTTTCGGAACAACCATTTGTGACGAGTTACGGCGGAAAGTCAACCTTCTGAAAACGACGATGCAAGGAGATAAGGAATAACGAAGTAACGAGGTAAGGATAAAGAGATTGCTCTCGGAACAGGTCTCTTCCGGCGGTACGCGGCCGACGAGGCCCAAACGGGTGGAACTAATTGGCGGGCGGGGCGTATTATCTGGCAGGGGGCAAGCCATGTATTGCGATCGATGTGGGACACAGCTCACGGCGGGAGGTCAATTCTGTACCAAGTGCGGGAAGGCGATTGTGGCGAGTGCAGCGGCGGGAGCTCTTGCAACGGGGCAAGCGATGGGGCAAGCCGCGGGGCCGACGGGAGCGCACGGAGGGTCTGCGGGAAGTTACGGCGTGACAACGGAGGCGGGGGCGGCGGCGGGGTCAGATGGGCGGGTGCGGCGGAATCTGCGAACACTGGCGACGCTTTGGACGATTAACGGGATTCTGCGGCTGGCGGAAGTCTGCTGGATGATGATCTTTGGCAGTATGGTTTTCCCGTTTCTTCGCGGTTGGGGACGCGATGTCGTGTGGCCCTTTGGGGGCAGGTGGGGCATGGACATTCCGTTCCTGGGCGGGCTTTTCTTCGTAGGCATTTTTCTGGGGCTCTTCGGCGTGCTGCACCTGGTTCTGGCGTGGGGACTCTTTCAGCGCGAGCCGTGGGCGCGGATGCTGGGCCTGGTGATCGGCTTCCTGGCGCTGCTGCGTTTTCCGCTGGGGACGGCGCTGGGGATTTACACGCTGTGGGTGCTGCTGCCGGAAAGTTCCGGCACCGAGTATGACCGGCTGGCGCAGGGTGGCGAACGGTTGAATTCGGCGGCGGCTTCGTCGTAAACGATGGGAAGTTGAAAGTTGAAAGTTCAAAGTTGAACGTTAGGGAAAAGAGGCTACCTGAAGGTCGCCGCTACAGGGACGAAGAGAAGAGAGATTCCTCTCTGCGCAGGCCGACGCTTTCGCAGGAGCGAAAGCGGAAGAAAAAATCGGCCTGCTTCGCTCGGAATGACGCTGAAAAGGCAGCTTGCAGAAGAATGCGATTTAGCACGATAGGGCGCATCCAGCGTATTGGTTGTGCCGATCGTGCCGTAGCAGGAAGTTGCCAGTGACCCGTGTCCTGCGCGTTCTTTGCGGCGTTGGGGGCGGCGGCTTGATCCTTGGCGCAGTGATTTTCTTCGGTATAGGGCGATGGCTCGTGGCAGAGGACCCGCTTGTGGAAGCGCGAGCGATCGTGGTGCTGAGCGGAGCGATGCCGCTGCGGGCCATGGAAGCAGGGAAACTCTACCGCACAGGGTACGCACCGGAAATCTGGCTTACCCATTCCACAGAGCCGGGCCAGACTCTCGAAGCGATGGGTATCCCCTTCGCCGGCGAGGACCATTACAACGCCCGCGTCTTGATTCACAATGGAGTGCCGCCCGAAGCGATTCATGTCCTGGAGCCTCCGATTGTGAATACCGCAGACGAAATCAAAGTGGTTGCCGCGGCGCTGGACAGCGAAAGCAATCGCACCGTGATTTTCGTCACGAGCAAGGCGCATACGCGGCGAGTACGCCTGCTGTGGAGCAGGCTCGTTCCCGGCCAGAGCCGGGCCATCGTGCGCGCGGCGTCCGGTGATTCCTTCGATCCCCAGCACTGGTGGCGCAACACGAGCGATGCTCTCGATGTGGTACGCGAAGTCCTGGGCGTGATGAACGCCTGGGCCGGCCTACCCCTGCATCCCGCTCAATGAGCTTGTAGCGCGGGCTCTTCAGCAAAAAAAGAAAAAGCGCTTGCGGCGTGGCGGAGGCAAATCGTCTGCGACTTCTGGAATGTGCGGCAATGGCCGCCCTTCGAAGGCCGCGAGCGGATTGTCGTGAAACAGCGCGCGCGCCTTCTCTTCACCGAATTGATCGACGACCGCGTTATGAGCAGGCAGCAGACGGAGCGGGCGGGTTCGCGTGTTGTGGGCATCGCTGGCCACGAAATGAATAAGGCCCTCGGCGATCCACCACAGGGCATCCTGCTGTGCGCCGGCGCCGAAGCCTCCGGTCAGCGCGCCTCCGGTCACCTGGGCGAAGCAGCCCTGGCGTACCCACTTTTTCAGGCGCTCCGGCCGCGAGCGCAAAATGCGGTTGCGCTCCGGGTGAGTGATCACGGGCTGCACGCCGGCAAGCTGAATCTCGTGCAACGTCTGGTCCATGGAAGGCGGGATCGAAAACTCGTTGAACTCCACCAGCAGAAAATCGCGCTGATTGATGCAATACGGCCGGGCATCCTTGCGCAACGATTCGAGATTCTCCGGGTTGAGATGAAAATCGCAGCCGGTGGCGATTTTCAGCCGGCCGCCGGCTTTTTCCTGGAGCTCGTCTCGAAGCTGGCGCACGTTAGCGAAGTCGAAAAAGTAATCGTTGCTGGAGTGCGGCGTAGCAACGAGGTGCGTAATTCCGTCGGCAATCGCGGATTCCGCCATGGCCAGCGATTCTTCCATAGTGGCCGGGCCGTCATCGAGCCCCGGCAGAATGTGACAGTGCAAATCGACCATGTGGGCGAACCGTCCTTACGACCACCAAGCGCTCAAGGCCTGCCAAGCGCCGAGTGCGATCAGGATCCCGGCAAAAACTTGGCTCATCGGCCGCGGTTTGATCCTCTTCGCCAGGATTCCTCCCGCGATGCCACCCAAAAACAGGCCCGGGATAAGCAGAAACCCGGTTTTCCACGACACGAATCCTTGCTTCGAATACGCCATCAGCGCCAACAGTCCGGTGGGCGGTATCAGCGCCACCAGGGAGGTCCCCTGCGCGCGATGCTGGCTGAAGGCAAACAGCAGCACCAGCAGTGGCACGAGAAATACGCCACCGCCAATGCCGAACATTCCCGAGGCGACTCCACAAACGCTGGCGATCGTGAAGATGCCTGCGCCGCGTCTAATTCTTTCAGCCACGGGCGGTCTCCCCGGCTTTGCTGGCGGCGCGGCCCTCGAGCTGCGCCTTTCTCAAGAGCAGAATTCCCGCCAGCATGAGGAAACAACCGAACATTCCTTTCAAGTTCCGGGACGGCAAGGGGAGTGCGATCAAGCTCCCTGCATAAGCGCCGAATAGCATTCCGAGCGCGCACAAAATCCCAGCGTTCAAATCCACCTGGCCCTGCTTCCAGTACTCGCGCAAGGCCCCGAGTCCGATCGGCGGCAACAAGATGAAAAGCGAAGTGCCTTGCGCCAGGTGCTGGTCCAAGTGCAACAGGTAAACCAGGGCCGGCACGAGAACGACGCCACCCCCGATACCCAGTAGGCCCACCAGCACACCAACGCTCAGTCCCAACAGAAGAATGATAAATGTCATGGTGGCCGGTCTGCTCTGCGCGTATCGCCCCGATGATTCGAATCAAGCTCTTCTATTTTCCCTCGTCCAACCGCCCGCGGCAACTTCCGTTGAACAAGGGGTAACAGTCGAAAATGTGCGGCTTTTTTTGTTGGCGCGGAACCTGCTATATTTACCTGTCTTTGTCACGTCGGCCCGGTGGCCTGCTGGCGGCCGTGCGGCGGCCCGCGACGCGGTATCCCCGAAAACGTGAAGCCCTTGACTCCGACCTGGTCGGAGTCAGAGATAAAGAGGAGTGCGACGGAACTCATGCCACTCGAACGAAAACCCGAGTTTTTCAAAGGCGCGCAGCTCAAGGTGGCAATCATTGGCTGCGGGTACGTCGGCTTGCCGCTGGCGCTGCGCTTCGCGGAAGCGGGACACAAAGTCACGGGATTTGATACCGATCCCCGCAAAGTGACGATGCTCAATGCCGGCAAGTCCTACATCGAGCACATTCCTCAGAACAAAATCCAGCAGTTCGTCAACAGCAGGCATTTCAGCGCGACCAACGATTTCGCGAAGCTGAAGGAAGCCGACGCCATTCTCATCTGCGTTCCCACGCCGCTCGACGAACGCCGCGAGCCGGACCTGAGCTACGTCGAACAGACCGCCATTTCCATTTATCCCCACCTGCAAAGGGGACAGCTGGTGGTTCTCGAATCGACGACTTATCCGGGAACAACCGAAGAACTGGTTCTCCCGATCCTGGAGAAAAGCGGTTTGCGCTGCGCGATCGCCTCCGGCCCGGAAAATGAAAATATGGCCTGCGAATTCTACCTGGCGTTTTCACCGGAGCGCGAAGATCCGGGAAACAAGCAGTTTGGACTGGCACAGATTCCGAAAGTTGTCGGGGGATTGAACCCGCCGAGCGGACGCGCTGCGCAGGCTCTGTACACACAAGTTGTTGCGCGCGTGGTGCCCGTGAGCTCGACGCGCGCCGCTGAGATGGCCAAGCTGCTGGAAAATATTTTCCGCTGCGTGAATATCGCGCTGGTCAACGAACTGAAGCAGCTCAGCCTGCGAATGAACATCGACATCTGGGAAGTCATCGACGCCGCCGCCACCAAACCTTTCGGTTACATGCCGTTTTATCCGGGGCCGGGCCTAGGCGGCCACTGCATCCCGGTGGACCCGTACTATCTTTCCTGGAAAGCGCGCGAATATGATTTCGCGACGCGCTTCATCGAGCTGGCCGGGGAAGTCAACACCGCGATGCCGTACCACGTGGTCGAGGCAGTCGCCAATTCGCTGAACAATCACAAGAAGAGCACGAAGGGATCCAAGATTCTCGTGCTTGGCGTGGCTTACAAGAAGGACGTGGATGATCTGCGGGAATCACCGACGCTGAAAATCATGCAGCTTCTCCAGCAGCGCGGCGCGCTGCTGGATTACAACGACCCCTATTTCCCGCAACTCCACAAGATGCGGCACTACAATTACGAAAACATGAAGTCCGTGCCGCTTAATGCGCAGACGCTGGGAAGCTATGACGCCGTCATCATCGCGACGGATCATTCGAGCTATGACTATGCGGCGATCGCCGATGCCGCCAAGCTGGTCATCGATACGCGCAACGCCACACGCCGCGTGGTGCGCCACCGCGAAAAAATCGTGCTCTGTTAGAAGAGAAAGAAGTTCACAGTCAACAGTTGAAAGTAAGTACTGAGAAACTGTGGCTTGAAGTCGCTAGATTTTGGAAAACGTTGGCAACGATGGCCCTGCCTGCCGAAGAAATTCGCCGCCAGCTCGAGGAAAGTGCTCGCGTCAAACAGAGTTTTTCTGATGAATTGATCGGGCGGATCGCGCAATTCGCGATGAAATCCGCAGCCGCGCTGCGTGGCGGCGGCAAGCTGGTCTTTTTCGGAAACGGCGGCAGCGCCGCGGATGCTTTGCATCTCGCCGCCGAGTTGGTAGTTCGGCTTCGAACGGAACGCAAGGGCCTGGCGGCCCTGGCGCTCACCACGAATCCTTCGGTACTGACGGCGGCAGGGAACGACTACGGATTCGAGCACATCTTTTCCCGCCAGATCGAATCGCTGGTCGCAAAACATGATATTCTCGTAGCGTTCACGACAAGCGGCAATAGCCCCAACATTGTTCGCGGAGTGGAAGCAGGCCGCGCTCGCGGGGCCTACGTCGTAGCGTTCACGGGGGAGACCGGCGGGCGGCTCGCCGGCAAAGTGGATCTTCTCTTGAATGTTCCTTCGAATGATGCGCAGCGCATCCAGGAATGCCACATCACGATCGGGCACATTGCGTGCAGCTTGATTGAGAAACTGGCTTGCGGATAGGCAGCCCCACAATTAAAGAGGTTTACAGCTGAGAGTCAATGTGAATGCCGAATGCATAAGTTCTCTGGATGTTTTGACGGCATCTCGGAGATCTGATCCGCTCTGTCGCTACTATCCCTTGACCGAGTGACGGCGCAGACGTATGTGAGCGGCCACGCGTGACAGCAACATCACTCTGGCCGCAAGCAACAACGGCCACGGAGCAGCGAAAAGGAGGCTCCGATGCCTTTCCGCCAATGCATTTTGCCGTTCGCCGCTGTGAGTATGAGTGCCGCGATGGCGGGCTGTGGCGGTTCCTCCATGAACACAACGCCGGCACTCCCGATTTCCGTTTCGTTCACTTCCGCCGCGCCGGCGTCTCTCCAGGTGAACGCAACGGCGTCGCTCGCCGTCGCCATCATTAGTGACTCTGCTAATGCCGGCGTCAAGTGGTCGGTCACCTGCGTCAGCAGCGGCGCGTGCGGCTCATTCAGCACCAGCGGCCCCGGCACGTCGACCATCTTCACCGCGCCTTCTACCGTTCCCGCAGGCAGCACCGTGACGGTAATGGCCACCTCGGTGACCAATCCCGGCGATTCCCTCTCGATTCCCATTTTCGTGTCCCTTGAGCCCACCACGCTCGCCAACGGCTCCTACGTCTTTCAACTCTCCGGCACGAACGCACACGGATTTTATTCCGTGTCTGGCGTTTTCACTGTTGACAACGGGTCGATTACTGGCGGCGAGCAAGATTTCATCGATCCCACCACTGGCGCGAAGAACGATACGATTACCGGCGGCAGCATCGTTGTCATCGACGACGGCAACCTCTGGATCACGCTCAAGACCGCGGACACGAGTATCGGTGTGAGCGGTGTGGAAACTCTCGACGCGACGCTGTTTTCCAGCTCGCACGCCACGCTTATCGATTTTGACTCTTCAGGCACCTCCAGCGGAACGGTGGATTTGCAGACCGGCATTGCCGCGCCGTCGGGTGGGTATGCGTTTTTCGCGTTTGGACGCGACTCCGTCAACTCCGCCACCGTCATCGGCGGCGTCCTCAACGTAGACGGTCCCGGCACCATCTCCGGCAACGGCAGCGTTTTCGACATCAACGATGCAGGTCTCGCTGGCCTGGACACTTCGCAGACTCCCATGGTGCACCACTTCGCCTGCTATCTCGTCAGCCCCTCGCAAGCCGTGCTCATCGAAACCGACAACGCCCAGTTGACCTTAGGCTTCCTCGAGCTGCAAAAGTAGGGCCTTGTGGCACCGTTTTGAAAGTTGCCGCCGGGACAGATGCCGAGTCGAAATTCGCAGAGTGGCCCACCTCCCCGACAAAGAGTCGCGGTAACTCTACTTTGCTTTTTGGAGTTCGACGCGGGCGGTGGCGAAGGGCATGACGGCCTCAAGCACCACAGGTGTCCGCGCGGCGTCATTCGCTACGTAGAGGGTGAAGGAAGCGTCCTTCATTTCCACGCCGCCGTCGAAGACACGAATCCCGATCTTCGACGCCGTGTAGTCTCCTGCCGGCACGTTCACTTTCTCGGAAGCGGCCGCGAGTTTGGCACGAACCTCGTACAGTTTGTGCCCATCGTAGACCGGGCAGCGCACCTCCGGCGTTTTTGCCCATTCCACGGTTCGCAGGTACTGCATCATCCCTAGCGGATCGCGTGTGCCGGGCAGAACGCGCGCCTGTGTGGCATCCGGCGAGGCGGGCTCCTCGCCTGTGGCGGTCATGCGCTGGACGGACTCCACCTTTTGCCCGCGCTCGCTCAAGTGCATTTCATACTGCAAACTCGCCAACGTCGCTGCATCGCTGTAGGAGTCGAATTGATCGTCAAGCTCGAAAACCATGCGCAGCGGATTCTGCGTGTGCGCAAACGCCTGCAAATGCCACGTGCTCTTTCCCAGAAAATTTCCCTGCCCGGCAACCTGCAGCCGCAAACTCGCCACATTGTCGAGCTTGGAAACGTTGGCGGTATATTCGAGAACCTCTCCAGCCCGCAGAGGCACCCCGGTGTCAACGGGAGGTGCAGCATTCTTCGAATCGGATGGCAAGGTTGACTTCACGGCAGCGGCGCTTGCGGGTCTCTCCCCCGAGGGCATCTTGCGGAAACCAGGCGGCTCAGCGCTTACGACCTCGGGGGGATGCTGTTCCCCTCGCGCCCGCAGCCAGTAAAACGCCCCCGCGGCGCAACCCAGCACCGCCAGTGCCGCAATGCCAACTGTGGTCTTGAGACTCATGCTCTTTGTGTGACGCGCCCTGGAATCTGCCGCTTGGCCGCGGCGCTTCCGTCGTACAATATCGTTCCGTACGCGGAAATCATCCGGATCCCTTTGCCGGATTGCCGCGAACTACGAGCGTATCAAAACGCGGGCCGGCCGTCTTTCCCGGGCTCGCGTCATCGGCAGCGGTGGCAACCTGTCTTTGGCAGACACGATCTTCGGCCGCATGCCGGCCGCAAAAGCTGGTGCCGTTCCAACTTTTTTGGGCCAAATGAATTAGGAGCATCGATGAAATGCTCCTATGTTCTGCTGAGCGAGAAAGATGGAGAGTTCTACATCGGTAGCACAAGTGATTTACGAGTCCGCGTGGACCAAGACGACAAAGGCTGTGTGCGCTCCACTGCTTATCGGCGGCCGATGAGATCGATCTACTATGAAGGGTGTCTGAGCGCAGACGACGCGCGCCGGCGCGAACGTTACTTGAAGACCGGGCGAGGAGGACGCTACCTTAAGCAGCGTCTCGCTTCCTGGCTTACTGAAATTAGCAGCCATAAGTTGGAACGGCACTAGGAGGATTTCCTGAATGCGGTACCTCGTAACGGGCGGCGCCGGCTTTATCGGCTCAAACACGGTGGAAGAACTCGTCCGGCGCGGCGACAGCGTTGTGGTACTCGACGACCTTTCTTCCGGCAGGGAAGACAACCTGGCGGAATTCCGCAACAAGATTACCTTCATCAAGGGCAGCATCACGGACATCGAGGTCGTGCGCAAAGCCATGCACGAAGCGGAATACGTGTTGCACCTCGCGGCCCGCACATCCGTACCGCGTTCGGTGAAGGATCCCATCGAAACGAACAAGATCAACATCGACGGCACGCTGAACGTTCTGGTTGCCGCAAAAGAACTGAAGGTCAAGCGCGTCGTCTTCGCCGCTTCATCTTCCGCTTATGGCGAGACGCCTACTCTTCCAAAGATCGAAACCATGCAGCCGCAACCGATCTCGCCCTACGGCGTCACCAAGTTCGTTGGTGAGCTTTACGGCCAGACGTTTGGCCGGTGTTACGGCCTGGAAAACGTCGCGCTCCGCTATTTCAACATCTTTGGGCCGCGGCAAGATCCAAGTTCGCCGTATTCCGGCGTGCTTGCCAAGTTCTGTACGGCGTTCCTGGAAGATACGCAGCCGGTTGTTTTTGGAGACGGCGAACAGACGCGGGACTTCACCTACGTCGAGAACGCTGTGCAGGCAAACTTACTCGCGTGCGAAGCGGCAAATGTTTCCGGAAAAGTTTTCAATGTAGGCGTAGGTGGACGCATCTCCCTGAATGAAGTTCTTCGCGAGCTCGAAAAAATCACAGGCAAGAAGCTCGATGCGAAGTACGACCCGCCGCGCGATGGAGACATCCGCGATTCGCAAGCCGACATTTCGCAGGCGCGAGAATTTCTTAGCTATGATCCGCAGGTGACTTTCGAGGAAGGGTTGGCGCGTACTTTCGAATGGTATCGCGCGACGCAGACGAAAGCCGCGGCAAAGTCGGAGAAGTGATTGGTGACTAGTTACTGGTGACTCGTGACTGGTGAAGAGACGCACGAGGCACTCGTACACATGGGTCATGAAAAGCGGCCCGCCTCGGAAGGCGGGCCCTACAGGAGTCGGATGCTAGCCAGGTTCTTGTGGGAGGCCCGGCTATCATTCATCTAAGATTTGCGCAGCACGTCTTCAGGGTTGAGTGGTCTTGCCGTAGCTCAGCGGCTCGCCGGACTTGGGCGCGTCGTAATTGTTCCAGAACCACAGCGGCACGAGCTTTTTTTGCTCCGGCCACACCTGGTTGAGCGTGTCTCCCTCGAACAGTTCACCGTTCTTCATGACCCAGTGAATGGTGTTCGTGTTGTGGATATCGTCAAGCGGGCTCTTATCGAAAATCACCAGGTCCGCCAGCTTGCCAGGCTCAAGCGATCCCAGGTCCGCAGGCCTCCCGATAATCTTTGACCCGTTGACGGTGGCGCAACGGATTACTTCGAGCGGAGTCATGCCGCCGCTCGCCAGCATCCACATCTCCCAGTGATAGCCGATGCCCTGCATCTCGCCGTGGCTGCCGACGCCAACCAGGCCGCCCGCGCGCGCGAGCTTAGCCATCTGCGCCGCAAATTTCGGAAACTCATATTCGTCCTTGCGGAACCATCCCGGACGGCGCTTGGTTCTCTGGTCGAGGACCCGGTGGGGAACGAAGTGATTCAGCTTGGCGTTGTCGTGCACTTCGCTGTTTTCAAACCAGTAGTCCTCGCCAAAGGGGCCACCGTAGTTGACGATGAGCGTCGGGGTTTCGGCGATTCCGGACTTCGCGAACATCTGGATCACGTCGTTGTAGAGCGGCGTAATCGGCAGGGTGTGCTCGTTGCCGTGGAAGCCGTCGATGACGTGCGTGAGGTTGAGCTTGAGGTCCAGGCCGCCTTCCGTCGTCGGCATCATCTCCAGCTCTTTGGAAGCCTGCACCATGAACTGGCGCTGCTTGCGATTGCCGACGATGTAGCTCTTGATGTTGTGCGTGCCGTAATATTTCTTGTATTTGGTTAGCACGCCTTTCACTTCTTCGGCGGACTGGAAGTTGTTGTCGGAAAAAACGCCAGGTCCGGTCGAGAAGGCGCGCAATCCAATGATGTCGCCGCTGTCGACAAGATCCTGGTACGCGAACATGTCGTTCGAGCCGGTCTGCACGTCCAGCCCAGCGGTGACGCCGTAAGCCAGGTTCGCGAGAAACGACCAGTTCTGGGTGTCCAGGATGCCGCGCCGGATTTCGGTCCAGTGCGCATGCGTATCCACGAAACCCGGTACAATCGTCTTGCCGCTCACGTCGAACACTTTCGCGCCCGCCGGAACATTGCCCTTTGCGCCCACCCTCTTGATGCGATTGTTTTCTACGACGATATCAGCGTTCTTCAGAACTTCATCGCCCTTCATCGTGACCACGGTCGCCCCGCGCAGCACGATCGTGCCCTTTGGCGTTTTTCGCGGAAATTCCAGATCGACTGCGATCTCCTGGACTTCTTTCTCCTGCTCCTTCAGTTTCTTTTCTTCTTTTTTCTGGTCCTTTTTTTCGTCTTTCTTGAAGTCAGCCGACTGCGAAGTGGCGTCCTTATTGTCCGAGTCCTTCTTGTCCGCGTCCTTGGCGTCCGCAACTTTCTTGTCGCCCTCTTTCTTTTCGTCCTTCGGCGGTTCGAAAGAGATCGCGCTCAGCGGCTCCCGGAAAAGGCTCGCGCCCACCGCCCAAGTGATGGTTTTTCCGCCATCGGCCCATGCGAAATAGTCCGCGCCAATGTCTGTCAGGCGCTTGGCTGGGACGACGGGGGAGGTCACATTGACGGTTGGCGGCTCTCCGCCCACGACGGGCATGGCAATGACGTAGAGTTGATTCATCACATGTGCGAGCACCCACTGCCCATCAGGGCTCGGCACGATGTCATCCGCCGGAACCGGCTCCTCGGTGAAGAACAGTCCTTGTCCTTTCACCACGAGGTGCGTGCGGCGGTCGGTGCCGTCATAGCGCAGCGAGACCAGCCCTTGCGGGGTGTAAACGTAGACGCGGTCTTTTTCATTCGTGAAATGCGGCCCGCCCGCCCCGCGCGCCGGCAAAATCAGGTTTGCGTCTCCCCCGTCCGCGGGAATCCAGATGAGGTCGGCGTTTTCAGTCTGGCCGCCGTCGCGGGTACTGTTCTCCCGGTCATAAGCGTTGCCCCGCAGCAGGACAATTTTCGTGCCGTCCGGCGACCATGCCGGATTACTGTACACCGCCAGGGACTTGGACAACTGCACCGGTGTTCCGCCCGCCGCAGGGATTTTCCAAAGTTGCCCGCCATCGCTCGACCAGCTCACATAAACGAGGGACCTCCCATCGGGCGACCAAGCCGGCTGAAATTCATGTGTGTTTTCACTCGTCAGCCGCCGCGGTTTGCCGCCGGGCAAATCCATCGCGTAGAGATGCGTCATGGCGGAGAAAGCCAGCTTCTTCCCATCGGGCGATTCCACCGGGTCCATGATCAACCGCACTTTCACCACCCCTTGTTCAACCGTTTGCGGGAAATCCAGCTTGGGCCCCAATTCCTGCGATACCTGGGCCGTGAACGGAATTACTTTTTCCGTTCCGGTGGCGAGATCGAGCCGCTTGATCTTGCCATCCTGGTTGTAGACGATTTCCTTGCCGCCAGGCAGAAAGGCGTAGCCAGGAAAAACGTCGCGGGTGAAGAGCGATTCCTGATCGTCGCGCGTGACCGGATACTTCACCCAGCGGTCTTCGCCGCTTTCCAGGTTGCGCAGACGCAGGCCGGACTCTGTCTCGTACCGAGTGACGTAGAGAACCTGCTTGCCGTCCGGCGAAAGCACGGGGCGAAACGCGCTTTTTATCTGGTCGATGAGGTTGTCTTCGTCGCCGGTCTTGCGGTCGCGCCGCGCGATGTGCCACGTGGGAAGCTGTTGGTTGTAATAGAGCGAGCCTAGCTTCGCGGCATAGTAAAGATACTTTCCGTCCGGGGAAGCGACCACGCCCATGGCATTGGGGCGCTTGTTCCTTTCCAGTGTCGGGGTGGGCTTCGATTTGGTGATTTGCACGCCCGAGCCGCCGTCCACGTGGTACATCCAAATTTCGCTTGAACCGATCCCGAATTGGGCTTTCGAAACAAAAATGTATTTCCCGTCGGGCGCCCAGCTCGGCGAGGTGAAATTGTTATTCGGGTCTTTCGAAACTTGCTTTACGCCAGTTCCATCCGGATGCATGATCCAGATGTTCTCGCTGCCCTCGCGGTCGGAAAGGAAGGCGATCCACTGCCCATCCGGCGAGAACTTCGGCTGGCTGTCGAAGGCCATCCCGCCGGAAACCAGCTTGGCCTGCCCGCCTTCGATGGGAAGTGTGTAGATATCTCCGAGCAGCTCGAACACGATTGTCTTGCCGTCCGGTGACACGTCCAGCGAGAGCCAGGTGCCCTCATCGGTCGTGAATTCGACCTTCCGGTCGGACTTCAACGGCAGGCCTTTTTGTTCGTCTTTCTTTTCGTCCTTCTTTTCTTCTTTCTTATCTTTGTCTTGCTCCGCAGCAACTTGCTGCTTCGCAGCTGTGCTCAGCGCGCTTGCGCCTCCGAAAATGAAACCGGCAATCACCACTCCAACAAACCCCGCGGCCAGACCGCGCAGACTTGGATGCATCACACTCATGCTCGATTTCCTCCGTACCATGTATGGAAAAATTGACCTAGGACTCGCGGATCGGCCGCCGGACTGCTATCGCCTCGCCGATGGGCACGCCTTTTTCTGGCCATTGGACGCAAGCCGCGGGAAAGCGTCTCAGTGACACATCGTTCTGAGTCTGAGCTACTGCTCCGACTCTTCTTCGCCGCCCCGTGCACCGCGCGACTGCGGCGGCGCCGGGACGATATGGGGAATTCCCGCGTCATTCATCTTCTTATTTAACGCGGGCAGTTCCTCTTCGGAGATTTTTTTGACCTGCGCCGAAGCGTCGCTGACCAGCGGGGTCAGCTCCGCGAGTTTTTCCTTTTGGTGCCCGCTTGGTGCAGCGGCGAAGCCGTCCAGATCATCCAGGAGATCCTGCGCCTGAATTGGCAACGGATCGGGCTTCCATTCGAGCGGCGGCCCCGCGTTCCCAAGCCCTTGCCGTTCGCGAATGAATTTCTCCGCGATGGCATCCACTTTCTTCTGCAGTTCATCAGCAGCTTTGACGATATCGTCCGGAATCTTCGTTGTGCTAGGTTTTCCCGCATCCTTCTTCCACTGCTCTCGCGCGGTCTTCAGCGCTGTCTGTACACCTTCGATTGTTCTGCGGTCCTGATCCGTCGTCTTGGCCATAACATAGAGTTGATCGATCATCTCCCGCCGCGCGGACCGGTCCGCTGCCGAAATCACGATGCGAGTATCGTCTTCGACCATGACTTTTTGCGAGGCTTCCTTGTCGCCTGCCTTGATCTTGATGGTGTATTCTCCCGGCTCGACGAACGGCCCGCGCGGCCCGAACCCATATCCCGCCGCGATCGCTTCGAGTTGTTCGGGTGTCGGCTCCGCCGGCGAATTCGAACGCAAATCCCAGTTCGCACGGTTCACACCCGCCGCGCCCGGCCCGTCCATCTCCCGGAGCACTTTCCCGTCTTTGTCGAGCACGGTGATTTTTACTTTGCCTTCTTTTTTTTCTGCTGCGTCGCCCTTGGCCTCGGACTTCGGCTTCTCCTCGGCCGCTTCCTTCTTATCCTTTTCCCCTTTCTCTTTCTTTGGCGCTTCCGGAGGCGCGGCATCCTTCAGGTAGTAATTCAAAATTGCGCCGTAGGGCGGATTTTTGGCGGTGAACACCTTTTGACCCGCACTCCAACGGCGGTTGCGCAGCCGCCATGCCGTCGCCGTCCGCGGGGGAAAGAATGTGAGGGGCGATCCCGCCACGCTCGCATCCATCTTTTCGATCGGCGTCACATCGTCGAATACCCAGATCGAACGCCCATGCGTCGCCAGCACCAAGTCATTTTCGCGCGCCTGGATTTCGATGTCGTGCACCGGCACCGTCGGGAAATTGTTTTTCAGTGTGGTCCAGTTGCCGCCGCGATCCCAAGATACCCACAGCCCGAACTCGGTCCCCGCGAACAAGAGGTTGGTGTTGCGCGGATGCTCGCGCACCACGTGCACGCTTCCGGCCGAATCGGGAATGCCATTGCGAATCGCTTTCCAATTCTCACCGTAATCGCTGGTGGCAAAAACATAGACCTTGTTATCGTCGCCGCGATGTCCATCGAACGCCAGCAGCGCCGCTCCTTCACCGGTTTTCGAGGCCGCCACGCGGCTCACGTAGGTTCCTTTGGGCACTCCCGGCACCTTAGCTGCCACGTCTTTCCACGTTTTTCCGCCGTCGCGCGTCACCTGCACGTTGCCGTCATCGGTGCCCGCCCACAACACATTGGACATCAGCGGCGATTCGCTTAGCGTGGTGATTGTTGGATATTCCTGCACGCCGTCGTGGCGAGATAGAGTGTTTTTGTCCGGAGTTTTCCCGAAAATTTGCAGCTTGTTGCGGTCTACGCCTGTGGTCAGTTCTCCACCCAGCCTCGTCCAATTGTCCCCACGGTCCGTGGACTTAAAGAGATAGTTTCCGCCGTAATAAACGGTCGTATGCTGGTGCGCGGAAACGGCCACCGGCGAATTCCATTGGAAGCGGTAGTGCGGCTCTCCAGCTTTTGCTTCCGGCCGGATCGATCGCTGCTGCCCGGTGCGCATGTCGAGCCGGTCGATATGTCCGTCCTGCGACTCGGTGTAAACGATCCAGGGCTCCACATTGTCAACTGCTGCATAAAAGCCGTCGCCGCCGTGAATCACCTGCCAGTCTTCATTCACGATGCCGTCGCGCGTCAGCGTCTGGCTCGGCCCGCACCAACTGCCGTTGTCCTGCAAGCCGCCGCAGATGTGGTAGGGGTTTTCGTTGTCAAGCCCCACTTCGTAGAACTGTCCGATGGCGATGGTGTTGACGAAGTCCCAGGTCTTCCCGGCGTCATAGCTCCAGTGAATCCCCCCATCCGACCCCGCAAGCATGTGATTCGAATCCGCCGGATCGATCCACATGGCATGGTGGTCTCCGTGGATGCTCCGGACACGCTGCGTTGAAAAACTTTTTCCTCCATCCTCGGAGTAAAACATCTGCGCGCCCAGCGCCCAGATGCGCAGGTCATTGTTCGGATCGATGCGCACCTGGCTGTAGTAGGACGGCCGCGGATTCGTATCGCTCATTTTCTTCCACGTTTCGCCTTTATCTTCGCTGCGAAAGATTCCGCCCTTTTCATGCTGAACCAGGGCGTAGACAATGTTTGGATCTTTGCGGTAAATATCCAGCCCGATGCGGCCGGTGTCTCCGCCGCTCTCGTAAG
>WNFH01001472.1_pt1 | contig 15971 bp, 17 predicted proteins | sample 5400411 | NCBI WGS metagenome assembly WNFH01 (sample SAMN13153347, study PRJNA577476) | soil metagenome | isolation source: 200 cm saprolite under Douglas fir tree site 2 hole 3 | place: USA:California | collected 2015-04-18
ATTACGATTTCAAAGACGTTGAGCTCAAACCGACGCCGAGCAAAAAGATTCCGATTTGGTACGGCGGCGGCACACCGGCATCCTGCCGCCGCGCGGCGGATTACTGCGACGGCTGGATGCCCGGACGTATTCCCACGGCGACTTTCAACAAGATGGTCAAGTACCTCGAAGAGCAGTGCAAGCTGGCGGGACGGCCCATGGTTACCACTGGCGCGATCCCCATTACCAGCATCGATAAGAACCGAGACGTTGCGCTCAGCAAGGTGAATGTCAAAGGCCTGATCAACGAAGGCAACGCCCCGAGCAAGAAAACCTGGGTCAAACCGGCATCCGGCACATTCTCCAAGGTCGAGGACATCGAAGGCCTGCTCATCGCCGGCACGCCGGCGGATATCGCGCGCGACACGAAGAGATATGAGGAAGCGGGGCTCAATCATATCATTTACGACCTCCGGTTCCGTTACGCTGACTGGTACGAACAGATCGACTTGTTGGGCAAAGAAGTTCTGCCGGCGCTGCGCGCTTAGTGGAAGTTCAAATTGTTTAAGACGTTCAAGCCGTTCAAGATGTTATGAGAATCCGCGTAGGACGATTTGAACTGCTTGAACCGATTGAACGAATGAAACGGTTTCGATTTAGGAGTAAGTTATGCGGACTGAGAAAGTAATCTTCTATAGCGAGGGTATTAAGCTCGCCGGTGTGCTCTACCTGCCGGACTCCGACCAAGGCAAGCCCTGGCCCGCGATCATCCAGGGACCCGGCTTTCTCGGCGTTAAAGACGCCAAGCACTATATCCTGATGTTCGAGCGCCTCTGCCAGGCCGGCTATGCCTGCTTGTGCTTCGATTATCGCGGTTGGGGCGACAGCGAAGGCAAAAATCGCGGCTGGGTGATGCCCCAATGGCAGGTCGAAGATATCCGCAATGGGATCTCCTACCTGCAAACCCGCCCGGAGATCGATCCGAACCGGATCGCCACCTATGGCTCAGGCGGAACCGGCGGCGGCAACGCTGTCTACGTCGCGGCGATCGACAAACGCGTCAAATGCGCGGTCTGCTATCTCGGCGTGAGCAACGGGCGTGACTGGCTCCACTCGATGAGACGCGAACACGAGTGGGTCGATTATCTAAAACGGATCGAAGAGGACCGCAAGAAACGCGTCCTCAACGGCGCCGGCGAGATCGTCAGCGCGCGCGAAGAGATCATGGTGGCAACCCCGGAGCGTAAATCGACCAGCATTAAGAAAGAGGTGGAGTCGAAGATTCCGGATGCCATGCCACTCCAGTGTGCCGAGGCAATCTTGGAGTACAGCCCTGAGGACGTGGTTCATAAGATCTCGCCGCGCGGCGTGCTTTTCATCGCCGTGGAGAACGACGGCGTTACGCCGGAGGAGCAATCGATCCGGCTGTATGAAAAGGCCGGTGAGCCGAAAAAGCTCGTCCTGTACAGACAAACCACCCATTACGGCATCTATAACGATTACTTCAACGACGTTGCGGCCAACGTCGTCGACTGGTACAACCGTCATCTCAAGTACAATAAGGTCGAGATCACAGAAAAGCACTAGGAGCTATTCATGCACAAGATTCAGTTCGGAGTGCGAGTTCCGAACTCGGGCCCGCTCTCCAGCATAGACAATATCGTCAAGGCGACGAAGCAAGCGGAAGAATTAGGCTTCGATTCAATCTGGGTGCATGACCATGTAGTCTGGAGCTCGGAGATGCACCGCCATCACATCTCCTCCGGCGCCGCGGAAGCCATCACCGATACGCAGGACGCGAATTTTTACGAGGCGACGTCAGTCTTGTCGTACCTGGCCGCCGAGACCAAGAAAATTACGCTGGGCGTGGCTTGTCTGGTCATGCCCTGCCGCAATCCCATTTACGCCGCAAAGCAATATGCGACGTTGGATTGGCTTGCCAAGGGACGGTTGATCGTTGGCGTCGGCCTCGGCTCAAAGGCGACGCGCGAATCGGACGAGTTTGGCGTTTTCGGCGTGCCCTACGATAGACGCGGTGATCGCGCCGATGAGTATATTCAGGCAATGAAAGCCGTATGGACCCAGCCCATAGCTTCTTACCAGGGAGAGTTTATCCGCTTTAAGGACGCGGAAATTTATCCGAAGCCGGTGCAAAAGCCCCATCCGCCGGTCTGGGTCGGCGGCTGGATGAAGCTGGCGGCGAAACGCGCCGGCAAATACGGCGAAGGCTGGATTCCCGGCTGGCTGTCTCCTAAGGAAATGAAGGTAGGATGCGACCTCTTGGCGCAAACCGCTAGAGAAAACGGCCGCGATCCATCCAAGATCACCATCGCGGTCGAGAAACTCGCGACTATCGCCAAGACACGGGACGAAGGGCTCAATCTCGCGATGCCGACTCTTAAGACCAGCAGCGAAAGCTACGAACGCGACATCAACAGCATGCAATTCGCCCTCGACCGCCACATCTTCGGATCGGTGAGCGATGTGCGCCGCAGGATCGACGAGTTCATCGAGTCCGGCGTGCAGCACTTTGAACTCAAGATCATTTATCCGACCATCGATAGTTTAATTAAACAGATGACCCTTTGGTCCGAGGAGATCCTGCCTCACTATGACTGATAGCAAACAGACGCTGCAACTACATTTCCAACTCAACGGCCGCTCGATCGAAACCGAATGCGAGGCGCAGGAAACCCTGGCCGAACTCCTGCGCAATCACCTCAACCTCACCGGAACCAAGGTCTCGTGCGAGGTGCAGGTCTGCGGCGCCTGCACGGTTCTCGTCGACGGGCTTCCGGTCAGCTCCTGCACGCTTCTGGCGTACGAGGTGCGCGATCGCAACGTTCTGACGATCGAAGGACTCGCGAAGCCCGACGGCACGCTCCATCCGATCCAGCAGGCTTTTATCGACGAGTTTGCTTTTCAGTGCGGCTTTTGCACGCCCGGGATGATCTTAGCCACCAAGGCGCTTCTCGATGAAAACCCCAAGCCGACGCGCGAGGAGATCGTCCACTTCATGGACGGAAACATCTGCCGCTGCACCGGCTACGTGTCAATCCTGCACGCGATTCAAAAAGCTTCGAAGCTGCTCGAGAAGTAACGGCATGGGCGAAAAACGAAAAGGCGAATTCCGCGTCGTCAACCATTCCCTTCCGCGCCGGGACGGAGCGGCGAAAGTGACCGGCAAAGCGACTTATGTGAGCGACGTGACGCTGCCGGGCATGGCTTACGCCAAGGTCCTGCGCAGTCCCTATGCGCACGCCCGCATCCTCTCGATAGATGCAAGCCGCGTAGCCTCACGGCCGGGAGTGTTCGCCGTTCTTACGGGAAACGATCTCTCAGGACTCAATCCCTATTACGGCCATGCGGTGAAAGACCATCCGCTGATCGCCATCGAGCGGGTCCGCTTCGTCGGCGAGCCGGTCGTGGCCGTGATCGCCGAGAGCGAGCGGGTCGCCTCTGAGGCCTTGGACGACATCGACGTCGAATACGAAGAGTTGAAACCCGTTCTAACGTCCGAGGATGCCTTGGCCAAGGGAGCACCGCTGCTGCACGAGCGGCAGTTTGAGGCCGGCGCGCTCAGAGGATTCGAAGGCGAGGTCACCGCGGGCAAAGGCAGCAACCTCTGCCAAGAGCACCACCTCCACTGGGGCGATGTCGAAGCCGCTTTTGCCAAGGCGCATGCGGTCGTGGAGGGCGAATATTATTTTCCCATGATCTATGCCTACGCGATGGAGCCTTATGTGGCGATCGCCGACGTGAATGAAAACGACGTGACGATCTACTCCTCCGCCCAGCACCCGTTTATGGTGCGTCACGATCTGACCTCCATCTTTAACCTGCCCGTGAACCAGATCCGGCTGATCGTCCCCTACGTCGGCGGAGGATACGGGAGCAAATCCTACACCAAGATCGAGCCGCTGGTTTCTGCCTGCTCGTGGAAGGCGAAGCGACCGGTCAAGCTCCAACTTAGCGTCGAAGAGGCGATGCTCACGACGCGGAGCGACGATGCCCTGACCTGGATGCGAACGGCCGCGGATGCCAACGGCAAAATCATCGCGCGCCAGGCCAGAATCTACATGAACACGGGCGCCTACGCGGAGAACAGCCCGCTCGTCTGCGAGAAGGCGACCAACCGCTGCGTCGGGCCGTACTCGATTCCGAACGTGCAGATCGATACCTACTCGCTCTACACGAACACGGTTCCTGCCAGCTCCTATCGCGGCTTCGGCTGCGCCCAGGTGACGACGGCAGGCGAGAGCCAGATCGATGAGCTGGCAGCGAAGATCGGCAAGGATCCCTACGAGTTTCGCCTGGTGAACGTCGCAAAGCCCAAGGAAGAGTTCTTTCCCAACATGCGTCCGTTCGACGGCACACTGAAGCAGGATCTGGAAACCGTCGCTAAAGCGCTGGGCCGGGAAGCTCCTCTACCTCGGGGCCACGGGAGGAGCATCGGATGCTCGGTGAGCGACGCCGGCGCCTACCCTCTGACCTCGACCGCGATCCGGGTTCATGCCGATGGTTCGGTCACGATCCTGACGGGCAGCACGGAGCTCGGCCAGGGAAGCCACACCGTCATTCCCCAAATCGTGGCTGAAGAGTTGGGCGTCCCCTTTGAAAAAGTCCGGGTAGTTTCTTCGGACACGGCGATCACTCCGTATGACCGCTCAACGGGGGCGAGCCGGACCACCACGCTCATGGGTCGGGCGGTGCTGGAAGCGAGCCGCGAGGCGATCGAGCAGATGGTGCGGATGGCCGCGGAGATTTTGCAGGTCGACGCGGAAAAGATTCAGCGGGTCCAGGGCGGCGTCCAGTGCGGCGAGGCGCGGCTCACTTGGCCGGAGATTATGAGCCGATATTACGGCCTGCCGGACGGCGAGGTGATCGGACGGGCCTACATCCGCAAGGCCGGGGATTTCTCGAAGCTTCCGGTCTTTTGGGAGACCGCTTGCACAGGCGTCGAGATCTCCGTCGATAGCGAAACGGGCCTCATACGGATGGAGAAGCTCGCCACGGTGGGAGACGTTGGCTTGGCGATCAATCCGGCGCTCGCCGAAGGCCAGGACATCGGCGCGGCGACCATGGGGATGGGTGTCGGCCTGTTCGAGGAGCTGATCTATGACGGCCCGCAGTTAGTCAATGGAGACTTGCTCGGCTACCGGGTGCCGCGCTTCTCGGATATGGCGCGCGAGGTCGAGCTCCATCTGGTCCAAAACCAAGACGGTGTCGGACCCTACGGAGCCAAGGGGGGCGGCGAGGCGTCGCTCAACTCGATGCCGGCTAATATAGCCAACGCGCTCGACCATGCAACCGGCGTGCGCATCCGTCGGGCCCCTTTGACGCCGGAAAAAGTCTGGCGCGCCCTCAAAGAAAGGAAACGGTAGACAATCAGACGGTTCAATTTTACTAACTCATAACTCAAAACTCATCACTCATAACTGATCATGATGCCATTGAGACGTTTCACAATTGATCAACCCAAAACCGTGAAAGAAGCGGCAGAGATGTTGTCTCACTACGGCGAGAAGGGACGCCTTTACGCCGGCGGGACGGAACTTCTCCTCGCCATGAAGCATGGCCTCTTGCGCTACGAACATCTAGTAGACATCAAAACCGTTCCTAACCTCACGAAGATCGAGCTGAAAGACTCGCATCTCTCCATTGGCGCCCTAACAACTCACAGGGAGGTGGAGAAGTCGCAGCTCGTTCGTGAGAGGATCCCGGTCTTGACCGAGATGGAAACGCACGTTGCCAATGTGCGGGTCCGTGCGACGGGAACTCTCGGAGGCAATCTCTGCTTCGCCGAGCCCCACTCAGACCCGGCCAACCTCCTCCTCTGCCTCGGAGCCAGAGCTAAAGTTCAAAGCGCCAAAGGGGAACGAACCCTGCCGATGGACGAACTTATCGTCGACGCCTACGAAACTTCCCTCGCCGCGGATGAGGTGTTGACCTCCCTTGAGATCCCTCTGCCGGATAAATCGCAAAGGGCCGCGTATCTTAAATTTCAGATTCACGAGCGCCCGACTCTGGGACTCGCGCTCCTATTGAACCTGGATCAAAGCGGCAGAAACATCACCAAGGCGCGTGCGGTCGTCGGCTGCATCAGCTTAAAACCCTGCCGCTCGGAAAAGGCTGAAGCCCTGCTCGTGGGTCCAAGAGATAAGGTGGAGAAGCAACTTGTAGATGCCGCCCAACTATTGGCCGACACCGCCAATCCTTCAGATGACCTGGAAGGCAGCGCCGAATACAAACGTCACCTCGTCGGCGTCTTCCTCCGCCGCTCGTTCGCCAAGGCCTTGTCAAACCCAGCACGCAGCTAGCGGTATCGGTTACCCTTCGATAAATTTCTCAAACAACAGAAGCCTTCTGCTCTAAAATCTGCCACAGTCGATTGTCCATCTTAAATAACATCTGACACTGTTTTCGCCATTTATGACACTGTTTTCCCTATTTTTAAGTGTATGATCGTTAGAAGTCGGGCTGGCTGCAAACACCTTTAACCCCTCTTGGAGGATATTTTCCAACCATCTGTAGGGAGATTCATACAAAGAAACCCTTTGCTTGAAAGGAGTCATAACCTAGATCGTCTAACTATCAGGTTTTAGTTATCGGTTGCATTGGCATGTTCTTTGCTGCTTCGACCCGTAAAAGTGTCTCTTGGGGGGAGACGGTTTCGATGATGGGAGTGATCCCCCACATTTTTTCCTAAATGGGACAAGTAAGATAAAGGAGGAAAGGAACCATGAAACGCTCATCTGTTTTTCTCATCGCTTTTGCTTCAGTTTTGTATCTCGGAATACCGGCATCTGCTCAGCATGGCCCCGGCGCCGGCGGAGGTATGGGGAGAGGTTTCGGCGGTATGCCCAGCAACCCTGGTGAAGTTGGGAAAGGAAATTCTGGGAGTGGCACAGGGCTTTCTACGGAGGAACGTTCCAAGGGAGCGGTGTCAAAGGGTAATTCCACGAGCACCGGTAGTAAGACAACAAGCGACTTGCTCACCCAAAATACCAAGCTGTCTTCGAACCTGCAGGGGCTCCTGCCGAAGGGAACGAATCTCCAGGATGCAGCCAAAGGGTTTGACCACCTGGGCCAATTCGTCGCTGCCGTGCATGTCTCGCATAACCTTGGTATTCCATTTGATGATCTGAAAGCGAAAATGATGAATGGTGACAGCCTCGGTCAAGCCATCCACGAACTTAAACCGAACGTTGATGCCAAAAAGGAAACTATCAAAGCAAACCAACAGGCTCTTGAAGATATGGAGAAATCAGCGGGCTCGAACAAATCTGCAACAGCTGGAAAGTGAGTTGGCCGTACCCATGTCGGGCTTTGGTTATTTTACAAGCAGTAGATACGGACCAGCCAACCGAAGCCCGGCATACTTTGGGCTAAGGCCGAGAGACAAACTCATTGCCGCGAATCAGGAAGCGCCAGGGTTTGTGCTTCCACTTTCCCGCGTAATCCACGCCCACCCGCGGCTTGGCTAAAATCTTCGGCGCCGGCTCGCCGGGATCTTCCACGTAAAGGAGTTTGCCACAAACATCGGCGCCGCTTAAGGAGCGATCGATGGCAAAGGCCTGGCAGAGTTTGCCCGGCCCGCTCGCTAGATTGTGCGTCTTTTCGGTGCGTCGCCGCTTCTTCATCAAGTCGACGCCTTCTAAAGGCTCCACCGCGCGGATCAGCACCGCCGCTGGAAAATTCTTCGACTCCGTCACGATATTCAGGCAGTGGTAAAAACCATAGATGAAGTAAACGTAAGCATGCCCCGCCGGACCGAACATGATCTCCGTTCGCTTCGTTCGGCCGCGCGACGCGTGGCAGGCCTTATCTTCCGGCCCGACGTAAGCCTCCGTCTCCACGATTCGACCGACAGTCAACCCGTCGGGATGTTTTCGGACTAGATATTTACCCAACAGTTGCCGGGCGACGTCAATGGTGGACTGTTCGTAGAATGGGCGGGAGATTCTCAAGATTGCAACGGTGAATAGCGACGGGGTCGGGTCTTGCGTTCCAATGGTGTGATTGAAAGGCCTGTCGCTCACTCTCCAAGGGGAGGGGGAGGCGGCCGTTTTCTCCAGGCGGAGCCGCCATTAACACCCATGGAAAACGGCTCCCACCCTTCCGCCTCTACGTGAGGACAGTAAAGCGCCGCGGCCCCCGCCCCACCCACCGGGTTCGCGGCGGTCAAGGTTGTGTCAAAGGTGGTGTGTGGGTCTAGCCGATAGTCGCATTGACCTCCCTTGAGACTCTCGAATCGGATTCTGCTGATGGTCGCACATCGGAAAGTACGGTTTCTCTTGCCCGGTGACAATTCCACCTCGACTAAGTTGCCGAGCTTTATCGCAAGTCCAGGAGGCACGACCGTCCATCTAGCGCCTTGGTGCACTATCCTAGGAGGAACGTCTTGCCAGTAATAGTAGTACCTGACCAGAACGAAACTGCCATCCGCAACGGCGTTTGCATCAGGGCCGCATTGGTTGACAAAAGTCATCGGCGGCGGCACCTCGTCGGGCCCAAGCTTTAGGCCCTTGAGTATTTCGTCTTGGCCGGCAATGTACGCGACTTCCCCCAACACCAGCGTGTGTTCAGGCATGTTGAGCGTTGTTGCGCAGCCGCCAAGAAAAACAGCTCCCAATGCTATCAGCAAAAATGTTCTGTGCATGGTCCTTCCACTATTGAAACCCAAACATTGATGATGCTGTCCGCCTGCTATGCCTTAGTGAACCTCAACCTCTATCTTTGGCGGCACGCCGAGCGTGACGTCTAGCGTAACGCTTTTCAACTTTAACTCTGCGCGCTGCCAGCAGTGCCTTGCTACGATCAGCGCATTCAACAGCGAAACCAACAGTGTTTCCGACTTATGTTCTTCGATCAGCTTCTTGAGGCCGTCTTCGCGAATGTTCTCAATCGAGCCCGAAATAGAGGTATGAATCTCCGGAAGCATACCCATGCTAACGGTAAACGTCCCTACAGTAAATCCAAACGTCTCCAGAATAGCGACGGCCTTTTTGTAGTCGTCAAGCCATTCGTTTACCTTTCCCTTGGCAACGTCCTCCAATCCACCAGCCTTATCCATGATTGTCCCGACGATGTCTTTAAGAGCCATTTGTTATCTCCTTCCTTTCGGGCTGACCGCAGTCCGCCCAACCATTGATCCTGCTGGTCAGCATATCTCAGCTTTACGTCAGCATAGCACGGCAACTGACCTATTAGTGCGAGACGGAATTGTATTGCTATTCCAAGAACTGAGCAAGAAAATTTTTGGAGCGCTGCAGGACAGGATTTACCTGGGTTTTTCTTCTTTGATCTCCTTTATGAGGCTCCAATCCACCAACTGGCTCAACGGGATCTCTTTGGTCATCTTGAGCCTCTCCTTGGTCAATTGTACGTCGAGGTTAACGCCACTATCGGAAATGATGCCGTCGTCGGTGAAGGAGTTGATGGAGGCGTCGTAGGCTTTGGCAGCCTGGGATGGGGTGATGCGGAGATAGTCGGAGAGCATCTGAATAGTCTCGGCGCGATTTTGCTTCATGAAGCGAGTGCCGCGCAGCGTGGCGCGGACGACTTTTTTCACCTGCTCCCGTTGAGTCTGGAGCTTTTTGTCCATGATCGTGATCCCCGAGAGAGGAAGCTCGATGATATCGCCCAGATAGAGGATCCGCCTGAAGCCCTCCTCTTCCGCCTTCACGGCAAAGGCCACGTCAATCGGCGTGGCGTCGATGGAGCCCGCTCGAATCGCCGCCAGACGCAGAGGGCTCTCGCCGGTGACGATAATTTTGACGTCTTTATCCGGCTCGAAGCCGAAGTGCCTCACGGCCACGCGCGACAGGTAATCGACCGTGCCGGCGACGGAATCGACGCCGATGGTTTTTCCTTTGAGATCGTTGGCGGATTTGATTTCGGGTCTCGCGATTAGCACATGCATCGGCCGTGCGGCCATGCCGGCCACTGCCTTGATCGGAACCCCGGTCACCGCGGCGCGCACCGCCGACCCCCAAGCCAACAGATAATCGACGTCGCCGGTGATAAGCGCCTTTACGGCGACCGCAGGCTGCATCTGAATCTTGTCGGCATCCAGTCCCTCGTCTTTGTAGTATCCCTTACGAATGGCGACGACGACGGGAAACTCGAACAGGCCGCGGCTCGGCGTGGCGATCATGACCCGTTCCGCAGCCGATATCGCCTGTGGCTCTTGAAGAGCAGAAATCGCCAGGGCTAAAACCAAACCGGCAAAGGTATTCACCGTATACATAGGGCCCCCTTTCTACCGGGCTTGAAGCGACACAGAGGAGCAATTATATTACGCTCGCTCCTTGTGGGAGGACGGATGAATCTTCAAAACGGATCTGTCTTCGTTGCCGAGCTGACCACCGTCGGCAGGCGAACCGGTTTGCCGCGCGCCGTAGAGCTTCGCCTCGTTTACCTCGACGGAAAATTCTACGCCACTTCTTCGAACGTCCAAACCAAGCACTGGTGCCGGAATCTCATCAAGAATCCATCCGCAGAGGTCTTCGCGGACGGCGTCAAATTTCCTTGCCGGGTGCAACAGGTAACCGACGAGAAGCTCCGCCACCGCATCCTGACCCTGCGCTATTCGCCTGCCCTATTGGAGCGATTTGTTTTTGAGATGACGCCGCACAATCCACCCCCGCCGAGTTCGGCCAGGCCCGGTTGAAACCGCTATTTGCTCTTTTCCTTTTGCTCCTTCATCGCCTTTTCTAAATTCTCCGCTCCCTTTTGCATCCCTTCGTACATCTTTTGCTCCTTTTGCATCCCTTCCTGCAGCGCTTTCTGGACATCGGCGCTCTTGTCAGCCGAACTCTTTTCGTCCTTGCCGCAGCCCAGGCCGAGAAGCAGCATCAGCCCCGTAATGACAATCCCTTTCACCCAAGTTTTCATCCTATGTCTCCTTTCTGAATTCTCTCGATCTACGAAGATATCTATTAACAATAAAACAGACATGATCGCAACGTGCCTCTGGCAGATAAGGGACGGAGCAGCGGAAAGAGACCGGGGGGAGCGCGAGTGAGACTGCGGACGTAGAGATGAGAAGGTTCGCCGCCGGCCCTGATCGTCTTGAACCGTTTGAACGTTTTGAACGATGGGAACAGTTCAAGTCGTTTAAATCGTTTAAGCCGTATGGCACTAGCTCATCGGCCGCAGGCGAAGGCGCACTCGGCGAGGAAATTATGCTAGGTTCAACTTTTGACAGGGTGTTGAAAAACCCTGTTCTCAGGCCGATCAAAAAGGTCCCAGATGCGAGGCGCGCTCAGCTAAAGGATGAAAGCTGAAACATGAAAGATGAAATTAACGCGTCGATCTGAGGTTTCCATTTTCCGCTTTCATAATTCATCCTTTGCAGGCCTTGGGCCTTTTTCAACGGCCTGTTGACAGAAAGCCCACATTCGCTTGACAGGCCAACAGAGGCGGGACTAAAGTGCGGCCTTGAAACTTTCAGTACGAAAGAGATGTTTATGAGTTTATATGACGAACTGATCGAAGGCGCGATTGATCTTCACTGTCACATCGACATTGAGTTCTCGCAGGAGCAACTGAAGCGCGAGCCGGAGCCGGTCTGGTTGCCCAAGGCCGAGGCGATGGGAATGCGCGGCGTGGTGTTGAAGTCGCACTGGTGGCCGACGATCAACGTCGTGCCCTATATTTTGACTTCGACAGAGACGAACGTTTCTCTATGGTCCAGCGTGACAATGAACGTCGCCGCGGGCGGACCCAACACCTGCGTGATCGAGTCCTGCGCCGCTCTCGGCGGCAAAATGGTTTTTCTACCGACCTGGAGCGCCCGCAACGACATCCTGCGCAAGGGCTTCAGCCACCGAATTCGCTCCTACTATAAGAACTTCGATCAAATGGAGAATCCGGGATTTGTCTTTACGGACGAGGGTGGAAGGCTTTTGCCCAAGGCGAAGGAGCTGATCGACTGCTGCAAAAGCCACAACCTCACACTCGGAATGGGACATGTCTCCTGGCAGGAGTCACTTGAATTTGCTCAGGCCGCACGCGACATGGGCTTCAAGAGACTGGTCATCAATCATCCGCTGAGTGCCTTCATCGACGCCCCGCTCGACGCTCTCAAGCGGGCCGGAGAGCTGGGAGCCTTTGTCGAAGTCTGCTGGACTCAGCTGGCGCCGGGAAGAATGGACTCACCCGAGCTCGTGGCCAAGATTCGAGCAATCGGCCTCAATCAAGTCGTCGCCAGCACAGACTATTTTCGTCCCTACAGCCCGAACCCGCCGGAGCTTATGCGAATGTTTCTCGGCATGCTTCACGAAGGCGGGCTCAGCAAAGATGAGGTTAAGCAGCTTGGCTGCGTCAATCCCGCACGCGCGATGGGTTTGGAATAAAATCTTACCGTTGGAAACTACTCCCGAATCTGAACGATGACTTCCGTCTCTACCGGCGCCTCCCTGCTGAGAGAAGCAACACCCACAGCTGCACGAGCATGCTGCCCCCTTTCACCCCAGAGTTGAACCAGTAAGTCCGACTCGCCGTTCACCACTTTCGGCATGTCGGCGAAGCCCGGAGCGACGTTGACGTAGCCGAGCACCTTGACGACGCGCTCGACCCTGTCCAGATCGCCAAGCGCCGCCTTGATGATGGCAAGATGGTTGAGAGCGCAATTGCGCGCCATCTCGTAGGCTTGCTCCAGCGTCACCTTATCGCCGACTTTCCCCGCGTGTTTCAGTTTGCCGTCGATGCGGCCAATATTGCCGCCCACGAACAAAAGATTGCCGACCCGTACGCAGCCGATGTAGTTGGCCGCGGGCACGGGCGGCTTCGGCAACTTAAGGCCTAACGCATCGAGTTTATTTTCAATCTCCATCTTGACCTCCGATCACGCAAACCTGCACGGACACCTATTAGCAAAAACATATGCAGCCCGCAGCTGACTTACGACCAAGCGCCTAATGTCATATATGTGCACGCGACCTGGAAGACAGCTCACTGCTTCCGCCAAATGTAGTTGTGGTAAACAGCTGGATTGATAAAAAGGATTTTTAGCATAGTCGATCATTAGGCGAATCAGCCGGTTATTTCGTCTCGAGATTTATAACTTTGAGCCTCTTGTCTCGAGCGGCCTCCAGTAACCGACTATCAGCAGCGACGAAAGTCACCTCGTCGCGCAAAACCCTCTCTAGCCATAGGGCGGAGGCAAGATGGATCGCGTCGGCCCCTCGCAATGGATACTTCTCGGTCAAGCTACGAATGATCGGCAGAAGATCATCCTGCAACTCTACGATGCTGAGAAGTTTCCAGTCCTCCTGAAACCTTTGAAACCCTGTCAGGTGAACTCTTCTATCCTTGGGATTTTCCCGGTTCTTGCGGCCAAAGGCCGCACATACCTCAGCATAACCGATTTTAGAAATGCTACACCCATCGGCGCCAGACAGAACTTCACGGACCCGATGTGTCCCTGGCTCTTGACTGTAGTTTTTAATCAGTGCGCTCGAATCGAGATAGATCAACGACGGTCTTCTATTATGATGCGGGAAAGGGGCGTTCCCTTGACTTTAATGGGCGGAGATTTGAGGTTGAAACGGCCTTTCTTCAAAGGCAGCCGAATCTTGCCTTGCTTTGCTAAGACTGCCAGCCGTTCTTCAACGGTGACTTGACCTTCATTCCCGTCCAGAGGGCGGATGAGAGCTATGGGCTTGCCTCTCTCTGTAACAACAAGCTTCTCACCCCCTTTGATGAGACGCAGGTAGTGAGTTAAACGGCCCTTTAAATCTCTAATGCCGACACTTTGCATGGTCCCACCTTATGTGGTCATTGTAGTCACATAACCGAGATTGTCAATGGTTGCCCAGGCCTTACAAGTCGCCGCCCACGGCAGCTTTTCCCGGACCGGCAAGGAGAAGGGCGAGCAAGCCGCCCATGAGTGCCAGGTTGATATCGTAGCCGCCGGAAAATCCTGCCTTGAGAGTCACGGTGAGCATCGCTACGACCATGACGCCGGTCAGCAAAAGCGCAGCTAGGCGCGTGGCGGCGCCCAGCAGAATGCCGAGCCCGCCGAGGAACTCGATTCCACTCACAAGTGGGGCCATAAGTTTCGGCATCGGAACTCCGTGTTGCGAGAGATAGCCGGCAAAACCATCGGGGCCGGCAGAAAATTTAAGCGTGCCATGGGTAAGAAAAACTATCCCCACGAACAGTCGCAGAACAAAAAGCGAATAGTCTCGATAAGGGCCAAAGATTTTTTCCAGCATACGTCCTCCTTCGAAGGATAGCGTGGCGATTTGATCGAAAGTCCTTAGAGACTTTTTCTTTCTATCTTAATCCAGCTTTCCTCGCCGCCTGCCAAATCGCCCGAGCCGTATAAACCCTCGCAAGGTGGGCACGAAACTCGGCGGAGGCATGAATGTCGTCCAGGGGATCGATTCCCTGATCCACATGGGAAGCGTCCGCGTCGATGAAGGTGTGGTCGATTCTCTTTCCCCAGAGCTTCTTCTCAACTTCCTTGGCTCGAAAAGGCCTAACCCCAAGGCCCGTGACGCCGATTCCGATATCCGCGCATGTCTTATCTTCGATTTTAATCCACACAGCCACGCCCACGATGGCAAAGCCGGAGGCCTTCTGCGCCATCTTTAGATACGCGCTCCCACAGCGTCCCGCGCGAACGGGAACCCGGACCTCGGTGATGATCTCGTCAGATTTGAGGGCCGTGGTCATAATATCTATAAAAAAATCCTCGCCCTTGACCCATCGCTCGCCCTCGCTCCCCGTGAGCCGCAGCTCTCCTCCCAAAGCGATGATAGCCGCGGGCAGATCGGCTGCCGGATCGGCATGGGCTAAGCTCCCTCCGATGGTGCCGCGATTGCGCACCTGAACATCGCCGATCGTCTTGGCCGTCTCGGAAAGAAGCGGGCAGGACTTTTTAAGCAGCTCCGAACTTTCAATCTCATAGTGCGTGGTCAAAGCGCCGATGATGATTTGATCGCCCTCCTGTCGAATACCGCTAAGACCGGAAATCCGGCTCACATCGATCAAGATCTTAGGATTCACCAGCCTGAGCTTCATCAGGGGAAGGAGGCTGTGCCCTCCAGCGAGGAGCTTGGCATCCTCTCCGTGGGCCGCGAGAAGACGAATCGCCTCATCTAAGGTTTGCGGCGTTAGATAATCAAACGGGGCCGGAATCATCTTCCACCTTTCGCTCGTGCGCGCTCCTGAGTGCGACAAAGCCGCCAGATTTTTTCCGGCTTGAGCGGCATGTCGATATGCGCGATCCCGAACGGGGCCAGCGCATCCACCACCGCATTCACAATCGCCGGCGTGGAGCCGATCGTGCCCGCCTCGCCGACCCCCTTGACTCCCAGCGGATTGACCGGAGTGGGCGTTTCAGTGCGGGCTAAATCCAGACGCGGCAAATCCACGGCTCTAGGAAGGGCATAGCTCATCAAGCTCGAAGTTAAGAGCTGGCCGTTCTCGTCGTAGATCACCTCCTCGAGAAGGGCCTGCCCCAGACCTTGCGCGATACCGCCTTGGACCTGTCCGTCGACGAGCAGAGGATTGATGACCTTACCGCAGTCATCCACCGCAACGTATTTTTTAATTTCAACTTTGCCAATTTGCGGTTCCACCTCAACCACACAAATGTGCGTCCCGAAGGGAAAGGTGAAGTTGGACGGCTCAAACACGGAGGTCGCTGAAAGGCCGGGCTCCATTTTTTTGGGCAGCTTGGTCGCCATGTGAGCTTCCAGCGCAATCTGTTGAATCGTGAGCCCCTTTTTCGGCACGCCTCTGACGCTGAATCTCCCGTCGGAAAAAATCAGATCTTCCGGATCCGTCTCGAGGATATTGGCGGCGATCTCGCGCGCTTTTTCTTTCACCTTCTGAGCGGCCTGAAAGACAGCGGTGCCGCCAACCGCGGTCGCCCGGCTGCCGAAAGTGCCGATGCCGCTCGGCACGACAGAGGTATCGCCGTGGAGCACAGTGATATCATCAAGCTCGACACCCAGCTCGTCAGCCACAATCTG
>WNFH01001473.1_pt1 | contig 15964 bp, 13 predicted proteins | sample 5400411 | NCBI WGS metagenome assembly WNFH01 (sample SAMN13153347, study PRJNA577476) | soil metagenome | isolation source: 200 cm saprolite under Douglas fir tree site 2 hole 3 | place: USA:California | collected 2015-04-18
TTGCTGGTGACAAGCCGTTCACCGCTCCATGTACGTGGTGAGCACGAGTTTCCGGTGCCCCTACTGGCATTCCCCGACCCAAAGTATATTCCAGACAGCACTGCGCTGTCGCAGTATGGAGCAACGACGCTCTTTGTACAACGAGCGCGGGCCTTCATGCCCGATTTCCAGGTCAGCGATGCAAACGCTCGTGTCATAGCAGAGATTTGTGCCCGCCTGGACGGGTTACCATTGGCGATAGAACTAGCGGTCGCTCGCCTCAAACTGCTCTCGCCTCAGGCCCTGCTAGCGCGGCTAGAGCAGAACCGGCTGCAAGTATTGACAGGGGGAGCGCAAGATCTTCCCGCACGACAACAAACGCTGAGCAATACGCTCAAGTGGAGCTATGACCTGCTGGATGAGCGTGAACAGCGACTCTTCAGGCGGCTTTCCATCTTTGTCGGCGGTTGCACACTGGAAGCAGTCGAGGCCATCTCCGCTACTCTCGAGGATGTGGCGCTGGATTTGCTGGATTGGGTCACATCGCTGATCGACAAGAGCCAGTTGCGGCGCCTTGAGCAGGGAAGTGATGAGCCACGCTTGTTCATGCTGGAAACGATCCGCGAGTATGGGTTAGAGTTGCTAGTAGTGTACAAAGAGATGGATGCGACCCGAGATGCTCATGCGGCATACTACGTGGGGCTTTCGGAACAGGCGGAGCCAAACCTGACTGGTGCGGAGCAAGGGAGATGGTTCAATCGTTTAGAGCGGGAGTATGACAACCTGCGGGCAGCGTTACGCTGGTTGGTGGAACGTGCCGAAACGGAGATGAAGAGGGAGCAGGCAGAGATGGCATTGCGCCTGGGTAGCGCGCTCTGGGAATTCTGGATGGTACGTGGTCACTGGAGTGAAGGGCGTCGCTGGCTGGAACGAGCCCTGGCTGCCGGGAAGGCAGTTGAGGCATCGGTGCGGGCGAAAGCGCTCAATGCCGCCGGAATGCTGGCATACCTCCAGGACGACCTTACCCAGGCAGAAGCACTGTGTAGTGAGAGCCTGGCGCTTTTCCGAGAACTCGCAGCTCGTTCTCCGGGAGACAGCACTTTCAAAGGAGGTATCGCAAGTTCCCTCATCAGGCTAGGGCAGGTAGCCAAAGCGAAGCATAATTACCCAAGAGCTCGTGTTCTGCTCGAGGAAAGCCTGGCACTTAGCAAAGAGGTGGGCGACAAGAGGAGCATCGCTGACGCGCTCCTACTTCTGGCCCGTGCAGCTATCAACCAAGGTGATTACAGCGAGGCCCGCTCTATGCTTGGAGAAGATCTGGCGCTATCTCGGGAGATGGGCGATAAATGGAGCCTTGCCGTGGCCCTTTACCATCTGGCTCGCGCGATGTTTGCACAAGGTGAACTGGCGAAAGCTCGTGAACTGCTCCAGGAGAGTTTGGCGATAGACAGAGAGCTAGGTTCTAAAGAAGGTATCGCCTATGCGCTCCGTCTCACAGGACAGTTGGCCTTGCAGCAGGGTGACGCTGCCACCGCACGCTCATCGCTCGAGGAAAGCGTGGCCATCTTCAGGGAGGTAGGTAACAAAGGTGGTGTAGCCAAATCACTTTCCCACCTGGCAAGCGTGGTCTTTTCCCAGGGTGACACTGGCATGGCCCGTGCCCTGTTTGAGCAAAGCCTGATGCTCCTGCGGGAGGTAGGTGACAAGGCAGCTATGGCCTCCAGCCTAGAGGGGTTGGCGGGAGTAATCGCTGCGCAGGGTGAGCCAGTGAAAGCGACTTTACTTTGGGGAGCCGTCGTGTCGTTACGCGAAACTCTGGGTGTCCCCATTCCACCTGGTGAGCATGCCAGTCATGACCATGCGGTCGCCATCGTTCGCGCTCAACTTGGTGAGAAGACCTTTGCCAATGCGTGGGCAGAAGGACGGACGATGACGCCGGAGCAGGCTCTAGAAGGACAGGAACGGGTGACGGTACCGCTTTTACCCAACGGGGTTTCCACGGAGCCAATTTCCACCTATCCTGCCGGGCTGTCCGCACGAGAGGTCGAGGTGCTCCGCCTGATAGCAGAGGGTTTGACCAACACGCAGATCGCCGAGCAGCTCGTCATCAGTCCTCTCACGGTCAACACGCATGTGCGTTCGATCTACAACAAGCTAGAGGTGTCCTCGCGCAGTGCAGCTACTCGCTTTGCTATTAAACATCATTTCGTATGATTATTTGACTGGTGTTAAGTGTTCCGCAAAGATGATCTGCTCTAAATTACTGACGAGAGCAAACACATCTAGCTTTTGCAGGTTACTCAAGACAATGATCGTGACCTTGTCATCGGGGTAACGTCCGATATATGCCGTGAAGCCATCGAGGGCCCCATAGTGCCAGATGAGTTGACGTTGGGATGTATGTGTAGACTCTGTGGCGATGAACCAACCGTAGCCGTACTCTAACGATGAGAAATCCGGGCAGAACTCCTCCGGGCCATTTGGTGGACAAGAGGAGACGTATGGGGTGAACATCGCATCCAATGAGCGTTGTGAAACCAGGGTATGCTGGGAAAGTGCTTGATTCCAGCGATACAGGTCTTCGGTGGTGCTGTATAACAGACCTGAAGCGTACAGGAAAGACATTTCAGGGGGAAGCGGCCGATCGTCAGGGTCCGCTTTGACCTGCCAATCCTGGTATCCTACCGCATGGTCTGGCAGTGAAAGATAGTCTGGATCAAAGCCCGTGTTCCTCATCTGCAGGCGGTTAAAAATCGCCTGCTGGACAAAAACGCCATAAGGTACACCAGAGACCTGCTGGACGACATAGCCGAGTACCTGGTAGCACACATTGCAGTAGCTGAACTGTGAGCCTGCTGTGAATGCTAATCGGACGTTGTCGTAGCGGGCAAGCCAGTCCTGTGGAGAAGAGGTCGGCGGGGGCGAGTCCAATTGCGGGATGCCAGAGGTGTGGGTCAATAACTCCTGGATCGTCACCGCCTGCCAGGCTGTGGGGCAATCCGGGATGTAGGTGCAGAGAGCATCCTGTACATGTAACTTTCCTCGCTCCTGCAAGATCAGGATCGCCATGGCAGTAAATTGCTTGGTGAGGGAACCAACATGAAATTTGGTATATGGCGTGTTCGACACCTGGTCATCCCAATCCGCCATACTATAGCCGTTGCTGAAAATGACCTTGTCATCGCGTGCGATCAGCACCGAGCCGCTGAATTTGTCGGTTGCGACCTGGGAGGTGAGAAAACTGTCGAGTTGCGCACTGAGTGTTGAGGGTTGCAGAGAAGGCGTAAGTCGAGTGGTTTGAACGGCAGGTGTTGGGTTCTGTGTGGTGGAAGTGACTTGAACGGCAGGTTTTGAATTCAGCGTATGGAAAGTCACCTGGGAGGCAAAGGTTGAGTTTTGTGCAATAGGAGTTGTATGGGTGTGGTGGGCAGTGGCCCAGGCTGCCAGTGGGAGAGCAAGCAAAAAGAATAGACCCTGGAGGATGATAAGGCTTGCGCCCAACAGTGGGCGTGGCTGGTTTTCGCGTGGACGGCCGTAAGCCGCTCTTCTAGATATCCGGTGCTGTGCTGGCTTTGAGAGTTGTAGGGCTTGTTGGTAGTTCACGATTCCCTCTCTTCGTCCCCTGAAGTAGAAAGATAAAAAGAAAGGTATATAAAGCCTCATCTATTATACAACAGGTGAAACAAGCAAGGGAAGTGCTTTAGCCCATATTACCTAATACTGAAAGATGTCCGCTTCTAAGGAATTTCTAAGGAAATCAGAACGTTCTCTAGTATGTAGAGCGTCTGGTGATTCCAGTCGGGGGCTTTGTAGAAGTGTGAACAAATCCTCTTTAAAAAAGTACCAAATTCTTGTTACCATAGGGTGAGCTTTTCCGTTTTCTTCTGATATAGAGGTGTGATTCTAAGCATTCTCTAAGATCTTTAATTTTTTCTTAATGAAATTCTGAGGTAAGTCAATGTATACACAGAGGGAAGTGTCGTACATGGTTGGTATTAAAGAAAATGTACACGCTTATCCACCAATCAATTCTTATGGGGTCATCGGTGATTGTCATTCTGCCGTGCTGGTTGCACCGGATGGGTCAGTGGATTGGGGATGTTTGCCGGATTTTGATAGCCCGGCCATTTTCTGCCGCCTGCTGGATGCTGAACGCGGAGGATACTTTCAGATCGCTCCCACGGATAATACCATTCCGGGAGTACAACGCTACCTGCATGGTAGCAATGTGCTTCAGACTCGATTTACCAGCACCACCGGCGAAGTGGTGCTGACTGATTTTATGCCCGTAGAGACATTGAAGGCCTGGCCATATAAGGGCATGAATAACAATACCTGGACACGCGAGGATGGTTCATGCCACTGCCTGGTACGGGTTGTGGAATGCACCCATGGTGAGCTACCTGTCACGATGACACTCAAAGTCAGCCCTGATTACGCAGCCTCCCCAAGCCAGGTTTTCCTTGCCCCGAATAACATAGGTGCGGTTATTTCCGGTGGAAACCAGCATGTTGGTTTATCGATAGTCGGTTCGTATCGCGTGGCGTCGTTTAATATCAGCGTCGAGCAAGATGAGGCCGGGATGCATCCATCGGTGGTTGTGCAAGTGACCCTGCACGAAGGTGAGAGCTTGCTGTTCGCTGTGGGCATGGGACGCAGTGCTCAAGCGGCTCGCAGGCTTGTAGAGTACGAGTTACCTCAGCGTAACTTCGATGCAGAACTGGCGCATACCCTCCATTGCTGGCGCAGGTGGGTAGCGGGTTGCACCTACCGAGGACCATACTCTGAATGGGTCCAGCGCAGCTTGCTGGTGCTCAAAATGATGACCTACGCTCCAACTGGGGCTATGGTGGCAGCTCCGACCACCTCTTTGCCGGAGGATTTGGGCGGGATACGCAACTGGGACTATCGCTTCACCTGGCTACGCGATGCTACCTTCACCCTTTATGCGCTGAACGTGCTTGGCTTTACAGAGGAGGCTCGTGCATTCACGCACTGGCTACGTCGTCTTTCTTACACCAATGGTGAAGACTTGCAGATCATGTATGGCATTCGTGGTGAACGCAACCTGGGCGAACGCGAACTACCCCACCTCAGTGGCTACTGTGACACGCTTCCAGTACGTATTGGCAATGGCGCGGCGAATCAGAAGCAACTGGACGTTTTTGGTGAGGTACTTGACTGCATCCACCTCTATCGCCGCCAAGGCAGCTTCGAGCGTTATGGTGAAAAACTTGAGGGACCACTGTGGGCGATGATGCGCACACTGGTAGAGCATGTTTGCGCACACTGGCAGGAGCCCGATAGTGGCATTTGGGAGGTGCGTGGGGGCCTTCGCCATTTTGTCTACTCCAAAGTGATGTGCTGGGTCGCGCTTGACCGTGGTATCAAAGCGGCTCAACAACTCCAACTGGAAGCCGACTTGCCAAGATGGTGTCTGGTACGTGATCAGATTCGCGCTGACATTCTGATACACGGCTATAACACCACGCTCGGCGTTTTTACCCAGGCGTATGATAGCACTGCATTGGATGCCTCGAACCTGCTCTTGCCCCTGGTTGGCTTCATTGCGCCGGATGATCCGCGCATGCGTTCGACCGTAGATCGCATCATGGAGCAGTTAACGGACGAGCAGGGTTTCGTGTATCGCTATAAGTCAGAGGATGGCTTGACTGGTTCAGAAGGTACCTTCGCCATCTGTACTTTCTGGCTGGTGGATAACCTGGCGATGCAGGGCCGTGTCGCAGAGGCGCGCTCTCTCTTCGAGCGTTTGTTGAACTACGCCGGGCCTCTAGGCTTGTTTTCCGAAGAGATCGACTCCCGCAATAATATCGCGCTGGGGAACTATCCACAGGCCTTTACACACATTGCTCTCATCAATAGTGCGCTGAACCTGCAGAAGGCTGAGATGCGTCTTGCAGAGCGTGAGCATCATACCGATCCGGTAGTTGCTGCGATCAAGTTGCAAGGAAAGAAATAAAAAGTACTCACGAACAGCGCAGGGTGAGCTTCCAGCCTGTTTCTTCCTCGAAGTGTTGTCGTGCTTCGTGTATCGCTTCTGCCGGAGCGGTTCCTTCGCACGACACAAACACCTTGCGCTGACTATGATAGAGCGACGGTGTATCGACGCAGGTAAGCCCTGGCGGCAAAACGCTGCGTGCCAGCTCAATGAGAGCCTCGTGATGGACAGTCAATGGATGCAGGCGCACCTGCCATCCGGTCTGCGCTGAAAGTTGCACGAACTGCTCGGCATAGCGCACTTTGGCAATATCGGGGAAGTGGAAGCGCAGCAGCAGAGTCATAGTCGCCACTTCCGCACCTGCCTTAACGTAGCCAGGGAGTGACCCCAGGAGACGCTGTGCAACCTGGAGTGCATCATACTGGCTCAATGGTTCAGTGACCAGGGGCGTTTCGGCTTCCTCTCCCTGCGGCTGGCCTGGTTCCTGGGGTTCCTGAGATCGACCGGTTGTATCCTGCATAGATATCGATGCGCCGACGATCGTCAGATGCCACCTTGTTGCTTCATGGAACTGGGCCTGAGCCTCCGCAATTGCTTCAGCTGATATCTGTCCCGTGCAGTAGAGCTGGATTACATGCTGCTCGTGGTAGATCGATGGTGATCCGCGCGCGGTCAACTCCTGGGGAACGCAGCGCATCGCTATCTCAGCTAGTGCCCCCTGGTGGGCATTAGGAGCCAGTGTGATGTCGACGCCCGCTTCTTTTGCTGCAGCGGTAAGTGACTCGACATAGCGTTCATGGGCGACGTCGGGAAAGTGAAAAGCGAGAGTGACGTCGCCCGTGTCGGGATCAACACTACGCCGGTAAAGGTCGGGTGGTGTACCGATGTGCTGCTCGATGACAGAGAGAATCCAATGCTGATCGGGACGCTCCTGTTCTTCTGGCTCTTCCAAGGCTTCTTGCCACTCCGGGGCGAGGGCGTAGAGGGCCAATCCTTCTCCATCAAGTACGCTCTGCTGTTGCATGAACAACTGCGGGGAACGGTGTATGAGCTTGGCAATGGCCAGGCGTGTATCCAGAGCGCGCGCGGAGACACCAGCCAGGGTGCACAGATCGCCTAACGTGTAGGTTGCTCCTTCCTTGCATTGCTCTGCCAACCAGCGCGCCGAGAGATTTTTACGGATACGCCGTGCGCTGCGCATCACCTCGCCCAGAAAGACGGCAGGAGAGGTTCCCTCCGCATCCAACTGCTCACGTGGATATGGTCCCAGCAGATCGAGCACAGCGGAGTAGGGATACCTGGTCCGCTCCGACGAGACACCTTTGGGAAACAGGACACGGACTGATGCAACCGGCTCAATGGCCCGGCAGAGAACCGGTTTCGCACTTTCAAAGGTGACTTGCAAGAACAGCACCTGGCCAACTAGCTCACTAAGAAAATCGGTCGGCTGTTCCTCCTCCTGACCACGCACCCGGTATGCTTCTTCAAGCGTATGTTGCCGCACGAAGCAGCGTTGCTCATAATCTTCATCCAGCACGTCCAGGATGCTCCGTGTCGTCGCCTCGGTCACCTCGCCATACCAGACGAAGGCCAGTTCGCGTGCCGTGACGATGCGCAGCGTGGGGACCTGTGACACGGCTCGCCACAGTTCCTCGACATGCTGCCACGCGAATGGCCTGCCAGCGCCAATCCCTATTGGCAGCGTTGGCAGTGCTACAGCCTGCCCTGCGGCATTGAGACGGCTCGTCTTGCCTTCCCGCAGTTGGATGGTCATGCCATTGGCGGGCAGCATCACCTCCGTTCCAACCAGCAGCGTACGGAGCGCGGCCCGTGCATCCTCGTCGCCATGCACCAGTGCCACCCGCTTCGGTTTGAGTGCGGCAGCATAGCCTGCCAGTTCTCCCCCATCGGCGTGAGCACTCAAGCTGTATTTTGCCACCTGGCAGCGCACATCAATCGTTGTCCCTGCCATGTCTAGCGTGCTGCTTTTCTGCTCTGCCAGGTCCAGCAGCCGTTTCCCTGGCGACTCTTCGTCTTGATAGCCCGTGATCAGAATAGATGCTTCAGCCTGCGGGGCGAGATGCGTCGCGTACCAGGCGCTTGGTCCGCCGGTGAGCATACCGCTACTGGAAAGAATACATGCTGGCGGGCCGCTCAGGATGCGCTTGCGTTCCCGTTCGTCACGTACGAAGCTGATGTTTGGTCCGCTGAAGGGGAGATAGCCTTTGCGAATCTGACGTTGCAAGACGGGTGATAGTGCTTCCGGCAGCAGCAGGTAGGTGGAGCAGACGCGGCGTACCAGGCCATCCACGTAGATGGGAAACTCTGGTATCTGGCCCTTCTCCTGAGCGGCATGCAACAGCAGCAGAACTTCCTGCCCTCTGCCAAGTCCAAAGCAAGGGATCAGTACGTGACCCCCGCGTGCCAGGCCATCAGAGACGGCCTGGGCAAGGCGCAGTTCCTCAGCCTGTCGGTTGGGATGCAGACGTGCGCCATAGGTGGACTCCAACACGAGTAGATCACAACGATCAACGGGAGGTGGTACGGCAGCAAGCACGGTGCGCTGAGGCGTGAGGCTGATATCACCGGAGACGACGATTGAGCCATCGGATGCCGCGAAGCCCAGGCTCACTGCGCCCGCAATATGCCCTGCCCGGCTGGCATGAATTGTCACCCCTGGTAGCATGGGAAGGGTCGTAGGTTGTCCAACAGGCAGTGGGCGGACCTGTGTGAGCATCCCCGCGACCAGGGCTTCTGGATAGAGTGGCAACTCCATTTCCTCGACGGCGCGCCTGGTCATTATTTTTATCGCGTCGGCCAGCATCACTTCCATCAGCAGTTTGGTTCCCCGCGATGCAAAGATGGGCACGTTGGGGAAAGCTTGATGGAGCAGGGGTAACGCTCCTATGTGGTCGGCGTGGGCGTGGGTCACGAATATAGCGCGTACGTCTTTCCCTTCGAGCAGGGCCAGATCGGGCAGTGGATCACTCTTGCGGTCAACGCGGACGCCAGAGTCAACGACGATCCATTGGCCTGCTAATTCGATAGCAAGACAGCTTGCGCCAACCTGACTTGCTCCACCAACAAAGATGACCTGCATGTATGCTCCCTTTGCTCACGAACGCCTGTGCTTAGGATATGGATAGTATAGCATTGGTGTAGCGTACAGGCAACTTTTTCAACTGATCTCATTTTAATTCTCCTGGTACCACCATGTCAGCAAAGTCCACCATATATAGCAACTGTGACAGTCTAGCAGGAGGGTGAATATTAAGCGAAACTCATCTTTCCTATAGCCGTATGGGCTAGCAGCTTCTGCCCATTCCTCCACAGCAGTTTCTCACGTACCTCCGGTTTGAAGTAGTCAAGGACCTCAAAATCCTTCAACCAGCGTTGCGGGGTGATGAAAGGATAATCCGAGCCGAAGAGGAAGCGGTCCTGCAAACGCGTGGCGGCTTCTCTCAGGAGCGTCTCAGGGATGTATTTGGGGGACCAGCCCGAGAGATCATTGAAGAGATTGGTTTTGTGCTGCATACTCGCGATCATCTCTTCGTGCCAGGGCCAGGAAGGGTGGGCACCAATAATAGTCAGCCCAGGGAGATCAGCCGCCAATGCATCAAGATAGATCGGACGCGTATAATCCAATTTAATGCCCATACCGCCGGGGGTGCCTGCCCCCAGGCCATTGGTACCAGTATGAAATAATGCAGGCACACCGAGTTCTTGAATTTTCTCCATCAAGGGATAGAAGGTAGGATCATTGGGATAAAATGCTTGCACTCCAGGATGGAACTTAGCACCCGCAAGCCCCAGGTCATTAATAGCGCGCTCCATCTCCTTTACTGCTGCTTTGCCTTTGTGCGGGTCTACACTGGCAAAGCCAATGAATTGCTGCGGATAGCGTTGCACGATGGCAGCAATGTAATCGTTTCCCAGCGGGGGTAGTCCGGTCGCCGTCTCAGCATCCCATGCGAGCAGTATACCAACTATGTCGAGCTCCATGTAATCTGCTGCAATCTGCTCTATGTCTTTGAGCTTGACCTCTGTACGGAAAAAGCGTTCAGCCGCCTGGGCATAGGGACCAAGGGTCACCTGCATGAACTCCGTGGTGGGAAGATGGACATGAAAATCAATGGCACGTGGCATAACAAGTCCTCCATTCCGAATAGAAATATTGATAGCCAACTTGGGCAAGTATCGTCGATATACGTTGACACATCCTTACTATTGCTCCTATACTGAGACATGATACCGTGTAATGGGTAATTAGAGCAAGGAGAAGGTGCATTCCCATGTCGTTTACTGAAGATGAACTGCAAGCTTTCAACACTATTCTCGAACGGCGATTGTCGGCACATCGCCGCGATATGGAACGGGCTTTTGACCAGCGTATGAATGCGCTTCGCCGTGATCTTGACCAACGTCTTGCCACTGTGCAGCAGGAAATTGTACGTTCGCTGACGCGCCAACTCTCCAATCAGAGCAATGAACTGAACGCCAGTTTGAATCAGAAGCTGAGCACTCAGCATAAGGAGATAACCCAGACGATGAGCCAGCAGGCAGAGCGGAGCCAGCAGTACAACAAAGGCTTGATGGATCGTGCGTTGGCCGCTCAACTACTGGGTATAGAGCAACTCATCAGTCAGCGCCTGAGCTTGCAAACCATTGGTGAGCCTGGCATGCACGCAGGTGCCGATGAACATGTTCCACCTCCGCGTATTGAGGCCATTGAGGTGCAGACCGATCTCCCCTGGGAAGACCTGGTGGATGTATTTGGCAGGGCGTTGGATGCACGCTTTGCTGTACTCAATGAGTCGATCCAGGCAACCATGAAAAATTGGGAGCAGTATCTTTTGCTACGCCTGCACAACCTACGCGAACAGCCCCAGCCATACAATGGCGATATCTCCTCTGCAATTACCACGCAAGAACTGATTCGTAGTATTGAGCATCTTGAGCGCATCATTGAGTCTATGCAGGTGGTGATGACAACAAACCATGCACTCCTCTCCAATAGACTTTATCATCATCAGCAACTCCCTCTCGAACGAGCACATCCGGGTGGTCAGGCAAGTCATACACCCACAACGCCTGTGAATGGCGTCAGTGATCCCCTCACACTACCAGGGGAACGTGGGAACACGGAAATAACGTAAGAATTCTGAGTGGAAGGCATGGTATAATCTCCTATTTGCGAAAGGCGAGGTTGAATTAATGAGGAATGCATTGAGACGGCGCTTCTGGCTTGAAGCGGGCATAGCGACTGTTACAAGTATTTTGTTCGTGATCACTTTGGTGCAGAGAGATTGGATCGAGATCGTCTTCAGTGTCGACCCCGATAACCGCAATGGAACTCTTGAGTGGCTGATTGTTGGAGTTTTATTGGTTGTGATGATAACGTTATTCACTCTGGCAAGCTACGAATGGCGCAGAGCCAGAGCTGCCCTTTCCTAAGGGTGATCTCACACCCCATCCACAAACGCCCGAACTTCCTGTGCTGGTCCACTCTCCACACCGAAAATAATTGTGTAGTGGTTGAGTGTTGGGAAATTGACGTAACGGCAGTCGTTTATGCCACTTTGAACAGCTGCCGCGGATTCTACCGACAGCATTTGATCGTTGTCGAAAAACAAGCCTTGTCCTGCTCGCAGCAAGAGCGTTGGTACCTGCACATTGGCCCATTGTTCCTCGGGCCGGGCCTCGTCATAATGTTGCCCTTCCTCGATTACCCCGTCACGGTAGCACTTCGACCTGACAGAACCATCATCGTTGTGGTACACATCATGCTCGAAATATACATCAAGGTATTCGTTCCAATTAGGCCCCAGGAATGGTGCTACCTTTAGACGCTGCGTATACTCCTCGAAAGAAGGCACCAGTGTTCCTAATCGGCTGATGGAGGCCATAAGCCATGCAGGTTGCTCCTCCGGCGTTCTCCACGGGAGCGGTGCGCCAGCGTCGATCAGGATGAGCTTGCTGAGCTTCTGCTGGTAGTGTGCTGCGAAATAGAGCGATATGAGTGCTCCTAGCGAGTGCCCCATCAGGACTGGACGCTCTAGCCCGAGTTCGTCGATCAACGTTGACAAGTCGGCTGCATGGATGGGTACACTATACCCATGTTCGGGCTTATCACTGTCGCCGCGTCCGCGCAGATCATAGGCAAAGACACGGTGATCGTGCGCCAGATCGTCCGCGAATGCTTGAAAACAGAATGCGTTGGCAGTGAGACCGTGCACGCACACGATTGGCGGTCCTTGCTCACCCCACTGGACAAAATGCAGTTTCACATCTCCTGCAGTAGCCATTTCATCGCGTATCGGATTGATCGGCATAGCTTGCTCCTTGCTGTTTGCATGGCTGGTGGATAGACACCATTTGTCACTTTAGAGAGTGAGAAAAGTTCTGCAAAGGATTATAGCACACGTGTAATGTTGTATCGTCGTAGACCCTTGACGCAATTCTTCTCCTGGAGGGCGACGGAAGATGTCCGAGGCGGCCAGCACTGGGCTAGCCGTCTTTTTTAATATCGCTGAGCAGTTATTGGCGGTTGATACTCCATTACCCATCACTTTCCTGTTTATGCTGCTTACACAACATAAGCGCAGAAGTGTGGAAAGATTTCTCGCCATCATGTCGTTATAATATATGAGACAACCGTAAGTGACGTCACGGCTGTCGGAAACACCTTCCTGGCTTGGCGGCAAGGAGGGTGAGAGTGAAGCCAGAAACGACTCAACTGCCGTTCCTGACAGTATAGTAGTGAGCGTTCACCTGCCTTCATGGTTTGGTGAGCACGCCGTCTCTCTATGAAGAAAGTGAGGAACACCTATGCGGTCTGTATTGTTCAGCATTTTGCCTAGTCCTGGCTCTATCATCCGGCCCCCGATCATTATCCCAAGCCCCAGTAGTGGCCCTTCTGACCCACCTCCGCCTTGGGTAATTCGTCTCGTCCATCGATAAGATGATGTCCCTGTAGGATAGTCGGACTGAAAAACACCTGGGTGTAATAACCTGGGTGTTTCTTTTTGGTTGGGGAGCCCGGGAAGAACGACGGAAGGTACCCGAGGCGGCTGGCCCCTGCTGGCCGTCGCTTGTTGTTTCAATGTAAAACAAAGGCGGGTATCCTTCCACGGGATACCCGCTTTCCCCATGTGTCACAGGCTCCTATGCCCGTGTGTTGTGTTTTGGCCAGTTGCTCCAGCTAGTGTTGTGACACCTGGAAGCAGGCCACGTCATACTGAGCAACACTAAAGGGATTATTCGAGTTCTGCGGCTGATTGCCCGCGTAGACAGACCCTGCCGTTCCTCCGTTCTCATTAAATGCTGATCCAGGTGCACTGCCTGCATTCCCTGGCTCATTGGGAGCAGTACCAGAGAGGCAAGTCTGACTTGGCTGTCCTGTTCCACTTGGATTTTGATCCGCAAAGGCTGGTGAGGCTAGAGGGAAGGCCAAGGCGGCCACTAACAGAGCAACGGTAATACCTTTGACGATGAGACGCTTCATAACTCAGCTCCTTTTCTAAACCGTGTTTCAACAAATAGCACCCCATTGCTACATACGCTGGAGGGTTACATGCCCCATTTCATCGGTTGCTCAGAGTATGGGTGTTCGTTAAAAATGAGGCGGCTGGCCCTGCGCTGGCCGTTTTCTTTTGTTTCTGGGCACATCTGCACTCAGAATTGCAATCATGTATCCCTTTCGAATACCAGTATCGTGTTCCTGAGAGAAGGAGGTAGTTCATCATGGTTGCATTTCTCGTCACGTGTGTGGTTATCGCCATCCTTATTGCAGGGGGTATAGCCATCAGTGTCCATCTGCACAACACGTCGATCAAAGGGCAACGGTTGAGTGGCTCGCAACGATTCTATGCAGCCCCAAGAAGGTACGCGACTGACCTGACTGATGTCGATATGGTCTACTCGAGCCGGAAGATCCTGGTTACTTTGACCGTGGTTCTGATCGCCCTGAGCGTGATGGCGATCGGTGCTTTCATAAACGTCATCGTCCGGTAGGAGGTTAGGTTGCATCTATAACTCCACCTGAATCGTGTTCTATCTGGTGGTCAGTGACACGAACCCCCAATTTGGTAGCGGATGACGAATAGAGGTCACCAACGTTTCTTGCGTCACCTGACCACGCTTAACTCATGGAGCGGCTCATCGCTCTTTTTTGTGCCAGGTGGATCCAGCTACCCAGCAATATGATATTGCCGGCTAGCGAGTACTTGTCATGAAATCGTAACCTTCCAGAACAAATTATCACCGAAACTTAACCAAATCTTCACCTCATAGCAATTCCCTCAGTTCATACTTACTGAGTATATTCATGTTCTTCGTTTTATATGTGTGTTTTATACCAAATCCTGCCGATCACTATATGTATGGCTCGTGCAACAGACTTGAGAAGGCAACTCACAACCATGCAAAGATACAGGAATTAACAGGATTTGATATTATGTCGAGACGAGAGGAGAAGGATTATGGACAATCAACAAGGGCAACCGCCACAATGGCCATCACAATCAGGGCCACCACCAAACTGGTCTCTCCAAAATCAAGGAAGGGGATCGCCTCAACAACCCCCACAGCAGAGGCAGCCTCAACCTAACACGCCGTATCCACCACAATCGTATCAACCACCACCGCAGTACTACCACCAGCAGCCTTATTACCAACAGCCACCCATGCCACCACCAAAGAAGAAGTCACGAGCCTGGCTTTGGATTGTACTCGGTGTTGCTGGCGTCCTACTCTGTTCCTGCATCGGTTTCGCAGCCGTCAGTGCCTCACAACAGAAGGCCACGTCAACCATCACCGCTCCTGCTGACACACAGAGCACAGGAGCAACGCAAGCACAACCTAACACTATCAGGAAACCTGTCGTGGTCAATGCTGACTGGACCGTCACACTCAACAACGTCAGCACAAGTCAGGGAACCCAACTCGATCAACCCAAGGCAGGCCACATCTTGCTCGTCGTCAACGTCACACTCAAAAATACCTCGTCTGCTGTACAGAAAGCCTCGACGCTTGCACAGTGGGCACTCAAGGACTCAACAGGGCAAACCTACAATCAGGACATCCTCTTTGGAGCAGGGCCAGATGGTACTGTTGGCGCAGGAAGCGTCATCCGAGGCAATATCGCCTATGAGGTTCCAACAAGTGCGCATAGTTTCACGCTCCAATTTGTGCCCGATATCGGCAGTAGCGACCTGGCAGAGTGGAATGTAAGCATCTAATAGGCGATGGGCAGACGCTGTACTCTCATTGAAGGGACAGGCCGTGTCATTGCTGCGGATGTAGAGTGAGCCAAGAGTGTGAAATTTGCAAGGAGGAGTTGTCATGAAATTTGGTATCAGAACACCATCGCTACGAAAAAGTATCGCCGCACGAACGTCACCTAAACGGTTTGTCAGGCAGAACCTGGGCATCAAAGCACCAAGAGGATTTGGGATAGTCACTAATCCGAAGAAGGATGTGTACAACAGGGTCTATAACAGAACTACCATTGGAGTAACAGGTAGGGGCAAGAAGCACTGGCTCAAGAGGTTATTTGGACTGTGAGTGCTTAGGCCATTCAGTGAGGTCAGGAATATCTTCTGGTGTACGGATTTGTAAATCTCTTGACAATAACATACCAGGGATGCTATTCTTCTTGCAAGATAGTTTGATCTGAAACAAGGAGAACAGATGGCAAGTAGTAAATTGCGTGAATGTTCGACGATTTTTAGGGTGAAACCTGGGAAATCAGCGTGAAACATAGGAATCAGCCAGGAAGACGATAGAGAAACCGTTTCCTATCTCGATTCATTCATTCCCATTTTGTAAATTGAGGCTACTGTCGTTTGACACATAACCTCCAGAATGGGCTTTTATGCGTCACAAGGAGAAATTGGCGAATAGATGTGTCAGTGAAACATCTGAGCAAGGTAGCTTGTCAATCAAGGGCTTAGCTTAGGGTGATTTTGCCGACTCCTGCAAAGAGGGCGAGAGCTGTCCTGTTTTCATGGTATAGTCGGGAGAGAA
>WNFH01006592.1_pt1 | contig 15955 bp, 8 predicted proteins | sample 5400411 | NCBI WGS metagenome assembly WNFH01 (sample SAMN13153347, study PRJNA577476) | soil metagenome | isolation source: 200 cm saprolite under Douglas fir tree site 2 hole 3 | place: USA:California | collected 2015-04-18
CTAGTGGTCTGTCTATCACCATTTGATGAGTCGGGTCAACGAAATGTAGTGACCCCCCTTGCGGGGGTCAGGTTCCTACCCATCAAATGCTCCTGGACAGAGCACTAGCCCTTATGAGCTACTTACTCGACAGTCTCAGCAATTGGAAGCTATACTACGGAGGGAAAATTATATGTAAGGGGATTCAATGAGATTCCGTCGAGCGGGGGAACATCGAAGGAAAGCCTTTGCCCTGGTTTGTGTTGCTCTCATGTGGCTTGTTTCGGCTTGTCAGGGTAATGCGGGTCAGCTTGTTAACAGCGCACATGAACAGGCGTCTTCACGGGGTAATGGAATCTTTGAAACGCCTGGTTCCCTACAGGTAGCCAGGCAATTTTCCACACCAGTAAAGCCAGGGGCGACTGTCACACAGGGAACGTCTACTCCGCCAGGCCCCATCCCTCATGGCCTGGGCTCAATCCCAGCTGCATTTCCACGCTACTTTAGTTTCGGCGTGCTGAGCCCTCCGGCTACCGCCTCCGCGCTTGATGACATGCGCACGAATAATGGCGCTGCATTCACTTTCAGGTACCAGTATCTCACGGGTGGAGTAAATACCGGTCGGGGCTGGGAAACATGGCAACAACCTGCTGGCCAGTTCGCGAACTATTATATGCAGGAGAGCGCGCAGCATGGGTATATGCCCACCTTTGTCTACTACGAAATCTGCCTGAGCAATGGACCTCACCCGAGTGACTACTGCGGCGGGCATAACATCGACCAGGACACTGCTAACCTGGCAAGCCCCTCGACTATGAATGCCTACTTCGCCAACTGGTTGCTGATGCTGCAAAAAATAGGCGCTTTTGGGAAACCTGTGCTGGTGATTGTCGAGCCTGACCTGTGGGGCTTTCTGCAAAATGCCACGCACGGCAGTGATAACGCTGCCGGCATTCCCGCTAGCGTTGGTTCTTCTGGTTTTCCCGATGCCGCAGGGTTTCCGGACACCGCACAGGGTTTCGCCTGGGCGCTGCTGCATATGCGCGATAAATATGCTCCTAATGCGATTCTGACGCTGCATGCCTCTACCTGGGCTGCAGGGGTTGATATCGCCACGGATACGGACCCATCTCTGGATGTCGCTGGCATTGCCCAGAGGGAGGCGAATTTCCTGAATAGCGCCGGGTTGTACGGCAATCCCGCAGGTGTTTCGAGTTGGGACCTGCTATCCAACGATGTAGCTGATTTCGACTCGGCTCAGCCAAACGGGCGTTCATGGTGGGATCGCTATAACCGGACATTCCCCAATTTTGCGCGCTACCTGACCTATATCGGTGACCTCAGCCAGGATACGCACCACCGTGTCGTCATGTGGCAGGTGCCAATGGGGAACCAGTATTTTGACACGATGAACAACTCGCCGGGACACTACCAGGACAACCGGGCGGAGTATATCCTGGGGAATGTTGCCAGTTTTGCAGCCGCCGGCGTGATTGCCGTGCTGTTCGGGCCTGGAAATGGTGGTACTATGAATATTGATGCTATACACGATGGCGTCACCAATCCTGCCCCCATTAGCACCTATGAATGCAACCTCTGTAATAATCATGCGAGCAGTTATCCCGACGACGATGGTGGCTACCTGCGCATCTTTGTCGGCCTCTATTTGCAGCATCCTGTGGCGATTTCATAGCCGCTTATTCCAGTACCCCATTGCCTGCAAGCGCGCTTTGATAACGACTGTCTCCAGGATCCTTACTGACTGAGAACATTTGTATGTTCTTGCCCCATTTGCAAGGATCAAGGATCCTGGAGACGCCTCAAAGTCGCATATGTTGCTGTTGAACGACTCTTTTTGCCTTGACGTGGCAAATAGTTTTGTCGTTCGACAGCACTATACAAACGCTATCATCAGGGAATGGTGTCACTTTCTTAGCTGTGCAGCGAAAACACGATGGTGAAACCTGTATAGGCTTTAGCACGTCACATCAGAGGCGTCGCTCCTGTTGAGACAGGCTGGCACACCAGTGAGTCGGTGCTGAAATTGCTATAAGTAACCTACCTGGAACACATGAGCAGCGTTCCAGGTAGGTCTTCTTGGATTCACCGTACATACTATAGATCGTATCGGCTGCTTTGTCAAGTATTTATATTATCCCATCTACTATTGATATGAAACAAAAATATATTTTTCTGTAGAAAAGGTGCTTTTTGAAAGTCTCAAATCTCCCCTCAACAGGAAGTCCCGGTGCAGTTGCGCAGGTTGTGGAGTGGGCTGGCTTCCTGATTTTATCCTCAGAGATCGGCTCATCTAGCCTGTCTGTATCTCCTGCAAGAACCCTACAAGGCTTCGATGGCGGTAGTGAAGAGAAACGCTCCGGCTCTGGACCATTGCATCATTCTGCGTATCAAAAACAGCTTTAGTGACCCAACCGTGACACCTTCCAGCTTGCGCTGGCGTGATAAGTTTGGTATGCTAGCCAATGATAGGGGCATAGTGCGCGTTGCGATGTACCACGAATGTACGTACAGATGTAAACATGGCTGTTACCGGCGCGCCCCGGGAGGAGAAGATAGAACATGACAATGATGATGAGCCGAAAAGCCCTGGAAGAATATGGGCTGGTGAATCTAGGCAATATTAACTGGAATCTTGCACCTGCAGTGCTGGTCGAGCATGCTCTGGCCCGTCAGGAGGGAGAGTTGGCTGCAAATGGTGCGTTTGCTGCAATGACCGGTTCTCATACAGGGCGTTCACCCAAGGATAAGTATATTGTCTCAAACGAAGAGTATGCGACGAAAATCTGGTGGGGCGAGATCAATCACCCCATATCCGCAGAGACCTTCGAGGGCATACGACGCAGCCTGGCAGCCTATTTGCAAGGGCGTGATGTGTATGTGCTGGATGCCGCGGCCGCCGCTGATCCTGCTTACCGTATACCCATCCAGGTAATTACTGAGCTGGCCTGGCATAATCTTTTTGCTCGACAGCTCTTCTTGCGTGCTAACCAGGACGATTTGACCAGCGGGCATCCCGGTTTCACCGTCCTCTGTGTCCCGAATTTTCATGCTGACCCGCGCACGTTTGGTACACGCTCCGAGGTGGCTATCATTATCGACTTTGAAGAGCGGCTCATCCTGATCGCCGGCACACAGTACGCTGGCGAAATGAAAAAGTCTATTTTTACCGTGCTCAACTTTATACTGCCTGCCGAGGGGGTGCTGCCCATGCACTGCTCGGCCAACGTCGGACCCGGTGGCGATGTGGCGCTCTTCTTTGGCCTTTCCGGTACAGGCAAGACGAGTCTCTCTGCTGACCCCAGCCGCCGCCTGATTGGCGACGATGAGCATGGTTGGAGTGCTAATGGCGTCTTCAACTTCGAAGGTGGCTGTTACGCAAAGTGCATTAACCTGTCGAAAGAGTATGAGCCGCAAATCTGGGATGCCATTCGCTTCGGCGCGGTCTATGAAAATGTCGTACTGAATCCGAAGACGCGCGAGCCTGATTACAGCGATGACTCAATAACGGAGAACACGCGGGCGGCCTACCCTGTCGACTTCATCGATAACGTGGTCGAATCGGGGAGAGGAGGACATCCAGAAGCGGTGATTTTCCTCTCGGCAGACTCGTTTGGCGTCTTGCCGCCAATCTCGAAGCTGACTACAGAACAGGCGATGTATTATTTCCTGTCCGGCTATACAAGCAAACTGGCGGGAACCGAAGCGGGTGTGACCACTCCACAGGCGACGTTCAGCCCTTGCTTCGGCGCTCCTTTTTTGCCGCTGCAACCGGGTGAGTATGCCAACCTGCTGCGCGAGCGCATAGAAGAGTACAACGTGCGCTGCTACCTCATCAACACCGGCTGGACCGGTGGTCCATACGGGATTGGTAAGCGCATCAACATCAACTACACACGAGCGATGGTGAGAGCAGCCATCAGCGGAGCACTTGACGATCGCGAGATGTATACCGATCCTGTCTTCGGGCTGCACTCTCCCACGTCTTGCCCGGATGTACCGGGCGAGGTGCTCATTCCGAGGAATACGTGGGCGGACAAGGAAGCCTTTGACCGCCAGGCTGCTGATCTTGCCGCGCGCTTCAAAAAGAATTTTACGCAGTTCACGCTAGTCGGTGACGATGTGCGTAATGCCGGTCCGAGGTAGCATGCCAACTCTCCCCCGGCAGCGGTTATGGCTTTTTCCAGTAGATTGTACTCCGTGTGGCAGTAGAGTCTAATGAACACATAATTTTCTAGATTTCCCGTTCATTTTCATAGGGTATCTGACAGTTGCCCACAACCGTGAGCTATGCTATACTTGTGCCAACAAGGACAGATGTTCGTCACAGGAGTGAACATGCGCGCAGGCCGAAATTTTCAGCCCTTAAGCTACGATCTTCGCCTCCCTGATGCGGCGCAAGCGGATGCGCTTCGTCTGCTGGATGCCAGTCGTTTGGTGGTCAATGCAGCGCTGGTGCAGTTGTGGCCGTACCTCGATGACTTCATGACCGAGCACCCAGGACCGGCCTGGAAACAGGTGGGAGAGTTCATCGGGTCCCCAGCGCCCCACGGTGATCGACAATGGCGATGCGAAAGTGAGACCGCTGGTCGCATTCTGCGTGCCCAAGCCAAACGCAAACAGGTCTTTGAGTTGATCCAGCCGATCCTCTCCGATGGGTTCATGCGCCCCAAAACCGAGCAACGACCTGCTGGCAAAAACCGCCAGAGCATCAAAGAGGCCATCGAGGCGCTGCAAAAGACGCTTGAGGAGGACGATACCGCCTTCGTCACCATGCAAAATGTAGTCGAGCAAGCCTGTAATTATTTTCTCGAACATGGCATGTTCCCGCACACCTACGAAGACATGCAGGTCATTCCTCTGCTCAAGGTGGGCATGCTCACCTACGCAGGGGACGACGGCAGCAAGAAAGGCCAAAGTTATCGTCTCTCCTTCGATGTGCAAGCCGGGACCGCTTCCTTGCGCTTCCGCTTTCCTGATGAAACGGGCAGCTGGCAGTGGCGAAAAGACCCCATCATCCTCCAGCTTCCTGCCTGCCTGGTTGAGCGGCTCAAAGCGGGAGTGCATATGGCTCCCACTCTGCGCGAGTTAGTCACAGCGGATGGCAACCGGGTCGCGGTCCTCGACGTGATTGTCCAGGTCAAACAAGCGGAGCTTGCTCCCTGGAAGGCGATCGAGCGGGTGCTCGGCTTCGACTGGGGCGTGCACGGCTTGATCACGGCGGTGGTCCTCTCCACCAATCCGGCTGATCCCGAGCAGCCAACGCAGATCTCGCGCCCCCTGTTTGTCAACACCGGCGGTCTCGATGGGCACCAGGCGCGTACCCGTCGCCAGATTGACCAACTGCAAGCCGCACGCGCGCAGCTGGCCGAGGGCGATGCCAAACGAGCCTTCTACGAGCAAGAGCTCCGTCGCTGCTGGCAGGTGTATGAGGCACGCAATCGCGAACTCGCGCACCTGGCCGCCAATCTGCTCTTGCTCTTCGCCTCGGTGTGGGGCTGTGCCCTCATCAGTGGGGAAGCACTTTCAACCCTCAAATCCACCGGGCGGGGCAAAGGCGTGCGCGGCAAGTGGCGCAACTGGCGCAACAACACGACCATCCGCGCAGAGATCTGGCACATCTTGAGGTACAAAAGCCACCTCTTGGGCATACGCTTCCGCTCGGAAAAGCCCCGTGGCACCTCGCACACCTGCCCCCGCTGCGGCAAGCCCGCCCACACCTATCGCTCTCCTCGCATACACCATCGAGCCGATCCCGTGAAATGGGGGCGCTGGCTGGTGTGTGCGCACTGTTCCTACAATGCTGACCGGGACTACTGCGCGGCGGTCAATATCGCGCGGCTCGGTGTAGCCTTCCTGACCCAGATGCAAGCAACTGGGAAAGCACAAGCTTGCTCCGTGACCGATGCGTCGGTCAAGCCGTGCCCGTATATCGCGCACGGCGCGGTGCTGCTGTTTCCGCCGCAAACAGACCTCCATCGCCTGATGGACTCAGGCAAGCTCTACCTGAACGGATGGAAGCGATCCTGTACCATTCGCTCATCCTATGCCACCCCACTCCTCTTACGACTCTGTAGCTAAGGGAGTTAGCGATTGCATAGGAGAGTGGTAGAAAAAAGAAACGGTAAGCATATGTCTCCCCTTGCGATTTCTTTCAATTAGTGTAAAATGTCATCAATAGCCTATAAATTACGCCAAATCTAGGGACAACGGGGGAATTAGCAATGAGACAAAGTGACGGAGCAGAACTGCTAGGCCCAAACGATCCGCGTAGCGCAAGTATTGGTGTGATATATGTAGACGCCAACGATAACAGGCAAAGCGTCTTAACCGCTATTTTGACCCAGGATAAGTTTGGCCGCGAAGAAGTGGTCGTGGTATTGCCAGAAAATAATCGAGCATTCCAGCGACCGGTGGATTTTGATGGCCTGAGGAACATGCGGCGCGGCCTCAAGTCCGAAATTGTCTTTATAGCTCCCAGCGGCCCTGGCCCGGCCCAGTTTGCGCGGCAGCGGCGCTTTCCTGTCTACTCCTCGCCTGAGAACTTTGTACAGTCGCTCAAAATTGAAGCTGCGGCCAATGAAGCTGGTAAAAAAAGAGGCTTCTTATTAAGACGCAAGCCAAAGCCTGCCGATGCCAGCACAACATCTTCTACTGCAAACGGCCGTATCGAACAAAAACCGGCCTCGCCTCTTCCCGTTAATCTACCTGTGCCTGGCCCTGGCGAAGATGAGGATATAACAACTGTGCCCGCCGGTCCGGATGCAGCAGTTGCAGGCATGGCAGGTGCGGCTGCGGGCTTTGGTTCCGGCGCTTTGCTCGATGAGCAAGGAGCCAGTTCCACGCTTGAAAATAGCGATGCGAGATCGCCAATATACGAGAGTACGCCCGCCAGTAGTGCCAGTAGTGCCAGTAGTGCAGCAGTACAGTCCAATCCTGCTGGCCCCAATGAAGCAGATCGCCCAGAAGACCCGGGCATTATACGCTTCCCTCCATCTGCGCCTCGCCGCCCAAGGACGACTGCCAAATTAGCCGTCCCCCCTTCCGAACCTGCGCCTGTACCAATGGTAGCACCGGTAGCACCGGCACAGCCGCAGATACCAGCTGCTGCTTCACCCACGCGGCGGGGAAAGGCTGTAGCCGCCGGTGGCGCTGCTGCGGGAGCGGGGGCTGTTCGCACCGCCAATGGAGGTGGCACTCCTCCTACGGGAAGCGGCACGGGTGGCCCCGGCGGAGGCAGCGGCGGTCCTGGTCGTTCTCCCAGGCGAACGCGCCGGTGGCTTGCTATTTTGCTGGTCGTACTCACGCTCATGCTGATTGCCGCTATCGCCATTGCAAGCAATATCCTACCCGGCGCAGTAACCACTGCCACGGTGACGATCACCCCTATTAGTCACCCCCTGTCGGATAATTTTATCATCACAGCTGTAACGGGAACCCCTCATCCTGCGGATCGCCAGGTACAGGCGCGCATACTCAGCGCTACTTCGGTCCCGGGGCAGATCACGGTGACGTCGAGCGGCAGTATCCCGGGCGCTCAAGCGACGGGACAGTTACTATTTTTTAATAATTCTAATTCTCCGCTCACGTTTTCTAGCACTACGCTTACAGGTAAATCTGGAGTACCGGTTTCATTTAATGGGCCGATCACCGTTCCGGCTACTGGTAATAGTTCGGTGACCGTGACTGGCTTTGCGGTCGATGTTGGCCCTGGTGGCGATATCCCTCAATTCGACATCCTTAAAAATTGCTGTGTTGCGGGCATCCTTGCGAAGAATACGACAGCATTCACCGGCGGGCAAAACCCACAGGCCAACGCCGTAGTGGAGCAGGTCGACATCGATGCTGCGACAAACAACCTCGTAAATAAGCTCAAGCCGGGGGTGCTCAAAGATTTACAGGGGCAGGTGCGGTCGAATGAAGCGGTGGTGCCCGGTACATTGCAATGCCCGTCAAAAACAAATCTCACTCGGGACCATAATGCGGGCGCTCACGCGGGGAGTGTGACCGTCAGCGGGACGATCACCTGCACGGAGGAGGTCTACGACCAGCAAGCTGCGCTCACGATGGCCGCGAACCTGCTCACGGCAGAGGCCCTTAAAGACTTTGGGCCAAACTTCGCACTCACGGGCAATATCGTGAAGGGGGTAACGCAGGTCACTCAGGGAAGCGGGGGCAATGTCAACGTGGAAGTCAGCGCAGCGGGCGTGTGGGTCTATAACAAGTTCGATATCCCGACGCTGAAGAAAGACATTGCCGGCATGAGCAAGCAGGATGCTATAAACTTCCTCTTGAACCCCTTGAAGCAGCCCGGGGTGAGCAGTGTCGCTATTGTGATCTTCAATGGCAACACTACGTTACCGGATGCCGCACATATTACGATCGATATTAACTCTGTGCCAGGGGCAAGCGGCACCCCGACGATCACGCCGGGTAGCCCTACCGTCGTACCCACCCCAACGACTCCTCCTATCACCCCCACTCAGGGGTTGGGGGGGTAGCTAGACAAGGAAAGACGCTGGCGATGCTGACGGAAGGCAGCGCACCGCATTTGGCCGGCGCGTGGCAATCAAGGTTATTCTTGGTAGCTATGCCAGCGACCGCGAGATGCGCCGCCGCTTTGCCCGGGAGGCACGTACCATTGCGCAGTTGCACCACCCGCATATCCTGCCGCTGATCGAGTTCGGGGCTGAGCAAGGGATTTTGTACCTGGTGATGCCTTTTATCGAGGGAGGGACACTCACCGGTTACTTACGTCGTGAGCTGCCTGAGCTGAACGATGTCGCAGATATCTTCTTGCAACTGCTGGATGCGGTAGAATATGCGCACGAAGAAGGGCTGATTCACCGCGATATCAAATCCTCCAATGTCCTGCTAGAGGCTCGTCGCAGCGGCCCGCCGTATGTCTATCTTGCTGATTTTGGGCTGGTGCGCTATTCGGAGCAAGCTGACTTAAAACAGGCTGGAAAGTCCATTCCCCTGGATCAAATACCGGGGACACCGCACTACATGGCTCCTGAGCAGGCGCGCGGCATTGTTACTACCACAACCGATATTTATGCCCTGGGTGTGTTGCTCTACCAGATGCTGGTTGGAGAATTGCCCTACGATGATCCTGATGACGTGGAAGTCGTCAAGATGCACCTCTACGCGCCGGTTCCATCTCCCTGTGATCGTGATGCTTCCATCCCAACCGAATTGGGAGATGTGGTACGCAAAGCTATGTCAAAACGGGCGGAGGAACGCTTTGCCAGTATGGCAGAGATGCGCCAGGCGTTCCTGGCTGCTATGGATGGGCCGGTACTGGCTGCCAGTGGTGGCGACGATCTCCTGGAAATGGATGAGCTTTTACCCGCACCTCCTGGCCGTCGCGTTTCGGCGCCTTTACCACCGGTAGAACCGGCAGAGCCGGCGAAGCGACAGCGTATTGAAGAGCGCGTGAAGCAGCCGTTAAAGAGATCTACCAGCCAGAGCCGCAGGCGCTTCACACTGGCAGTGACGGCCACAACCTTGATTCCACTCGTTCTTTTGTTGCTGCTGATCATGCCGCGAGTGCTTGGCTTTAGCTTCTTTCCACCGGGATTTCCGGTATTGGGTACTGCCTCGATTGCAAACATCGCTATCACCGCTCAAAGCAAACCACTACAGGATACCTACCTGTTGACCGCTTCCCCGCAGGTCACACAACCGGATCTTGTTACACGGGTCATCCCTGATCGTACCCTCACCGCTACTGCTACGGATAGTCGCGCCGTAGCAAGTACGGGAACCAGGTCGTTGCCCGGGACACCAGCAAGTGGTACTCTCCTCTTTAATAATAGGAGCCCCTCGACTTTCACTGTGCCGCAGGGGATGGTTTTTACAACCATTACGGGTGTGCAGGTCAAACTCACACAGTCAGTAGAGGTGCCGCCGCGCTATGGGGGGCAGGATGTGACAGTTACAGCGCCCGCTCAGGCTGTCTTTCCCGGCGTGACGGGCAATATCTCCGCGAATGCTCTCCTTACCACTTGCTGCAACGATCAGGTGACCGTCAGCAATCCTGAACCTTTCACCGGCGGTGTGGATCCACAAGTTGTGCATAGTGTATCGCAGGCTGACCTGGATAGAGTGCGAAATGCTTTGTATGCGCAACTCCAGCAACTGGCAGGGCAGCAACTGCAAAAAAAGTTTGCGGCTAATGAGGTAGAGGCCGTGCAACCAACCTATGCCACTAAGGTTGTGCCAGATAAACCGGTTGGTGCGCAAGAGAACCAGGTAAGGATACAGGTGAGCGTATCAGCCACGGTATTGGTCTATAATGTTGCAATGGCACGCCAGGTTGCTGAGCAACTACTGAGTAAGCAGGCAACAATCCTCCTGGATACTCCCTATCATTTGAAGGGCTCACTGGTTGTCAACACCCCCGCGGTTGTGCAGCAGGGAAGCAACGGGCTGATTTATCTCAGTGTTTCAGTACGCGGACTCTGGATCTATATACCTTCCTCTCAGCAGCTCAACGCGTGGCTTCAATCCATTAAAGGAGCGACACCTACTCTGGCGAAGGCCTATCTCGCTTCTCAACCTGGTGTAGCAGTTGTACAAATTCAACTCCCCTTTGGTATGGACCATCTCCCGGTATCGGTTGAGCGTATTAAGATTGTCGTGGTAAATGGGTAGGAGCTAGAGTATCATCCTGGATAGCATCCATTTTCCAGGAACACTCCTGTAGAGGAGAAAAGAGGAGCGCGCTCATGGAAGACCAGACAAAAATGAATGTAGGCATCATTGGATGCGGCACCATCAGTTCCATCTACCTGCAAGCGCCTGCAAAATTCCCGCTTCTGCGGATAGTCGCCTGCGCAGACCTGATCCCGGAAGTAGCTCAGGCCATCGCCCAGCAGTATGGTGTGCCAAAGGTCGCGATGGTCGAGGAATTGCTCTCCGATCCGGAGATTGATCTGGTGCTGAATCTCACCGTGCCTGCAGCCCACACGGAGATCGGACTGGCGGCGCTCGCGGCGGACAAAGCAGTCTATAGCGAGAAGCCGCTCGGCATCAATCGAGAGCAAGGCAAAGCCCTGCTGGAGACAGCCCGGATCAAGCAACGTATGATCGGGTGCGCCCCGGATACCTTCCTGGGCGGGGGCCTGCAGACCTGCATCAAACTCATCAATGATGGCGCGATCGGTGTGCCGATTGGCGCGACGGCTTTTATGCTATGTCACGGTCACGAAAGCTGGCACCCGGCCCCGGACTTCTATTATCAGCCAGGCGGGGGACCAATGTTCGACATGGGACCGTATTATCTGACTGCCTTGATCGCCATGCTCGGACCGGTCCGGCGCGTCACCGGGTCAACGCGCATCACTTTCCCCGAACGCGTGGTGACCAGCCAGCCGAATCCGGGAAAAGTTATCAAGGTGCAGACCCCCACACACATTGCCGGCGTCCTGGACTTCGCGAACGGCGCGATTGGCACCATCATTACCAGCTTCGATGTCTGGTCCCACCAGCTCCCACACATCGAAGTCTACGGCACCGAAGGAACGCTGATCGTCCCCGATCCCAACGGCTTCGGCGGACCCGTCTATGTGCGTGGCGCCCAGGAACGGGCATGGCGCGAAGTTCCGCACTCCCACGGTTATACCGAGAACAGTCGCGGTATCGGCGCAGCAGACATGGCACACGCCATGCGCACCGGGCAAACGCCTCGCGCCAGTGGCGAACTGGCCTATCACGTGCTGGACATCATGGAAGCGATCCACGACGCCTCACGCGAAGAACGCCACATCACCCTGAGCAGCACCTGTCAGCGCCCGGCGCCACTGCTGCCTAAGTAAATGCTCAAAGAAAGAAACCATCTCATGAAATCAGCACTGATTGTTTGGGGAGGCTGGGAAGGGCACGAGCCAGAAAAAGGCGCGGCCATCTTCGCCGCTTTTTTACGCGTCCAGGGCTACCACCTGGAAATCGCCACCACCCTGGATATGTACCTGGATGAAGCAAAAATGCAGAGCCTCGACCTGATTGTGCCCATCTGGACCATGGGCACGATCACTCCTGAGCAGGAAAAAGGCTTGCTCCAGGCTGTGCAGAACGGGACAGGCCTGGCCGGCTGGCACGGGTGTATGGCCGACTCTTTCCGCGCCAACCCCGCATATCAGTTTATGGTCGGAGGGCAATGGGTCGCACACCCCGGCGGAATCATCGATTACGAGGTACAGATCGTGAAGCAGGACGACCCCATCACGCAGGGTATCCAGGATTTCCACATGCATTCCGAGCAATACTACATGCACATTGACCCCTCCAACGAAGTGTTGGCCACCACGACATTTAGCGGTGAGCATGCCCCCTGGATTGCAGGATGTGTCATGCCGGTCGTCTGGAAAAAACGCTGGGGAGCCGGGCGCGTCTTCTACTCCTCTCTGGGGCACATCGCACGCGATTTTGACGTGCCTCAAGCACTGGAAATCATGAAGCGCGGCATGCTCTGGGCCAGCCGCTAAAAATCTCTGTATCCCCTGCTGCTTTTCATCGATCTCCTGTCTATCGCGGAGCTGGTCTGGCCACTGCTCTGGCCCCTCTCTTGCATGAGGATGCTAGGATAAGAACCTAAGGCAAGGTTCAATTGTGAAGAAGAGTCCTTGACCGTTTGAACAGTCACACAATGTCATCCTGAGCGAAGCGAAGGATCTGTCATGCTGAGCGCAGCGAAGCATCTCGCTGCGCTCAGCATGACAGGGCTGGACCTTTCTGTTGATGCGGAACTGTCAAGTGCATTTGAACCTTACCTAAAGAAAGAGTCCAAGCAGACAATGAAAGGCAGGAGAAGGAAGAACCGATGTCTAAAAAGACACAAAGTGCAGCATCACCGCAAACGGTATCCGAGCAGATACACGCCGATCATCTCATCATTGTTACAAATCGTGGACCTGTTGAATACTATATGGACCAGGACAAAACACTGCGCTACCGCAGGGGTGAAGGAGGTGTGGTAACAGCGCTTATCGAGGCCATGCCTTCCTTGGATACAACCTGGGTTGCCCTGGCAATGACCGAAGGAGATCGCATAGCAGTGCAGCAGGCTCATGACGGGCTACTGCGTCCCCCATTGCCCAGTCAGCGGACACAGCTTCGCTATGTGACTGTTCCAAAGGGTGTCTATCACAACCATTACGATATCGTCAGTAACCAGGTCCTCTGGTTCTTACAACACTACCTCTTCGAACACTCCGCAGCTTTCCCTACATTTGAGCAGATTCTGCGTGCCTGGGAAAATGGCTACTCGAAGGCAAATGCGGCAATTGCCGACGCTGTAAGTGCTCAGATTGAGCGGAATCAGTCATCGACTATAGTGGCGTTACATGACTACCATCTCTACCTCGCTCCCACACTGATCCGTCACCATCATCCATCCATTACCATGCAGCAATTTATCCACATCCCCTGGCCCGAAGTCCGTTACTGGCAATCGCACTTGCCCACCGAGATAACGCAAGCCATCTACAACGGCCTCTTAGGCAATAATATTCTTGGCTTCCAGACGAAACGCGATGCACAGAACTTTCTGGAGGGCGTACCCGCGTTACTCAATGATGTTGATGTCGATGTTGAAGATGCTGCCATCGTTCGACAAAGCCATCGCACCCTGGTGCGTGATTACCCCATCTCAATTTCGGTTTCGGAGGAACGTCGCATCATCCACAGTGCAGCAGGTAGGCGTGCCGCGCAGTACATACGACCTCTGCTTGGCGAACAGACCATTATGCGGGTGGATCGTATCGAACCAACAAAGAACATTGTGCGGGGCTTTCAAGCTTACGAGTATATACTTGAGAGGCATCCTGAGCTTTATGAGAAGGTGACATTTCTGGCTTTTCTTGTGCCATCTCGCCAGGCGTTATCCATCTACCGGAAGTATAGGGAAGAGATTCTCAAGCTTATCGAGCATATTAACCAGAAATTCGGCCGGAATGAGTGGACACCTATCCAGGCTTTCGTACAAGACAACCGCACCCAGGCTCTCGCTGCCTTACAGTTTTACGATGTACTGCTGGTGAATCCCCTGATTGACGGGATGAACCTGGTTGCCAAGGAAGGACCCATCGTCAATCAAAGAAACGGCGTATTAATACTTTCGCGCACAAGTGGAGCATTCCAACAACTGGAGGAGGCCTCTATCCCCATCTCGCCTGCTGATATGGTGGAAACGGCAGAGGCGCTCTACAAGGCTCTAACGCTGTCACCGGAGGAGCGGCACCAGAAGGCAGAGCTCGCCCGGCAAAGCGTGGAACACCATGATCTCAAAACCTGGATAGCACAGCAGGTACGTGATATCAGTTTCATCATCGCAAAATACGGAGCCTCTTTTTGACAGCAGGAAAAAAGCGGACTACAATTGGAGTACTCGACAGTATCCTATGTTTCGCGCAAGACGGAAGAGAAACATGAGCGCATCACTTTTCTGTCAAACCTGTGGATTCGCCATTCCAGCGCAGGCAACCAGTTGTGCCGCCTGCGGAGCTGCCATCGTTGTTGACGCTGAGGCTGCTCCGCCTCCTGTGCAAACGCCGTTATCTTCTCCCGCACCCACTCCGCTCTTGTTTGCTGCTCCCACTCCTGCTGTGTGCTCGTTACCAGCAGGTTATTTGCTCGCAGGGCGCTACCGGATTCTCCAGCAGATTGGCCAGGGCGGGTTTGCCACGGTCTACAAGGCGCAAGATCGCGGGCATAAGAATCGCCTGGTCGCCATTAAGCAAATCCACCTGGAGTCCCTCACCCTGCAAGAAATGATCGACGCGTCGGACGGCTACAATCGCGAGGTCACCCATCTTTCTTCGCTGCGCCACAAGAGCCTTCCACGCATCTATAACTATTTCACGGATGATCAGCACTGGTACATCGCCATGGAGCATCTCGCGGGGAAAACTCTCGAAGAGCGCCTCAAGTCCACGCGGCGCGGCTTCCTGCCGGTAAAACGAACGCTGGATATTGGCCTGGCGCTGTGCGACGTCTTCCACTACCTGCATACGCAGCGCCCGCCGATCATTTTTCGCGATATCAAACCCGCGAATATCATCATCACCCGCAGCGGGCGCATCTGCCTGATCGACTTTGGCATTGCTCGCCTGTACCGGCCAGGGTGGAAAGATACCGGCCCGCTTGGCACGCCGGGCTACGCGGCTCCCGAACAGTATGGCCGCGCCCATACCACGCCACAAACCGACATCTATGGCCTGGGAGCGACTCTACAAACCCTGCTCACCGGCAAAGAGCCACTGGAGATCACGCAAGGCGGTATCCCGCCAAAGCTTGCACGCGCTATCCCCAAAGACCTGCAAAACTACCTCGCGCGCATGCTGGAACGAGATGCCACTCGACGCCCGCACAACATGGTCGAGGTGAAGCAGACCCTCCAGGAGATCAAAGCGCAGCAACCAGTACAGAAAATCAAAGCCGCCGGCGCCTTTCTCTGGGGATTGCGCAAGGAGATCTCTGGGGTTTCCTTCCTCTTCCTGCTCCTGCTGCTTTTCATCAATCTCCTGGTTATAGCAGGCAATAACCTGTATCTGGAAGAGGGCCCGCCACTGCTCTGGCTCCTCTCTTTGCCACTCATGGCTGCGCTGGCGATCATCCGCAGCATCTTCGCCCTGCGCCAGGCAAGGGAAGAGCGTTCGAGCAAACTCCCGGCTGGAGAAACCTTCACTATCCTGTGGAGGCAACTGGTGAGTTCTGCTCCCGCTGCCTTTCTGCTCACGTTCTACTTCTTTTGTCTCTATTACTTCTATAATCGTTCGGGGGGCTTGTCCTTCAACCCGCTTGTTGCACACCTCGACCTGATTATCGTCGGAGTAATCGGCTGTGGCGGCATCATCGCGGGCCTGGTCTGGCTTATCCGCTGGCTGTTACACCTGCGAGCCTCACAGCACCAGGCCCGGCAGCAGCCGCAAAAACTGGAGGAGCCGCTGGTGCA
>WNFH01001475.1_pt1 | contig 15953 bp, 19 predicted proteins | sample 5400411 | NCBI WGS metagenome assembly WNFH01 (sample SAMN13153347, study PRJNA577476) | soil metagenome | isolation source: 200 cm saprolite under Douglas fir tree site 2 hole 3 | place: USA:California | collected 2015-04-18
ATCGAGGCGGCGAACGACACGGTGTACGGCCTGTACTCGTCCGTCTGGACGAAGGATGTTCAGCGGGCGCACCGCACCGCGAACGCACTCCGCTTCGGGGCCGTGGAGATCAACGATCACCTACCGCTCGTCAGCGAGATGCCGCACGGCGGGTACAAGCAGAGCGGCTTCGGGAAGGACCTCAGTGTCTACTCCCTCGAGGACTACACGCAGATCAAGCACGTGTTCATCGACCTCACGGACCAAGTCCGGAAGCCGTGGCACTACCTGACGTTCGGCGATCCGACGTGAGCCTGGTCCGACGGTATCAGACGCCTTGGGTCGAAGGACGCAGCGACGTGCCGTCTTTCGGACATTCGGTGATGCTCTCCGACACGAAGTCGTAGCCGGTGCCGGACGTTGGACAAACGACGTGGCGCTGGAACGTTCCGGTGCGGGACTCGACCGATGACTCCGGTCGATGTGGGGTCGATGGCGCCGCGGGTCCCATCGGACGCCGGGAGACGGAGAGTCGGAAAAACTCCGCCACCCAGAGGCCGGCGGCGCCGTAGATCGGGGGCGCCAGCACGAAGAGCATGACCAACCCGACGATCGGGGAGAGGAAGAACGAGATGCCCGAGAGCAGGAAGCCTACGAGCAGGACCGCAAGACCCATGACCAAGCCTTGCTGGAAGTACACCCACATTCCTCCTTTGACGGGGAACCAGAGACGCCTGGTGACGACGGCGTTCGCGAAGCCGACCATCAGGACGAGGAGCGCGATCGCGATGGCGAGGCCCACCACGAAACCGAACACAATCAGGAACGCCGCGAGGAACACCCATCCGAGGGTCAAGACGAGAGACAGGAGATAGAAGAGAACCCCGTGGAGGTACAGTTTCAGAATGGTCCGCGTCTGCGTCGAAGCACCCCCTCCACCCCGATTCGAAGGAGGAACGTTAAAGCTTTTTGAGAACCGGACCGCGGGCGCACCGGTAACCACGAAGTGGACGGTCAACCGGATAGGACCCGCTCGGACCAGGCCATCGGGAGCCCCCGGGCGGCCCAGTCCTTGAACACGCGCGTCGGGTCCAAAGCCTCGGCGGGATACACGCCGGGCCCCGGCGTCGCCTTGTCCGCAATGAGCGCGGTCCCGATCGCGGCGCCGACCGCTCCCAGGTACGGAGCCGCCGTCGTCGAGCGTCTTCGGTTCGCCTCTTGATGCGTCAGTGTGACGTCTCCGCGGTGAACGACCCGCTTCCCGCCCGTTCGGCCTTCGACTTCGACACTGAGCGACTCGGCCCCTTCGAGTGGCAGCACGAGAGCGGACGGTTCCGGGAATGCCGCGAGGAACGCGCGCCGGAAGGAGACCATCGTGTTGCCGATTCGGATCATGTGGGTGTCCGCCAGGAGATTGAGCTTGTCGAGAGAGAGGATCGCCTGCACGAGGTGCGGCTCGAGGACGTACTTGAAGTCCACCCGGCCGATCGGCTTGCCGAGGTACCTCGGCAAGGTCTTCACCTCTTCGTGGGAGATGAGGTACGTCCGCTGCGACCCGACCGGGGGCGGGAAGAGGTACTCTTCGGGCTCGCTGAGGGGCGCGCGGCCCTGGAGCGCGCCGTCGAGCCAGACGGTCGGCGGGGTCAAGACATCCGAGAGGAACACTTCGCGGGAATACAGGGGGAACGATGTGTACCCGGGCAGCGCCGCGACGCTTCCGGAGCGGATGCGGATCGCGTCGACCGTGTCGATCCGGTCGGCCGCGCTCCTCGCCATGACGTTCGAGATGCCCGGGTCCAGTCCCATCGAGACGAGGGCGGTCAGGCCCGCGGCCTTGAACGCTTCCCCCAGCGCGAGCTGCTCGAAGATCCCCGCCATCCCGCCGGGTTCTCGAGAGCCGGTGGCCGAGGGATCGAGGTAGTTCGCCCGGACCTCCAGAGCGGCCCGCATGATCCCGAGATTGTACTTCGGGAGCGTCGCGTTGATGACCAGATCCACGCCCGCAATCGCCCTCGTCAGGGCGATCCGATTCTCAACGTTCAGCTGCTTCGCCTCGATCACCACGCGACCCCGGATCCCCGTGAGCACCCGCGCCCGCTCCCCGAACAAATCGACGAGCAAGAGAGAGGTCACTCGCGGGTCCCCTCGGAGTTCGGAGGCGAGGGTCCGGCCGAGTCCACCCACGCCGAGGATCGCGACCCGCATTCGTCGAAGGAGGGATTCTCCGAGCGTTTAGTCTTTTCGCGCTCTTTCAGACGTCCTCCTAGGTCGCCGTACGAAGGATGTGATCGCTTCCCGATGAATTACCACGTCGATAGTAATTCGTTCACCGTCGCAGGGAGTTGGCCCACGAAATCACGGCGTCCGCGGTCGCCTCCGGCGACTCCCACATCGGCATATGCCCGATTCCGTCCAGGATCACGCGTACGTCGGGAGGACTGCGTCCGGTTGGCGCCGCCTCGGATACGGGAATGAGGCCGTCCTCCGTTCCATGGACAACGAGCCGCGGCCCTCCGAAGGAACTGAAAACGCGCGTCAGGTCCGGCCGGGCGGCCATCGCGGCGAGGGCCGCCATCACTCCATCGGGGCGGGCCCGCTCGATCATCAGGGTTGCCTGCGGGCGCCATTCGAGCGCCGCCCGTGAACCCACGAGTTTCTCCGCGAGACCCGGGAGCAAGACTTTCGTGCCTGCCGCGCGGACCTTCTCGATCGTATCGTGCCTCCCGCGCCGAGCGGTCTCATTGTCGGCGGCCGTCCGCGAGGCGATGAGCCCGAGGCCCGCGACCGCGTCGGGGCGTCGCTCCGCGAGGGCCAGTGTGACGTATCCGCCGAAGCTGTGTCCGGCAACCGCAACCCTCCGGGCCTTGAACGGCTCGATGAACTTCGCGACCTCCTCGGCGTATGCCTCGACCGTCGCCCGGCTGAAGTCGATCGGGGGACTGTCGCCGAAACCGGGGAGGTCGGGGGCGAGCACGCGGAAATCGGAGGCGGCGACGCGAGGTGCGACCCGAGACCAAATCGACCGGTCAAGCGGCCAGCCATGGAGCAAGACGACGACCGCATCCTTTCCATGACCGGTCGAGTCGAAGGCCAGCACGCGCGCGGGATTCGCCGACCATCATGATAAAACCAGACGACAACGACTTTACCTCGTCCCGCCTCTCGAGGTCCGTGCGCGCCGCCTTGGCGATGGACAGCGAGGTGCCGGAGGGCGGTGCGATGTGTGTCACCGCGAACCAGAAGCCGTTCGCGTTGTTCAAGGTCGGCGGGAAGGTGTACTGTCTCGACAACACCTGCACCCACTTGGGCGGGCCGTTGTGCCAAGGCCGACTGCAGGGCACCATCATCCAGTGTCCGTGGCACGGGTCGCGGTTCGACGTGACGTCCGGGAACGTCGTCGGACCTCCCGCCCGAAAGCCGGTTCGGGCCTATCCCGTCGCGGTCGAGGGCGGGAAGATCGTCGTTGAGCTACCTTGAGCGGGAGAACGCACTAGTCGATCTCCGCAGGCGCCATCGGCGACCCGCGAACGTTCAAGATCATGTCTCGCGCCTTTTCCTTGGAAGGATAGACGCAGAACGTCATCTGAGTGCCCCACTTCGCGTTGAACCTCTGGAAAATCTCACTCAGCCCCGCGAAGTCCTGCTCCGTGAAATGCACGACGCCGAGATTGAGATCGAATTCGTACTTCGTCGGCGGGCCTCGGTGAAATCGGAGGGGAATCGGTCCGTAGAGCTTGTAGTCGAATGTCTCGAAACCGTCGAGGACCTCGCGGAGGACGTCGTCCCGGGCGAAGGGCTCCATCGGGTCGAATGGCGCCGCGGTGCTGCTAGCCATGGCTCGGGCACCGTGGGCCTCCGGATAAACATGCGGCGGGCCGATTGCCGGGATTCGACGAGTCCCCGCTTACGGACAATCGATTGAAGGGCGACGGTGCAACCGGGTGCTACTGAGGCGTCACACTCTTCGCCCGCGCCGCAGCCGCCTTCGCCGCGAGCGCCGCGAACTCCTCACGGCCGAACGCCGTGCCCGAGAGACCCCAACCGCCCTCTGCGGCCTCGGTCAGTATCACCCAGGTGCGACTGGCCTGTGTCGGGTCTCCGGAGATCTTGGTCACAATCTCGGTGATCTCTTTGACGAGTTGCTTCTGGCCATCGCGAGTCAAGGCCGCGGGAGGCGTAATGACCTGAACACGCACCGTGCGGGCGGAGTCAGTTGCCGCGGTGTGAACCGCGTGCGGATCCATTCGGTGGATGAACGCCGCGGTGTTATTCAGGTGGAAGGGCCCGGGGGTTGCGACGCCCTCGGCGCGGAGAACGGCCATCGTCAGCTCCTTGCCAAGCAGACTGTTGGTCCCGGCCGGGAAAAGGTCTGCCGGGGCATACACGTCAATCATGGGCATAGCTAAGCACCAAGTGAGGGCTGGATTTATGGCTTTGCAATGAGGGCAAGTGCACGAAGCGGGGTGCCGACCGACACTCGTCCAGCTATCGGCCGAGTTGCGGTCAGCCCTTCTCGGCCGTTTCGAGCGCCGCGATCAAAGGACCAAATCCGGGATAACCATCGTATCTCGCGCCACCAATGAAGAACGTCGGCGTCCCGTTGACACCGCTCTTGACGCCACCCATGAAGTCTTCTCGAACTCTCCCCAGATGGACATGCTGAGCAACCTCCTGCTCGAGCCTCTTCACGTCCAGCTTGAGTTTCTTCGCGTAGTTGGCGAAGAATCCATGGTCGGACAAGGAGGCTTGGTTCTCGTAGAGAAAATCATGCATCTCCCAGAACCTCCCTTGGACGGCGGCCGCCTCGGCGGTCTCCGCGGCCCATTCCGCTTGCGGGTGGGAGGTGGTAATCGGGAAGTTTCTGAAAACGAACCGGAGCCTCGTTCCGAGTTCCTTCTGAACCTTCTTCACGATCGGGTAGGCCGCCCCACAGTAGGGACACTGGTAGTCCCCGTACTCGACGAGCACCATTCGAGCATTGGACTGTCCCTCCACATGGTCCCGTTCTCCGACGGGCAGGGTCAGCCGGGGCGGTTGGTAATTCTGGGGCGTATTGATCACTCGCCTCAATCGCGTGATTTGAGATTCTCCAGCGCGGAAAGGATTCCGTCAGCCCCCGGATTGACACCGTCCGGTGAGAGGTAGCTCCACTGGATGATCCCCTTCTCATCGATCACGAAGAGCGCCCGCGCCGATTCGCCGTTGCGTTCGGCGAAGACCCCGTACGTTCGGGAGATGGCCCCCTTCGGGTCGAAGTCGGAGAGAAGGGGGAAGTTCAAGTTGCGATCCTTTGAAAACGCCAAATGACTCCAGACTCCGTCTACGGAGACTCCGAGCAGTTCCGCGTCGAACTTCCTGAATTCGGACATGAGCTGCGCATAGAGTCCCAGTTGGTCGCTGCAGACGGGGCTCCAATCCGCGGGATAGAAGCAAAGCACCACGGGCCTGCCCAGAAAATCTCTGAGCGAGACATGCTGATCCGGCGTCGTCTTGAGGGTGAAGCTTGGCGCCTTGGTGCCGGGCTTCAGTGGCGAGACTTTTTGTTTTTTCGTCGTGGACTCTTTCATCTTACCTTTTGACCTTCATCGCCGGGTGTGAAGTAGGCGCCGACCTTCTCGTTTGGTCGCCTCGTCACGGCTTCGGCGACATATAGGGTTTTGGTCGGACAGGATCCGGGTGGTGGTCGAAGCATTGGTGAGAGCTTGGGCCAACGGCTAGACATGATCTGGAACGACCGTTTGAATGATGGTCGCTGGGCACAAGGCTATTTCATGACAACGCATTCCGCGACGCAGGACCGTGTGACCCGTGTGCCGCCATCCCGGACTCGCCCAAAATCACGTAAGGCGTTTCTCGCCGGAAGAACGACGCTCATGACGGCGCCTAAGGCGTTAGACGGTGCTGGTGCAATCCCGCAACCGGTCGTAGCGCCACTGACCCGGGCCGCGATTTTTCTGGTGGTGACGATGATTCCAGGCGACGTGAATCGGCGGACCGTCCGATCGTGCTGCGGGGACATGGCCGCCCTCGTGCGTTCGGTTGGATTTCGTGAGCTAGACGGGAGTCTCTCCTGCGTGGTGGCGTTTGGTTCCGTCGCGTGGGACCGGCTCTTCGGAGCGCCGCGTCCCGCCGAGCTGCGAGCGTTTCGCGAACTCCTGGCAGGGGAGCGCCATGCGGTCTCGACTCCGGGCGACCTCCTTTTCCACATCCGGGCGAGTCGAATGGACCTGTGCTTCGAGCTAGCGACGCAAATTACGGCCCGGCTTGGAGCCGCCGTCGCCCCGGTGGACGAGGTGCATGGGTTTCGCTACTTCGACAGCCGCGACCTCATCGGTTTCGTCGATGGGACGGAGAATCCCAGGGGGCAGGAGGCCATCGAAGCCACGCTCATCGGCGAGGAGGATCCCGCATTCGCCGGGGGCAGCTACGTCATCGTGCAGAAGTACCTCCATGATCTAGCCGCCTGGAACGCGCTGCCTACCGAAGAGCAGGAGCGCATCGTTGGCCGGAGGAAGCTGACCGACATCGAGCTGGAGGACTCCGTCAAGCCGAGCTTCGCCCACAATGTGCTGACGAAGATTGAGGATGAAGGCAGGGAGATCAAGATCCTGCGGGACAACATGCCCTTCGGTCATGCAGCCCAAGGCGAGTTCGGCACCTACTTCATCGGTTACAGCCGTTCGCCTCGCACAATCGAACGGATGCTGGAGAACATGTTCATCGGCCGGCCGCCAGGCAATTACGACCGACTTCTCGACTTCAGCCGCGCGGTTACCGGAAGCCTCTTCTTCGTGCCGTCCGCAACCATCCTCGAAGCTCTTGCATCACACGAGACGGGCGACGCACCAAGGTCGGCGCGCGGTCTTTCTCGCGGTGGGCCGGGCTCATAGCCCACCCCCACGAAAGACCGATCACAAACGTCGCGCCGAAATAGGGCCCGGGTCGGCTCTCTCACGACTTTGATCTCAGGTCTCACCCGCCGTGAAAGCGCTGCAAGGTCCTTCCCTCCAAGGAAGCCTGAATCGTGAAGCGGGGGTGCCCTTCCTTTCCTCCGCGTCACGGCGATCGCGGACCATCTCGCGCAGAAGCACTCAACGCCTCAGATGTCGGCGGCCCCTCCGCAGAACGCGGCTCCCCGAGCAAGTACAACCCGATGAGGGCGAGGACCATCACCGCGCCGCCCGCCAGTTGTGTCCCACTCGGGAGTTGGTTTGGGAAGAGGAGGACCGCGAACAGGACGCCCCACAAGGCCGACGTCGAGAGGACCGCTCCGGATCGGAGGGGGCCAATCGTTCGGAAGGCGTAGTAGAGCGCGGTCGCGTATACGGCGATCGTCACGACCGAATATCCGACGAGGAGCGGGATCGCGTCCGTCGGGACGGCAAGAGACGTGTTCGTGGCCACGATGACGGGCGTCAGGAAGACACAACCGAGCAGCAACCGGACGCCGAGCACCGCAGGGATGCTGACCCTCCGCGTGATGACGGCGCTCGCGGTGTTGTCGAGTCCCCAGAAGGCGGATGCGCCGATCAGCAAGAGGTTTCCCGCGAGGAATGGTGCGAAGGCGGCGTCCGAGAATTCCAAGTTTGTCGCGACGACGAAGGCGCCCGCGGCGATGGCGGCAATCATGGCGTAGCCGCGACGGAGAACCCGCTCCCCGAGGAGTAGATAGGCGAACCCGATCGTGAAGAGGGGCTCCCCGTTCTGGAGCATCGCCGCGTTCGCAGCGGTCGTACGCGCGATCCCCACGTAGAAGAGAATCGGTGCGACGGCGCCGCCGACGCTCCCGAGGAACAGGAGGATCCGCCAATCTCTCCGGACGAACATGCGCCATCGGACGGATGGGAGGAACAGAAGGCCGGCGACGAGCTGACTGTAGAAACTCAGTTCGACGGGGGCGAGGCCCATGTTGAGCAAGAGCTTGCTGAGGGACGCCGCGACGCCGAAGAGTACGGCGCCGCAGAAGACGAGGGCATACCCTCGAAACCGCGCGCGGTTCGTCCCCGTCACGCGACGTGGAACGCGACTCGCGGGAAAACGGATTCGGAGATTCCGCGCCGGAGGAAGGATAAACCGGTAGACTCGTTATCCGGGCAATGAACCGATTCGAAAAGCATGTCGTGCTCATCACGGGCGGTTCGTCCGGAATCGGCTTTGCGACCGCGCGAGCCTTCCTCGAAGAGGGCGCCAAGGTCGCCGTCACGGGCCGGAACGCCGCCAGGCTCGGCCGAGCCGTTCGCCGGCTGGGTTCGCGTGGCCGGATCCTCGGGATCCGGGGAGACGTTTCAAAGGCCGCGGATGCGAGGCGTTTCATGGTACGAACGGAGAAGACGTTCGGCCCGCTCGACGTGCTCGTGAATAACGCGGGGATCTACGTGGAGAGGTCGACGGAACACCTGACCGAGCGGGAGTGGGATTCGGTCCTCGACATCAACCTAAAGGGAGCGTTTCTTTGCACGAAGTATGCCCTTCCCGGGATGATCCGGCGGAAGCGAGGGAACATCATTAACGTGGCGTCCGACTCTGGCCTTGTCGCGACGCCCCTGTCGTCCGCCTACTGTGCCTCGAAGGGCGGGATGGTCCTCTTCACCCGCGTCCTTGCGGTCGACCACGCGAAAGACGGGATTCGCGCGAATGCGATCTGCCCGGGTAACGTGGAGACCCCGATGCTCGATCGAGACGCGCAGGCGTCGGGGCTCCACAAGAAAGAATACCACCGGCGCCTCATTGCGTCCGTTCCGCAGAAACGGGCCGCAAAACCGGAAGAGATTGCGAGGGCGATCCTCTTCCTCGCGAGTGACGAGGTGCCCTTCATGACCGGAGCGGCACTGTCGGTAGACGGTGGGTGGACTTCCCTCTGAAATGTGTCGAGGCGAATCCGGCTTCGGCGACGAGGACGCTCTTACACGGGACGGGCCTGTCTTCCGCGGGGAGCCCAGCTCACGAGACGAGGAAGTCGGCTTCGAGGATCTCCGGGATTGGCTCGAGGTCCCGGCGAAGACCCTCAGTGCCACCTTCTGGACGTAGACGCGTGTCAATAAATACCATGCTCCCTGCGGGGAGTAGCCTCACGTCGGTTCACTCCGGCGCGGTTTCCGGGCGTGGACCACGCGGTCTAGATCCACTCCGGGTACGGGTTCATCATGGACTATATCGTCGAGAAACCATGCCGCGACCGGCATGTCACGGAAACCTACGAGAGGCCCTCGGAGATCTACCGGATCGTCATCGCGCGTTCGGTTCTTGGGAAGTGTGTCGGACAAAGCCCATGGCCGCTGGTTCCGAGTCTTCGCGGAGCACTACGACACGTTAGCGGCCGCGATCGAGCCTCGGCGGACGCCAAACGCGGCTGCGGCACTCCATCGGCTCTTCCGTCGGCGTGGGCCGGTCCGGCGGATCCTCGATGTCGCCTGCGGTACCTTCTCGATCGATCTCGGCCTCTTGGCACTGGGGTACTCTGTCGTGGGGCGGGATCTCTCCGCCGAGATGATCCGCGCATCCCGCCGGAACCTCCGCGAGGCGGGCCTCCGGGCGAACGTCGCCGTCGCGGACATGCGAAGCCTCCAGGTGGGAGGAGCCTTCGACGCGCTCCTGTGCCTCGGGACCGCCTTCAACTACCTCGCCTCCGCGACCGACGTGCGGCGTGGTCTCCGGACCTTCCGCCGACACCTCCGACCGGGCGGGCTCCTCGTGCTCGACACGACGAACTTCGACCCGTGGATCAACAATCCGACGAACGTCCGGGCGGAGGTTGACCATCGCCTGCCGGACGGAACGCGCCTGGCCATCTTCGCGCTGAACGACCAGGATCGGGCGCGGTCCCTCCACGTCGCAAGGTTCATCACGGCGATGCAGAGGGGTCGGACCATCGACTTGGCCTTCGACGAGGCTCCGCTCCGGATCTGGACGAAGCAGACCCTCTCCGACGCCCTTCGGCGGGAAGGGTTCCGTCCCACCGAGTGGTGGGGCAATCTGAAGATCGGAGCGAAATACCATCGCCAGCGGAGCCCACGACTGGTTGTGGTGGCGCAGCGAGCGTAACGCCCTGCGATCCTCCCTCGGCCAGACGGTGAGCGCGACACCCGGTTTCGCACGCGGAGTGGACCCACGTGGGTATGGCTCCCGGCGGGAAGTCGGTACATTGGCAAGCAAACCGGGCGAGCTATCAAGGGATATGCCAGTGGAAAGTTTCTAACATTGGGCTAGTGCGTCGTTAGCCGCGGCTCCGCCGGTAGCCGTGGGTCTCGAAGTCGATCGCCCATCGGAGGACCGGGATTAGGGTGCGACGGAGGTCGCGGCCCTCGGAGGTGATCGTATACTCGACCCGGGGCGGCACCTCGGGGAAGAGGGTGCGTTCAACAAGACCCAGGGACTCAAGCTCGCGGAGGCCGTCCGTCAAGGTTCGGGGACTGATCCCCTTCAGCTGGCGGACGAGATCGTTGAATCGCATTCGCCGCTCGTTCCCGAGGACGGCGATGATGAAGAGAGACCACCTTTTGCCCAAAACTGCCATGAGGTCCCCCATCGGGTAGATGCAGTATTCCTGGTCCCCTTCTCGAATAACGCACGCTTGGTCGAGCTCGACCTTCCTCGGCACCCCCATGTGCGGCTTCATCGCTTTACTCCCCTTCACTGGAACCTTATGAGGGACGGGCGCGACTTCTAGTTGTTGCCAACAGGCGGACGACACATGAGCGTTCAGACAGAAAATCGGGAGTGGCAGGAAGTACGAAGAGGAAGCATGGATCGGCTGTTCGATGCAGAAGCCCAGCACCGGCCGGACATGGCACCCGTCGTGTCCGCGGAGGGCCGGGAAGGGGAATTGATCGGCAGCGCGGAGGGCAAAGTCAAGGGTGAGAAGATCCGCGGGACGATCCGGGTGACGTTCTACTCCGCGGAGTGCGTCTTTCCCCAAGTCCTCGCAGGTCACCCGGTTGACCCCGGGCTCCACGTCTGCAAGGAGAATCCGGGCGGGTTCATCGAGACGGACGACGGCGGACTCATTGAAATCGACGGGAAGGGGTTCGGCATGCGAGGGTTCGATCCAAGGGAACCGCAGCGCTGGCGCCTAATGATGGGCATCCGATTCGCGACGAGGGACAAGCGGTACGGATGGCTCAACGGGACTCTCGGCCTCTGGGAAGGCATCTTTGACGAGAAGGGCGGACGCGCGTTCTATCGGGTCTACGTCCCGAGATCGGTGTTGTGATGAAACCGGAAGGAGACGAATTAAGAATCCTCCCTACCCGCCGAGAAACCGTGCAAGCCCTCGGTCCCCGCGAACGGAGCGTGCAGCGCCTCGCCGTCCGAGCGATGGCGAGCGGCCGGGCGCCGACCGTGGAGACGCTCTCGCGTGAGCTGGGCCTACCGGTCGACGGCGTTCGCGAGGCACTCGCCTCCCTCGAGGCGTGCGACTGCGTCGTGATGGATGGGGATCGGGTCCGAGTCGCCTATCCCTTTACCACGGACCTTGTGCCCCACGAGGTCGTATCGTCTCGCGGTACCGCGCACGCGAACTGCGCAGTCGATGCCCTCGGCGCGGGTGCAATGCTCGGGGAAGAGGTCGAAATCCGGAGCACGTGTTCGTACTGCGGGGTCTCCATCCGCCTGCGGGGGAGGGAGAGTTTCAGAGCGGCGACAATCGGCCCCGTGGTCTTCGTCCCGCCATCGGACTTGATGCAAGGACACGCCTCAGACTGTGTGTGCCCTTCGATTAATTTCTATTGCAACGAGGAACACGGACGCGCCCATGCGGGTACTCTGGCGGCCGGGGGACGCATCCTCTCCCTGACGGAAGCCACTGCAATGGGCATCTCTGCCTTCGGCGATCTGCTGAGCCCGACCTCGGCGCGATCCGGCGAGCGACGACCCGTCACGATGGAGTGAGCCCATGCCGTCTCGATACGATCTCATCATCCTTGGCGGCGGTGCCGCCGCCTTCAGCGCAGCGATTCGCGCGGATCGAAACGGAGCGAAGGCGTTGATGATCGACGGCGGCACGATCGGGGGTACCTGCGTGAACGTCGGCTGCGTTCCCAGCAAACGCCTCCTTGCCGTGGGGGACCAGTTCTTCCGGGTGGCGAACCATCCGTTCCCGGGCCTCCGCCTCGACGACGGATTGTCTGCGGATTTCCGAGCGGTGGTCCGTTCGAAAGACCGTTTGGTTGCCGACCTCCGCAAGTCGAAGTACGCAGATGTCCTCGCGTCCCTGAAGGACGTGGAATACGTGCGGGGCCATGCCGCCTTCGTTTCTCCCCATGAAGTCAAGGTCGGGAAGGATCGGTATGAAGGCGACAAATTCGTAATCGGGACGGGATCCTCGCCCACGGTCCCTTCGGTTCAGGGAATCGATAAAGTCGACTACCTCACGAACGCGGAGGCCTTGTCCCTGAAAGAGCGACCCAATTCCATGATCGTCCTCGGCGGCCGAGCCCTTGGCTTGGAGTTCGCCCAGATGTACCAGCATCTCGGCACACGAGTGAAGGTCTTGCAGCGCAGCCCGCGGCTCGTGCCCGAGGAAGAACCGGAGATCTCTCAGTACTTGGAGCAGTATCTGAAGCAGGATGGAGTCGAGATCCACACCGGCGCGGAGATCCTTTCCGCCGACGCGCGAAACGGCCGGAAGATCGTGGTCGCTCGAGTTGGCGGCCGGAAACAAACCTTTGAGGGGGATGAGCTGCTCCTAGCCACGGGCCGCACGCCCAACACCGCGGGGCTCAACCTCCAAGCGGCGCGCGTCGAGGTGAAAGAGGATCAGGGAGTGAAAGTCGACTCGGAGATGCGCTCGACCGCGCCAGACATCTTTGCGGCGGGCGACGTGATCGGGAAGCCGATGCTCGAGACCGTTGCGGCGAAAGAAGGATACATCGCTGCGGAGAACGCTCTCGCCAATCGCGGCCTGAAGATGGACTACCGAGCGGTGCCTCACGCCGTGTTCACGAACCCGGCAGTCGCGTCGGTGGGTCCTACCGACGCTCAGGCGAACGCGGACCGCCGAGTCCGGTGCGCGTGCAACACGATCATGTTGAAGCAGGTCCCCAAGCCCCTGATTGTGGAGGATACTCGGGGCCTGGTGAAGATTGTCGCCGAGGCGAAGAGCCACAAGATCCTCGGGGTGCACATTCTGGCCTCCCTCGCGCCCGACATGATACAGGAGGGTGTCCTCGCGGTGAAGCACGGCTTGACTCTGGAGGACATCATCGACACCGTCCACGTGTTCCCGACTCACAGCGAGGCAATCAAGCTCGCCGCCCTCTCGTTCTTCGAGGACGTGGACAAGCTCAGTTGCTGCGCGATGTGAAGGGACGTCGCCTCGACCGGACCCCTGCCGAGGGTAGATTCTCTTCGTCCACTAGGGAATCATCAGTGCACGAACAGTGTGTTCCCGCTCACCGACTCGCCAAACGTAATGACTCCTGTGACGGCGGCCGTGATTCCTTCCATTGCGCCCGCCGGGACGTTGTCGCCGAGCACGCAGGTCACCGTGAGGGTACCGCTGAGGACCACCCCGGAGATGTCCGTCGGGGTGATGCTCACCGCCAACACGAGAACCCCACCGTGGAAGCTTCTCGGTAGGCCGTTCACCACGGCGTTCCCGAAGTCGTCGTAGCTCACGACCGCGACGGCGGTCCAGAATCCGTTGTGGACCGGATTCCCGCTGGAGTCGTTGTGCCAGAACAACCCCCCTCCGGTCACCGCTCCCCCTGGGTTGTACGAGCCCGTGCCCGTCAATGCGAGCGTGTCACCGTTTTCCGCCCTCGCCACGACCGGCGAGAAACTCGGATTGACGGATGCGAGAAAGGCGTCTCCCGCGTGAAAAGTCCATTTCGTCGCGGGCGCGGCCTGAGCCGACGGCGAGACGGCGACGCTCATCGCGAACAATGCGATCGCAGACACCAGACACACGAGTACGACATGACGATTCATTTTCTCCCACTCCCCACGTCCTTCGACGGAACCCCCGTCACATCGTAAGGGATGTCCGTCTTTAACATTGTTCCGGTATCGACCCGGATACAGAAAGGGCAACTGGGCTCGGTTGACCCGCGGGAACCCTCCACGGGTCCTGGGTCTCGTCTGCCCGCCCGGCCGAGGTCGTCTCGCGAGCGATCCACTTGGCCCGCTTGGCCGAACTTCGAGAGCCCGTGGCGTATTCCTGACCCACGGGCGGAACGAAAGGTCCGGATTGAATCCCGAGCCTTACGGTGGGCTGGAATGGCGCAATCGCGTGCTAAAAGTAACAGGCTCCCGGCGGGGTGTCGACTAACACTAGTTTCAACTAATCTCGGTTTCCGTTGCTCGAAGCCGCGGACCGAGGCGAGGACGATCGATCCTCCGCAAGGCGGCCGAACGCGGATTTCGTGACGATGCGTTAGCGTTCGGCCCGGCTCGCGAAAGGGTTCGAGTCCGTGAGCACAAGCTATAAGCCCGAACCTAGCCGTGCGTCACCTGCCGACTCCCGAGTGGAGCCGACTGGACGCCAGCATGGGAGAGACGTTTATTGGAGGATTCGCGGGCGGCTTCCTGGAAAAAGGATTCCGCGTGGGCTACGGGCTGTACTTCACGACGGCGAGACTGATCGGCATCGACCTGGGCAGCCACGGCGGGGGAGCCCTCGGCGGCACCCTCGCCGGCTTCATCAAAGGCGAGCTCATGCCAAACCTATCTCCTGAGGAAAGCGCCAAGGTAATCGAGGACCTCGACCGGATGAAGGAGTTCGATATCGGAAAGGACCAGATCCGCCGCATCGAGCTCAAGAAACCGGGTTTGGGGGTCGGGCACATGACGATTACGCCCAATCAAGGAGACTCGATTACAATCAAGTTGCGACACCGAACTGCCTACGACCGGCTCCAGCAGCTCACCCAGGCCTTCAGCCCGGAAGTGGTCCGCTCATAGTGGTCCCCTTTTCTTAGAAAGTAGGCTCCGTCGGAACGACGGACCACACCGGCGCGGACGCAGCTCCATTCTCTGTGGTGTTAGCGCAGAGCTCGAAACGGAAACTAGGATGAGCAAGATGATCGAAGCGCATAGCTGAGTACCCGAGCCTCGCGGCAGGCTTCTCGGGCGCAACGGCGTGCTAAAAAGTCATGCTCCCGGCGGGAAGCCGGTCTGTTGGCAACCAAACCTGGCTAGCCCATCAAGAGATATGCCAGTGGAAAGTTTCTGTTGTTGGGCTTTGAAGCCGTACTTACGGCCGGTCCCCGGCACGGGAATTGCGTCCAAAGACGGATTGAAAGTGTCCGGAGGGGTCTAATTCCCGTCGGCCTGGTTTTTGTTGTTCCCCGCACGTCCTTCCCTCGTCATTCGACGAGGAAGTGGATTAGGAGCATCGCCAGGAAAGCGATGACAACCCATGCAGCCGGTCGGAAACCCCGGGCCGGAAGGACACGCGGGAGCAAACCAGCGATGATGAGGGACATCGCGAATCCAAGTTCGGCGGCGGCTGCAAACACCTTGATCGCCTCCCAAGCCGTAGCGGCGGTAACGTTACCCGGCGAGGCGAACAGTCCGATGGGCAAATAGGCCGCCGGAACCGCGAGGACGCCAATCAAGAGCAACGGAACGGCTTTCTGGGGCCTCCACCCAATGAGGATCGCCGGCACGACGATCAGGGCGCCCTCTGCAAAACGGTGCAGGAGGGTGCCGACAATGATGGCGAGAGTCAGGGGAGGAGCCGTCGGAACCGCCCCCGCGAAGCCCTCCCCCAGCACAAGACCATCCCCGATCGTGTGTAAGGCGAAATAAACCACCGAAACGGCAAGAAGGCCAGATGTGCGAGCGCTCCGTCGGGCCCAAATGAAAGCGGCGGCACCGAGTCCAGTCAACGCGCCGCCGGCGGCCGTTGCGGCCGAAAGGACCGGCGTGGCCTCGTACTTCAGATAGGCATTCCCAACCAGGACATCCGCGCCCGCGTGGGCGATGCCGAGAAACAGCACCACGCCGACCAAGGCCGCCAAGGCCGTTGAGTCCCG
>WNFH01001477.1_pt1 | contig 15945 bp, 16 predicted proteins | sample 5400411 | NCBI WGS metagenome assembly WNFH01 (sample SAMN13153347, study PRJNA577476) | soil metagenome | isolation source: 200 cm saprolite under Douglas fir tree site 2 hole 3 | place: USA:California | collected 2015-04-18
GCGCTGGCCGAGGGGCCCAAGACTATGCGGGCGGTCGCGCTTTGCTCACGCATCCCTCTCGAATGCTCGGCAATCGGCAACCATCCCATCTAATTAGAATAGCTGCTGGCTGCTGCCTCTCATTCGTTTTTAATATATGTTATATAAGGGCTCGGCGCCCTCAAGACACTCGCGCACAGATCTCCTCGCATCCCATAGTCAGTGTGTCCGGAGCGCCCCGCCCCGCAACCTGTGGGGGATGATACGTCAGGCCCTCCCCACGATTTGCAAGAGGGAACGTCAAGGCGCTACAGCCGATGGCCCCGCCGCTCGCCTCGGCGAGTACATCCTGGTCGACTACGTCCGTAACAAGCGCCGCTCGATCGCCTCGCCTGCTTCAATCACGAAATGCACACGCACATGAGCACGATCGTCCCCAGCGGCACCTCAGCGCGACGTTGAGAGGCTCGGAAATCAGAGCGCCTTCCCGATCGCGGCGAGCACGTTCTTCTCCACGGATTGATCCGTCGTGGTCAGGGGCTCGTCCTTGTCGATCCACAGGATCCGCTCGCGATTGAACAAGTTGCGCTCCACGGTGACCGTCGTCCGGTTCGGCCCCGCCGCCTTGAAACGGATCGCCAGCCGATGGCGCGCCCCCTTCGCGTACACCCCGTAGTCCTCGCCGTTGACTGAGCGGGACTCGGTGTTGATCCAGCCGTTCGACTGGTCCGACTTCTCGATGTCCCAGCCGAGCTGCTTCAGCACGGATTCAGTGACGCTCCAGACCTTCTCGGGCGACGCCGCGAACGTCTGCGAGACGGGCTCGCCGGCGATCGCCGGCGTCGCGAGCAACAACAGCAGCGCAATGGCACCGAGCATTCGTGTCATTGAGCGCGGCCCCGGCCGAGTGGGCGCGGAAAGGTATAGTCGCCCACCGTCCACTGACTGGTGTACGCGCCGCGCGTGGCCGTAGGTCTGGGCGTCCGGTCGCGATAGGCGGGGTCCAGGTAGCGGTCGTAGAGATCTGACGGCTCGATGACGTGGAGATCGCTGTCGAGGACCCGAAACCCGGCTTTGCTCATGTCTGACTCCTTCCGGAGTGATCGGCGATGACCTGCGCCACGCACGCGGTCACCTTGGCGCCGGTCGGCAGGTGCAGGAACTCGTTGGGCCCGTGGGCGTTCGAGCCCGGGCCCATGGCGCCGGTGATGAGAAACTGGGCCCGGGGGAAGCGCTCGCCGAGCATGCTCATGAACGGAATCGAGCCGCCGAGGCCGTGGAACATCGCCGTTTTGCCGAAGTAGGTCGCCGACGCGCGGTTGACCGATTCGAGCAGCTTCGGATCGGTCGCCGGGGCGTTCCACCCGTTGCCCGCCTCGCCGTAGGTCTCGAGCGTGACTCGGGCGCCGTACGGCGGATCCGCCTCAAGAATCTCCTTGAGACGTCGTACCGCGCGTCCCGCGTCGCACGTCGGCGGCAGGCGCAGCGAGAGCTTGAGCGAGGTCTTCGGGCGCAGCACGTTGCCGCCGTCGGCGGGCAGCGGGAGCCCCGCGGCGCCGGTGATCGCGAGCGCGGGCCGCCACGTGTTGTTGAGGATCAGCTCGTGCGCGTCGGTACTCACGGACCGGGCGCCCGGCGGGAACGGGAAGCGGTCGTAAATCTCGGCGCCGAGCACGTCCGCGACCTCGCGCGCCTCGGCGACGCGCTCGCGCGGGATGTCGACGTGGAAGTCGCGGGGCAGGATCTCGCCCGTCCGCGAGTCCTCGATCCGATCGAGCAGCTGGCGCAGGATGCGGAAGCTCGAGGGCACGATGCCGCTCGCCGCGCCGGAGTGCACGCCCTCCGTCAGGACTTCGGCCGTGAGGACGCCGCCGACGACCCCGCGGAGCGAGGTGGTGCCCCAGAGCTGGTCGTAATTGCCGCAGCCCGAGTCGAGGCAGACGACCAGGCTCGGCGTGCCGAGCTTCGCCTTGAGCGCGTCGACGTAGTAGGGAAGGTCGTGGCTCCCGCTTTCCTCGCACGCTTCGATGAGCACGACGCAACGCGCGTGCCGCGCGCGCTGCTCCTGGAGCGCCTGGATGGCGGTGAGCGCGGCGAAGGCGGCGTAACCGTCGTCGCCGACCCCGCGGCCGTAGAGCTTGTCGCCGCGGCGCACCGGCGTCCACGGCCCGGTGCCCTCGGCCCAGCCGACCATCTCGGGCTGCTTGTCCAGGTGGCCGTAGAGCAGCACGGTGTCGGTGCCGGTGCCGGGCGCCTCCATGAGGAGCAACGGCGTGCGCCCCTCGAGCCGGACGACCTCGATGCGCAGGCCCTCGATGGATCTGGCCCCCGCCCAGCCCCGCACGAGCTCCACGGCGCGGTCGATGTGGCCGTGCTCGCGCCACTGCGCATCGAACATGGGCGACTTCGCGGGGATCTTGACGTACTCGGTGAGCGTGGGGACGATGCTCTCGTCCCACGTCTTCTGGACGAAGTCGCGGAGCTTCCCGGAGTCGAGCGCCATCGCGCGGGTCCTCAGGAGGCGATGCGGAGGCCGGAGCGAATCTCCCAGAGCTCCTGCAGCTCGAGCGGCGCGTCGGCGATCCGTGCGAGCTTGCCGCACAGGCGGCAGTGGATGAACGCCGGCTCCCGGCCGACGTAGGTGCTGTCGCACTTGGGGCACCGGGTTTGAGGTCCCTTGAGGAATCGCTTCGCGGTCCGCTGCAGGGTGTGCTCGGGGGTGAGGCGGATGACGGCGGCCGCGGCCGGCACCGTCGGTTTCACCCGCTTCGCCTTCGCCAGTTTCATAAGCGAAGGCCATTGTACAGCAGGGCGACTCCTGCGCCGGCCGAGAAAGGCTTCGCGAACGAGCGGGGCCCGGAGGGGTATCTTGGGCCGATGAGGGTCGGGGTGGTCCTGGACGGGCGCCGGACGGCGGCGGAGATCGCCGAGCTCGCGCGGCTGGCCGAGACGCACGGATTTTCTCACGTGTGGCTCTCGGGCGGCGCCCGGACGAAGGACCATTTCGTGCGGCTCGCTCTGGCGGCGGCGGCGACGCGCCGGGTCCGGCTGGGCCCGGTCGCACTGAGCCCCTTCGAGATGCATCCCGTGCGCATCGGCCTCGCACTGCTGACGCTCGACGAGATCGCGCCGGGTCGGGCCAGCCTGGTGCTCGGCGCGGGCGGCGATCTCGCGGCGACGCTCGGGCTCCCGCCGCGGGGCCGGGTCGAGGCGGTCGAGGAGTGCATCGATATCATTCGCGCCCTGGCGGCCGGTGGCGAGGTCAACTATTCCGGGGCTCATTACCGGGTCGCAGGGCTCTTCTCCCCGTGGAGTCGCGTGCAGATGGATCGGCTTTATCTCGGCGCCAACCGGCCTCGGATGCTCCGGCTCGCCGCGCGGAAGGCCGACGGGGTAATGGTGACCGACATGCCGGCGGGCTATGTGGGCCCCTTGATCGCCCGGGTCCGCGCCGAGCTTGCGCAGGCCGGGCGTGATCCGCGGCCGTTCACGCTCAGCAACTGGTTCGTGTGGAACGTCCAGGAGACCCGAGAGGAGGCCCTGCGCCTGGCCCGCCGGCAGCTCGGCTTTCGGCTCTACTACATTCGAGACGTGGCGTCCTCGATCGGGCTCGGCGAGCCCGAGGCGCGAGAGCTGGCGAGACGACAGCCCGAGATGCTCCGGGCGGTGTTCCAGGGGACAGAGCCCTGGTCCCCGCCGCCTCACGTCGCCGATCTGCTGATCGAGCAGCTCACTCTGACCAGCGACCTTCGGGGATTGGACCGCTGCGTGGAGCGGCTCGTAGAGTTCGAGCGGCTGGGGCTGAGCGAGATCGCGCTGGCTCCGCACGGAGATCCGGTCTCCGCCATCAAGCTGATCGGCACCGCCGTGATCCCCACGGTCGACCGCGCGGGAGCCCCCCGCGTTGCGTGACTGCCGACCCGGGCATGGCGTATGCTGTCCTCGCCACGGGGAGGGCGCATGATCAAGCTCGACCACCTCACGATCGCGGTGAGCGACTGCGAGAAGTCGCGCGACTGGTACGTGGAGACGCTCGGACTGAAGCTCGAGTTCGAGATACCCGAGCGCCGCACCTCAGCGGTGCAAGACGAGTTCGGCTTCACGCTGTTCCTCGCCGAAACGCCCGGAGGGCCGGGGCGGCCGAGCTGCATCTTGACGTTCCAGGTCGACAACGTCGAGACCAAGCATCGCGAGCTCGTCGCGGCCGGCGTGAAGTTCGGCCATCCGCCCCAGAAGACCTTCTGGGGCTACGGCGCCGAGTTGAAAGACCCGGACGGCTATCACATCTGGTTGTGGGACGAGAAGACGATGCGGGAGAAGGGCGAAGTCTGAGCGCCGAGCTTGTCTCGACACGCTGGGACGCCGAGTATCGCGACGGGCGGTACGCTGCGGAGCCGCCCCTGCCGTTTGCGGGCGAGATCGTCGCCACGCTGCGGGCACACCCGGGCGCGCTCGTCGGCACCGGCCTCTACGTCGGCTGCGGCAACGGCCGCAACTATCTGCCCCTCGTCGACGCCGGGTTGGACCTCCAGGGGCTGGACGTCTCTCGGGAAGCGATCGACCAGCTCACCGCTCGCCGACCCGAGCTGGGGCCACGCCTCGCGTGCCGGGACTTTCTCGACCTCGAGATCGGTGCGGCGTTCGACTACCTCGTCGCCATTCAGGTCTTTCAACACGGCGTCGCGGCCGACGCGGCCACGTACTTCGCCAGGGCGGCGGCGGCGCTGAGATCCGGCGGGCTGCTCTTCCTGAGAGTCAACTCGGCGGCGACCGAGATCCACTTCCGTCACACCGTGATCGAGCAGAACCGATTCGGAGGACTCACGATCCGGTACGAGGCAGGGCCTAAGGAAGGACTCCGCGTTCACTTCTACGCCCGCGAGGAGCTGCTCGATCTCACCCAGCACTGGTTTCGTCCCCTGGCCGGGCCGCGCGAGGACGTCACGCACCGCGCTCCGCCGAAGACGGGCAGCTGGGCTCAGTGGGAAGCCATCTGGCAGAAGCGGTAGGCTACTTGATCGGCGGCAGGGTCGGGCAGCCTGGTAAGATCTTGGTTGTGCGAGCCGCAGCGAGATCGATCGAGGGGGGGCCTATGTGGGGGTCGAGAGCGAAGCTGGCGATGCCGTCGAAAGAGAAGGCGCTTCCAGGCCGAGCCGAGCGTATGCCGGTGCCGGCCGCTCACTTCGTGAACCGTCATCCGCTTACGCCGCCGTTTCCGGCGGGGCTCGAGATGGCGATGTTCGGCCTCGGCTGCTTCTGGGGCTCCGAGCGCAAGTTCTGGGAGGCGCCCGGCGTCTTCACAACGGCGGTCGGCTACGCCGCCGGCTTCACGCCGAACCCCACCTACGAGGAAGTGTGCACCGGCCTCACCGGCCACAATGAGGTCGTGGCGGTCGTCTTCGACCCCAAGCGCGTCGGCTATGACGGGCTGCTGAAGATCTTCTGGGAGAGCCACGACCCGACCCATGGGATGCGTCAGGGCAACGACGTCGGCACGCAGTATCGCTCCGGCATCTACGTCTACTCGCCGGAGCAGCGCCGCCAGGCCGAAGCCTCACGCGAGGCCTTTCAGCGCGTCCTCTCGAAGGCGGGCTTCGGCGCCATCACGACGGAGATCCTCGACGCGCCCGAGTTCTACTACGCCGAGGACTATCACCAACAGTACCTCGCCAAGAATCCCAGCGGCTACTGCGGCCTCGGTGGCACCGGCGTCGCCTGCCCGACCGGCCTCTTCGAGTCTGCGGGCAGCGGCCGTTAGGGCGCGCCCGCCTTCAGCGCCTGCCAGACGCGCTCGGGGCGGAGCGGCATGTCGAGGTGCCGCACGCCGAACGAACGGAGCGCGTCCACCACGGCGTTGACGATCGCCGGCGTGGCGCCGATCGTGGCCGCCTCCCCGATACCCTTGGCCCCCATCGGGTTGCGGGGCGTGGGCGTCACCGTCTGATCGGTCACGAACGACGGCAGGTCGTCGGCGTGCGGCACCGCGTAGTCCATGAGCGTACCCGTCACGAGCTGGCCGTCCGCTCCATAGACCAGCTCCTCGAGGAGCGCCTGCGCGATGCCCTGCGCGAGGCCGCCGTGCACCTGCCCGGCCACGAGCGTCGGGCTGATACGCACGCCGCAGTCGTCGACCGAGATGAAGTCGCGCACGGTGACCCGGCCGGTCTCGCGGTCGGCCTCCACTACCGCGATGTGGGCCCCGAAGGGATAGACGAGCGCCGGCGGGCGAAAGAACTCGGTCGCCTCCAGCCCTGACTCGATGCCGTCGGGAAGCCCCTCGCCGTAGGCGCGCGCCGCGATCGCCTCGAGCAAGAGGGCCTTGTCGGGCACGCCCTTCACCTGGTACCGGCCGTCGGTGAAGACGACGTCGTCGGCCGCCGCCTCGAGCATGTGAGCCGCGAGCCGGCGCGCCTTCTCCTGGACCTTGAGCGAGGCCCCGATGATCGCGGACCCGCCCACGACGAGGCTGCGGCTGCCACCCGTGCCGTTGCCCATCGGCGTGTTCAGCGTGTCGCCGTGCCGTACCACGATCTTGTCGAACGGCACACCCAGGTGGTCCGCGAGGATCTGCGAGAACGCCGTCTCGTGTCCCTGGCCGTGGGCCGAGGTGCCCGTGTACGCTGTCACGGTGCCGCCGGGCTCCACGCGAACGACCGCGCTCTCGAAGGGGCCGAAGCCGCACATCTCGACGTAGCAGGACATGCCGATGCCGAGGAGGGTCCGGTCCTTGCGGTCCAGCCGGTCCTTCTGCTCCGCGCGGAGCTTCGCGTACCCCGCCAGCGCGAGCGCCTTCGTGAGCGCGCGGTCGTACTCGCCGCTGTCGTAGTTCTGGCCGGTGGGCGCCGCGTACGGGAACGCGCTTGGCGGGATGAAATTCTTCCGCCGCACCTCCTCGGGCGTCCGGGACAGCTCCGCCGCGATCACGTCGATCAGCCGTTCGAGATAGTAGGCGGCTTCCGGCCGTCCGGCGCCGCGATACGCGGCAACGGACGTCGAGTTGGTGAAGACGCAGGTCGACTGCAGGTCGACGTGCGCGGTCTTGTAGACGCCCACGCCCATACTCAGCGTGAGGTCGGGAATGAACGTGAAGACGGGGTAGGCGCCGATGTCCGCCGTCACCCGCATGCGGAGGGCCGTGATGGTGCCGTCGTCCTCGACGGCGGCCTCGAGGTCGGCGACCTGGGCGCGCCCGTGCGTGGTCGCCATCATGTGCTCGACTCGCGTCTCGGTCCAGCGAAGCGGCATCCGGTAGAGCCGCGCGAGCGCGGCGACGATCGCGTCCTCGGGATAGCACCCGAACTTCACGCCGAAGCCTCCGCCCACCTCCGGGGCGATCACGCGGATCAAGTTCTGCGGCATGCCGAGGGCCGTCGCCAGATCGTTGCGGAGCGCATGCGGCGCCTGGTTCGTCGCCCACACGATGAGCCCGCCGCTGGTCGGGTCGGGCGCGGCCAGCGTCGCCCGCCCCTCGAGCGGCACGCCGCAGAGCCGCTGGCTCACCATGCGCTGCTTGACGACGCGCTTGGCTTTGGCGAAGGCGCCGTCAGGGTCGCCGGCCTTGATCGTGTTCTGGTGCTCGATGTTGTTCGGTGCGTCGTCGTGGATCTGCGGCGCGCCTTTGGCCATCGCCGCGAACGGATCGGTCACCGCCGGTAGCGGCTCCCAGTCGACGACGACGTCCTCGGCCGCGGCGTCCACCGCGATCGCTTCCGACGTGGCGACGACGGCGGCCACGGCCTCGCCGACGTGCCGCACGCGGTCCACCGAGAGCGGGTAGTGCTTGCGCCCCATGTTGGCCGCCGCGTCGCCGCCGCCGCCTTCGCCCGCGCTGGCCAGCGGCAGCGGCGCGCAGAGCTTGCGGATGTCGCTGCCGGTGACCACCTTGAAGACGCCCGGGCGGCGCAGGGCCGCCGACGCGTCGATCCGGCGAACGCGCGCGTGGGCGTGGGGACTGCGCACGAACGCGACGTAGTGCATGCCCGGCAACGCGAGGTCGCCGACGTAACTCGAGGTGCCCGTGATCAGCCGGGGATCTTCCTTGCGCTTGACTTCCGCGCCCATCAGTCTTGGAGTCGCCATGGTCAGTTAGAATACCCCATGCGCTGTCGCCGTCCAGGACTCCTCGCCGTGTCCCTCGTGGGCCTCGTCCTGGCCGCCTGCGCCGCCGGGTTCTCCGGCGGCGGCGAGGCGCTGAACGGTCGCCGCGCGCCGATCGATCACATCGTCGTGCTCCTCCTCGAGAACCGCTCGTTCGATCATCTCTTCGGGACCTATCCGGGCGCCGACGGGCTTGCGGGCTACCGCGGCCGGCAGGCCGACCCGCACGGGGTGACGTACGCCACCCTGCCGCAACCGCTCGGGCGCGACCGCAAGGCCGATCCGCGCTTTCCCGCCGATCTTCCGAATGCGCCGTTTCTCCTGCAGAGATACGTCGGGCCTTTCGCCGAGACCAACAATCCCGTCCACCGCTTCTATCACATGCAACGGCAGTACGGCGCCGGCGCGGACGGTGTGCCGATGGGCAAGTGGGTGGCGGAGGGGACGAGCGGCGGGATCACCATGGGGTACTACGACCGCGCGGCGAGCCCCGTGCAATGGCGCCTGGCCGAGGAGTTCGTGCTCCTCGATCGCTGGTTCCAGGGGATCCACGGCGGCTCCTTCGCGAATCATTTCTATCTGGTCTCGGCGGGCATGGCGCGGTATGCGGACGCGCCCGCCGCCGAGCGCGCGGCCGGCGTCGGGCCCGACGGTCGGGCCGACAAGGACGGCGAGGTGGACCCCGAAGGCTGGGTCGTCAACAATCTCGATCCGCCGTATCCACCGCAACGCACGGAGCACATCCTGCGCGCGCCGCAGGCCACGCCGACGATCGCGGATCGGCTGGACGCGGCCGGAATCACGTGGGTCTGGTACGCCACCGGCTGGGGCGGGGGCGCCGACGCCGTGAAACAGGGCCTGATGCCCCACCACAACCCGTTCCAGTACGTGCGGCGCATCATGGAGACGCCCGAGGGCCGCACCCACATCAGGGACGCGTCCGAGTTCAGCCGGGCGCTCCGCGACGGCGGCCTGCCATCCGTGGCGTTCGTGAAGCCGCACTGGAAGGACAACGCCCACGCGGTGTCCTCGACGGTGGGCGCGGGCGACCGCTGGATCGGCGAGATGGTGCGAGAGGTGATGTCGAGCCGCTACTGGCCGCGCGTCGCCGTGGTCATCACCTACGACGAAGGCGGAGGCTGGTTCGATCACGTACGCCCGCCCGCGGTGGACCACTTCGGGCTCGGCACGCGCGTGCCGGCGCTCGTCGTGTCGCCGTGGGCGAAGCGCGGCGTCGTCGGCCATCGAGAGTACGATCACGCCTCGGTCCTGAAGCTCATCGAGTGGCGGTTCGGGCTGGCGCCCTTGACCGACCGCGACCGGCGGGCGGCGGCGCCGCTCGAGGCGTTCGACTTCACCCAGGCACCGCGTGCCCCCCTGACGCTGCCGTGAACCGTCGTCCCGCGAGCGCCTGAGCGTGGCCGATCTGCTCGACGCGGTCGAGATCGAGACGTCGCCCACGCCGACCGCCAGCATCGTCTGGATGCACGGTCTCGGCGCCGATGGCCACGACTTCGTGGACGTCGTGCCCGAGCTCCACTTGCCCGCGCGCCCCGGCGTGCGGTTCGTGTTTCCTCACGCGCCGATGCGGCCCGTGACGATCAACGGCGGCTACGTGATGCGCGCCTGGTACGACATCCGCGATGACGGTGGCCTGCGGCGTGAAGACGCCGGTGGCGTGCGCGCCTCCCAGAAGGCGATCGAGGCGTTGATCGAGCGTGAGAAGGCACGCGGCGTTCCCGCGGCTTCGATCGTGCTGGCCGGCTTCTCGCAGGGCGGCGCCATGGCGCTCCACGCGGGCCTGCGCCACGCCGAGCGCCTCGCCGGCGTCATGGCGCTCTCGTGCTCGCTGCCGCTCGCCGACACGGTGGCCGCCGAGGGAGCGCCGGCGAATCGCGATGTGCCGATTTTTATGGCGCACGGCACGCACGACCCGATGATCCCGATGGCGCGTGCTCGCCGCGCGTACGAGACGCTGATGGGGCTCGGCTATCGCGTCGAGTGGCACGAGTATCCGATGCCGCACTCGGTGTGCGCGGAGGAGATCGCCGATATCACGGTGTGGCTCGGCAAGGTGTTTGCCGCGGTGCGTCGCTGACTCGTTGACAGACCGCGAGCGCGGGCGTTGACTGGAGTCGACGGGAGGGGGGCGCCGCCTCCTGGTCGTGGGATTAACCGCAGTGGAGGTGGATATGGAGACACCGCCCGGCTCGCGTGGCGCGCCGCTGATGGTTCGTCACCGGTGGCGCGCCTAGCCCACTGATCGCTCCACTGGGTCCCGGCGCACGCCGGGACGCGCAGCCCTGGGGCTGCGCAAGACCACACAACGCTCGGGGGTGAAGCACCGGTCCTGCCCCCGAGCGTTCCTGTTTCTAGGGTCCCGTCCGCGAAGTTCCGTTAACGATCACGCCCCACCGGAGGCGACGGGCGGGGGCGCGGGAGGGGGCGACGGGATCCGTTCCCGCCTCGCCCCATGCGGACGCGACGCGCCCGGATGGAGCCAGCCGCAACTAGGCGGTCGCGACCAGCCGAAGGTCCTCCACCAGCATCTGGTAGAGCTTCGCCTCCTGCGCCGGGTCCTCACCGCGCAGCACGGCGGAGGGGTGCAGGGTCGCGATGGTCCTGGGCGCCCAGCGAGTCGCCGCAAAGCGACCGCGATCCTTCATGATCCGAAAACCGGCGCCGAAGATCGCGCGGGCGGCGCTGGCGCCGAGACAGACCAGGATCTCCGGCTTGATCGCCGCGAGCTCGGCTTCGAGCCAGGGACGGCAGGCGGCGAGCTCGTTCGCCCGCGGCGTCTGATGGATTCGCCGCTTGCCACGCTCCTCGAACTTGAAGTGCTTGACCGCATTGGTGACGTAGAGCCGCTCGCGCTCGAGCCCCACGTCGGCCAGCGCGCGGTCGAACACCTCGCCGGCCGGGCCGACGAACGGCGCGCCCTTGAGATCTTCCTGATCCCCCGGCTGCTCGCCCACGAGCACGATGCGCGCGTCGTCCGGACCGCGGCCGAAGACCGTCTGGGTGGCATGGCGATAGAGGTCGCAGCCCGTGCAGCGCGCCGCAGCCACGCGGAGCTCAGCGAGCCCGGCGCCTGCGGGAACAAGCCGCGCTGCGCCCTCGCCTTCCGGCTCGCCCTCGCTATCCTGCTTCGCGAGTGCGCTGAGCCGCCGAACGCCGGGGTCGCGCGCGTCATTCAGAAGATCGTGATTCTCGTGGACCAGCCGCCAGAGCGTCTCGTAGAGGATCTGCCAGCGCGCTGGATCAGGCGCGGCCGCCGCCCGACGCGCGAGGTCCAGGAACCGGCGCGGCACCCGCACGGCGCCGGATGAAGGCGCCGTGGCGTCGGCAATGAGCGACGGCTGCGCGCCGGACGCGGTCTCGCGCCAGCGCACGTCCGCGGGCGGCACGCCTTCCCGCAGCAGCGCGCGCGCGGCCGCCTGCCATCCCTCGAACGTCGGCTCGAATTCGACCGCCCTCACAGACATGGGTCCTATCCGGGACCTCCTTCTAGCGCTTGCGGTCGAAGCCGAAGAAGCCGTCCTTTGGCCGGGCGTGCGCGTGGTAGTGGTCGGGGATGTTGCGCATGTGACCGTCTACCCAGAACTCGCCGAGCCGCGCCGTGGCGACCTCGCGCAAGCGCTCGCGCATGTGGGCCACGTGCGCCTCGGGCGGCGTGGTGCCGTGGAAGCGCCAGACCACCATGGGCGTCTCGCAGATCTCGCACTCGGCGATCCAGCAGATCTCGTCTTCCCAGAACCAGGGCGTGAGCTTCAGGGCGCGGCAGAGATCGCAGTCCGTCGCGCGAGTGAACTTCGGGCTGGACGGGGGAGTGACGCTCACCGCCCTACCCTACCTCATCCTTCGCGCGCCCGCGCCCGCGTCGGCGCCGCGAGGAGGCCGATCCCCGCCACCACGAGCGCCCCGGCGAGGAGCCAGAACACCGGCTCGTAGCCGCCCAGCGCCACCTGCAGGAGCGCGGCAGTGAAGGGCGCGACCGCGCGAGCGCCGTTCGCCCCGAGCGCGATCGCGCCGCTGATCGATCCGTAGTGACGCGGTCCGAAGATCTCGGCGATCGTCGTCGCGCGCGCCAGCGTGGCCATGCCGTTGGCCGCGCCCAGCATGATCACCATCGGCGCCAGGGTCGGCAGGCGCCGCACCAGGGCGAGCTGGGCCAACGACACCGCCTGGAAGACAAAGATCGCGACGGTGACGATGCGGTGGCCGAAGCGCGTGACGATCGGCCCGTAGATGAGGCGCGCCGGGAGCTGCATGGCGCCCATCCAGCCGATCATGGCGGCTGCCAGCGTGGGCGAGTAGCCGCGGTCGCTCAGGTACGGGATGAGATGGACGGTAACGGTGTTCGTCGTGAAGTTGCTGGCGAGAAAGGCGAGCCCCAGCACCCAGAACACTCCGGTCCGCGCCGCGGCACCGAGCGTCAGCCCGGGCACCGGGGCACCCGCCCGCGCCGCCGCCGCGTCGCGTGTGGCGAGCCGCGGCGGGCGCCGAAGCACGAGGGCGTGGATCGGAATCGTCGGCACCGCGAGGATCAGCGCGAGGGCGGTGAGCGCGCCTCGCCAGCCGAGCCGGCCGACCAGCCAAGCCTCGAACGGCATGAAGATGGTGCTCGCCAGCGCCGCCACGAGCGTCACGACGAGGAGCGCGCGGTCCCGGCCCTGCATGGGAAACCAGCCGACGATTGCCGCGAAAGCAGGCTCGTAGAGCGTCGCCCCCATGGCGAGACCCATGAGGGCCCAGACCGCGTAGAGCGCGCCGAGGCTCTCGACGCGCGACCACACGAGCAGAAGTGCCGTGCCCAGGATCGAGCCGAGCGTCATGATTTCACGGGCGCCATGCCGATCGATCCAGCGCCCGATGGGCAGGGCCCCGAGCGCCGAGGTCAAGAGCCCGATCGAGAGGGCGCCGGTGATCTCGACGCGCGAGAAGCCGAGATCGGCCTCCATCGGCCGGAGCATGACCGGGAAGCCGTAGTAGAGGATGCCCCACGACACCGTCTCGGTGATCGAGAGGCCGCCCACGATGATCCAGCCGTAGTCGAGGCGCGGGGAGGCGGTCAGCGGCTCAGCGCCCTTCGGCCTGCGCCGCTCGCAGGATCATGCAGGAGCTCACGCCATGCGCGAGCAGCGTACCGTCCGCGTCGAGCACGTCGCACTCGACGAGCCCGAGCGTGCGGCCGGCGTTCTTGACGAGGGCACGCGCCGCGATGCGGCCCGTGCGGACCGCCCGAAGGAAGTTCACGTAGGCCCAGCCCATCGCGGCGTCGGCGATCGCGGCAAAAATCCCGCCTTGCACGGTGCCCATCGGGTTTCCGTGTGCGGCGGTCGCGTCCAGCTGGACGAGCGCCTCACCGGCCGCGAACGACACGAGCCGCATCCAGCATCTTCGCCATCGGCACTCCTCTCTCGAAATGTTCCTCCGCGCCAGCGGGTTCGTCACTCTAAGCGCCCTCGCGCGCCCTCGTCAACCGGGCGCGCCCGTCTTCCCGCGGCGCCCGCGCGTCCCGCCGCATCTCGCCTGAGTGCACCCCCTCCGGTGATACGATCGCTTCGATGAGCCAACGCGGCTTCGGCTTCATCGAGATCATCATCGTGGCGGCGATCATCGCCGTCGCTGGCTTTCTGCTGATGCAATATTTCACCTCGACGGCGAAGACCCTCGAGAAGCTGCAAGAGGACCGTCCCCTCGCGCGGACCAGGCTCGCCGCCGACCAGGCCGCGCTGACGTCGGTCCAGGGCCTGGTGCGCGGCTATCAGGCCGAGAAGGGTCAGTATCCGCCCGACAAGGCCACCGTGCTCGGGCTCCTGGTCTCGCCGCCGAAGTTCCAGTGCTCCGGCAACGACTTCGAGTACGACCCGACGACGGGCGGGCTCAGTCTCACGATCACCGACGACTCGCGCTGCTGACGTCGGTCCGTTTCGCGGAGCTTCGGGCTGCCGGGCGGCGCCGCGGCGCCAGGGCGGGCGGGACAGGCCGAGGAATCGACGCGCTGCATGCGTTACACTCAACGGGATGAGCGACGAGCCACGCCAGAAGCCCAGCAACTTCATCCGGGATATCATCCTGGAGCACAACGCCAGCGGGCGCTTCGGCGGCACGGTGATCACGCGCTTTCCGCCCGAGCCGAACGGTTATCTGCACATCGGCCACGCCAAGGCGATCTCAATCGACTTCGGCATGGCCCAGGAGTTCGGCGGCCGCTGCCACCTGCGCTTCGACGACACCAATCCCACCAAGGAGAGCCAGGAGTACGTCGACTCGATCATCGACACCGTGCGCTGGCTCGGCTTCGACTGGGGCAAGCACCTCTACTACGCGAGCGATTACTTCGAACAACTCTATGAGTGGGCCGTGCAGCTCATCGAGGCGGGTACGGCCTACGTGGACGATCTCACGCCCGATCAGATGTCCGAGTACCGCGGTACCTTGACCGAGCCGGGCCGGGAGAGTCCGTACCGCAATCGCTCCAGCGAGGAGAACCTGGACCTGTTCCGCCGCATGCGCGCGGGCGAGTTCGAAGACGGGACCAGGACCCTGCGCGCGAAGATCGACATGGCCTCGGGTAACTTCAACCTGCGCGATCCCGTCATGTACCGGATCCGGAAGGCCGCGCACCATCGCACGGGTGACGCCTGGTGCATCTACCCCATGTACGACTGGGCCCACGGCCAGTCCGATTCGATCGAGGGCGTCACGCACTCGATCTGCACGCTCGAGTACGAGGACCACCGGCCGCTCTACGACTGGTACCTCGACCAGCTCGGCGTGCATCATCCACAGCAGATCGAATTCGCGCGCCTGAACCTCTCGCACACCATCATGTCCAAGCGGAAGCTCCTCGAGCTCGTCCAGCAGGGCCTCGTCTCCGGCTGGGACGACCCGCGCATGTGGACGCTCGTGGGCCTGCGCCGCCGCGGCTACACGCCGGAAGCGATCCGCGACTTCGCCGAGCGCGTCGGCACCGCCAAGGCCGCCAAGGTCGTGGACATCGCGTTCCTCGAGCACTGCCTGCGCGAGGATCTCAATCGTCGCGCCGATCGGCGGATGGCCGTGCTGCGGCCGCTCAAGGTCGTGATCGAGAACTACCCGGAGGGGCAGGTCGAGGAGATGGAGGCGGCCAATAATCCCGAAGATGCCGGCGCGGGCGGGCGCAAGGTCCCCTTCTCGCGCGTGCTGTGGATCGAGCAGGACGACTTCCGCGAGACCCCCCCGCCCAAGTACTTCCGCCTCTCACCCGGGGTGGAGGTGCGGCTGCGCTCGGCCTACGCGGTCAGGTGCACCGGCCTGACCAAGGACCCCACGACCGGCGAGATCACCGAGGTGCGCTGCACCTACGACCCCGACACCCGCGGGGGCGAGGTCAAGGGTCGCAAGATCAAGTCGACCATCCACTGGGTGTCGGCCCCGCACGCGGTCGAGGCCGAGGTGCGGCTCTACGACACGCTCTTCACGGTCCCGAAGCCCGACGAGGCCCCCGACTTCAAGAGCGTGATCGACCCGGGCTCGCTCGAGACGGTGCGCGGCGCCAAGGTCGAGCCCGCCCTCGCGGACGCCGCGCCCGAGGAGCACGTGCAGTTCGAGCGGGTGGGCTACTTCGTGGCCGACTGGAAGGACCACCGCCCGGGCCGCCCGGTGTTCAACCGGAGCGTCGGGCTCCGCGACACCTGGGCGAAGATCGAGAAGGCCGGCGCCTAGCCCGCCGCGGCCGGGCCGGCCGGGCAATCAGGACGGGCGATCAGTGGAAGAAGACGCCCGCGTCGATGTTGAGCACCTGGCCGGTGACGCTGTCCGTCCGGCAGAACGCGACCACCTGGTCCGCCACGTCCTCGACGCTCGCGGCGCGCTTGAGAACCG
>WNFH01001478.1_pt1 | contig 15945 bp, 18 predicted proteins | sample 5400411 | NCBI WGS metagenome assembly WNFH01 (sample SAMN13153347, study PRJNA577476) | soil metagenome | isolation source: 200 cm saprolite under Douglas fir tree site 2 hole 3 | place: USA:California | collected 2015-04-18
CGGAGGCGCGCAGGGTCCGCGACCGCTCCAGCGTGGCCCTGGCCAGCTCGGCGTCGGCCCTGGCCGCGGCGAGCTGCGCCTCCTCGGTCGAGGCGTCCAGCTCGACGAGCACCTCGCCGCGCCGGACGAACGCGCCGGACTCGAATCCGATCCTGCGGACGAGGCCGGGCACTTCCGACGCCACGGTGACGGCGCGGACCGCGACCAGCGTGCCGACGGCCGAGCGCGACGACTCCCACTGGGTCGCCTCCACCTTCGCGGAGGTCACCGATTCCGGAGGGGGGGCGAACGACTTGCCGGCGTTGATCATCGAGCGGATCTGCGCCGCCTTGATGCCCACCAGGATCAGAACCACCCCGACCAGGGCGGCGACGGCCACGATCCAGATGCGGCGCCGGTTGGACGAGCGGGGAACGTGACGCGAACGTGTCGCGATCTCCAGGGAAGCCTCCGGGCGTGCCCCGTCGTGATCAACCACTCCGAGATCCTCATCCATGCGGCCCCCCCGTTACGGGTCGATATCGTGCGCGAGTGCGATGCCAGCCGCGCAGAATCGTTTCCGATTCCCTGCAAACCATTGCCAAATGGCGTGGTCGAAGACTGCCACGAAAGCCGCCGCCGGGCCATGACTTTCGAGGTACGCAGCCGCGGATTCCTCATTTCGCCGCCCACGGCGTCAGCCAGTACATGGCGCCGTTCAGATCGGCGATGGTGAGCGCCACGAACACGGCGCCCGCGGTCCCTCGCGAGAGGGACAGCTCGCGGACGCCGAGGGAGAGCCCCAGGCGGTCCTGCAGGACGAGGACCGATCCTTCCGCCCCGAGGTCCACGCGGTCCGGGCCGCTCCAGTGCACGGCGGCGCGCGGCCCGAGCCCCACGCTGAGGCCGCCGAGGTGCACGGTGGGCCGGAGGCCGAACGTGCTCGAGACGCGGCTCGCGGACAGCTCCGCGTCAATGGGCTGCACGGTGCTCAGCAGCGAGAACCGGGACCCCATGCGCAGCATGGGCTCGAGCCAGGACAGGGCGACACCCCCGCGGGCGACGTCGAGCGCGAGCCGGTAGGGGACGGCGTGCGCAGCGACGATCGGCAGCCAGTTCCCTTGGACGAGGGGCCGGTCCGGCACCGTCGAGGGATCGACGACGAACCGCACGCTGGACGTCCTGCTCTCGCCGCCGCGCGCCCAGAACTCTCCGGCCCCGAGCGCGAACAGCACCTGCTCCTTCTGCGCCATGTCTGCGCGCCGCGAGGGGTCCAGCTCGATGGCGAGCGTGCGATCGAGCCCCTTCCGCAGCGTGCTGGTCACCCACCGCTGCGGGTCCGAGAGCGCGAGCCGCATCGCCGGGCTGCCGGGCGGGTATCCGGCCGCGGCGAGCCCACCGAGGAACTCGTCGAAGCTCAGCTCCGCGGCGCAGAGCGGCTCCAGGTCCAGCTCGGTGCAGGGCTGCTTGTGGGCGAAGAGGACCGAGAGGGCGATGGTCACCGGATCGCCGGGGCGCGCCGCCTGGGGAGGTCCGAGCCAGCTCCACTCGGCCGAACGCTCCAACCGGGCGGCGCGGGCGCTGCTGCCCAGCGAGGCAGCCAGCTCGGCCCGCGCCAGCGCGCGAAAGACCGCGCCGATGGTGGGCGACTCGAGGATGCCCAGCTCCCGCCCGCCGCTTCCCAGGATGGCCCCGATGCAGCGCTGCGTCGTCTCGGCATGCGGATCGATCTTCCCGCTGCCGTCGGCGCTGCGGGGCGGCGTCGGAAGCCGCGTCTGGTAGGGATCGAGGTCGCTGCAGACGGCCGCCGCCAGCTCGTGCACGCCGTCGTAGACCCCGGCGCCGTAATCGAGCTCCCGCAGCGGTCGGTCGAGGAAGCCGGCGAAGTTGAAGAACTGGCTGCCGGCGATCGGGCTGAAACGGCTGCTCATGAACAGGCCCCGCTCGCCGGATGCGGGCGTGACGTCGTGCCACTCCTGCTGCACGGCCGTGGTGCGCAACGCGAGCGCCTGCAGCCGGGGCCGCAGCTGGATCAGGCGCTCGAGGTGGACCGAGAGGACATCCAGATCGGGCCGCGCGGGCCGCGGCGACCTGAGCCGCGTGAGGACGGGGACGAGGACGTCGGCGGGAAAGAGCTCGTTGTCGGCGCGGCGGCGAAGCTCGGCGAGCGCGGCGGACGCTTCCTGCGCTCCCTCGGCCCGACCGCCCGCGATCGCGGCGAGCGTGTGCTCCACCAGCGCGTTGGTCACGCGGTTCGCGCTCGACACGAGCGCGGATCCACGCTGCGAGATGTCCAGCATGTCGACGCGGAGCTGCTGGAGGACGTCGTCGGGAACGGACCCGCTCACCAAGCCGGGGAACTCGTCGGCCACGTAGCCCAGGACGGCGCTGACGATCTGGACCCGCTGCGCGAGCAACACGGCCAGGCGGGCGCGCGCTTCCGGAGGCTCCTGCCGGTTCTCCAGGATCATCTCCCTGGAACGCCGGATCGCGTTGTCGCTGGCCGACAGGAGGACCACCTGGTGCACCAGCGCAGCCAGCTCGGGCGGGGACAGGCGCCTGTCCACCACCGCGCGCGCCGGCGCGTCGTCCTGCAGCGGATCGGCGCCCGGCAAGCCGCGGACCGCCCCGGCGCACACCTGGTGCGTGGCGAGCGCCTGCGGCGTGGGGCCGGCGGTGGCGATGCGCAAGAGGCAGCTCTGCAGCACGCGCCCCAGCCGGATCCGCTCGGCGACCGATCCCGAGAACGCGGCCGGCGCGGGCATCTCCGCCGCGGGCGCATCGAGGCTGGTGAGCTGTGAAAGCAGCGCGCCGTAGTCGGTGAGAGCGAGAGCCATCTGCGTCAAGAGATTGCGGCTGGTGCGGTTCCAGTGCCTGGCCTCGACGGTGCGCGACAGCTCCCGGTTGCGGGCGGTGGCGACCAGATCGCCGGTCAGCCGCAGCACGCCGGTGGCGCCCTGCCCGGTTCCGCCCGCAGGTTCCGGCGGATCCGGCGGCCGCAGCCGGCGCACGTCCGGATCGATGAACACGTAGACGACGGGGTGGAAGAGGCGCGCCCGTCTGGATGCCTCCGCCTGCTCGATGGCGAGACCGACGGGGGCGTTGTCGAACACGCCGCCGTCGACGAAGCGGCGGCGGCACACCCGCAGCTCGGTCCCTGCCTGGAGCATCGACTGGGCCGCGCAGCTCCTGCCGCCGCTGGGATGGGCGGGGTCGGGTCCAGGGCAGGTCGCGGAAGCGGCCACCTCGTCGTCGTCGCAGGACGGAGCGCACTCGCAGAGCGTCCGCGGGCCGAAGGCGAGGGGAAACGCGGAGGAGGCGAGCAGCGCCTGCATCACGCTCTCCGGATCGAGGTACGGCCCCACAGGGTCCGGCACCTCGGCGAGCGCGAGAACGCTCTCGGTGGCATCGCGGTCGGGCAGGTGCTGGCGGCGCATGCGGACGCGCCCTGCCCCGTCCACCTCGAGCAGCATGGGAAGTACCGCTCGCTGGGAGCTGGCGCGCAGGCCCGCGGCCTCGCGCTGTTCCGGACGCGCCCGCGTCAGCGTGATCCCGATCGGAAGCGTACAGCCGGGCCGGAGGCGGAGCGTACCTGGGTTGAACACCTCCCTGCGCACGTCGGCGATCAAGGGCCCGAGCGCGGCGCTGGCGAGGACGCCGTCGTCCGGCGTGTACGCGGCGGGATTGTCGGGGAGGAGCGCATCCAGCGAGACGCCCAGCCAGGCATCCCGGAGCAGGTTGGAGTCGACCGAGGCGTTGCGAGTCGAGTCGTCCGCCTCGCACCAGAGCACGGCGGCCAGGAGCGCGTTCATGCTCCCGGCCGAGGCGCCAGTGACCGCGACCAGGTTCGGGCGGCGCGAGGGCAGGAGCGCGCGGGGATCGTTGAATTCGCGCTCGCGCAGGCGCAGGAACCGCACCACCGCCCAGTTCAGCCCCGCCTCGTACGAGCCTAGGCTCACGCCGCCGCTGATGGTGAGCGCGAACTGGTCCTCGCCGGGGTCGTCGGCGCGCGTTCCCGGCGCCGGCGCGGCGACGAGCGCGAGCGCGATCAGGAAAGGAGACGGCACCTGCTTACCCCCGAGTCGAGCTCCGGACGATAAGTGGCGGCCCGGTCGGGGGCAAATGCGGCAGACGCGCGCACCCAGGGGGATCCGCCGGGCATCGAACCGGATCATGGTTGCTCATTCCGTCCTGGACCTCGCACCGATCGTCGAAGGTGGAGACGCCGGCTCGGCCCTTCGCTGCACGCTCGACCTCGCCCGCCACGCGGAGCGTTGGGGATACCGCCGCTACTGGCTCGCTGAGCACCACGGGATGCCGGGGGTGGCCAGCGCCGCGACGGCCGTGGTGATCGGGCAGGTGGCGGCGGGCACCTCCACCATCCGCGTCGGCGCCGGCGGCATCATGCTGCCGAACCACGCCCCGCTGGTCATCGCCGAGCAGTTCGGCACGCTCGAGTCCCTCTTTCCGGGCCGCATCGATCTCGGCGTCGGCCGCGCTCCGGGCACCGACCCGCGGACCTCGATGGCGCTGCGGCGCAACCTCGACGTGGACGTCGATGCGTTCCCGCAGGACGTGCTCGAGCTGATGGACTACTTCCGCCCCGCGGAGCCCGGCCAGCCGATCCTCGCCGTGCCCGGCGCCGGTCTCAGCGTGCCGATCTGGATCCTCGGGTCCAGCCTCTACGGCGCCCGCCTGGCGGCCGCGCTGGGGCTTCCGTACGCCTTCGCTTCCCACTTCGCGCCCGCGCAGCTCATGCAGGCGATCGAGGTGTACCGGGCCGTGTTCCGGCCTTCGCCGCAGCTCGCGCGTCCTTACGTGATGGTGGGCGCGAACGTGATCGCGGCCGACACCGACCGTGAAGCCGCGCTCCTTGCGACTTCGCTCGAGCAGGCGTTCGTGAACCTGCGCAGCGGCCGCCGGGCCGCCTGCCGCCGCCGGCGCCCGGGCTCCGGTGGAGCGCCGCCGAGCGCGAGATCCTGGACCAGGTGCTCACCTGCTCCGCGGTAGGCTCGCCCTCGACGGTGCAGCGCTGGCTGAAGGACTTCGTGGCACGGACGCGCGCGGACGAGCTGATCGTCGCTTCGCAGATCTACGACCACCCCGCCCGGCTTCGCTCGTACGAGATCACCGCGGACGTGCTGGGCCGCGGGACCACCCCGGCTCGAGCTGCCGCGCCGGCCTGAGTGCGGGCGCCTCCCGCTGTCGCAGGGCTCGCAGACCTCGTCCACCGACCCGGTATTCCCGCAGGAATGCCCGTTCGCTCCGCCCGGTCTGGAGGAGCGAAGGCGCCCGGCGCGCCCGAGGAGCGTGCAATGAAGACCGCACTGGTGATCGGATCGATGGCGATGCTGGCCGGCTGCGCCGGCATGAGTCCGCGGGCGCCGGCCGAGGCAGCCGCCGCGGGACGGTGGAACGGCCTGCTGCTGCGCAACGGGCTGCGCGCGCCCATCGTCGTCGAGCTGTCGGAGGAGGCCCGCGCGTGGAGCGGCCGCTTCAGCCTCGGCGACGGGTCGGTGCCGCTGGAGCGCGTCCAGGTGAGCGCCACCAACGTGCACTTCGAGCTACCCGGAGAGGGCGTGTTCGACGGCTCGATCGCGGGCGACTCGATGGCCGGATCGATCTCGGGCGCGACGACCGGCTCGTTCACGCTGAAGCACCAGGATCAGTCCAGCCCACCCTGGACCATCTTGATGATGGGTCCCTGATCGCCGCTTCAGCTGGCCGGGCGGAGACACAACAGCCGGAGATCGCCGGCTCACCTCGAGCTTGCAGGAACCCTCTCGAGCGCCGCCCGATCCCAGCCCAGGAGGTCCGCCGCCGCGTCGTACGTGCTCTGGAAGAAAGCGAGGAGCTCCTCGTCCGGACGCGCGGCCGTGCGCACCGCCTCGTAGGGCAGGATGAACTCGCGCAGCTCGCGGTGGTAGTACGCCTCGCGCGGACGGATCGCGGCGTCGGGCAGGCCGGCGGGCTCCGCGTACGCGTAGGCGTAGAAGGCAGGCTCGCGCAGGACGCCGCCTCCCGGCCACCAGCCCGCGCTGATGCACTCGTGCGAGTACGCCTCCCGCGTCACGCGGTCGGCGAGGTTCGGCACCCCGCCGGGATGCGGCGGCGCGCGGCGCCCGGAGAACCGGGTGCACGACAGGTCGAACCCTCCCCACCAGAAATGCACGGGGCTGCACTTGCCGAGGAAGCGGCCGCGGAACTCCTTCAGCACGCGATCCGCCTGGGCCAGGGCGCGGAAGCAGCGGTGCGCGGCGTCCGCATCGTAAGACGCGTGCGCCACGTCCTTGGCGAACGGCACCGCGTCGGGCATCTCCACGGGGACGGGCCAGATCCTCACATCCAGATCCAGGGACCTCAGCAGGGACCGGTACTCGCGATGGAAGTCCGCCACCGACCTCGGGGCGAGCGGCATCGTCCGGTGCGCGCCGTCGCCGGTGCGCACCGCGAGCACGTGGCCCACGAAGTCGAGCTCGATCTCGAGGGTCCGCTCGCCGCGCGCCATCGGCGAGGTCGTCAGGCCCCGCGCGGTCAGGTAGAGGGTCACCTGCCACCAGTGGTTCGTCATCGGCGCCAGCGCGAGGCGCGTCTTCCCCACCATCTGCGTCCACCTGTGCAGCGTGGCGAGGGTGTCCTGCCACTGCTCGAACGGCAGCGGCGTCCATTCCCGGCTGGCAGGGAGCGCGCTCACCCGGTCTCCACCCTGCGCCGCCGGCCGCGAGGGCGTCAAGGCGAACGTCGCTCTTCAGGCCCTCTGCAGCGATGATTCCAGCACGCGAGCCACGTGCACCGCGCGCCGCCCGGCGCCGTCTTCGATCTGGTGCCGGCAGCTGGTCCCGTCGGCGACGATCAACGCGTCAGCCGGAGCGCCGCGCACGGCGGGCAGCAGGCTGCGCTCGGCCATGCGCATCGAGACGTCGTAATGGTCCTTCTCGTAACCGAATGCGCCTGCCATGCCGCAGCAGCTCGACTCGATCACCTGCACCGAGAGGCCGGGCAAGAGCTGCAGCGCGGCGACCACGTCCGGCATGGTCCCCATCGCCTTCTGGTGGCAGTGCCCGTGGAGATAGGCCTGCTGCTTTCGGTCCTTGCGGAACGGCAGCCGCAGCTCGCCCCGGCGCGCCTCGCCCGCGAGGAATTCCTCGAACAGGAGCGATCGCTCCGCCACCGACTTCGCCCGAGGGCCCTTCACCACCACGCCGAGCTCATCGCGGAGCGTCAGCAGGCAGGAAGGCTCGATCCCGACGATCGGCGCGTCCCTGCCCCCCAGGGCGTCGAGGAGGCGCGACATCTCCTCCCGCGCCTGGTCCACCAGGCCGGCGCTGAGGAAGGTGCGCCCGCAGCAGAGCGGGCGCGACGAGGTGTCCTCGAGGACGGTGTACCCGCCCGCCTCGAGCACTGCCCGCGCCGCGCGAGCGTTCTCCGGCTCGAAGTACCGCGAGAAGCAATCGACGAAGAGGAGGACTTCCTTCCCCGCCTTCTTCACGGGCGCGGGCCGGTAGGAGTCGCTGCGCCAGGCGGGCAGCTTGCGTTTCGCGCTCAGGCCCGTGAGCTTCTCGCCGAGGACGGCGAGCGCGCGCACCCTGTTGCGCAGGTTGATCAGGGGAGCCAGCCGGCTCGCGACCGCTGCATAGCGAGGCAGATAGGCGGTGAGCCTCTCCGCCCTGGGGACGCCATGCCGCGCGTTCCAGTGGTGGAGGAACTCGATCTTCATCCGCGCCATGTCGACGCCGGTGGGACACTCGCGGCGGCAGGCCTTGCAGCCCACGCACAGGTCCATCGTCTCTTTCATCTCGTCGGAGACCAGGGCGTCCGGTCCGAGCTGCCCGCTCAGGGCGAGCCGCAGGCTGTTGGCGCGGCCGCGGGTCACGTCCTTCTCGTCCCCCGTCGCCTGGTAGCTCGGGCACATCACCGCCTCGAACTTGCGGCAGTTCCCGTTGTTGTTGCACATCTCCGTGGCGGCCAAAAAGCCGCCCGGGTCGGACCAGTCGAGCGCCGTCCGGACCGGGAGCGCCGCGTATCCCGGCTTGTAGCGGAACAGCGACCGGTCATCCATCTTCGGCGCGCGCACGATCTTTCCGGGGTTGAGCAGCCCGCCCGGGTCGAAGGCGTCCTTCACCGCCGCGAACGCGCGCACCAGCCGCTCGCCGAACATCATCTCGTGGAACTCGGAGCGGCTGATCCCGTCGCCGTGCTCACCGGAATGCGATCCCTTGTATTCCTTGACGATGGAGAACGCTTCCTCGGCGATGGCGCGCATCTTCTTCGCGCCGGACTCGTCCTTCATGTTGAGGATCGGCCGGACGTGGAGGCAGCCGACGGAGGCGTGCGCATACCAGGTCCCTTCGGTGCCGTGCTTGCGAAACACCCTGGTCAGCCGGTCGGTGAACTCCGCCAGGTCGTTGAGCGGCACGGCGCAGTCCTCGATGAAGGAGACCGGCTTCCCGTCGCCCTTCATCGACATCATGATGTTGAGCCCGGCCTTGCGGACCGCGGTCATGTCCGCCTGCGACTTCGCGTCCATCGTCCGCACCACCGAGCCCGGATGGCCGTGGTCGGCCAGCATCTCCTCGAGACGGCCGAGCGATTCGACCAGCGGCGCCTGCTCGTCCCCGGCGAACTCGACCAGGAGCAGCGCCGAAGGCGATCCCTTGACGTGCCGCTCGAGCGTCGCGCGGAAAACTGGCAGCTGGCGCGCCAGGTCCATCATGGTGCGGTCCACCAGCTCGACCGCCGACGGCCCCAGCTCGACGATGAAGCGCGTCAAGTCCATCGAGTCACGGAAGCGATCGAAGTGGCAGATCGCGCCCACTCGATGCTTCGGGATGCGGTGCAGCTTCAGCTTGATGCGGGTGAAGAAGCCGAGCGTCCCTTCCGAGCCGACCATCAGCTTGGCCAGGTTCTGGCGGGGCTCTCCGAGCGTGTCGATGTTGTAGCCGCCCACCTTGCGCAACAGCTTGGGGATGCGCAGCGCGATCTCCTCGGCGTGGTTCTTGTAGAGCGCGCGCATCGCCTGCGCGAGCTCCGCCAGGCGGCGCGGCGACGTGCCCAGATCCGCCGGGACCTCGCCGAAGGCGATGCGCGAGCCGTCGGCCAGCACCGCCTCCACCTCCAGCACGTTGTGCACCATGATCCCGTACTTGATGGATCGGGTGCCCGCCGAGTTGTTTCCGGTCATCCCGCCGAGGGTGGCGTTGGCCGAGGTGGAGACGTCCACCGGGAAGGTCCAGCCGGTCGGCTTCAGCTGCCTGTTCAGCTCGTCGAGCACGATCCCGGGCTGGACCACGGCCGTCCCCGCGACGGCGTCGACCTCCAGGATCCGGTTCATGTGGCGGCTGGTATCCATCACCACGGCTTCGCCGAGCGTCTGCCCGTTCTGCGAGCTGCCGCCGCCGCGGGGGATGACCGGGAAGCCCTCTTCCCGGGCGAGCGCGATGGCCGCCTCGACGTCGTCGGTGCCCTCCGGCAGGGCCACTCCGATGGGCTCGATCTGGTAGATGGACGCGTCGGTCGAGTAGCGGCCTCGCGTGAAGGCGTCGAACAGCACTTCACCGCGGATGGCCTGGCGCAGGCGGGCAGCCAGACCAGGGTCGCCGAGTCGCTTCCTCCGCCCGGCCGCCAGGCTCATGCGAGCTTCTCCCTCAGGTCTCGACGCGAGCACATCATACGTTCCTGGCGGAGAAGACGTCATCAGCGCTGAGTCTGTGGCTGCGGCTGGTACGTGCCCGCCTCGCTCCGGAACGCGATGGCCAGCCGGTTCCATCCGTTGATGGCGACGGCGATCACCGACAGCTCCACCAGCTCGCGCTCGCTCGATTCCGCCGCCATCCGCGCGGATTCGGTCGGCGCATCGCTTGACCGACGGGACTTGCGAGCGGAAGTGGCGTGGCGTAAGCCGCCAGGATGATCGAGCACATCAGCCTCCGCTGCCGCAATGCCCGTGCAAGCCGGAAGTTCTACGAGCAGGCGCTCGCGCCGCTGGGATACGAGGTCGACAAGGAGTACGGCGACGCCTTCGGATTCATCCAAGGGGGACGCCACGATTTCTGGGTCACGAAGGGCAAGGTGGGCACTCCGAACCACCTGGCGTTCCACGCCGACGACGAGACGGCGGTCGATGACTTCTACCGGGCCGCCATCGCGGCCGGAGGCAAGGACAACGGCGCTCCCGGCTTGCGCAAGGAGTACGGGTACGCGGCGTTCGTGCTCGATCCCGACGGTCACAACGTCGAGGCGGTGATCTGGGACGAGGAGCTCAAACGGAAGAAGCCGAGGCGGCGAAGCGCCCGGCCTCGAAGGCGCGGAAGCAGGTCCGCGCGCGCCCGGCCGTCGTGATCCGCTTCGCGGTGGAAGTAGACGCCGACGCCATCTCTTTCCTTCTCGGCGAGCTCGGTCACCCGCTGGAGGCGGCGCGCGTGGTGGAGAAGCTCGCAGCGCTCCGCGGCTCCTCCCTGGACCGGGTCTGGGTCGCCGAATTCCCTCCGGATGTGCCCCCGGACGGCCGGCGGGGTCTCGCCGGCCTTCTCAGCTTCCATGCCTTCCCGATGTTTCACACGCCGGGCAACCTGGGACGCATCACTGCCCTCGTCGTCCACCCAGGGTTGCGCGGGAAAGGAATCGGGCGCCGGCTCGTCGCGGTCGCCGAGCGCTTCGCGCGCGACTGCGGCTGCGAACGGCTGGAGCTGACGAGCGGAGCGCACCGGCACGATGCGCACCGCTTCTACACGACGCTCGGGTTCTCTCCCCGCCCCGTGCGGTTCGTGAAGGACCTCGGCTGAAGGACCCAGCTCCGCCTCCGGGACCGATCGCCGTCAGCGCGCCTTCTTCAGCGAAGCCGAGTTGATGCAGTACCGCTCGCCGGTCGGAGGGGACCCGTCCTGGAAGACGTGACCGAGGTGGCCGCCGCACCGGCGGCAGTGGATCTCGACGCGCTCCATCCCGTGGCTCGAGTCGCGCTGCGAGGCGACGGCGCGGGCGTCGGCGGGGCGCGAGAAGCTCGGCCAGCCGGTGCCGCTGTCGAACTTCTCCTCGGCGCGGAACAACTCCGCGCCGCAACCCGCGCAGAGGAAGCTGCCGGGCTCGTGGTCGTCCCAAAGTTCGCCGGTGAAGGCGCGTTCGGTGCCCTTCTGGCGAAGCACGCGGTACTGCTCGGGCGTCAGCTCGCGACGCCACTGCTCGTCGCTCTTTTCGACCTGGTCGTCCATGGCGCCCGGATTGTAACGCCGATCGGCGCGAGTGCCGCGTCGCCCGGCGAGGCGACGCGGCACCGCTCGGAAGCTCACCTACAAGGCAGAGAACTGGTAGCCGATGCCCCCGGTGATCGTGAAGGCATTGCCGAAGTTCCCGACGTCCTGCGTATGGATGCTCACGCGCGCGTTCCATCGATCTTCCTGGTAGCCCACGCCGGCGCCGAGGCCGAACCTCACGTCGTTGGAGGTGACGGAGGTGACGTTGCCGCCGGCCCGCCGCTCGACGCTGCTCATGAGGTCGAACATCCCGAGCTCGAACGCGCCGAACAGACCTTCGCGTTCGCCGCCCAGGTAGTACTTGGTGCCCAGCAGCACCGGAATGGCGTGCACGTGCGAGCCCAGGCCGTTCACCGTCCTGTCCACGTGCGCCTGGAACCCGACCCGCGCCGTCATGCTGAGCATGTCCATCATCGGGTATTCGCCGACGACCAGTGCGCCGCCGCCGACGCTGTTCACGTCGGCATAGTTGCCCAGCGGGATTCCGAACTCGGTATCCATCCCGATCAGGATGCGTGCCCTGCCGTGGGGCCGCGAGCCATGGGACCTGTCGGCGCGCGCCGCGCCGGAAACGCAGAGAAGAATGCCGGCCGCAACCGTAGCGATGATCCTTTTCATAGTGCCTCCATCCATGCTCCGGACAGCGAGCACGAGCGAGAGGACGTTCACCACGACCATACCGGAGCGATGCTCGCCGACAAGGAAGCGGCCCTCGGCAAACGTGAGCGGCTGTGGGAGCGTTGCGCCTGTTCCCGTGCTAGAGTTTTGCACGGCGCCGTTACGGAGGCAGTCCATGTGTCGAAGCATCCGCATCCTGTACAACTTCGAGCCGCCGACGACGAAGGAAGAGATCCGCGCCGCCGCGGTCCAGTTCGTGCGGAAGGTGAGCGGCCTTTCCAAACCGTCGGCGGCGGACCACGCCGCTTTCGACCGGGCCGTGGGTGAAGTCGCGGCGGCCACCCGGAAGCTGCTCGGGTCGCTGAGCGCGCACACGGCGGTGAGGACGCGAGAACACGAGCGCGAGAAGGCACGCGCCCGCTGGAAGGCTCGCGTGGAGCGCCGCGTCTGAGCCGTTCCCAAAGATTTTGTTAATCCGTGATAGTGTTCGTCATCCTCTCAAGGGGCCCATGAAGGACATGACGCAGGAGCAGGCTCGGGCCGAGGCGCTCAGGCGCTGGGGACCGAGCGGTACGATCACGTTCCGACCCTCGCGCACGATCAAGACCCAGCGAGGCCGCCTCGCTCGCTACTGCTGCATCGTCGGCAACGGCGATGGGAGGTCGCCCTACTCCATCGAAGGCCAGGGCAACACCTGGCGGGAAGCATTCGAGGACGCCCGGGCGCGCGCTGAGTGAAGACGTCTCCCGCCGGGAGGAAGAGAGGCACTCATGGATGCGGCGGAGCTCCGATCGAAGATCGCGGCCGCCAAGCGGCGACTGGTGACTGCTGAAGGCGAGATGGAAACGGCGCTCCACCAGATCGGAGAGGCTCCCCGGCCCGACAAGCGCATCATCAGCACCGCGCTCAGCGCCGCCTTCGCGGAGCTCAAGGCGGCCCGGCAGGATCTGAGCGACCTGGAGCAAGTCCTCGCGCAGGGGTGATGACGCGTGGCCGCGCCGCTCGGGAAGGTGGTACACCGCAGGGCCATGGTCAGCGACACGGAACACCGCATCGCCCTGTTCATCGACTTCGAAAACCTGGTGACCAACACCGGCATCAGCCCGGCCACCTTCGACCTGCAGCCCGCGATCGACCGGCTCCTCGAGAAAGGGAAGGTGGTGTTCCGGCGGGCGTACTGCGACTGGTCGCGGTTTCGCGAAGCCCCTCAGCGGCTGCACGACTTCGGGGTGGAGCTGATCGACGTGCCGCCCTCGACGCGCGCGGGGAAGAACGGGGCGGACATGCGCCTCGTCATCGACGCGCTCGAATTGTGCTACGCCCGCGAGCACATCGACACCTTCGCCATCGCCTCGGGGGACAGCGACTTCTGCCCGCTGGCCTACAAGCTGCGCGAGAACAACCGGCTGGTGACCGGCCTCGGAGTGAAGGAGGCCACCTCCCCGCTGTTCGTGAAGGCGTGCGACGAGTTCATCTATCTGAAGCCGCCGCGGAAGGAGAAGGCGTCGCCGCGCGAGGGGCGCGCCAGCCCGCGCGCCCCTCGCGCCGTGGAGTCGCAGAAAGCGCGGGGTCAGATCCCGCAGATTGCGCGCGAGGTCGTGTCCAGCCTCCTCTCGCGTGCGACCGGTCCCCTGAATCCCTCGTTGATCAAGGAGACCATCGTTCGCAACCAACCCGACTTCGACGAGCGCGATCAGGGCTTTTCGACCTTCAGCCGGCTGCTCCAGGCGATGGAGCGGGAAGGTCTGCTCAGGCGACAGCAGATCAACGGCCGCCAGTGGTACGTGCTTCCGCCCGACGCGCCGGCTTCGAGCCCGGCAAGCGCCGAGGACGAGGCCGGGGAGATCGACGCCTCCGAGGAAGCCTGACCATTCCGGGCGTCGAGCCACGGCGTTTTCAGGAGCAGGGTGCCTCGACGAGCGAGAGCCGGAACTGCCGGGTCCGACGCTTCGAGCCGCCGCTGCGCGCCACGAGGCAGGTCTCTCCACGGGCTCGCCAGCACAGTGGCCGGAGCACCACGCCGTACACCACGCCGTGGCCGTCCGCGGCGAGGTACTGGCCCCGCCGACCATCGACCACCGAAACGGCGCCCGCCCTCGGCAGATCGTGCGGCACATCCAGCGTCAAGGTGTCGCCGGACCGCTCCGACGGCTCGCCGCTCGTCAGGTCCAGGACGGCGATGCGGCCGTTCATGACCACCGTCCCAATCGGTGCGCTTGCCGCCCCGACGCGCCCCTCGCCATCATGGTCGCTTCGCGCCGTCCATCGGTGACGGAGGCCAGGACCAGCACGGCTACGCAAATGACGAAACAGCCGACCACCAGGATCGCGATCGTGGGGAACACGGCTTTCCTCTCGGTGATGCGCACCGGTTTCGATGGCGCCCATGGAGTATGCGCGCGCCAGTGGGCCAACGCTCGCCAAAGCGGCATTTGAATTCCGAGATAGACGAGCATCGGACCGGCATCACCGCTAGGGTTTGACGCACGCCCACCGCCGACCCGAGTCGAATCTCCGGACGTGGTTGGCGTCGCTGGAAGGCTCCTGGCTCAAAACCCTCGAGTCTTTTCTCACGCAATCCGCGCGGGACCGGCAAGGGAGGCCATCATGGCCATCATGGGTTACGATCCGTTCCGTCAGCTGTTGCAGTTGCAGGACCGCGTCTTCCGCTCCTTCGACCAGCCGTACGGCCTCGGCCGCGGCACCGTCGATCCCGCGGAGTCCGTCACCGGGAGCTGGACGCCGCAGGTGGACGTCTTCGAGAGCGCCGAGGCGATCACGCTGAAAGTGGAGCTGCCCGAGGTGAACGCAAGGGACGTGGACATCCAGGTCGAGGGCAACGCGCTCACGCTGCGGGGCGAGCGCAGCCTGGAAAATGCGGACAAGCGCGACTCGTACCACCGCATCGAGCGGAGCTACGGTCCGTTCAGCCGCACCTTCACGGTGCCGTCGACGGTGGACACGGAGAACGCCAGCGCCGAATGCCGCGACGGGGTGCTCCGGATCACGCTCCCCAAGAAGGCCGAGACGAAGCCGAAGCAGATCAAGGTGCAGGTGGACAGCGCGCCCGCGCTCACCGAGAAGACCAAGCACTGACCGAAGGAGAGCGGGATCGCCCTGAGGCGGTCCCGCTCTCAGGCGGTGAGCTCTTTCCAGGCGATTTCCAGCCCGGCGGCGAGCGCGTTCCACCGCTCTCCGCCGGAGCTCTTCAGCCTCTCGAACTTGTGGCGCACCGGCTGTTGCTCGCCCTGCGCAGTCGCGAGTTGCAGCTGGAATTCCACCGAGCCCCGCGTCGCGACCAGCGCGGCCTTCGACCTGAGCCATGCCAGCTCGTGCGCCCACCCCATGAGCTGCGCTTCCATCTTCGCGATGTACGCATCCCTGGGCAGCATTGGAGCCCTCCGTGCAGTCATGCGCTTCGTCGGGATTGCAAAAGATTGCAAAACCACCATGCTCACGATGCACCGCCAGCGTCAAGCGACGTCGTTTTGCTCGCGTTCCCGCGGCGACACGCCTACGATCCAGATTGCCGCTGGGCGCATCATCTGCCCACGTCCTCGGGTCCTTCTGAACTAAGTCAGATCTGCCCGATCCATCCTGAAGACTTAGCCACAGTGCCTCGAGGAGGCCCAAATGTACGCTCGCAATGTCCGCATGCAGCTGAAAGCCAACAGCAGCGCGCAGTTCACCCAGACGCTCGAGAAGGAAGTCATCCCCTTGCTCCGCAAGCAGGACGGTTTCCAGGATGAAGTGACGTTCATCGTCCCGGGCGGAGCAGAAGCGCTCGCGATCAGCTTCTGGCAGTCGAAGGAGAAGGCGGAAGCCTATAGCCGCACCGGCTATCCGGAAGTCCTGAAGGCGCTGGCGAAGGTCGTCGATGGAACTCCCCAGCTTCAGAACTACGAGGTTTCCAACTCGACGTTCCACCAGATCGCCGCTCGCGCGTAGGTCGCATTCGCAGTTCGTTCGTCGAGGGCGGCCACACGCCGCCCTCTTTCACCCTTCCGGCGGGCAGCCGTGGGACTCGAGCCACACCGATGCGCACGATCCCGGTGGTCGATCTGGCAAACGACGCGGTGACGGAACGACCGCACGACAC